>Ga0209603_1000005_pt1 | contig 320067 bp, 304 predicted proteins | sample COGITO_mtgs_1206_FD_184812 | JGI IMG/M metagenome (GOLD analysis project Ga0209603, IMG submission 184812) | Pelagic marine microbial communities from North Sea - COGITO_mtgs_120607 (SPAdes) (version 2) | ecosystem: Environmental > Aquatic > Marine > Epipelagic ...
TCGTCAACCACTTCATCGGCGCGGCCATCGGGGCGGTCGACTTTATTGATAATGACAATGGGGCGTAAGCCCTGGGCCAGCGCTTTGCCGAGCACAAATTTGGTTTGCGGCATGGGGCCTTCGGCGGCATCGGTCAGCAGAATAACGCCATCCGCCATATCCAACACGCGCTCCACCTCGCCGCCAAAATCGGCGTGACCTGGCGTATCAATAATATTGATGCGAATGTCTTTCCAGGTGATGGAAGTCGGCTTGGCCAAAATGGTAATGCCGCGCTCTTTTTCCAAATCGCCCGAGTCCATAACCCGCTCGTCGACGGCCTGATTATCTCGGAACATGCCGCTTTGTTTCATAATCGTATCAATCAGCGTGGTTTTGCCGTGGTCCACGTGAGCGATGATGGCGATATTGCGCAAGCCTTCGGCCGGCACAAGATTGGAAGCAGTTTCAGTTGACATGCGAGAAGCCTCTTAAAAGTAAGTATGAGAGGCTTCTATCCCCTCTTGCGCCGACAAGCTAGCGTTATTTACGCCATCTTCCGGCGGCTATTTTTTCACCGCGCCGCCAGCTTCTTGCCATTCGCTAAAGCCGCCGATGTTAATGACTTTTTCAAAGCCCATTTCTTGCATGGTTTTGCCAGCCAAAGCCGCCATGCCGCCGGCGCCACAGACCAGATAAAATGTCTTGGATTTGTCAAAAACCGGATTGAACATCGGGCTGTCTTCATCGGCGACAAATTCGAAAAGCCCGCGCGGGATATGATGTCCACCGTCAATCGTGCCGCTTTCGGCAATCATATAAGCGTCGCGCACATCAATGAACACGGCGTCTTCGTCTTGGTAATGGCTCACCGCCGAGGGCCCGTCGATACGCGGCACGCTGGCATTGGCTTCGCTCATATAATCCATCATTTTTTTCATCTTAACTCTCCTACTCGGCCCCTAATAGGCCTTGGTTAACACTTCCATCACATCGTCGGATGTGGTGATTTTTCGGGGGTTATTGGCCACAGACATATCGCCGACCACATGCTCTGCTATGCCTTGTAAGGCCTCTTGCGCCACGCCGACAGCGCTCAAACTCTTGGGCAGGCCTAGCGTGTCAATCATCTGCTCGACGGCTTCAATCATCGCATCGGCTTGTTCACCTTGGCTCGTGCCGCCCAAGCCGAGGCTTTGTGCGGCATCGGCCAAAGCGGCTTCGGCGCTATCGATTTGGCGGTTCCAGCGCATCACATGCGGCAAAGCCAGTGTGCTGGCCTCGCCATGCGGCACGCCAAACGCGGCGCCGACTTGGTGGCGAATGCCGGCGACCAATCCAAGGCTTGCATTAAACGCCATCGACATAGCCAAATAGGCGCCATGGTGCAAGTTCTGGCGCGCTCGCAGGCGTTGGCTTTGGCTGGCTTTCGGGTCGATGGAAATCGGCAAATTGTGGAACAGCACTTGCAGCCCCTCGCGCGCATACATATTGGTCATCGTCTTGGCTTTGCTCGACATCAGCATCTCGAGGCAATCGGCAAATATTTTCATGCCTGTGCCAACCCAAAGTCGGTCGGGGGTGTCCATACAAAGGGCGGGGTCGTGGAATACGGATTTGGGGATTAATTTCGCGTCGGCAAACATTAACTTCTCCCCCCGCTCGGTGATGGCCATAGCAAAGGTATATTCGCTGCCCGATAACGTGGTCGGGATGACGATTTGTGGAATTTTGGGCTGCAAGAGCGCTGGCACGTTCGGGCCCGTTTCGGGGCTATAGCGAATGCGCAGGGCTTGTAAATCATCGCCTTCGGCCAAAATCATCGCCACAGATTTGGCCATATCAACCGCCGAGGAGCCGCCCAGAACAATCAGGCCATCGGCCTTGGCAGCGCGCACTTGCTCGACCGCCGCCAGCACGCTGGACATTTGGTTATGCGCGGTGGAGCCAGCAAATGTGCCACACCATGCGTCTCCCAAAGCGGTTTGTATTTTCGCGACATGGCCATTTTTTTCCAGCGATGGCGTCGACAATAAAAAAGCCCGTTGGATATGGGTCATGGCGACCACTGTGGCCAAATGGGTCTCGGCCGAGTTGGCGCCATGCACAATCGTTTCCGTGCGTGGCAGACCCATAATGCCTGCATCGTCTAAACTTGCATCTCTCATCTCACGCATATGCGGCTTTCCCCTCAAGCCAACCCCATGGCTGACCATCGCCCTAATTTAGCGATTATCTTAAAGCCAAGCTATGGGTTTTCACCAGTCCTTTTCACCAGCTCTTGTTTTCTAGCGAGATATCCGCCTATGCTTTTGCTAACAACCATGGGAGCCGACGATGACGCAATTAGACCAATTCACCCAAGAGGTGCGCGATTTTCTGGCCGAACATTTGACGCCAGAGTTGCGTCGCGCGGGGCAATTATGCGCCGGCATTTATGCCGAAAAACCCGTTGGCATCGCTTGGCAGCAAATCCTCGACCGCGAAAAGGGCTGGGCCGTTCCGGCTTGGCCAGAAGCTTGGGGCGGCACCGGATGGTCGTTGGAGCAGCATGAGATTTTCAAACGCGAGATGACCCTCGCCAATGCGCCCGTCTTGGCACCCAATGCCATCGGCATGGTGGGGCCAGCTATTTTGGCCTATGGCACAGACGCGCAGAAAAACCATTATCTGCCGCGCATTCGCAGCGGCGAAGACTATTGGGCGCAAGGCTATTCCGAGCCAGGCTCGGGGTCTGATTTGGCTTCCCTGCAATGCAAAGCGCAACGCGATGGCGACGATTATGTCATCAATGGCACTAAGATTTGGACGACCCATGCGCAATGGTCGAATATGATTTTCTGTCTCGTGCGCACCGATACGTCGGGCAAGCCGCAACAAGGGATTACGTTTTTACTGTTTGATATTCATCTGCCCGGAATTGAAATCCGCCCGCTGATTTCCATCTCGGGCGACCATGAATTCAACCAAGTGTTTTTCGAAAATGTTCGCGTGCCGGTCTCGGCGGTTTTGGGCAAAGAAAACGAAGGCTGGACGGTCGCAAAATATTTGCTGCAACACGAGCGCGGCAGTTCTTACGCGGCTGGCTTGCAAGTGCGCCTTCAAAGGGTGCGTGATTTTGCCGCCACCGAACAAGACGGAAGCGGCGATCGCTTGGGCGCCGACCCCCAATTTACGGCCAAATTAGCCGCCGCCGAAATCGAGCTTATGGCCATGCAGGCGTTTGAAGATAAGATTTTCTCGGCCGTTAAATCGGGCGATCCTGTGGGCGCTTTATCCTCGGCGGTGAAAGTGCGCGGCACGGAATTACGCCAATTGGTGACGGAGTTAGCGGTGGAAGCGGTTGGGTTTTACGCTTTGCCCTATCAACCCGAAGCGCGCCGACCCGAGGCCAATGTCGCGCCGCTAGGGTCTGATTTGGCAGCCACCGCCATGCCGCAATATTTAAACGATCGAGCCGCAACCATCTATGCTGGCTCGAATGAAATTCAGCGCAATATTATGTCGAAAGCCCTGCTCGGACTTTAATCGAACGCGCGGTTAGCTCTTTTCAATCGCGCGCCAGCCCTTATAGTAAAGCGCAAATAAAGGGAGTTGTTCATGTTGGATGCAAAAGATTTAGACGCCTTCACGCAAGACGCACAGAATTGGTTTAAAGAAAACACGCCAAGAGACACGGATTTCATGTTGCCTTTGACTTTCATGGAAGTTGGCACGGATGAGCAGTTTCATTTTCTGCGCGATTGGCAAAATAAAGTTTATGAGGCGGGCTATTTGGGCGCCCATTGGCCGACAGAATATGGCGGCGGCGGGCTGGACAAAAGCTTTCAAGATGCGGCCACCCGCGCCATGGCGCAAGAACGCACCCCGATTATGCTCAATGCCATTGGCCTCAATTGGACGGGACCTTTGCTCATCGACCGAGGCTCGGAAGCCGAAAAGCAAAAATATATTCGCGGCATTCTCTCGGCCGAAGAAATTTGGTGTCAGGGTTTTTCTGAGCCCGACCATGGCTCTGATTTGGGCAATGCCCAAACCCGCGCCGTGCGCGATGGCGATGCGTATGTCATCAATGGCTCGAAAATTTGGACGACGCAGGGCAATTACGCCGACCATATGATTTTGCTGGCGCGCACCAATCCGCAAGCCGAGAGCAAATATAAAGGCTTGAGCTTTTTCCTCGCGCCGATGAAAGGCGAGGGCATTCAAACGGTTCCCATTCGCAAATTAACCGGCGAATATGGCTTCACCCAAACCTTCTTTGACGATGCGCGCATTTCGGCCGATTGCCTGATGGGCGCAGAAGGCGAAGGCTGGCTCATCGCCATGCAAACGCTGGAATATGAGCGCGGCGCGCGCTCGGGACAGGCAGGCGGTCATGTGATGATGCTATCCGACCCGAATGATATTATTGGGCTGGCCAAATCGGCACAGCTCAATGGCAAGCCGGCCATTGAAGACGAGGCGATACGCGAGGAATTAGTGCATTTAATGACCGAAGCGCGCGCGCTTGGCTTGGCGTCTCGGCGCGATAAATTGCAACCGCTCACGCAAGACCGCCCCATGTCTTTGGCCTTGGGCGGCAAATTATCCAGCACAGATTTCTACCAACGCCTCAATGCTTTCGCCATTACTTTGCAAGGCACGCGGGCGGCTTATTATGTCGGCGATGACAGCGCGCATGATAATGGCATTTGGCAGCGCGGTTATTTGAACAGTTTCTCGGCCACGATTGGCGGTGGCACGTCGCAAATTCAGCGCAATATTATTGGCGAGCATGTGCTTGGGCTTCCCAAAAGCTAAGCGAACCCCCGCCCAAAACGAAGAAAAGGAAACCCCATGTCAGCATATGTAGGCCCGGGCATTACCCCCACGATTGGTTTGTCGCAAGAGCAAGCTCAACTCATCGACATTGCGGCCGCCTTTTGCCGCGATAAATCGCCGATGGATAAAGTCCGCAGCCTGCTCGACGATGAGACCGGATACGACCCCTCCATTTGGAGCGAGATGGTGGAGCTGGGCTGGATGGGCATTGCCATTCCAGAAGATTTCGGCGGCATTGGTTTGGGCATGGGCGAGGTTGTGCCTTTGGTCGAATATATGGGGCGCGCCATGATGAGTTCGCCGTTTATCGGCACCACATTGGCGGCACAAGCCGTATTGCGCGGTGGCACAGAGGCGCAAAAGCAAACGCTTCTGCCCCAAATCGCTAGCGGTTCGCCAGCCAGTCTGGCGCTTTGCGAGGCGCATGCCGATTGGAATTTGGAAAACCTGAGCTGCACCGCCAAGGCGGATGGTGACACTTTGGTGTTATCGGGGGTGAAATATCTGGTCACGCATGCGACGAGCGCAGAGTTTTTTATCGTCAGTCTGGCCTATGAGGGCGCACCCGCTTTGGTGGTTTTGCCGAAGTCGCAAGTCGATGCGTCGCGTCTGACACGCGAGAAAATTATCGATGATACGCAGCGTTCCTATGCCCTGAATTTGGAAGGTCTTCGCTTGCCCCTATCGGCGCGGATGGATGTTTCTTTGGCGCGCGAGACTTTGGCGCATATTGAATTGACGGCGTCTTTATTGTTGGCCGCCGATATGTGTGGCGGCGCGTTTTCGTGCATTGATTACACGTTGGACTATCTCAAAACGCGCAAGCAATTTGGCAAGCTCATCGGTTCGTATCAATCTTTGAAACATACAGCGGTGGATGCGCATCAGGCCTATGAGCGGGCGCGGTCGCATCTTTATTCGGCGGCCTTTTTGGTCGACCAACAAGGCGAAGGCGAAATGGCCGTGCGCATGGCCAAGGCCGAAGCGGGCGAGGCGTATAGTTTTGCCGCCGATCGCGCCATTCAGTTTCACGGCGGTTTCGGCTTTACCTATGATTGCGATGCGCAGCTATATCGGCGTCGCGCCATTATGGATTGCGCCTTGCATGGCGATGCGCGCTATCACCGCCGCAAGCTTGCGGACTTAATGTTCTAGGCGCCTTAAAACGAAAACTTATGAATGAATTTGGCATGTAGGGCAGGCTCGTTGAGCTGGCCTGCGCCCCCGCCGCTCTTATCTTTGGCGCTATTTGTGGCTTCAAATTCTGTCCACGCCAGACCCGAACCGCAATGGAAGCGCCGCCGAAAGCTGTCGAAGCACGGCTGTTCGGATACTTTGCCGCCGACCACGATTATATTATCCACCCGAAAGCTGACGAGACTATGCGCGCCAAGACGCAAGGCGGCGCCAAACCCGAGGCTGGCCAGGGGGCTGGCCTGATAGAGTTTGGCCGAATAGCCCGCATCGACCGATAGCGGCACCAACCAAGTCAGCGCGCCTTGGCCGGAGCGAGCCAAGAGGCCGTTGGCGGAAAATTGCGGTCGCGTCGATTGATAAAACTGCGTGGCATTATACAGCTGACCATTGAGCCCATGAAACCGACCGCTCCAGACTTTCGACCCCTGATGCTGGCTGCTGGCGCTGAGGTGCAGCAGCTGCCAATCTTGCGCTCGGCTGGGGCTGGGCAAAAGCGCAACCAAGACCAGTGCGAAAAAGCCTGCGCGCCAAAGTTTGTTTTGTAAGGAAATCAGCTGTCTCATTCGGCCTCCAAAGCGCCTTGCGGGCTTAGCGCATTGGCCAGATCGAGTTGGCCGTGGCCGAATATTTCATCGATGCCCGTGGCGCCAATATCAGTGGCCGTGCCGAGCAGTAAATCTTTCAACTGCGTGCCATTGAGGAAAGGAAATTTATGGCGCACCAGCGCGGCCGCGCCGGTTACGCGCGGGGCGGCGAAAGACGTGCCAGCTCCGTCGCCAGCGCTCAAAACATCATCATGGGCGACGATGAAATCATTTTTCATATCGCCCGCCGTATGGCTGTAGGCGGCAATATCTGTGCCAGCATCATTGAGTGAGCCGACCCAAATCATCGCGTCTTTATCGGCCACGCCATTGGCTCTTTGGCCATAAACGACGGCGGCATCATAACTGCATTCTTGAATGCGCCGGTCGGGGCATAGCTCGCCAGAGTTGCCGGCCGAGAAAATAAACAACATGCGATCGCTATAGATAGCCGAGCCGGTGGTTTGATAATTGCTTGCAACGGCGGCCGCGACATCGGCGTCAAAGCCTGTGTATTCCTCGCGCGTGACGTGGTTAAAGCGCGGAATGCCCCATGAATTATTGACGATGTGAAAATCATTGGCGTCGAAATCGGCCCAAGCCGTGAAAGCGCTGGCCATCTCAAGGTCGAAATTACGCATTTCCAAAGTCGCCTCGGGCGCCACCGAATTGACCACCAAAGAAACCAAATCGCCATGGCTGTCGATGCGGTCGTTATCGGTGAACTGATCGAGAACCGCGACTTTCACGCCTTTGCCCGTCCAGCCGTCATCCCATTGATGGGTGGCGCCTGTGTCGGTGCTGGCAATCGGCACATCGCCTGAATTGAGCGCGCTATGGGCGGCAAAGAGCGAACCATAAGAGCCGCCCGAGGGGGCATCATAGGGCTGCTCGCGCAAAAGCGTGCCAAGAAATAAAGCGCTGCTGGTGGCGGCGCGCGTTGAGGGGGTGCCAATCTCGTAAGTCGAGCCAAATTCGCTGGTGTAATCTTCGCCGCTGCCGATGGTTTCGCCGACGTTGACCGGGTCTGTTTTGACATCTTGCGAAAACTTAGCGCACCCCGCGAGGCCAGGTAGCAAGGCAAGGCTCAAGAGCAGGCGCGCAAGCACGCTCGTCCTTTTGCCCACACGGATTGTCGAAACACTCGACGCCATTTTACCAACTCACTCGTTACGCAACTTACAAACTTCCCTCCCTTTTGCCCTGATTTCGGGTCTCTAAGCAAGCCTTTGCAAATTGGCGCCGCTTGGCTAAGCTGGTTTGGGTCAGCCGACTAAATTTGGACAGAAGGATTTCCACATGAGCCAAACCATCGATTTCATTTTTGACTTCGCCAGTCCCAACGCTTATCTGGTGCATAAAATTATACCCGACATCGAAGCGCGAACCAGCGCGCGGTTTGAGTATATTCCGTGTCTCTTGGGCGGTATTTTTAAGGCCACCAATAATCAGGCACCGATGATTGCGTTCGGCGCCATTCCCAATAAAATGGCTTATGAAAACCTAGAAATGCAGCGGTTCATCGAGCTTCACAAGTTGAGCAAATTTAAAATGAACCCGCATTTTCCCGTCAATACGCTGATGCTGGCGCGCGGCGCGATTGTGGCGCAAGGCGAGGGATTTTTGCCCGCCTATATCGATGCCATGGTGGCCGCCCTTTGGGAGCAGGGCTTGAAACTCGATGATGGGGAAGTGCTGCATAAAGCGTTTGCCGACGCCGGCTTTGACGCCGATGCGTTGATGGCGAAAATGAGCGAGCCAGACGTAAAAGCCCAATTGGCAAGCAATACCGAACAAGCGGTGTCGCGCGGTGCCTTCGGCATTCCGACATTTTTTGTTGGCGAGGAAATTTTCTTCGGCAAAGAGCGCCTCGACCAAGTCGAGGCGGCACTCGGCCAAAAAGCCTAATTCAACGGCGAGCCTTCCAGCGTGATGCGATGCATTTCGCGGCGCACGCCATGGTAATCGTTCAAGGCATAATGCCACGTGCAGCGATTGTCCCAAATGGCAATCGAGCCTTCGGCCCATTTAAAGCGCGTTGTGTGTTCCATCAGCGTGGCGTGTTGATACAGATAATCTAGCAGGGGCTTGCTTTCAGCCGCGCTCCATCCTTCAAAATGCAGCGTGAAGGCTGGGTTGACATAAAGCGCTTTGCGCCCGCTTTCGGGATGCGTGATGATGACCGGATGCACGGCATCTTGGGTGGCTTTATCGGCGTTTTCAAACACGCCATCCATCTCGTCGCGATAGGCCGATTGGTCGCCAAAAATATGCCGGCTCGAATGCACAGCTTTCATGCCTTCCAATGTGGTTTTGAGGCCAGGGGATAGGCTTTCATAGGCTTTATACATGCAGGCAAAAAGCGTATCGCCGCCCACGGTGGGGGTTTCGCGCGCCAGCAAAATAGAGCCCATAGCGGGAATTTGATCGTAGCTATGGTCGGTGTGCCAGCCGCCGCCGATATTGGTTATTTGGTCTTTTTCTTTGGTGACAGAGGCAATTTTCTCATAGCCATCGAGCTTGGGAAAGAAGCGGTTCACATTGATGTCGCCCCAGCGTTCGGCGAAGTCAATATGTTGCTCGGGCGTGATGTCTTGGTCGCGCAAAAACACCAAACCATTGTCGACAAAAGCTTTTTGAATGAACTGGAACTGCCCCTCGCTCAGCGTTTCATCGATGTTTACATTGGCCACTTCGACGCCAACGCCGCCAGACACGGGCTTGATTGCAATATCACTCATGATTTTCTCTCCCTTATTTAGGCAAAACTCTACACCTGAAATCTCGACAAAGACAAGCCAGTTTTTCGCCCGCGCGCGATTTGCTAGGCGCCGAGGAGGGTGGTTTTAAGGGCGCGGAGAAGTTCGGGAATTCCGCCATTTGTGGTAATTTTGTGAGGCAAACTGTGATAAAACAAAGCAAGGGCAAGTGATTCGAAATATCACGGGTCTTTATGCGTGTGCCAGATCGTTTGGGCGCGTGCCGTATCGGGTGTTAATTTTGCGTAAGGTTGTTGAAGCCAATGAGTAAAGCGGAAGCCTTTCTCGCCAGTGCCGTGCAAATCGCCGGGCCGCTCACGCGTTTGCAAGAACGCATTGTGGCGGTGAAGCTTCACCCCGATGCTGTCTCGGTTATGCAGCTCAACCCCACGTTGGACGATTGGAAGCTCGACCGGCTGATTAGCTGGTCGCTGGACAATGCCATTGGGCGCCAACCGGTGCAGGAAAATTATCCTTATTTATCCGATCAAATCGCGGCGGCTGCCAATGAGGCTGGCGTCGATGGCGTCGATGCGGGCATTTCCATTCCCGCTTCTTTGTTCGACACGCGAACCCTCACTTTGCCGTTCATGTCGGAGGCGGAGCTGGCGGAAGAAGCCGAGGAGCCAGAGTTCTGGGAGGAGTTTGATCCCGAGCTAAGCAATCTCGTCGGCCGCGTGGTCAAATTTCAAATTCTCTATAGCAATGAAAACGAAGACCGCATCGTGGTGCTTTTGTCGTCCATTGGGGTGGCCGATTTGGAGCGCTATCGCAGCCTGATGCTGGATGCCAATTTGCTACCCGTGTTCATCGAGAATGAGATTTTCTCTCTGGTCAATGGCATTTACGCGCGGATGAGCTCGGACGATATTTACAAACCTTTCTCGATTGTCCATTTATGCCCGGGCAATAATCTGCTGGTTTCCAATATGCGCGGCCGCTTGGTGACGCAAAAAATCAACATCTCCGATTTCGACGAAGCCTTGTTGATGGAGCTGGAAAGCGTCGACGAACCGGGCGGCGATTTTTGGGAAGAAGTGGCCATTCGCGTCAGCGAGCAGCTCAAGCAAGCGATTGCCTTTGTGGTGGAGACCTATGAGTTTCCCAATCCAGATAAAGTGTTTTTCGTCTCGGAATATAAATCCATCGACAATTTCGTCACCCTCATCGAAGACCGTTTGGGCACCGCGCGGGTGATTGTTTATGACGCGATGGAAGATGTCGATGTGCCAAATGAACATGCCAAATATCTCGATTATTTTGAAAACCCATCGGTGTTCACCACCGCCGTTGGGCTGGCAACGCAAGGGATAAATGTCGAGGGGCGCGGGGCGAGCCATTTGCATCGACGCCTAATCTCGATGAATTTTCTGCAAGATGCGCCGCGCATTCGTCGCAATCGGCAATTGGGCGCTTTGAACCGAATTTTAACCTTGGCGATTATGGCTGTCTTGGTGTTTTCGGGCAGCGTTTTGGGCATTAATACGATACCGGCCTATTTGCAAACTCGTGAGGCCTCGAAGCAATTCAACCAAGCGAAAAGCATTGCCCAGACGCAAAAATTGCGGCGGGCGGTCAGCGAGAGAAAGCTTCTGGAGGCCAATGCTTTGGTTTCCAATATGCAAAAAAACACGGTTCGTCGCGGCCATGCGAAATTTCTAGCCGCCTTGCCCGCGATGCTGCCCATCGGCACAGAGCTGCAAGGGCTGACGATTTCTCAAACCGATGGCGTGGCTTTATCGGGCTTGGCGACCAGCAATGAGCAGGTCAATGAGATTAAGCGCAACTTGCGCACACAAGGATTTGTGAACCGCGATCCGGCGGTCGATTTGAAACGCGAAGATGATTATTGGGCGTTTCAAATGACCCTAAACTTGGCGAGGTCAGAGTGATGTCCCAGTCTCGCTTCAGCCCCGAAACGCCTTCCGCTATGGCCTCCACCGCGTCGCTATCGCCCGAGGCGCGCGCCCTATTGAGCGAGATAACCACTGGCGGGGCGCCGGCGCGTTTCGCCGAGGAAACCACACCCTCGCCAGCGATTGTTCTGGCGCCACATGCCGATGCGCGCGCCAACGCCTTTGCCGATTTATTAAACCATGTCGGCGATGGCGCGCCTGCCGATGCGCCGGAGGGTGAGTTTGATGAGGCGGCGGCTTTGGCGGCGGTGGATAAATATAAAGCGGAAAAAAATGCGGCCCCTTCTGCTTCGCAAGCGGGGTTGGAAATGGCTGCGGATGCGAATGACGAGGGTGGCGAAGAGGGAGACGCCATCGGCTTGGAAGAGAGCGAAGATTTGCTGGATGGCGATGTTTTGGCGGCCATGGACGACGACCCGTTCTTTGATTTGGACGAGGCGCCTGCAACGGGCTTGCGCGGATTTTTCGCGCGCCTCACGCGCAAGACCACTGGCTCGGCCAAACGTTTGGTGGGCGCCAAGGATGCCGGCGCCGCTTATCGCGCGCAATCGGGGCGCTCTCTTTTGCCGTTCACCATCGTGCGGACTTTTGTTTTAGTGCTGGTTGCGGCCGTGCCGCCTTTGGTGAATTTGACGGTTATTCAACCGCAAATATCCGACAATAATCGCAAGCTGACGCAAATTCGTACCTTTGAGGCGGCGAGCCAAGAGGATCAAAAAGTTGCCAATGCGGTGGCGGGTAATCTCGTGCGGGTGCAAAAAATGGCCGAGCTGAAAGTCACGAGGCTGATGCCAGAGGCTGAATTTCAGAACCTGTTCAACGGCTATTTGGCGGCCTTGCAAAAATACGATGTGGAAATTTTGAGCTATAATGTTGCCTCCGATAAGCAGCGCAAAGTGGTGGTCGGCGAGCAGGTGCAAGAGGCCAGCGTGGTGGCGATGGAGCTGGTCGGGCGCTATGATGTCTATACGGAAATCAGACGGGTTTTCGTCGAGCAGAGCCAAAATATACAAGTGCTAAACGAAGTCTTTGACGTGGTGCCGGGCAGTTTGGATTTGAAAATCAAAGCTCAATTCCTCGTGCCAACGTTACGCGCCTATGACGCAGAATTAGATACCGCCGAACCCGCAAAGAAGGAAAAAAGATGATGCGATTGCTGCCCAAGATACCGCTTCTTTTGAGCCTTCTCGTGGCGCCCGTTTTGGCGCAAGAGGCACCCGTTAAAGGGGCTGCAAAAGTAAATGCCAAAGCGGCCGATCCGCAAGACCCATTCGTGCGCGGGCTGGTTCGCTTGGATGAGAAATTGCGGATGCAGCGCGAGGCCGAAAATTTGGCGCGCAGCGCATTGGAGTTAGAGCAAAGAAAAACCCGCGAGGCCAGTGGCGAAGTTCTGCCCGAAGAGGGGCTTGGCATGCCCGCGCCACTGTCCGACCCTGATTTCTTTACCGCCTATGCGGCCAGTCAATATCGCCTCGATGGGTTGGTTCTATCGCGCCCCGACCGCGAGCCGGTGATTCATATTTACGAAGAAAAAGTAAAGCCGAGAGACAGCGTTCTTTATTGGTCGGGCGACGATAGGCGCTGGATTTATGAGCGCGTCAAGGCCGAAAACCTATCGGCCATTGCCAAGAAATTATGGATGAAACCGGATGATATTCTGGCCATGAACGGCGTCTTGCGCGAAGGCCAATTGAGCCAACCAGAGCGGCTTTATGTGTCGCCACGCGACAATGGCCCGCTGACGCATATTGTGCGTCGCGGCGATACATTGGCCAAATTGGCCGCCGCCTATGACACAGATGCGGCGCGTTTGCGGGTGCGCAATAATTTGGATGCCAAGGCCACGTTGATTATCGGCAAGCGGTTTTTGGTGCGCGAAAAAGCCATTGATGAGCGCCTGTCGCGCATGGCGGTGGCGCAACCGCCGCGCCTCGATGTTAGCTCGCTTGAAAAAGCGCGGTTGCCCTATGCGCGGCTTGGCCAATATGCCACCAAGGCGAGGGCTTTGCGCGGTGCGCGCGAGTTCTATTTGAAATATTATGAGTTCATGGACAGCGATATTTTGCTGCGCATGGAGCGCGACCCTGACCAAAAAGAGCAGGTCTTTTACAATATGGACATCGGGCCTCTGCGCTCGCCGCGCCATGGCGAGGCGTTTTGTAGTTTGTTCCGCAAGGATGATTTGCCATGTCTGGTGGTGGCGCGCGTGCCGGGCCCCGAGCGGGTGCAAAACTTCGATAGCCAAGCGATTATTTCGGTCAGCCCTTATGTGTTTTTCGACGGCGACGAGCAAATGGATACGGGTAGCACCGATGTGGAGCGCGTCACCAAGCTCGAATATTTTCTGACCGAGGGGCAAGAATTAGGCAATGCCGAAGGCACGATTGCGAAAATCACCGCCAAGCGGATTATGCTGACCGATGCCAATGGCTATTTGCTGACGTTGCCGTTGAACAAAATTCCTGAGTTAGACCCGATTGAAAAACGCAAAGCCGAAGAGGCCGCACGCCAAGCGCAAAGAGACCAAGCGGCGGCGGTGGCAACGGCTGCCGTGGGTGGCCTAGAAGCCCCCGATGCGCCGTCTTTGGAGAACTCGGGCTTGGCACAAAATTTAAAAAAGAGCGAAGCCGCAAGGCGCGACGGCAGCACGAATTTCATTAAAGATTTGGCCGCCAAGCCGAAAAAGATTGAGAAGTAAAACCCTCTTGGGGGGTGTAGGTGAGTTGAGATGATTGAGTACACAAAAGATGTTGCGGACAGGGTGTTGCGAATTTTGCAAGCCAGTGGGCAAGTCGATGCAGAAAAAATGAAAGAAGTTATGGTCGCCGCCGAGTCGCGTTCGGGGCGTGCCTTGGCGATGATGATGCAAGAGCTGGTCGATGAAGAATTGGTGATGAGCGTTTTGTCGCGCGCCTATGCTTTGCGCCGCCGCAATATTACGCCAGCCGACATCGCCCCAGATGCTTTGGCCTCCATTCCGACGAAAATGATTACCGAGGAACATATTATTCCTTTCGCGCGCGAAGGCAGGTTTTTGCGGGTCGGCACGGTCGACCCCACAAAGGCGACTTTGGCCAATCAGATAAAAGCCATCAGCAACCAAAATGTGGAGTTCTTCCTCATCAAGCCGAGCGAATTTGCGGCCTGTATGGAAGCGCCAGAAGTAAATGAGCTGGTTTTTGGCAAGGAAGAAGAGGCCAAACAAGCCGCGCCCGACCCAACGCCGAAAAAGCCTGCGCGTCGACGTTCGGCCTATGACATTGATGACCCCAAATTGGTGATTAAATTTGTCGATGATATTTTGCAGCAATCGATTGTGACCGATACGTCAGATATCCACGTCGAGCCATATCGCGAAGCGGCGCGCATTCGGTTTCGCGTCAATGGCGTTTTGGTGGCGCAAGACCAGTTCGCGGAATATTTATTCCACAATTATCTGGCGGTGGTGACGCGCTTTAAAATTCTGGCCGATTGCGATATCTCCGAAAAACGCTTGCCCCAAGATGGCGCGATTACGTTTAAAACCGCGGACGGCGAGGATGTCGATACGCGCTTTAATGTTCTGCCGGGCAAAAACGGCGAGCGCATTTGCATCCGCCTTTTGAAAGGCGACCCATCGCTGTCGATTGATAAAATTGGTTTCAAAGACAGCGATTTGGAAAAGCTGAAAGAAGCGATTACCGCGCCGCAAGGCATGGTGCTGGTAACGGGGCCAACGGGCTCGGGCAAAACCACAACGCTTTACGGCGCACTGCAATATATCAATGACCCCGGCACGAATATTATGACGGCCGAAGATCCGGTGGAATATTATCTCGAGGGCTTGGGTCAAACTCAGGCCAATGAGAAAATCGGCCTGTCGTTCTCGTCTATCTTGCGCGCCTTTTTGCGCCAAGACCCCGAGGTTATTCTGGTCGGCGAGATTCGCGATACCGAGACTGTGGAGATTGCGGTGAAAGCGGCTTTGACGGGTCACCTTCTCTTGTCGACTTTGCACACCAATGATGCGATTGCCACCATCTCGCGCTTGCTCAATATGGGCGTGCCGAGCTTCATGATTTCGGCCGCCTTATCGCTGATTGTGGCGCAACGTTTGGCGCGTAAAAATTGCCAAGAATGTTTGGTGCCAGATGAGAGCGCGACGCCGGCAGCGTTGAAATATATCGGTTTTAGCGATGAGGAAATTGCCACGTTAAAACCGCGCAAAGGCGGCGGCTGCGCGGTTTGCGAGGGCAGCGGCTATAAGGGACGACAAGGCATTTACGAAGTCTTGCGCGTGACGCCAGAAGTCGAGCAAGCCATTTTGGCGGCGGCACAAGCGCCTGAAATTTTGGAAGCGGCGCGGGAGGATAATTTTCTAACCATGCAAGAAGTCGGGCGCGACTTCTTGGCCGATGGGGTCTTATGTTTGGAAGAATTTTCCCGCGTGCTGGTGGTGAGCTAGATGACGCATTACGCATATGCAGGCGTTCAAGGCGGCAAGAAGGTGAAGGGCAAAATCGAGGCCACGTCTTTGGCGCGCGCACGCTCAGCGCTGCGCCAAAAGCGGGTGCGGATTAAAAATATCAAGGAGCTGAAAGAAAAGAAAAAAGGCGCGATGGACATTGAGATTACCTGGGGGCCTTTCGGCAGTATTCCAGCCAAAGAAATTCTCATGTTCACCAAGAAGCTCTCGACCATGATCCGCGCTGGCCTGCCTATTTTGGACAGTCTGATTATGGTAGCGGGACAGACCAAAAACCTGAATATGAAACGCGCGGTTACCCAAATGGTGGAAGCGCTCAACGATGGTGTGCCGCTTTCCGAGGCCTTTAAAAGGCAAAGCCGACATTTTGATAATGTTTATCTCAACATGATTGAGGCGGGCGAAGTGTCGGGTATGTTGGATAAATTCATCGATAAATTGGTCGAGATTCTCGAGAAGCAACAGAAGATTAAATCAGGCATTAAATCGGCCATGTTCTATCCGATTACCCTGATTACGGTCTCGCTCGGCATTTCGATTTTCATGCTGACCAATGTGGTGCCGACCTTCCAAGAAATGTATGAAGGCATGGGCATTCAGCTACCGGGCCCGACCCAAGCGATTGTGGATGCCAGCGAGTGGATTGCCGATATCGGCAATGTGGCGGGCGTGTTTGGCACGATTTTTGGCATTATTACGTTTCAAAACGTCATGTTGAAATACGTCAAACCCTATCGCACGGGCTGGCACGCTTTGCAGCTAAAAATGCCGATTTTTGGCGGCATTATTATGATGGCCGTGGTGGCGCGTTCGTCTTTGTTGATGGCCAATTTATTTGCCGCGGGCGTGAGCGTTCTCGAAACCCTGAACGTGGCCTCGACGGTGACGACCAATACAATTTTCCTAAACGCTTTCGCACGGGTCAAACGCGACGTGATGACGGGGGCGGAGCTGTCGAGCTTATTCGCCAATGAAAAAGTCTTTCCAACCGAGCTGTCGCAATTGATCGCCGTGGGCGAGCGCACCGGTAATATGGAAGAAATGCTGAACTCCATCGCCAATTATTACGAAGAAGAATTCGACGCTTTAGTCGAGGGTCTGTCGACGGTGATTGAGCCAGTGATGATTGTATTTGTCGGCGGTCTCGTTGGCATGATGGTTGTGGCGCTTTATTTGCCAATCTTCTCGGCCGGTGATTTGGCGGGCGGCTAGCGCGCTTAGGCCGGATCCATCGGCACGCCTTCGCCGCACCAATCGTCTTCAAAGGTGCGCGGCCAGCTGGTGCCGGTGTCGGTGTCTTCGGGGACAATGGCAGGCTGGGGGGCTTTTCGACGGCACAGACCCTCGGGCGTTCGGGTCGGAACCGAGAGCATATGCGCGTCCCAAAAGCGGCAATGGCGGCAATGGACAATCGGCGTGGGTGCCACAGGGGCCAAAAAATCATTATCTTGCATGGCATCAAATTGCTGGATGGATTAGAAAAAAGCAAGATTGTTTATTCATTTTGCAATGAAAGCTTATAAATTTAATTGAGTTGTAGTTTTGGAGTTAAGCGTGACACAGGAAAACAAAGACATTAAGGCCACGGATTTAAGCCAGCTCGCCGATGTGGTGGAAGCGGTTTTGATTAGCGTGCGCGACAAACGCACCCAAGTGCGCTTGGCTTTGGCGGCCATGTTGTCTGGCGGGCATTTGCTGATTGAAGATGCGCCCGGCATGGGCAAGACCAGTCTGGCGCGTGCGCTCGGCCATCACTTGCAATTAAATTGGAGCCGCCTGCAATGCACCAATGACACCACGCCGTCGGATATTGTGGGGGTGAATATTTTCGACCCGAAATCGGGTGCTTTTGAGTTTCGCCAAGGCCCGGTGTTTACCCAAGTGCTTCTGGCGGATGAGCTGAACCGCGCGCCGTCGAAAAGCCAATCGGCGCTTTTGGAAGCCATGGCCGAGCGACAGGTAACGGTGGATGGCACTAGTTTTGCTTTGCCCGCGCCGTTCATCGTGATTGCGACGCAAAACCCGACCGAGCAAATCGGTGTGTCGCCTTTGCCAGAATCGCAACTCGATAGATTTGCCGTCTCGTTCAGCCTCGGCTTGCCGTCGAGCCAAGTGGAGGCCGATATTTTGCGCGATGCGCGCGCGGGCGAGGAAACCTTTGGGCAAGGCACGCCGGTTTTACAAGCTGGAGCTTTTCATGCGCTGCAAAAGAAATGCCATGACATTGATTTCTCCGACCCGATTATTACCTATTTGCAAGATTTGGCGGGGCAATTGCGCGCCACCAGCTTGCCCAATTTATCGGTGCGGGCTTTGATGCAAATCAAGGGTTTGGCGCAAGCCCATGCGATGATTGAGGGGCGCGATTTTTGCGTGCCAGAAGATATCCAAGCGGTGTTTGCACCCGCCTTGCAACATCGCCTTGGCCCCGTGACGGGCGCTTCGTCGGCCTTGCTGAACGAGGCTTTGCTGCAAGTGAGCGCGCCTTAGGGCGGAGGTTTCGTGAGCCAGTCCACCCCCAAACCGATAAGCCAAGGCTCGCGTGTTTCGACGCCGCGCCTGTCCTTGCCCGAACGCATCACCCGTGCGCTTTCGGCGCGGCGCAAGCGCTGGCTCAAGGGCATGTGGAAAATTCGCCAAGCCAATATTTTCATTCTGCCCAATCGCTTTGGGTTCTACGCGGGCTTTCTGGTGCTGGCCAGTTTTGCCATGGGATATAAAGTGCAGAATAATTTCATTCTGCTGGCGGTGATTTTTCTTTTTCTGGTTTTCATGCTGTCGTTGATTGCCAGCGTGCGAAACCTGCAAGGGCTGGAAATCGAAGCCGAGATGGCGCCTTATTATTTTGCTGGCGAGCGGCAATATATCCGCCTGATACTGCGCAAAAGCCAACCTGCCTATAATCTGACATTGCACACAGATAAGGAAACCATCGCGCTGGATATGACGAGCGGGGCAACGCAAGTGAGCGTGCCTGTGGGCGATTTTGCGCGCGGGGTGCATGCCATGCCATCGATTAAAATTCAGACGCTCTTTCCTTTCGGCATTGCCCGCGCTTGGAGTTGGATTACCCCGCCGGGCGATTTAGTGGTGGCGCCCAAGCCGAAAGAATATGCGCCAGCGCGATATCCGCGCGGCAATCCCGCCACGGCGCAGGCGTCGGATAAAAAGCGTCAGCAGAATAATTTTGCCGATGAGCTAGGCGATTTGCGCGACTATCAAGACAGCGACCCGCCCGCGCGCATCGACTGGAAGCGCTATGCCGCCACGCGCGAAACCATGGTGCGCGAACATGGGCTAGACACCCAAGGCGAAGTTTTATTGCGCCAACCCCAAGTCGGCCTCGAAGAGGCTTTGTCTTATTTGTCGGGCGGTTTGCGTGTCGCCGAACGCATGGGCGCGCCCGCTCGGATGCGATTGCAAAGCGGCGACCCGCAGGCTTTGCAAAATGGCGATGTCGAATATGTCATCTATGACGCCCCAACCCGGGAGCAGGCCTATTATGCCCTCGCCCGCGCAACCTAATCCGCTTTTGGCCGCGATGGCGCGCCGTTTGCCCGGCTCGGCCGAGGCCAAGCTGACGGCGCTTTTGCTTTATTTGGCGGCGCTACCGATTGCCCTATCGCTGACGGCGGTGACCGATTGGCGCGCGTTTTTTCTGTATACGGCCATGTGGCCGGTGGGCTTGCTGGCGCGCGACCGCTGGCGCACGCTGCTGATTTTGGGGCTGGCGCCTTTGGTGATGTTTATCTTGGCGCAATGGGTGCGGCCACCGCAGGCTGGCTTCTTTATGCTGATGGTCTTGGTCTTGTCGGCTTGCGAGCAAGTGCAAGAAGATGGCCGCCCGGGGGCGTTTAATATTATCGGCGTCCTTTTCCCCGCCCTTTGTGTGATGGTTCTATCGGCCAATGTATTTGTGTTTTTGCTGCTCTTGGTCAGCGTGATTTTTTATATCGGCGTGTTTACTTTGCGCATTAACAATATGCCTTTATCGGGCTTGCGCATCCGCCTGTTGCCGATTGTGGTGGCGTTGAGCGGCTCTTTGTTTTTTGCCATTGCCGCGTTTATTTTAATGCCGCGCATTCATGCCAGCGCGCTGCCTGGTTTTCAGCAAGAAGAAGCCTCCAGCGGTGTGGGCGAAGAATTGGACATGGGGCGGTTTTCCAATGTCATTTTAAATGGCGAAGACGCGTTTCGCGCTTTTTTCGCGAAGCCCTTGCCATCGTCGGATTTATATTGGCGCGTGCATGTTTTGACCAGGATGAAGGGGGCGCGTTGGCTGCGCGACCCCGGCGCCAATTTGGCGCGCGGCCTGCCAGATTTCACCGCCAAATTAGGCAAGCTGTCGCGCCCGATAGACTATAGCCTTCGCCATGCCGCCCCCGCTCCCAAATGGCATCCGGTCTTGGGCGTGCCGACCCAAAGCGCCATTGACCCAGAGGCCATGTTGAACCCGCAAGGCGAATTTGTGCCGGTCAAACCCTCCGCCGTTTTGAGCCAGCAAGTGACACTGCGCAGCGCCTTGGATACGCCCTTTGCGGCGCGCCAAATCGGCGAGACGCGCATCGACGGGCAAGAAAAACTGGCCGCTTGGGCGCGCCAGACCTATCAAAAAGCTGGCTCGCGCGAGGCCTTTGTCGCCCAGCTGTTGGAGCGGTTTCGCTCTGGTGGCTATGGCTATACGCTGACGCCACCGCGCCTCGAGGGGGCTGACCGCGAGAAACTGGACGGATTTTTCTTCACCACCAAACGCGGCTATTGCAGCCATTACGCCATGGCCATGGCCACGGCTTTGCGCGCGGCCGGCATTCCCGCCAATGTGATTATCGGCTATGCAGGCGGCGAGTGGAACGGCTTTGGCAGCTATTATCGAGTGCGCCAATCGGATGCTCATGCTTGGGTGGAAGCCGAAATGGCGCCAGGCCAATGGCAGCGTTTTGACCCCACCCAAGTGGTGCCAGATGCGCGGATGCAATTTACTTCGCGCCAAATCGCCGCCTCGACGATTGGACAGCAAACGGGTTGGCGGGGCAGTCTGGCGCGCAGCGCACAACGCATAGATGCTTTTGTCACGCGGCTGAATAGCGACATTGTTTTATATGATGAGGCGGCGCGCCAAGAGCTTTTGTCGGGCAGCTTTTTGGGACGGCTGATTTCCTTTGTGACGTTTTGGCTGTTCGCCAGCGCCGCTTTGGGGATGCCTTTGCTGGTCTGGCGCTGGTGGGTGCGGCGCGACCCGCTGCTGCGGCTCGACCAGAGGTTTGCTAAATTGGGCGCCAAACAAGGCGTGGAACGCCAAATCCACGAGGGGCGTTTGGCCTATGCGGCGCGCTGGCAAAAAGCCCATCCCGAGATGTCGAAGGCGCGCGCGGCCAGCATCGAGTTATGCGCGCGCTTGCTGTGTGAGATGGTGTTTAAACTCGACCCCAAAGGCAAAACACCTGAAGCGCAAGCGGATAGGCGCCGCCAGATTGACAAGCAATTGCGCGCCATTCAGCACCCGGTAGCAAAATCTTAAAGGCTAAATTTTAAAGACTAAATCTAGGCGGTTTCGGCCATTGTCGTGCCACCAATTTGCCGATTGCGTAATTTCGATAATGAAATGCGTGCCTAAGCCGCCGTCGCGCACGTCTTGCAAATCTCGCGGGCGGACTTTATCCAAATCAATCAGCGGCGCGGTATCGGTTAGGCTGATGTTCAAAAGCCCATCGCTGATATAGCCCGCAATCTCAATGCGCCCGCTCATGCCTTCGGGGAAAGCGTGGCGGATGATGTTTTGCGTGGCTTCATCAATGGCCAAATTGACATTCATGATAATCGATTGCGCGGGCGTATCGGCAAGCGTGCGCTCGATTTCGCGCCGCAGACGCCGCAATTCTGGCACTTCGTTTAAAATCGAAACGCTGAACAAAAGCTCCTCGCCCGCCAAAGATGGCTCCACGATGGTGGCCTCCACGGGCTGAGAGGTGTTTTGTTTCGGCGCGCAGCCCAATCCCAAAACCGTCAAATCATCGGGCAGGGTGATGGTTTTGCGCTGCACAATCTCGACCGTATGTTCGACTTGCAATTTAATCGGTATGTCCATCTGCTCGGCCAGAACCGTGGCCAATTTTGTGGCGCCAAGCATTTGCCCGTTAATCTCGGCTTCGGTGATGCCATCGGAATAGCAGAAAAATCGACACTCAGATAAATCATGCGTTTCCACGACAATGTCTTCGGCCTCGAAATCGAGAATGCCGAGCGGTTGCAAACTGGCCTCGACATAGCTGAAACTTTGATTGGCCTGCAATAAGAGGCCTGGCTCATGGCCTGCGTTACAACATTGCATTTCAAAAGTTTCGGGATGATAGCGACCAATGATGGCGGTGGCGAACATGCCGTTGAAAGCGGTCTCGACCAATTCCATATTCATCCGCGCGGCCAGCTCATCGACCGCGGGTTCGGTGCGGCTCATCGAGCGGAACAGCGAGATGGTTTTGGCCATCACCAACGCCGCATCTGTGCCTTTGCCCGAAACATCGGCCATGCAGAAATATAAATAATCGCCGCGCATGACATAGTCGTAGAGATCGCCGGAGACGCCTTTTTTGGGAATATTGACGCCATGAACAAACTCATATTTGGCGTCTGGAAACAGGCTTTCCTGCACCCGCGAGGCCATGGCCAAATCGCGTTTAAAACCATCGGCCTCGACCATGCGGGTGGCCATGTGAGAATTGGCCAAAGCCAGAGCTGCACTTTTGCCATAGACGGAAACCAGCGAGGCATCCGCATCGGTGAATAATTTTCCGTCCATGCGGTTGATCAATTGCAAGGCACCATAGCGGACGCCATTGCCCGAGACGGGGACACAAATCATCGATTTGGTTTCAAAGCCGGTTTGGGCATCCACGGCGCCCGTAAAATCTTCGTCCAGCGCGGTGTCTGGCACAAACCGCAATGTGTCGCTTTGGGTCACCGCGCCAACAATTCCCGCCGTGGCCGGAATTTCGAGACCCGTGATATCGGTCGGCCCGATACAGGCCTCGCATTTCAACATCGCTTGGTCTTCATGTAGATAGAAAAAACTGGCGGCCTCGGCACCAATTTGGCTGCGAATGTAATCCAGCCCCTCATAGAGGGTCTGCGACATGTCGGAGCTGGAGGCAAAAGCCGACATCATGCGATAAATAATATCGAGCGGCTGGGTGATTTCTTCGGCGGTGTCTTTCATCGGGCTGGCATCGCGCGGGCTTAAAAAGTGCCTGGCGTGAAATTGCCCCCGCTGCTCGCATCTGCGTCACTCGGGGTTTCTGGCTCGCTGCTGGGGGTTGGCTTAGGCGCTGGTTCTGGCGGCGCTTGCGTCTCGACGAGCTCTGGGGTTGGGACTGGCTCTGGGCTTGGAGCTGGGGTTGGCTCTGGGGTTGGCTCTGGCTCTAGCGCATTGGCCTTAGAAAGCTCGGCAATTAAATCTTCATCTGAGCTGGCTTGGCTTCCGGTATCTTCAGAGACCGCGTCAGCAATGGCATTGTCGTCTGCGCCGGCGGGCGAAAACACGTCAACGCCGACCAATTGCGAAGGGCCGGTTATGGCTTCAATCGGCAAAATCTTGTCCAATTTGGCGAGCTGTAAAACCCGCACGGCTTCCTCGCTGATTTTGGTGATGGCTAAGGGAATGCCCATTTGTTTGCAAGATTGCATGGCAATGATCAAAATCGACACACCGGAGCTGTCGAGATAGCTCACATTGGCGGCATCAATGGTCAGCCCGCGCGCGCCGTCTAGCTGGCCTGCCAATTGGGTTTTAATATCGGGGGTTACCTCAAGGTCAATGTCCCCTGCAATTATAAGGTCTATAGAGTTATTTCTATCGCGTTTAAATTGAAATGCCATTGACTAAATTCCTTAAGCTTCGCTTAATACTAGACGTTTTTAGGTAACAGCACATTAAAAACTTAACATATCTGTTGCAAAATACCGATTTTTGCTGTTATTTTCACCGTGTTGGGTTCGCGCATGTGCGCGTTTATATTAAGAGGAGAGTTCCCATGAGTATTCGCGCAAAAAGCGAAAAAGGCTTTAGCCTTATCGAACTACTAGTTGTTGTAGCTATTATTGGTGTATTGGCAGCGGTTGGCGTTGTTGGTTACCAAGGGTATATCGACAGCACGAAGAAATCAGTTACCGATGCAAACGCGAAAGCCGTGCACCAGTGGTTGATCAACACGAAAACCGTCCGCGCTGCTGGCATCGACACAGATCCAGATGAGTGCGACGCGACGACTTTGGTATCGGGCACGTCGGCTGCGTCCGCTGTCAGCTCGACCGGTTGCTTTGGTGCCTTGGCACTGTCTGGCAATCCATTCGAGAGCTTCAAAAACCCGTATCAGACCACCCGCGAAGGTTCGAACGCTATTCGCGCTGTGGCCACGACATCGACTGTCGCTGACGACAGCACAACCGATTGCGATGATATCGATTCCAATCTGGTGAATGGCGATATCGTCATCGCCGTGAGTGGTGATGGCGCCAAGCACTTGGACGTCTATTTCTGCTCTAAAGTCGGCGATGACGATGAGAAACTGACCCGTCGCGACTCAACGATTACAAACTTCTAATCGTTTCTGTATCGATCTTGGAAAGAGCGCTGTACTCGTTACAGCGCTCTTTTTTTTCGGGAAAATGACGATGAAAATTTTGCGCCACCTGAAAGCTCTGCCAGTTTTTGCTTTGCTTCTCGTTGCCTTGAACTTTCATATGCCAAATTTAGGCGGCTCCTTTGTGTCGCGCAATCTGTTGGCTTGGATGGTCATGGCGATTGCCATTGCCGTGTTATTTTGGCCAGCCCTGCGCAGCTCTCGCCTCAAATGGTCGCCGCTTTGGGTGGGCGGATTATTCGCCCCCGTGGCTGGCGCCTTCATAATTGTGGCGCTCAATATTCTTGGTCCCTTTGACAGCTATCATGCGGGCCATTTCATGGTTCCTTGCCTGTTGCTGGCCTTCGCCCTTTTTATCTTGGGGTTGCTGCAAAAACCACTGCGCGCCGAGCTTGCCGCAAATTTAATACTGCTCTTACTGCTCGGATTTTTGCCGCAATATTTCATTCATTTCGTCACAACCAATCCGTTGGTTTTTTTCAAAATTTCTATTTCTCTTCCCAGTTTTCTGGTGCAGACCTTTGGCGGCTTTGCGCAGTATAATTTGTTCGGCACGTTTCTGGTCGGCCTGCTGCTTATGGCGGCTTGGGCTTTTATATTTGCGCCGCTGGCGCGTTGGCAGCGCGGGCTGCTGATTGTTCTCATCACTTTCTACGCGCTTGAATTTGCCGTTATGCGAAGTAAAACCGGCCTCCTGAGCGCGCTTCTAGGGTTCAGTTTTTTGGCGCTACATGCGCACCGTTTGGAGAAAGACCCCGCGCTATATCGTCGTTTCGCATGGCTTTTGGGAGTTCTCGCGCTGACTTACGCTCTCGTCTGGGCGATGTACTATGCCAATCCCGAGCGCCAGTTGGTTCAGCCGGATTGGAGTTCCGATGGCAGTTCCATTCGAACCCGCTATGCCATGTGGGTGATTGCCTGGCGCTCGTTTTTGGAGGCGCCGCTTCTCGGCCATGGCTTGGGAAGTTTCGCCACCACCTATATCGACCATTTTTCCAGCTACGGCCTCGCCGAAGCGTTAACCTTCACCCCCAATACGGCATTGCCACATAATTTGATCCTGCATGTTTTAACCGAAACCGGACTGCTGGGCGCGGCGGTTCTGCTCGCGCCTCTGGCTTATCTGGCTTGGTTTCTCTTGCTGCGAAACCCCAATCTCTGGCTGATTGCCGCTTTATGCACGCCGGTTCTCCTGCATACGCAGGTTGAGTTCCCCTATGTGGCGTCTGGCTGGCATTATCTTTTGTTGGGCTTCGCCTTGGTCGTGGGGCTGCAAGGGTCGCGGATGCCCGATAGGGTGGCGACAGCCGCCAGCCCAAAACATGTTTTTGTCAGCTTTGCGGGTTTTGGGGTTTTACTCGTTTTTTGTTTCGGCATGATTTTCGTCTCCTACAACATGTTGCAGGCGGCGATGCGCATTGTTCATAAAGTGGATGCGGCGTCGCGTTTATCGCTCGATGACTATATCGACCAGCGCTATCGGGACAGCGATACTACCCACCCCGTCTTGGTTAAACAGGTTACCGCCATTACCGATTTAGTTTTGGTAAGCCGCGCTATCACAGAAGGGCGGGTAAACGTGCTGCGCCAACTGGCGATACCGCGGCTTGAGAAACATGTTCTGCCGCTTTACGCCAAAAGAGAAGTCTGGGATTTGGCCATTCGCGCTTATGCGGCGACGCATAATGTGGCGGGCATTGAGGCGCTCATCGAGCGGGTGGCGCCGCTGCAACCTTGGGTGGCGGACGAATATCGCAAGGCGCTAGACGAGGCTTTGGCTGCGAAGCCAAGCCAAACGTCTAATCGTCTTCGTCGACAATAATCAGGTTCTGCTTTTCCAGCTCATCGACATATTTGTCCATGGTAATCATGCCGAATTGCGCTCCGGTTTGCATGACGGTGGCGATTTGGGGGATTTTATCTTCGCGAATGAGGTTGCGAACCGCAGGCACACAGACCATCACTTCGAAAGCGCCAATGCGCCCGCCGCCTTTGCGTTTCAGCAATTGCTGCGTCATCACCAATTGTAAAGACGAGGCCACCATCGAGCGCGCCTGAGGTTGCTCCTCGGCGGGAAACGCATCAATGATACGGTTGATGGTCTCGGCCGCGCCCGACGTATGCAAAGTGCCAAACACTAAGTGACCCGTCTCGGCAGCGGTCAGCGCCAAAGAAATCGTCTCATAATCGCGCATCTCGCCGAGCAGAATAATATCTGGGTCTTCGCGCAAAGCGCCCTTGAGGGCCGAGGCAAAACTTTCGGTGTCGCGCCCGACCTCGCGCTGCGAAATAATCGAGTTGATCTCGCTATGCACAAATTCTACCGGATCCTCAATGGTGATAATATGTTCCTTGCGCTCGCGATTGATTTTATTGATCAGCGAGGCCAGCGATGTCGATTTGCCCGAGCCCGTGGCGCCGGTGACCAGCACCATGCCTTTTTTCTCTTTCAAAATATTATGCACAGCCGCCGGCAAGCCCAATTGGTCGATATTGGGAACTTCCGTCACAATGGTGCGCATAATCAGCGCCCAGCCTTTTAGCGTATGATAGCCATTGGCGCGAAAGCGGGCGCCGCGCACGGTAATCGCGAAATCAATATCTTTGGTCTCGCAAAATTTCTCATAATCTTCTTCCGATAATTCCGCCCGAAAAATATCGTCGAGCAAATCATGGGTGACGGGATAGCCTTCCAGCACTTTAATCTCGCCATTGGTGCGAATGGCCAAGTCACTGCCCGAGCGCATGTGAAAATCGGAGATGCGATATTCTTTCGGCAGGCTGTCGAGATATCCGTAAATCGGATTATCCGTTTTGAAAGCTTCGGTATTGGTCGCTGGGGTGGTGTCTGACATACGCTTTGACCTTCGGTCCTACTTACTGACGCGAGTAAATTACACATTATGCATTACAAGTTGCACTACCTCGCTTTATACTAGGCTATCAAATTGTTTGCCAGCGCCAAACCAGAATTTGGCGCGGCTGTTGCGGATATAATATGGCTATGGTTTTTCTTATTGGCGTGATTGGCGCTTGTCTTGGCAGTTTTGCCAATGTGGCGGCGCTGCGCAGCCTCGATGGCCGAGACTGGGTGCGCGCCCCCTCTACTTGTTTTCATTGCGAGAAAAAACTGCGTTTCTGGCAAAACCTGCCGCTCATCGGCTATCTCGCCCATGGCGGACAAACCGCTTGCTGCCAGCAACGCCTGCCAGCGCGCTATATTTTTGTCGAATTGGCCATGGCCGCGCTGCTTATCGTGGCGTGGCAACAGCTCCCCCTTGCGGTGTTTTTGAGCTTCCTGCCTTTCTTGGTGTTGATGGGGGTGATTTTTTTGACCGATATGGATGATTTCATCATCCCCGATTGGACGAGCCTTGGCGGGCTGGGCTTGGGGCTTTTGCTGGCGTTTTTTGGCGCGCCGGGCTTGCCCGAGATTCAAAGCGCGCTTATCGGCGGCGCGGCGGGTTTTGCGCTCATCTATGGCATTAATTTCACCTATAAACTTTGGCGCGGCCACGATGGCATGGGGTTTGGCGATGTGAAGCTCATGGCCATGCTGGGGGTTTGGCTGGGGCCGATGAGCCTGCTGCCGATATTATTTTCGGCCAGTCTTAGCGGCGCGGTGATTGGCATTGGCGCGATTTTGCTTCATCGCCTGCAAACCAGCCCCGAGGCGCCGGCGCAATTGCCCTTTGGCTGCTTTTTAACGCCGATGGCGCTGGTCTGGCTGTTATTTGCGCCACAGGCTCTGCAAAGCTTGTTGTAAATCTGCGTTTCATCCACCGATTTTGCGTCAATTGTGTTGCAACAAGCTTTATACTGAAACTTCGAAAGAGATTCGTTTTGGCCGCGCTTGTTTGAGGCGCTTGGCCGGTAGAGGTTTGGGTATGAACACACTACGCACCGAAGATGACTATAAGCGCGCCATTCAAGACTATGTGCGCCAAGCCGAAGCCAGTTTGGAAGCGGATTTGGCCAAGCGCGATCGCCAGCACGAAGACGAGCAAAGCGAGCGCATGTCCGACAGCGACTTGCAGCATTATATGCAAGGTCTCGATGTCGCCATCACGCAGGAAGCCACAGTGGCTTTGCGGGCTGAGTTTTTGCGCTATTCCAGTGTGTTTGATACAGGCCGCTCGCGCGATACCATTCGCCAAGCGGTGGCCGATGTCACCCGCCCGCTTATCGAGGACTGGATCAATCGCAATCTGGCGACGATTGCGCGCGAAGTCATTACTGACGCCATTGGTAAAATTTCGGAAGTGCGCCCAAGCGGGACAAAGCGGCCACCACAATAAGCCGCCAAGTAGAAGACAAGAGTAGGGTTGAGACGAGGGTAATAGTTTTTGCGTAACCAAAAACCAGCATGGAATAAATTAGGGCGCCTCGCTATTGTCGCGGTTTTGTGCCTCGATGTGTATGCCTGTGGCAACCGCACAACCCGCGATTTGTCGATGAGCGGGGCGGTGCAAAAATTTGACGAACGCCGCGCCGCCATTCGCGCCCAAAACGCAAAGCTCGATGCAGAGGCCAATGGCGAAGCGCCGTTTCAAAACCCCATTAAGCCTTTGCCGCCGCGCCGCGAATTATTGCAAGTGCGCGTGCCAGAAACCATTGCGGTTAGCGATATTGTCGATGGCGTTGTGGCCACCAGTATTTCCGGCGCGCTGGTCGGCACGAGCGCGCCAGACGGGCGTGTCAGCCCCAGCGAGCGCACGCTGTCGTCGCAAACCCGCGCGCTCGGCAAACGCATTGAAGTCAGCAAACGCAATCAGCGCGAGCGCCAAGCCACCTATGACCGCGAGAAAAGCCAGCTCGACCAATTGGATATGCGCCATGGCAAAGCACGCGATTTATTGCTGCAAGAATTTAAACTCTCCTATGAGACCAAATTGCAAGCCATCATCGCCGACCTCGATACGCAATATAAGGCGGCCCAACCCGCCACTGTTTTGGGGCTGACCGAGAATAATGAATTTGGCGCGCTGGCTTTATTTGGCCGCAATGAATTGGCGCGGCCAGATGAATATGTGTCGCTGCAAAAAAGTTTTCTCTTCGTTGGCAATGATGTCACCACCGGCGTTTCCTTGGGGCGGATGGATGATTTGGCCGAGGAAGTCGGCAGCCGCGCCTTGAGCGTAAACCTTGTGGGGCTGCGCTTGCCGACGGCGCTTAAATCTCTGGCGCGTTCCATCAATATGCAAATTTATCTGTCGCCCCGTGTCGATGCCAATACGAGCCAAGTGAACCTCGATATTTCGCGCGCCGATGCGCTCGATATTTTTGATATCCTAATCGACAACTATGGCCTCGCCATGGCCTATGACCGCAAAATGGGCGTGGCTCGTTTTTACACGGTGGAAGAGTTTAACAGCCGCGTCGAGAATGCTCTGGCGGCGGCGGAAGTGCATAATCGTCGGGCGCGCAATTATCGTAAAATCAGCTCGTTTGAAAATGACAGCGCCGCCATTCGCCAAATCTATCAGGCCTATTTCCAGCACCCAGATGATGCCGGTCGCGCCCGCTCGCTGACCAATGATGCGATCGTTGAAGCTGAGCATTCGCCGCTCATTGGCGCTGCGATTGTCGATTTGAAAACCACGGCGCTGGTCAATGAGCGCCGCCTCGATGCGCTGGATTTAGAGCAATCGCAAGCGCGCCAAACCCAGGCCACCACCACGCAAGTCGCCCGCTTTGCCCTCGATGACATTAATCAGGCCATCGCTTTATTGGTGGCAGATAAGGCGACCAAAGCCGCCCTTTTGGTCAGCGTGCAGGCGGCCGATATGGCCAAGGCCGAGAGCGAGGCCAAAATCGCCAGCGCCTCGATGACCGACGAAGCGCCCGTTGCGGTCGCGGCCAAAGCCGACCCCCGCGCGATGACGCCGCGCTTATCTGGCCCCGATGCGGATCAATTGCGCGGTCGCATTATTAGCGATGCGAATTTGAAAACCACCGAGCCGATTTACACCGAGAAATTCACCATCTTCAACAGCGAGGGCGCCAATAGTTGCAACGCAGCCGAAAGCGGCGACCGCACGACACAGATTAAAACCGAGTTGGAAAACTACTATGGCCAACTCTATCCAGATGGGTTGATTGCGGCCGAGCGTCTGGCCGATATATCGCGCCAGAACAAAGCCGAAGCGGAAGCGGAAGCCGAAGAAGAGACGGGAGAAGAGGCGAGCCTGCCAGAGGCCCTCGAAAGGGAAGTGGCCAGCGATTTGGCGCCAACCGAGGCGCCCGCATCGTCTTCTCCCCCAGAAGCCGCCGCGCCAGACCCGCAAACTAGCTTCACCAATGCCAGCTTTCGCCGCCCGACCGTCACCTCGGTTGCCGATACGGTTATCGTGACGGGCTTTAAACATGATGTCGACTTGGCCGCCTCGTTGATTGAGAGCTTGGACAAAGCCGACAAGCAGGTTTTGGTCGAAGTGTTTATGGTCAATGTGGTGAAAGACTGGAAGCGCCAATTGCAGGGGCGTTTGGAAAATGCTTTGCGCACGCCTGCCAAAACCGACAGTAGTTTCTCCGACCTGCCGACCGATGTGCGCTCGGCCTATGGCGATTTGGTGGAAGTGCGTGACAATGGTCTGCTTGGCGTGCGCGGCGCGCTGAATTTTGCCAATCGCGCGGCGGCTGCGAATAGTTTCACCTTGAATAATTTCCGTCTCGGCCTCGGTTGGACGATTGATTTCATGGAGAGCAATAGTTTGGGGCGAAAAGTTTCCAGTCCAACCATTCTGGCCTTGAACGGCTGTGAAGCGCAGATTGAAAAATCCGAAACGCGCTATTTGCCCATCATCAGCACTTCGGCACCTGTGGTGACCCCGGGCGGGCAAACCGTGCCGGGCGAGGCGACCACGACCTATCAGGAGCGACAAGCCAAATTGAGCCTCGTGGTGACGCCAACGATTAATTCTTTGAACGACCATGTGCGTTTGAAAGTCGATTTCAACGATGACTTCTTTGTCACCGATGATGCCAATTCGGATAAAATTCAAAGCAAAATCAACACCGAATTTATCGCCGCGCCGGGCGATGTGATTGTTCTGGCGGGTCTGTTTACCGAGGATAATTCGAAAACCCGCAATGGGCTTCCCGGCACCACCAGCGTGCCTTTGGTGTCATCGCTGCTCGGCACCAGCTCGGATGCGCAAAAGACACAAGAAATGGTCATCTTCTTGGCACCTGAAGTCATCACCCCCAAGGCGGGGGAGATGCCGATTAACTCCGCCGCTTACTATGAAACCCGCTAAGCCAAACCCGCAAAGCGGCTTTTCCTTGGTGGAAGTCATGGTCGCGCTGACCATTATTTCGGTGGGTATTATTGGCACTTTGTCCATGGTCGGTGCCAATCGCGCGATTATGGAAAGCACTTGGGCTGTGTCGCGTTCGACGATGATTGCCGATGGCGTGATGACCGAAATTGCGGTGCGGGCGCAACGCAATGAGACCCTGCCGAGTGTCGGCACCTATGATTGGTCGAGCGACACTTTGGGGCTGGGCGTCTTATTCCGCGACAATGGCTATAGCGCCGCGCAATCGACGCTCACGCTGGCGGCCAGCAGCCTGCCGGGCGCGGAGCTTGTGGCCACGCTGATTGTCAAAAGCCCGAATGGCCGCACGCTGACGCGCAGTCGAGTGTTTTATAACGACCTAAAAACGCCGTAAGGATTTAATAGCGTCGCGCGCGCACGAGGGTTAATTGCGTGCCGTCATCGAGATATTCGCCATAGGCCACACGCACGCTGTCGCCATCAAAGCCGCAGCCATAGAGGCGATAGCGCGTGCCATCGCGTTTGACGAAAAACCGCCGATAGCTATCGCCCGATAGGGGCGCGCGGTCGAATTTTTTATAGCCCGTCAAAACCCCCTCATGGGCGCCCACGCAAGCCACATGGTCGGCCTCTACATCGGCGGAAAACACTTCACTATGCCCGACCAAATATAGCGGGCTGGCGGAACGGTCGAAATTGGTTCGCAGCTCATACCAAGCCTCGGCCAAAGCCATTTCCGCCCTATCGAGCGTGGCGCGTCTTTCGATGGCGCGCGCTTCTTGCAAAGCCTGAAGGTTTAAATTAGTGCCGACAGAGCCTGCCAAAACACTAATCAGCACGATAAAGCCAATGGCCAAATAAAGCGCAAATCCGGCCTCGTCGTTACGCGGCGGCAGCGCTGGGGGGCGAGGAAGTTTCAAATCATCCGCCTCCTAATAGCGCGTCATGGAAAACAAATGCAGGCGTTTGCGCATGGTCATAGCGGCAATCTCATTTGTGCCAGGCACAAGGCGCTCCAGCTCGACGACAACATCCAACGAATAAGAGCTGCCGCTCGCGCGGGTGAAAGTCAGGCTTCCGATAACTTGCTCGGTCAGGTTTTCCCATCCCGTATCCAAACTATCGGGTGTGCACGTGGCGTCCACGCGGGTGCGCGTTTGCAGGCGTTTGTCGGTCACGCGAAATTGGCGCAGCTCGCGTTGGCTGGCCGAGCTATCAAAGCAAATGGTCATTTGGTCGGCGGCAGGAATGGACAGGGAATCGGCTTCCAGCAGCGCGGTGGCGCTTTGCAAATCGCCGGCCAAAGCGGCCCAAGGCTCGACCATTTTAAACACTTGAGCGCCGCTGGCGAGCAGGCTGGTTTGCGTGTTCATGCGTTCGCTTTGGGCGTTGAGATTATTCATCACGGCCATCAGCGCGGCGGTGATAATGCCGATGACGGCGACCGTGGTGGTTAGCTCGGTGAGGGAAAATCCGGCTCGCGCATCGCTTGGGGCTAGCGAGGGGCTGGCGGGTTGCTTAACCAACTTGGGCAGCAAATTCTCGCGCCTTGAGAACATAAACTTCGGGCGCAATCAGGCCGGCTTCATAGAGTTCGCGCAAGGCCATGAGTTTTCGTTCAATCTCGGCCAAGCGGGCGCATTCGGAAGCGGCGGCGCGCATTTGGCTGTCTTCGGGGGCGGGTGCATCGCCCATTTGCGAGGCATCGGCCAAACCGGAAGCGGGCGCGGTTTTGGTTTCTTTGTGCAGCCAAGCGGCGCTGAAAAAACGAGATTTCTGTGGCGGCGGCGCTTGCCCTACTTTGGGAATGGTGATGTCGTCCAAATCATCGACGCCGTCCATATCCTCGCCAATATGCATATCGGGCGCTTGCGGCGCAGACGTGTCTAGCTCAAAAGCCACAACGTCTTCTGCCGTCGGGGTCTCTTCTAGTTCCATGGTCATTTCTATGTCGTCGTCAATAATGGCTTCGCTGGCCATTACTTTCGAATCCGGGGCGCTTTGGGCTTGGCCGGCCAGTTTGGCGCGTTTGGATTTGCGAAGCCGCAAGGCAATCACCAAAACAAGCAGAGCCAAAACGGCGATACCGCCGGCGGAATATAGCGCGCCATTTTCATCCATCATGCGGGCGAAAATTCTGCTTAGTCGATCGAAATCCATAGGTCTGGCTCCTGTGTTTTCAAAATAGGCGAATTCGATATGATTCTCACGCCTAAAGTTAAACCTCGAGTTGCATAAAATCGCGGGTCACAAAGCTATGGGGCAAAATCGTTTGAGCGCGGGTTTCAATTTCGGTGAGGGCGGTGTCGCTGCGTTCGGGTTCGTGATGAAAAATGCCAAATTTTTTCACCTGCGCGGCCTCGGCCAAGCGCAGACCCTCTTGCCAAGTCGAATGCCCCCAGCCACGGCGCTGTTCAAATTCGCTATCGTCGAAGGTGCAATCATAGACCGCCATATCGGCCTGGTGCAAAAACGCGATGAGCGCCTGATTGGGCTGGTCGATAATATGTTCCGTGTCGGTGGCATAGACGAAAGATTTGCCATCGGCTTGCGCTTTCAGCGCGTGGGCGCCACCCGGATGGGGAATTTCAAGCGCCTGCACGCCAATGCCGCCAATCTCCAGCGCCTCGCCATCGGGGTGATGAATAAAGTCTACCTTGGCCTGAAAATCATCCAGGCTGATGGGAAATATCGGCTGACTTAAATAGCTGGTCAAAGCGTCATAAAGCGTCGCCTCGGCAATGCTAAAACTATGCAAGCGCACCTTGGCCTTGGGGTTGAAAAACGGTTTAAAAAACGGAAGGCCGCAAATATGGTCAGAGTGGAAATGCGAAAAGCAAATATCTATCTCGCGCGCATTTTGCGCCATCAATTGCGAGCCAAGGTGGATGAGGCCAGAGCCAGCATCAAAAATCACCTGATTGTCGCCCGCCTGCACGCTGACACAAGAGGTATTGCCGCCAAAAATGCGATGCTCTGGCGTGTTCATCGGCAAAGAGCCGCGCGTTCCCCAAAAAGTCAATTTCATCTTCGTTCTCTCTCTTCCCAAGCCTCGGCGCTATTTACTCAACGCAATATAATGGCCATCCCAATCTTCGCCCGGTGGCGTGTCTTGATAGGTTTGAATGCGCTGGGTTAACATTTGGTAAAAATTCGCCATCTCGTCATAAGTTTCGCCAAGCCTATCGGCTAGCGCGCGGGCGCCTTGCCAATCTTGGCTCCGATAGAGGTGCAATAGCTCGCCATGCGCTGTTTGCAAATCGTGAAAGCGGGGCGAGCTGGCGTAGTCTGTGTCGCCCAAGACGGCATAAATCCGCTCGGGCAAGATTTTGCCTTTCAAGGCGATGAGGTCTAATTCCAAACAGGCGATATCTGGCTTGCCCGCCGCCATGCTGGCCGCCGCCTGCTGGTAGGTGCTTTCCCCGATTAAAGTCAGCACGCCATAATCTTTGGTTTGGCTTTCGAGGCGCGAGGCAATATTTACCACATCGCCCATCACCGAATAATTAAACCGCTGGTCGGAACCAATATTGCCAACCAATGTGGCGCCCGAATTAAGCCCAATGCCAATCCAAATTTCGCCCTGCCAGCCGTCTAAAAACGGGTCGCCTTGTAAATCGGCATTGACTTTGGCCAGCGCGGTTTTCATCTCTAATGTCGCGCGAACGGCGGCATAGGCATGGTCTTCCACCTCGGCGGGGGCGTTCCAAAAGGCCATAATATTATCGCCGATATATTTATCAATCGTGCCAGAGCTGGTTTGAATGACCTGCGACATGCCCGTCAAAAACGCATTGATGACATGGGTTAGTTTTTCTGGCGCATCGGAAAACGTCTCGGAGATGCTGCTGAAGCCCCGGATGTCGGCAAACAGAATGGTCAAATTGCGGGTCTCGCCGCCCAGTTTTAGCTTTTCCGGATTGCTGGCGATTTGCTCCACCATATCGGGCGCCAAATAATATTGAAACGCATTGCGAACTTCGCGGCGTTCGCGCGCGGTTTCTAAAAAGTGCAGAAACGCGGCGGTTAAAAATGTAATAAAAGCCGTCAAGCTTGGCGTGGCGGGGTCGACCAGCAATAGCTGGCTGGAGAATTGATACCAAGAAAACCCCATAGCCGCCGACATGGTGACCAGTAAAAACAAAATACTCGGCACTAGCGAGAACCGCTGCACCATAAAAATCAGCACAACGCCCATAACTAAAGTGGCCAAGCCTTCCAAGGATTGCACCCAAATGGGACGCAGTAAAAACGTGCCAGAAATCAATTGCTGCACGGTTTGAATATGCACTTCCACGCCGGGGGTGGCGGGGTTGAGTGGGGTGGCGCGAATGTCTTTCAGGCCAGCGGCGCTGGTGCCGATGAAGGCAATTTTTCCGGCCAATTTTTGCGGCTCGAAATCGGCGCGTAAAATATCCTGCGCCGAGATGGTGGCGATGGAGCTGCTGGGCGCATAATAAATCCGCAAGCTGGCATCGGGTTCAATGGGGGCAATAATTTGCCCGACCTTGAGGCGCGACAAACCAAAGCCGGATGTATAAGCACCTTCGCCGCGCACATCCGAGGCGCGCAAGGCAATCGAGCCAGCCCCTTGGGCAACCCGCAAGGTCTCCAGCGATAGGCTGGGGTAAACATGCTCGCCCGCGCGGTATAAAAGGCCGGCGCGGCGAATAATCCCATCTTTATCAATGCGCGCATTAATGGCGCCCAAACCCACCGCGCTCTTGTGCAAGACCTCGCGATTGGCGATGGCAAATTGCGATTTTGGCACGCCGCGCATCGGGTCGAGCGAGGCATCGAGAGAACTGGCGCTATGGGTGCGCACGGCGATTCCCGCTTTGGGGTCGGGCAGACTGCGCACATCGTCATTCATCATGGTCGCCAATACCACGGGCGCCTCGGCAATGGCGCGCGCCAAAGCATCGTCGGGGCTAGAGATTTGCGCCTCAATATCGGCCTGTAGCGCCGCCCAAGTTTCGCTATTGGCGTGGCGGCGAAGCGTTTGCCAAACAGGCAAAATTTCGCTCGGTGCCGTGCGGTCGGGCTCGGTGAATAAAACGTCAAAGGCAATCGCCGCACTGCCATGCGCGTGCATATTGTCCACCAGCTCGGCAAACACACTGCGCGGCCACGGAAACTGGCCGATGGATTTCAAACTGGCTTCATCAATATCGACGAACACAACCAAGTCATTGGTCTCGACGCGCGGTTGCCAGCGATTATATTGGTCAAATACGAGATTTCGAACAAATTCAACGGGATAGGGTTGCAGTAATTGCAAGGCCACGCCCACCAAAAGGACGGCCAAAGGCAATAGATAATTTTGTAAACGCAACAAAAACCGCACGATATTTCCTCAAAACCAGAGGCTCAATATATCACTAGATGGGCGGGGTTTCAGCCTAATTCGACAGCTTTGGGCGCGCGCGTTATTTTTGCCACGGGTGCTCTTGCGGCCGATTTTTTCGCGGGGGTTCACCGACTTGAGGAATATGGCTCGCCACCCCCTGCACCTGAAAGGCGCGGCTGACAGGCTTGGCAAATAGCTTCACATGCGGTTTTTTGAAAAACGGAATCAGCGCCATGCCAGCCAGAAAGCCGCCAATATGCGCCCAATAGGCCACGCCGCCGCCATCGCCGACTTGCCCAAGGCTCATGAATTGCAGCCCAAGCCAGCCGCCGAGCACCAGAAAGGCCGGCACGTTAATCATCCGAAAAAAGATGAAAAAGCCGATTAAACAGCGAATATTGGCGCGCGGATGCAGCAGCAAATAAGCGCCCAAAACACCCGCAATGGCGCCGCTGGCACCAATCATCGGAATGTCGGAGCGCACGTTGACAAAAGCCTGCGAGAGCGCCGCCGCAATGCCGCAAAGAAGATAGAAAATAACGAAATTTCGCCGCCCAATACTGTCTTCCACATTGTCGGAGAAAATCCACAGATACAGCATATTGCCCGCCAGATGCATAAAGCCGCCGTGTAAAAACATCGAGCTAATCAGCGTCATCCAAGCCGGTATCGCATTGGGCAAACCATAAGCGGCCTCGGGGGCAAACAGGCGCACAGGCGCCATACCAAAAGCCAAAATAGCCTCGCGTTGCGCCTCTCCCAAAGAGATTTGCCAGAAGAAAACACTCATGCAAAGCGCCAGCACGAGATAGGAAATCAGCGGCCGCGCGCGCGTTGGGTTGTCATCTCGGATGGGAAAAAAGAACATGGGCGAAGGCTAAGACCTTTAGCGCGGCTTCGCAAGCGAGACGCGCGTCTGGCCAACAGATACCAGCAGCAATTCATCGGCCAAAAGCCGTTGCGCGGCGGCTTGGATGTCCTCCACCCGCACCGCTTCAATGCGCGAATTGCGGGTTTGGAAATAATTCATCGGCCAGCCAGAAAGCTGCACGCCGATGAGCTGTTGAGCTATTTTAGCACCGCTATCGAAACGCAAAGCATAGGCGCCCGTCATATAGGTTTTGGCGGCTTCGAGGCGGGCTTTATCCACCCCTTCTCGGGCGATGCGGCGCATTTCTGCGCGAATGACATCCAGCGCTTGCTGCGTGGTTTTATTGTCGCTGGCCACCGAGCCGAACCATAATTCGCTATGCTCGAGGGAGAGAAAATAACTGTAAACCGAATAGGCCAGCCCCCGCGCTTCGCGCACTTCTTCGGTCAGGCGCGACGAAAATCCCGAGCCGCCCAGAATGGAATTCATCACAAAGGCGGGGAAAAACAACGCGTCCGAATAGGCAATGCCGCGATGGCCAAAGGTGACGCTGGTTTGCGGCCCGCGCCTCTCGATATGGCGGGTTTTGGGGCCTCGCGTCGCTACCGTATCGACCACGCGCGGCAATTTGCTGTGGGCGGGCAGGGCGGCGAAAACATCGCGCATCAGACGCCGCATTTGGGCGCGCGTCATATCTCCGACCAGGGCGAGCTTAAGGTTATCGCGGGCAAAAGTGTTTTGATACTGCGTGCGAATATCCTCCCGCGTTAGCCCCTCTAGCGAGCTTTGCGTGCCATCTTTGGCGCGACCATAGGGATGCGCCCCAAAGGCCATTTCCATGAACGCCGAACTGGCCAGCGCACCCGGGCTTTGTTGCGCGCGCAAAATCGCGCTGCTTTGTTCTTGCTTCATGCGCGCCACCGCTTCGGCGTCAAAGCGCGGCGCGGTCAGCGCTGATTTCAGCAACCCAAGGCAGGCGTCTTGATAGCGTTTCAGGCAACGCAATTTTGCCGTCACCTCATCGCGCCCCGCATTAAAGCTGAGCGAAATGGCTTTATCGGCAAGCGCTTGTTGAAAGGCTTTGGCGGGGCTATCGCCGGCGCCTTCGTTCATCAGCCGCGCCATCAGCATCGAGAGGCCAGATTTTCCATCCGGGTCTGTGGCCGAGCCACCTTGCCAAGCCATCTCTAGAGTGAAAATCGGCAGGCTCGTGTCGCTAACCAACCAAGCCGAGATATCGCGCACGCTCACCTCTTGCACACGCGGTGTGGCTTGCGCGGGCAGACAGGCCAAACTGGCAAATAACATCAGGCTGACAAAAAGACCGCGCATTATGGTGTCTCCAGTTTTGTCTCGCCCGACAAATGACCTGTCAGGCTGTGGTCTATACGCAATAGTTTTTGAGCCGCGAGGCGCACGTCTTCGGCGGTCACGGCCTCAATATCGCGCGTCCAATTCAGCACCTCTTGCGGCGTCAGGCCGAGCATGGCGGCACGGCCAAAAATATCGGCCATGCTTTGTTGGCTATCGCGCGCGAACAAGGCGCTGGAGACCAATTGCATTTTGGCGCGCGCCACTTCCGCCTCGCTAGGCAGCGTTTGCTTTGCGCGCTCGATTTGCGCATCGACGGATTTTGCAATCGCGTCGAAGGAAGCGGTGGGGGCAAGGCTTGCATAAATCATCAGCTCGCCATTATCGAGCCGCGCGCTATCGACATAGGCGCCAACGCCGCTGGCCAGTTTTTGCTCCACCACAAGGGCTTGGTAAAGCCGCCCCGTCAGTCCGCCGTTTAGCACTTCGGCCAACACATCGGCGGCGGCGAATAGGCGGCGATTTTGCGCCGTGCTTTGCGGCAAACGATACATCCGCCGCCAACTGTCTTGGCGCACGCGCGCATCGACGCGCACCTGCGGTTTGGTGAAATCGGCGACGCGTAAATCACGCGCCACACGGCGTGGCTCGCGGGGGGCTTGGCTGGGTTTCAACCCGCCATAATGCGTCTCGGCCAAAGGCAAAACCTCGGCCAGAGTGACCGCGCCCGCAACCACTAAGACGCCATTATCGGGCGCATAATAACGCTCGTAAAAGCTTTGTGCATCGGCGGCATTGAGCGCGCTAATCTCGTCGCGCCAGCCAATGACCGGCACCGCATACCCGGTGCCAGCGTGCAGGCGTTTGCGCATTTGCTCGCTCAGCAAGCTGCTGGGGCGACCATCGACGCGCATCGAGCGTTCTTCCAAAATCACATCGCGCTCGACCGCCACAATATCTGGATTGATGATGAGCGCGCGCATCCGCTCGGCTTCCATCTGCATCATGATGGGCAGTTTATCGCGCGCGATGCGTTGAAAATAAGCGGTGTAATCATAGGAGGTGAAAGCATTATCTTGGCCACCGAGGCGCGCCACGGTTTTGGAAAATTCGCCGGGGGCGATTTTTTCCGTGCCGCGAAACATCAAATGCTCAAAGAAATGCGCGATGCCAGATTTACCCAGCGGCTCATCCGCCGAGCCGACCCGATACCACACCATATGCGTCACCACATCGGCGCGCGGGTCGGGCAGAACAATAATCTCGAGGCCATTGGCTAATTTGGCAGTCTCAACTTTAGGGCCATCGAGGCTTGGTTTGCCATGCCACCAAAGGGCGCTGGCGCACAAGCCAAGGAGGCTTGCCAAGAGTAAAACCCATTTTGTCATCGAGCGCCTATTGGGCGTCTTTAGATTGATCTTGGGTTAGCACTTCCACCGTGGTGGCGGCTTCGCTGGCTTTGCCAGAGGCGCGATTGCTCAATTCTTCGCGAATGCCATTGCCATAGGTGCCGCCGCGCGCGGCTTTGTCCAAGAGGCTTTGCTCGCTTGCGGGGATAGGCGTTTGCGGCGCATTGGGCAAAACAATAAGCCGCGCCAATTCCGCGCCCACAGGCGTGGCAGGGCGTGCGCTCTGCGCCGAAGGGGGGCGCAAATTAAAATCGGGTGGCAAAATCAGCGGCGCTTGGCGAACCACATTAAATTCATCGGGTGGATTTTTGGCATAGCCCAAACCGCTGCCGCCATTGCCACCGCAAGCCGTCAGACTTGCCGCCAGGGCGACCCCACTTATGGCTTTTAAACCAAAGGACAGACCAGAATTTTTTGCCGTTTTATTGTTCACAATGTGCCTCATAAAATATGCCCTTCGAAGGGGCGAACCCTATCTATAGCTGAAATTACTTTTGGTTCAAACTAGTCTGGCGTTTTTTGTGGCCGGATTAAGTCCAACAGCAGCAAGGCCACCGCCAGACTTATCCAGACATCGGCCAGATTAAACACATACCAATAATAGCCGTCCCAATGCAGCGACACGAAATCGACCACCGCGCCATACCAAAGGCGGTCGACCAGATTGCCCAAAGCGCCGCCCGCCAGAAGCGCATAAGCCATCCCCACGCGCGCCGTTTCGCCAGCTTTCAACATCCACATAAAATAGCCAATGGCCAGAACCGCCAAGCCGCTCAGCAGCCAACGGCCAGTGTCGCCGCTACCGTCTAGAAGGCCGTAGCTAATGCCCGGGTTCCAAATAAAAGTGAAATCGAGAAACGGCAAAATCGCATGCGGCTCGCCTTCGACAAACCCCGCCCCATGCACAATCGCCCATTTGCTGGTCTGGTCGAGCGCCGCCCAAATGGCCGCCCAACTCAGGCCTTGGGGAATGCCAAAGAGCTTAGGCGCTTGCGTCATAATCTGCCACGGCAGCCGCATCGCGCGGGCTCAAATCTGGATAGCCATCGACCGAGCCGACATCGGGAGAAATTTTCCACGAGCGTTGGCATTTTTGCCCTTCGGCCATTTGCGGCACAACGCCGACCTCGGCCACATCCTCTAACTGAAAGGCGTCGGCAGGCGGGGCTTGGGCGCGAATGTCGATTTGGCTGGTGATGCAAATATCGGCCATGTTCTGGCCCACGGTCACCGCGAATAAATCGTCTTGCCCGACATAGACAATCGGCGCGGCTTCCAAGCTAGAGCCGATGCGTTTCTCGCGCCGTTCAATTTCTAACGCGCCCGTCACCACGCGCCGAAGCGTGCGAATTTTTTCCCATTTATCGGCCAGTCCTTGGTTCGCCCATGTGTCGCCAATGGGGTAGAAGGTTTGCAAATGCACGCTGTCTTGGCTCTGGCCAAAGCGCGATTGATATACTTCTTCCATGGTGAAACATAAAATCGGAGCCAGCCAACGGGTCAGGCAATGAAAAATCGCATCCATCACGGTGCGGCTTGCGCGGCGCTCGAGGCTCGTATGCGGGTCGCAATAAAGCGTGTCTTTGCGGATGTCGAAATAAAACGCCGACATATCCACCGTCATAAAATTAAACAGCGCTTGGTAGATTTTGCGGAAATCAAAATGATTGTAATTATGGCGCACCAAATCATCCAGCTCGGCCAAGCGATGCAAAATATAGCGCTCCAGCTCGGGCATATCCGCGACATCGACTTTTTCGCTGTCGTCAAAACCCGTCAAATTGCCCAATAAAAAGCGAAAGCCGTTGCGCATTTTGCGATAGGCTTCGGTATTGGCTTTGATAATTTCTGGGCCAATGCGCTGGTCTTCGGAATAGTCGCAAGACACGGTCCACAGACGAATAATCTCGGCGCCCGATTGCTGAATGAGCTTTAGGGGGTCGACGGCATTGCCGATGGATTTAGACATTTTTTTGCCTTTTTCATCCATGGTAAAGCCATGCGTGATGACGTTTTTATAAGGCGCCACACCGCGCGTGGCGCAGCTTTCCAACAAGGAAGATTGAAACCAACCCCGGTGCTGGTCGGAGCCTTCGAAATAAACATCGGCAGGCCAATGCAAATCGTCGCGCGCTTCTAAAACAAAAGCATGGGTCACGCCGCTATCGAACCAGACATCGAGAATATCGCTGACTTGGTCAAAATCTTCCGCCTTATAGGTATCGCCAAGGAAGACTTGCGGGTCGGTATCGAACCAAGCGTCGGCGCCTTTTTCGGCAATCGCGTCGACAATGCGTTGGTTGACTTGCGGGTCGCGCAAAACCGCGCCATCGGCTTTGGCGGTGAAAATCGTCAGCGGCACCCCCCAAGCGCGTTGGCGCGAAATAACCCAATCGGGACGGTTTTCGACCATGGCATGAATGCGATTGCGTCCTGCTTTGGGATACCAATGCACCTCGTCAATGGCCTTCAGAGCTTTGTCGCGCAGACCCGTTTCGCTCATCGAGATAAACCACTGCGGCGTATTGCGAAAAATCAGCGGCGCTTTCGAGCGCCAGCTATGCGGGTAAGAATGGCGCAATTTGCCTTTGGCCAATAGCCGCTCGGCCTCCACCAAAGCGCCGATAACGCCGCCATTGGCATCGCCATCTTTGCCCTTTTCGTCCAGCACGCGTTTGCCTGCAAATAGCGGCACATGCTCGTAATAGACGCCCGCCTCATCCACGGTAAACGGCACTTCGATATTATATTTCAAACCCAATTCAAAATCATCTTGGCCATGGCCGGGCGCAATATGCACCAGTCCCGTGCCGGTTTCATCGGTCACGAAATCGCCAGCCAAAACCGGCACATCATAATCATAGCCTTGGCCATGCAGGGGATGATGACAAATCAGACCCGCAGGGTCGATGTCTTGCAGGCGCGTATAATCTTCTATTTTGGCAGCCTGCATCACGCGCTCGGCCAGACCATCGCATAAAATAAGCTTGTCGCCATTGGCTTCATACAAGCCATAAGTCAAACCGGGGGCATAGGCGATGGCGCGATTGGCCGGAATCGTCCACGGCGTCGTCGTCCAAATCACCGCAAAACTATCGGCCATGCCTTGCACGGGAAATTTCACGAAAATCGTCGGCGAGACATGCTCTTCATATTCCACTTCGGCTTCGGCGAGGGCGGTTTTTTCGACCACCGACCACATCACAGGTTTCGAGCCGCGATACAGCGAGCCATCCATGAGGAATTTTTGAAACTCTTTGACAATCGTCGCTTCGGCTTCAAAGGCCATCGTCGTATAGGGGTTTTCCCAATCGCCTTGCACGCCGAGGCGCTGGAATTGTTCGGATTGAACGTCGACCCATTTTTTGGCGAATTGGCGGCACTGCTCGCGAAATTCGCTGGCCGGAACCTCATCTTTATCGAGGCCTTTATTGCGATACTGCTCTTCAATCTTCCATTCAATCGGCAGGCCGTGGCAATCCCAACCGGGAACATAAACGGCGTTTTTGCCCATCAGCTGTTGCGAGCGGACAATCACATCTTTCAAAATTTTATTCAGCGAGTGGCCGATATGAATATCGCCATTGGCATAGGGAGGGCCATCGTGCAGCACAAAATTCTCGCGCGATTTGCCTTGCTCGCGAATTTTATCGTGCAAGCCAATGGTGTCCCAATGCGCCAGCAAATCGGGTTCGCGTTTGGGCAGGCCGGCTTTCATTGGAAATTCGGTCTGCGGCAAATTCAGCGTGTCGCGATAATCGCGGGGCTTGTCTTCTGTGTCACTCATGTTTGGTCTCACTCTCGCCGCTTTGTAGCAATCTCGCCCTCGGCTGCCAAGCGAATTGGCTTGGAGGTTTTATGGGGTTTGTCTTAACTGACTTTTGGCTGTGTCGCTATCTAACGCAATTTGGGCGGTCAGCGCTTCCAGCCCGTCGAATTTTTGTTCGGGGCGAATAAAGTGCAGTAAAGAGACCCGCAAATTGGCGTCATAAATATCGCCATCGAAATCGAACAAATGCGTTTCGAGGCGCGCCTTATCGGTGCCAACGGTCGGGCGCAAGCCGAGATTGGCCACGCCATCCAAAACATGTCCGGCAAAGGCGCCATCTAAAATTTCGGCGCGCACGGCATAGACGCCAAATTTGGGCAGCACATAATCTTCCAGCGCCATATTGGCGGTGGCAAAACCGATGGTGCGCCCGCGTTGGTCGCCGTGCTGCACTTCGCCTTCAATGGCGAAAGCATGACCCATAAGGGTGGCGGCATTTTCTGGCTCGCCATCGCGCAAGAAATTGCGAATGGCAGAAGACGAATAAGGGGCGGTGCTATCGGGTTGCAAAACCGCGCTGGTGGCATGGGTTTCAAAGCCCAGTTTCTCGCCATAGGTTTGCAACATCGCGAAATTGCCCTTGCGGCCTTTGCCAAAACAAAAATCATAGCCCACACAAACCGCTTTCACGCCCAGCTGCGCGGCTAAAATATCGTGGATGAAACCCTCGGCTTCGCAAGCCGCCATATTGGCATCAAACGGCAAGGCGAGGGTAAAATCGACGCCCAATTGCGCCAATAAAGCCGCGCGCGTTACCAATCGGGTGAGGCGAAAGGGCGGCGCGTCGGGCGCGAAAAACTGTTGCGGATGCGGGTCGAATAACATCACCCCAAGCGGCGCGCCCAAACGATCGGCGGTGGCGCGCGCCTGCGCGATGACTTGCTGATGCCCCAAATGCACGCCATCAAAATTGCCAATCGCCAGCACACAGTTTTTGGCTGTTGCATCGGTTGGAAGCTCGGCGAGGCTGCGATAGAGCGCAGTTTGTTTGGCGGCGGTATTGGTCATGGGGAAACCCTAAAGGCAATGCGGTGAACAGACAAGCCAACTCACCACGTCAAATGGCGGGTGGCGTAGCGCGCCTGCGTGTCTTCTTCGCGCAATAATTTGGCGATATCTTCCGCCGTGTCGACTTTGGCACCCGAGGCGCCAGCCAAGCCGCCGCTGATGAACAAAGCATCGACGCCTGCGCTTTGCGCGCCCGGAATATCGGTTTTCGGGCCATCACCAATCGCCAACATGCGCGGCGCATCGAGGCCGGTCATCTCGGCCAACATGGCTTTGGCGCGCGCATAGACGGTTGGGTAGGGCTTGCCCATCCAAATGACCTCGCCGCCTTTCGCCTCATAGACTTCCGCCACGGCGCCGGCGCAGAAAATAATCTTATCCCCCATTTGCACTTGGCGGTCGGGGTTGGGGCAGATGAGCGGCAATTTGCGCGCCAATATATCGTCCAGAAAATCGGCATAATCATCGGGCGTTTCCGTGGTGTCTTTATACATGCCGGAAAACAGAACCACATCGGCGTCTTCTTTATCGACCAATTCGATATCCAAACCCGCCACCAAATCGGCATCTTTATCGGGGCCAACGTGGTGGCATTTTTTGCCTTGCGCGCCCAGCTCGGTCAGCAAACTGCGCGTGGCATCGCCGGAGGTTAAAATATCGTCATAGGAGGTGCGCGCATTGCCAATTTCATCGAGCCGATGAAGCGCGGTTTGACCCGGGCGCGGCGCATTGGACAGAAGCAAAACTTTGCCGCCGCCCTCGCGGAAATTTTTCAACGCCGCATCGACGCCCGCAAAAGGCTCGCGGCCATTGTGCAGAACGCCCCAAATATCGCAAATCACCGCATCATAATGTTCGGCAATATCGCGAAAACCATCCAGCATTTGCGGCAAGTGAGGGGCATCTGATTGGGTCATAAGAGAGACAACCTTTTCGGGGTTTAAAAGCGGGCAGGGGCGCGTGACCCCCGATATAGCGCGAAGCTGCCTGTTTCCTGCGCTGGCGTCAAGTCTTAGCTGGAAGCGCGCGCGGCTGCATTCAAAAGTTGACGCAAGGGCGATATCTGTTAGCTTTTCGGGCAATAAAACCTGCCACATAATTAGGAGCAAACTATGACACTTTTTAATCTCGAAGGAAAAACCGCCATCATCACGGGCGCCTCGCGCGGCATTGGCGAAGCCATCGCCCGCCAAATGGCTGACCATGGCGCCAATGTCGTCGTATCGAGCCGCAAAGCGGCCGCTTGCGATGAGGTCACCAATTCCATCAATGAAAAACATCCGGGCAAAGCCCTGACGGTAGAATGCAATATTGGCGCCAAAGACCAGTTGCAAAACTTGGCCGACACAGCCAAAGCGCATTTCGGCCAAGTCGATATTCTGGTTTGCAACGCGGCGGTCAATCCGTATTTCGGCCCCAGCCTCGATTGCCCCGATGATGCTTTCGATAAAATCATGGCCAATAATGTGAAGTCCAACCATTGGCTTTCCAATATGGTTCTGCCCGGCATGATTGAGAGCAAAGATGGCGCGATTATCATTATCTCGTCGATTGGCGGCATCAAAGGCTCGGCCATGCTCGGCACCTATGGCATTTCCAAAGCCGCTGATTTCCAGCTGGCGCGCAATATTGCGGTGGAACATGGCTCGAAAAACATTCGCGCCAACACCATTGCGCCGGGTCTTATCAAAACCTATTTCGCGCAAGCCCTATGGGACAATCCAGATATTCTGGAGCAATCGACCGCAACCACGCCGATGCGCCGCATTGGTATGCCAGACGAAATTGCTGGCGCGGCCGTATTTTTGGCCAGTGAAGCCGGCGCGTTTATGACGGGTCAGCAAATGGTCATCGATGGCGGCCAAACCATCGCCTAAGCTGCCAGAGCTGGCGCGAGAGACAAGTAAGCCTGCCGAGCCCTCGGGGTTGGGCAGGCTTTTAGGTATTTGAGGGTAAGTCTAAATTTGGCTTTGAAGTCGTTAACTTAATTTCAGTTAAATTATTTTAAACCATTGAAATAACTAAAAAAGCTCCCTTGTCAGCGCCGCTTTCATGGTCGAAATAGGAAGCGCAACGTAAGAAGTGCGCTGATTGAAATAGCCTGTGGGAAAGCTTACGGTTAATCCCACCTACCGTGCGTTTTTCTCCGCCCGGGCTGTAATTGGTGGCCGACAGGTTTAACTGTCGGCCCTTATTCTTTCCGCGCTTATTTTTTCGACATTTATCTCGGCTTTTTTTGCTCTGAGCCTTGACACTTTGCGGCCTTCTCCCTATCTCAAACAGGCGTAGAGGCACGCCCTGTGGATAGGGGTGCCCGTTTATTTTTCGGGATAGCTATAGAGCACCCCCTAATAGGAGAAAGCAGATGAAATTTCGTCCTTTACATGACCGTGTATTGGTTCGCCGTATTGAGGAAGATACGAAGACCAGTGGTGGTATTATCATTCCGGACTCGGCTCAAGAAAAACCCTCGCAAGGGGTTGTGGTTGCCGTGGGCAGCGGAACGCGCAGCGATGACGGCAAACTTGTGCCGCTCGACGTGAAAGCAAAAGACAATGTGTTGTTCGGCAAATGGTCGGGCAGTGAAGTCAGTGTTGATGGCGAAGAACTGCTCATCATGAAAGAAAGCGATATTCTGGGCATTATTGGCTAAGGCCGCCCAGTTTTTGAATAGGAGAATATCATGGCTAAAGAAGTAATTTTTGGCGCCGAAGCCCGCGATAAAATGATGAAAGGGGTCGACATTCTTGCCGACGCCGTCAAAGTCACGCTGGGCCCTAAAGGGCGTAATGTTGTACTCGATAAATCTTTCGGCGCGCCGCGCACCACAAAAGATGGTGTGTCTGTGGCCAAAGAAATTGAGCTGGAAGATAAGTTTGAAAACATGGGCGCTCAAATGGTTCGCGAAGTCGCTTCGCGCACCAATGATGTCGCTGGCGATGGCACCACAACCGCCACCGTCTTGACCCAAGCCATCGTGCGCGAAGGCCATAAGGCCGTAGCTGCGGGCATGAACCCAATGGACTTGAAGCGCGGCATCGACCTCGCCGTGAATGCGGCTCTGGCAGACCTCGACAAACGTTCGAAAAAAGTGAAATCAAACGAAGAGATTGCCCAAGTCGGCACCATCTCGGCCAATGGCGAAGCGGAAATCGGTCAGATGATTGCCCAAGCCATGGAAAAAGTTGGCAATGAAGGCGTCATCACCGTGGAAGAAGCCAAAGGCCTCGAAAGCGAGCTGAACGTTGTAGAAGGCATGCAGTTCGACCGTGGTTATCTGTCGCCTTACTTCATCACCAATGCCGATAAAATGACGACTGAGTTGGAAGACCCGCTGATTTTGCTGCATGAAGCCAAATTGACCAACCTGCAAGCCATGGTGCCAATTTTGGAAGCCGTGGTGCAATCGTCGCGTCCGCTGCTGATTATCGCAGAAGACATTGAAGGCGAAGCGCTGGCGACTTTGGTTGTCAATAAATTGCGCGGTGGCCTGAAAATTGCCGCAGTCAAAGCTCCAGGTTTTGGCGATCGTCGCAAAGCCATGCTCGAAGACATTGCCATTTTGACCGGCGGTCAGGTGATTTCGGAAGACCTTGGCATTAAATTGGAAAATGTCACGCTCGACATGCTCGGCACTGCCAAGCGCGTCAACATTACCAAAGATGAGACGGTTATCGTTGATGGCGCGAGCAAGAAAAAAGATATCGATGCTCGTGTGGGTCAAATCCGCACGCAAATCGAAAACACAACCTCGGATTACGACCGTGAAAAACTGCAAGAGCGCGTAGCCAAATTGGCTGGCGGGGTTGCGGTTCTCAAAGTCGGGGGGGTTACCGAAGTAGAAGTGAAAGAGCGCAAAGACCGCGTCGATGATGCGTTGAACGCCACCCGCGCGGCCGTGGAAAGCGGCATCGTCCCTGGCGGCGGCACAGCGTTGCTTTTGGCCACATTGGCTGTCGATAAGTTGACCGATGGCAATGCGGACATTCAAGCTGGCATCAAAATCATCCGTCGCGCTTTGGAAGCTCCGGTTCGCCAAATCTCGGCCAATGCGGGCGTTGAAGGCTCGATTGTGGTTGGTAAAGTATTGGACGCCAAAGGCAAGCTTGGCTTTGACGCGCAAAACGAAGTCTATTGCGACCTCATTGCTGCGGGTATTGTGGATCCGGCGAAAGTGGTTACCACGGCCTTGCGCGATGCGGCCTCTGTGGCGGGTCTGTTGATCACCACCGAAGCCATGGTTGCCGACCAGCCTGCGCCTGCCGGTGCAGCACCTGCCATGCCAGACATGAGCGGCATGGGTGGCATGGGCGGCATGATGTAGCCTGCCAGCAGATATTTTAGAAAAGGGCTGTTCTTCGGAGCGGCCCTTTTTTTTCGCGCGCTTTGGGCGCCGAGAGATTTTTGAGCTTGGGGCTTGTTTTTAACCTTAGATACGCCTACCTAAGCTTTGTGCTTTTAGCTAGCCAGGCCGACAGGTTCTTGCTAGTTTGCGCACGCTTTTGAAAAGCAAACCAAAAAAAAGAATAACGACGGAAAAAGGGCGAAATATTGCGCCCCATCATTAATCAAATAGTAACGCCTCCAAGCCTATTCTGGAGACTGTTGGTTGGGTTCCGCGAAGAGGGGTTACTATGAGATCGATTGTTACGGGGGCTGTTTGCGCGAGTTTTCTGCTCTATGCCCCAAGCTTATTGGCTGCGGAGCCGAACCAATCGGCCGCCAATAAAGCTCCGGCTTTGCCCGAAATCATTCAAAACAAATCCACGGCGCGCCCCGCCGATGCCCCGCAGGCTGGCACCGTGCTGGCCGAAATTGTGCCGGACGAGCTGCAAGTCTTGGTGAAGGCGCGCATTATGTCGGAAGACATCGCGAGTATTTTCCCCGGCCAAGTGGCGCAAGTGGCTCTTTCGGCCTATGACGTATCGCGCTATGGCAATCTCGAACGCAGCGTGCAGCGCATTGCGCCCAATACAACGCAAGAAGAAAACATGCCGCCTTTCTATGAGACGATGATTTCCGTGCCGGAAGCCAAATTATCCAAAAGCAATGACGAGGTCGACATCGTGCCGGGGATGACCGTGGTGGTCGATCTCATTGGCAAGAAGCGCTCGGTGCTGGATTATATTATGACGCCGCTCAACCGCGCCACCGGCGTGGTGTTCCGCGAGAACTAACATGCGACTGCGAGCTTCTAAATTGCGTGCTAAACGCTTGCGGCTATCGCGCCGGCGCGCGGTTCGCTCTATTCGGCCAGAAGAAATAGCGCGCGGGCAATCAACACCGCCCCGACGCTCAGCAAAATCCGCTGCGTCCAGCTAAAAAACGTGGCGTCTTGCATACTGTCCAACACGCGTTTGCCAACCCGCGTGCCAAGCACAGTGGCTGCCATGGCCGCCGCCAAGAGGTAAAGGCTCGGCCAGTTTTGTGCCGCGCCAGAGGTGAGCAAGCCGCCGTAAAAAATAATTTTCGAGCTATGCGCCAGACTTTGCGCCACCGCCTTGGTGGCCACCACTTGATGGCGGGTGAGGGTGACGCGTTGAAAAAACACATCCAATATCGGGCCCCCGACGCCGGCCAAAAGATTGGTCGCCACCACAATGACCCCGGCAAAAACGCCGACAGGTTTTCGGGTGACATCGAGCTGCGCGCTTTTGGGCAAAGTCCACGCCACATAGGGCAGACACCCCAGCGCCAATAAGACGGTAATGCGGTCGGGCGAAAACGAAACAAAGGCCAAGCCCGCCAGCGCCAAAACATTGCCGACAAGCAGACTGGCGACAATCGGCCAGACGATATCGGCGCGGTTCAGCCAAGCGCGATAGCCATTGGAGGTGAGCTGAATGGCGCCGTGTAAAACCATGGCCGCGCCAATGGGCAGAATACTGACCAGCAGCCCCATCAGAATAAGCCCGCCGAGCATCCCAAAAATGCTCGACAAAAAGGCCGTGCCGAGACTGGCCAGCACAATCATCGCAGAGGTCAAAATCATGGCTTACAATACGGCGCCGAGAAGCCGTTCGTAAAGCGCATTGCGGCTTTCATAGACAAAGTCGAGCTTGGAAACGCTGGCTTGCGAGAAACCTTTTTGCAGCATCGCTTCAATGAAATCACCTTGGTTTTTCAAGGGCAATTGGAAGCCATAAAAATTGCCGCCCGTCGAGGTGGCGCCAGCAAAATGGTGGTCTTCCACGGCGCCATAGTCGTTCACCAGCGCGGCCAATCCCTCGCCCTTCAGGCTCGTCGGCTCGGCCATGCCGCTTGGCGAGGAAAGCGTGACATGCACCAAATCTTGCGCCCGATTATAAGCCGCCAAACGCGACAGCAATCGCTTGCTGGCGACGCGCGCGGTCTCGTCCCAATTGGCCTTCAGGGAGGCGGCCAAATTGGCTTGGCTTTTTAGCATCACGCCATCGTCGGGGATGCGCAATTGATTGGCCACCAGTGTCGCGCCCGTCGAGGTAATATCGACAATGGCTTCGGCCGCGCCCGAATTAGGCGCGGCTTCTGTGGCGCCAAAACTCTCGACCAATTTGTAATCGGTGACGCCATGTTCGGCGAAAAAATCTGCTGTGAGATTGGTATATTTGGTGGCAACGCGCAGGCGTTTGGCGTGTTTGGCGCGAAACTCAGCCGCCACTTCGGCCAGGTCCGCCATATTGCGCACATCCACCCAGCCGTCTGGAATGGCCACCACCACATCGGCGCGGCCAAAACCAAGCCCGAGCACAAGCTGCACGGCGCTGTCTAAATCTGGCACTTCTTCGCGCAGCAGGTCTTCGCCCGTGATGCCAAAATGAATGCTGCCATCGGCAAGGCGGGCGGCAATCTCGGAGGCGGAGAGATACTGCACGTCAATGTTTTCAATGCCCTTGACGGATCCCGTATAGCCGCGCGCGCCGGCGCGTTTCAGCGCGATGCCGGCTTTGGTAAATAGAGCCGAGGCGCTTTCTTCTAAGCGGCCTTTCGAGGGGACAGCGAGAATAAGCTGGTTCATGCGCGGTCTCCTTTTTGCGATTGCGCGGCCGCCTCTACGCGCTCCAAAGCCAAAGCCCCGCCGACCGCGCCGAGCGCGTGCTCGGCGCCCAAGGCTTGCAGCAAATCATCATACCGACCGCCCGCCGCAATGACGCTTTGATTGGCCAAAGCTGGCACAAGAACCTCAAACGAAAGGCCTGTGTAATAGGCCATTTTGCGCCCGCCCGTCAGGCTGAGCGTGGCTTGTAACGCGTCCAGCGATAGGGCGTCGCGCAGCGCCTGCCAATAATCAGTGACGCTGGTTAAATCTGCTTGCGGCGCCAATTGGGTCATCTCGCGCAATACGTCTTCCACCGCGCCGTTGAGATTAAGGAAGCGGGTTATCACATCGGCTTGCGCTTGGGTGAGGCCGGCTTTGGCATCTTCGCGCAAGCGGTCGATACGGGTTTGAATGTCTTGCGGCGTGCGACCTGCAATGGTCGGGCCCGATGGATTGACCGAAAGATTTGTATCGGCGGTGAGCTGGCGCGCCTCTTCGCCGACCATTTGCGAGATGACGGTTTCGAAATTGGCGCTCTGGTGATAGGCGCGCGTCAGGCGCGATACGGCGCGCGGCGTCAGGCCGAAGCCTTGCAAAAACAACGGCAGCATCGCGAAATGATTGAGCCGAAGTTGAAATTGCGAGACGCCCAAAGCTTTCACGGCGTTCATCACATCGCGCACGATGGTGGCATCATCGGCATAGCTGTCGGCGCCGGCGGTGGCGCCGCCGATAATTTCAATTCCGGCTTGGGTAAATTCTTCGGGCTTGCCCGCGCCGCGCGATTGATAGCGAAAGGCGATGCCCTCATAAGCATATTTTTGCAGGCGGCTTTCGCCATTTTTCAAATAGGCGAGGGCGGTGGGAATGGTCAGGTCGGGTCGCAAGCAAAGCTGCTCGCCCGCCGGGTCGGTGAAAGTGAAAAGACGGCGGCGCATTTCTTCGCCCATGCGATCGATGAACGGGGCGGCAGGTTGCAAAACCGGCGTGGCCAGCGGCGCGAACCCATTGCGGGTAAAAATCTCTAAGGCTTGCGTGCGTGGCAGAGCGGCCGCCGCGCGGGTCGGCGCGGGCGGCGTTAAGCGAATGCCGCCAAATACCGCATCGGCAACATCCAAGCCGCGCTCGGCGCATATTTTCGACAACACAAAGTGACTGCGGGCTGGAAAACCCAATTTTCGATAATTGGAAACCGACGATTGCCCAACGCCCAAAATATCGGCGACGGTTTTCGTGCCGCCCAAAGCATCAATCACCCCGCTGGCGGAGCTTAAACGCATCTCTGGGCTGGCCGCGCGCGCGGCAAAACTGGCTTGTGGTTTCTCTTCCATAGGCCAGATGTATCGAGGGAAACTTCATTTGTCAATAAAAATGAAGTTAAATAGATAGATTTATTAAAAATGAAGTTCAATTTATATAAATATTAAAATTAAACCTTCATAAATCATAAATTATGAAGTCAAGGCTTTCAGTTTATCGGCTAAATCGCCTTTTGGCACTTGCTGCTGGGCGTGTTCGGAGGCGCGCCATTCGGCGTTATCGGTAATTTCCGCCGATTTTTCTTTGCCCAATTGCAAATCCTTAATCGTCACTTCGCCCGCCGCGCGCTCATCTTCGCCTTCGATGACCACAAATCGAGCGCCGCGCGCATCGGCATAGCGCAATTGCGCTTTCATCGCGCTGTCGCCCATATAAAGTTCGGCGCGCAAGCCCTGCTCGCGCAAGTCGCGCACTAAGGCCATCAGCTCGGGGCGGGTTTCTTTATCCATCACGGTCACGACAATCAAATCGGCAGGGGTCGCGGCACCGGCTTTGCCGAGCAAGGTCAGCGCGGCGGCCAACCGACTGACGCCGATGGAAATGCCCGTGGCTGGAATTTCAATGCCTTTAAAGCGTTTGACCAAATCATCATAGCGCCCGCCGCCACCGACCGAGCCGAAGCGCGCCAGCTCGCCGTTTTCGTCCTGCGCTTCAAACGTCAGTTCAATCTCATAAACGGGGCCCGTGTAATAGCCCAGTCCGCGCACAATGCTCGGGTCGATTGCCAAACGATCTTCGTCATAGCCGAGGGTCGTAAACAGCTCGGCCATATCGCGCAATTCGGCGAGCCCTTCTTGGCCAATTTGCGTGTCGCCGACCAGCTCGCCCATGGCGGCTAGCGCTTGGCTGCGGTCGCTGGCTTCGATGGAAACCATCTGCGCCACTTTGTCGATTTGCGCTGGCGATAATTTGGCGCCCTTGGTGAAATCGCCGCTTTCATCTTTGCGGCCATCGCCCAACAGGGCTTTGACGTCGTCCAATCCGAGGCGGTCAAATTTATCCATGGCGCGCAAAATCGTCAGCCGCGTAGTTTCATAATCTTCGCCCGTGGGGTCGAGGTCAATGGCAAGCAATAGGCCATCCATGATTTTGCGATTGTTGATGCGCACCACATAATCGCCGCGCTCGAGGCCAAGGGCTTCCATACAATCGGCGGCCATCATGCAAATTTCAGCGTCGGCGGCCTGATTGGCCGCGCCTACGGTGTCGGCGTCGATTTGCATGAATTGGCGATAGCGCCCGGGCCCTGGTTTTTCGTTGCGCCATACGGGGCCGAATTGAAAGCGGCGCAAAGGTTTGGGCAGGCGGTCATAATGTTCGGCGACATAGCGCGCCAGCGGCGCGGTCAAATCGTAGCGCAAACTCATCCATTGCCCGTCATCGTCTTCGAGCGAAAACACGCCTTCATTGGGGCGGTCGTCATCGGGCAAAAATTTGCCCAGTGCATCGGCATATTCAAACGCCGATGTGTCCAATTCGCCAAAGCCATAGCTCTCATACACTTGGGCGATGGTGGCAATCATGTGGTTTTGCAGGCGCAGCTCGTCGCCCGCCATATCGCGAAGCCCCCGAGGGGTGCGCGCCTTGGGCTTGAATTTCTTCTGCTTTTTGGCTTGTCGCCTAGATGGTTGCTCGCTCATGTCTTCTTCCTACAATGTGGGGTTTGTCGCGTCAATCGGCTCAAAAATCAAACGGCGAAAGCCCGCGCACATGTTCATCCAAGCGCAGCTCGCGGTTGATCGAGGGCGTGGCACGTTGGTTGCAATCGCGCCGCTCGCACAGCCGACAGTTCACCCCGATGGGCGTATCGCCGGTCGGATTATCCGGATTGGTGCCGCGCGCATAGATCAATTTATCGGCATGTTTAATCTCGCAGCCCATGGCAATGGCGAACTGATTATCCGGCACGCCAAACCCCGAATTATCGCGGCTCACCGTGCGGGCAATCGAGAGATAGCGCGTGCCGTCTTCCATCTGCACGGTCTGGGTATTGATTTGGCCGGGAATGCGAAACGCATCATGCACATGCCAGCGCGGGCAAGTGCCGCCAAAGCGCGCGAAATGAAATCCGCCAGCCGAAAACCGTTTGGAAATATTGCCGGCATTGTCGACACGGATAAGAAAAAACGGAATACCGCGCGCGCCCGGTCGCTGCAAAGTGGTCAGCCGATGACAGACTTGCTCAAAGCTCGTGCCGAAGCGGCGCGCCAATAAAGTGATGTCATATTGATTGGCGGTGGCGGTTTTTAAAAACGCCTCATAGGGCATGAGCGCGGCGGCGGCAAAATAATTGGCCAGCGAAATGCGCGCCACCGTGCGCACTTCCTCGCTCTCCATACCAGAGTTGACGAGAATGTTTTCAATATTGGGTATCTGCTCAAAATAAGCCAATTGATAGGCCAGCTGAAACGAGCGGCCTGGCTGGTCGAGCAGCTCCGACAGAAAAATCGTCTGCCGATGTCGGTCGTAGCGACGCAAAGTATTGTCCATCACCTCGACGGGGGCGATGCGGGTTTTTACATTATGGCGTTCCTCAAGGCGAGCGCGCAAAGCCAAATATGGCTCGTCATAATCGGCCATCACCGCCTCGTGCAGGGTCTCGGCTTCTTCGTCGAGAATGGGGAAATAATTATTCTGCGCGACGATAAAATCACGCACTTCATCGAGCGCCATGCCGGCGCCTTGCGTCTCGCTGGCATCGCTACCTTCCAGCTGCTCGACCAAAAGCGCGTTCGACGCACGGCTTTGCAACATCTCCTGATAGAGGCGCGCCACCGCATCCGCGGCGGCGGGACTGGCGGCGGCCAAATCCTTCAGCTCGGCTTTCGATAAAGGCGTGTCGCGAAACATCGGGTCTGAAAACACTTCGTGCAATTGCGTTTGCGCGCGCGCCTCTTCGTCCCCCGCCAGCCCACGCGGGTCGATATCGAAGACATCGACCAATTGCAAAAGAATCTGTGCCGAGATGGGGCGCTGGTCGCGTTCAATCAGGTTGAGATAGCTGGTGGAGATGCCCAAAGCCTCGGCCATGGCGGCTTGGGTGAGGCGTTGCTCGCGGCGCAAACGGCGCACGCGGGGGCCAGCAAATAGTTTTCTCTCGACTAAGCGACCTGTGTCGGCCATGCGGTATCCTCTATATGAATCAAGGGTTTATGGGCTAATTCACCGGCTTGATTATTCCTAAAAGTTCACAAGGTTTACATATATTACAAAAATTATGCCAATTTGTGTAAACTTTTTTACTTTAATATTTTCAATAGCTTGGGATTCACTCGACATGGCGCTGTCATGGTTGTATGTCCACATCAACGAAACCCTTATATGAGGATATAGTGATGACGAAATACAGTGAACTCGTAGCTCAAAAAGCTGCAACGATCAAAACCGGTGGGTCTGCTTGGGCTGCCATTAACCCAGAATATGCTGCCCGCATGGAAGTTCAAAACCGCTTTAAAACCGGTCTGGACGTGGCGCGCTACACAGCCGATATCATGCGCAAAGATATGGCCGATTATGATGGCGACAGCAGCCAATACACGCAGTCTTTGGGTTGCTGGCATGGTTTCACCGCACAGCAAATGATGATGGCTGTGAAACGTCACCGCAAAACCACTGATAAATCTTACGTCTATCTGTCCGGTTGGATGGTCGCCGCGCTTCGCTCTGAGTTTGGCCCTCTGCCAGATCAGTCGATGCATGAGAAAACGTCGGTCGCAAGCCTCATCGAAGAAATTTACACTTTCTTGCGTCAAGCCGATGCGCGCGAATTGCGTCATCTGTTTGTTGACCTCGACGATGCGCGCGCCAATGGCGGCGATGTCGACGCGGCTCTAGCAGCTATCGACAATCACGAAACCCACGTTGTGCCGATTATTGCCGACATTGATGCGGGCTTTGGTAACGAAGAAGCGACTTACTTGCTGGCCAAGAAAATGATCGAAGCTGGCGCGTGCTGCATCCAAATTGAAAACCAAGTGTCGGACGCCAAACAGTGCGGCCACCAAGATGGTAAAGTAACCGTGCCGCACGAAGACTTCATCTCGAAAATTAACGCTGTGCGTTATGCTTTCCTCGAGCTGGGTGTCGACAATGGCATCATCGTGGCTCGTACCGATAGTCTCGGCGCTGGCCTGACCCAAAAAATCCCTGTGTCGGCAACGCCTGGCGACATGGCCGACCAATATAACGCCTTCTTGCAACTCGAAGAGGTCTCTGACCTGTCTGGCATCAAGCAAGGCGAGCAAGTGATTACGCAAGGCGGCAAAACAATGAAACCTGTGCGTCTGCCAAATGGCCTTTATGCGTTTAAAGACGGCACAGGCGAAGATCGTTGTGTTCTCGATTGCATCACGGCACTGGAAAACGGCGCCGATCTTTTGTGGATTGAAACCGAGAAGCCAAATGTGGCGCAAATCGGCGGCATGGTCTCGCGCATTCGCGAAGCCATTCCAAACGCCAAATTGGTTTACAACAACTCACCAAGCTTTAACTGGACACTCAACTTCCGCAACCAAGTGCATGCAGAATGGGTAGCGGCTGGTAAAGACGTATCGGCTTATCCAGATCCAGCTTCCGAGCCTACAGGTCTGATGAACGTGAAGTTCGACGATAGCGAGCTGGCAGCTGAAGCGGATATGAAAGTGCAAACTTTCCAAGCCGATGGCGCGCGCGAAGCGGGTATCTTCCACCACCTCATCACTCTGCCGACCTATCACGATACGGCTTTGGGTACGGATGTTCTGTCGGAAGGCTACTTCGGCGACTTGGGCATGTTGGCCTATGTGCGCGATGTGCAGCGTAAAGAAATCCGTCGTGGCATGGCTTCGGTCAAGCACCAAGATTTGGCCGGTTCGAACATTGGCGATGATCACAAAGAGTATTTCTCCGGTGACATGGCTCTATTGGCTTCGGGTGAAGACAACACGATGAACCAGTTCTAGGTTTCTCCAAATAATTTTGAAGAGGGCTCGCAGGCAGATGTGCTTGCGGGCCCTTTTTCGTTTATAAAGAGAAACAGTTTATTTTAAGGAGCGCGCCGCATGACCCAAGATATAATGACCACCGACCTATCCGATGCCCATGCGGGGGCTTTGCAATATCTGGCGCCGACCTATCGAGATTTCGGCGGCCGCGTGCGCTTTCACGGCCCCGCCAAAACGCTTCTGACTTTTGAAGACAACACCAAAGTGCGCGCCGCCGTGCAAACCGCTGGCGAAGGGCGCGTGCTGGTGGTCGATGGCGGCGGGTCGATGGAGTGCGCTTTATTTGGTGGAAACCTCGCCAAATTGGCTGCGGATAACGGTTGGGCAGGCATTGTCATTCACGGCTGCGTGCGCGACCAAGCCGAATTAAAGGCCGAGGCTGTCGGCATAAAAGCGCTGGCCAGCCATCCGAAAAAAAGCGAGAAACGCGACCTCGGCACTTATGACGAAGTGTTGACATTTTCTGGCGTAACCATCCGACCTGGCGATTATATCTATGCCGATGAAGACGGCGTGGTGATATCCGCCGAAGCGCTCTCGGTTTAAGCCAATTGCGGGCGGCTACAGCAACGCCCGCGAGATAAATAGATATAAGCCAAAGGCGGTCAGCCCGCTGGCGGCGATGTCGCGATAGCGGATTTGATATTTGGCTAAACTCGGAAGCTCGTCCAAGAGAATCGGCACGACCAAGAAGGCCGGCACTAAGACCAGCAATTGCCCCATTTCTACCCCAAGGTTGAAGCTGAATAAGCCCATTACCAAATGCCCGCTCGGTAGGCCGATGTCGGTCAGCAATCCGGCAAAGCCGAAGCCATGGATAAAGCCAAAAGCCAAAGTCATGGCTGGGGTATAGCGGTGAATGGCGGCGGGGCCGTCGATGAGCAGGCCGTAGCACAAGCAAAAAAGCATTAACCCAGCCCAAGCGCCGAGCGGGAAAACACTGCCCGTGAAGATGGTGACGCCCGAGGCGATGAATAAAATCACCGCCGCCACAACGCCGCTGCGCGCCATTAAATTGGCGCGGCTCAAAATCGGCTCGGCCGCCACCAAAGCGATGGAAGCGCCGATAAGGGCTTCGACGACATGGCTGTTCGGCACCACCCACCCAAGGGTCGCCATGGCCAAAGTGGCGCTATGGCCGAGCGTAAAACCGCTCACCAAATACAGCGCGCGCCGCCGCGTGGTCGCCACCAGCAAGAGGCAAAAAACAAAAGCCAGATGGTCATAGCCCGTTAAAATATGGCTCACGCCGAGCCAGAAATAATTCTGAAACACCTCGCCGACTTGCGTCTCGCCCACCAGAGCCCCCGCCGCATTGGCGCGAATGACGTGATAACGCTGGGTGGCGGTGAATAAAATCTCATTGGCGTGGGCTTGGGATTTATCGGCCTTTAGGCCAAAGCGAGCGAAATGCACATGGCTGCGTGCCAAGTCGAAAAAAGCATTGTTTTCGACCCGAATGCCAGAGCTGGCGTCATAGCATTGAAACGCGCCCGCAACGCGAATGTAACTGGCGCGGGCGGGGGCTTTGGCAAATGGGGTGCTGATTTTGCAGGCCATATTCATCTGGCTGAGACGCAATTTGGCGCTCACATGAGCGGCCAATGTATCGCTGAGATTGGCATGGGTTTGCACGCCAGGCAAAAGCGTGACATCGCGCGCCGGCGCCGTAAAGCTAACCGACAGCGTCTCGCCATCCCAAAGGAAATTTGAAAAACTAAGGCTCTTATTATGCGCCTCGAGCGACTGCCAAGGCACACAGACCACGGCGAGGATAAAAACCAGAGCGAGGGTTTTTATCGCCCGAGTCATTCGCGCGCGCCTGCTTCGCTTTTTGGAGCATCGGGCGCCAGCACAATATCGGCGCGCGCGCGCAGCCAATCGAGATATTCGCGCAACGTCTTATCATCGCGCTGATGGCGCACGGCATCGACGATTTGCAGGCGAATGGTTTCAAAGGCTGGCGGCTTGCCAGGCTGATTGCGAATAATCTTCAAAAAATGCCATCCGGTCGGCCCCGCCAGAGCATCGGAAATCGAGCCTTGTGGCAGACGGCTGGCCGATTGGGTCAACTCGGGGCCGAGATAATCGGTCATCTTCGGCGGCGTTAGCATGACCCTTGGCAGCGGCGGCAAAATCTCTGTGCCGAAAGTCTCGCGGGCTTGGGAAAACGCCATACCGCCGCGCAAAGCAGTACGAATTTCGTCGAGCTTTTCGGCCATCTCTGGCGATTGGCGCGGCTCCATATAAGGCACGAAAATACGCGACACTTGCAACCGATTGGCTGGCGTGAAACGGGCTTTGTTTTCATTATAAAAGCGGCGCAAATTGGCTTCGCTTAACGCGTCCGAGCCTTTTTGCGCCAACACAAATTCGATGACCGCCATGGCCACGGCTTTGCGCACGGCGGCATCGCCTTCCAGCAGGCCAATTTCGAGGCCGCGCTGCACCAAGAGTTCTTCTTCGATGAGGCGGTCGAGAACGAGTTTTTTATCGGCCGCCGTGGGGGCTTTGTTTTTATCCGACAGCAAAGCCTGATAGGCGCCAGCAAATTCGGTGCGGTCGATATGTTGTTGGTTCACTTTGGCGATGGCGCCGTCATTCGACAAGCGCTTGCGGTCGCTCGGCGTGGCCGTGACCACGGCGATGAACAGGCCCAAAAGAGCGCCAGCGAGCAGCAGTCGCTCCGCGCGTTTGGCAGCGGTGGTTTTGTCTATGGCCACGCCCTTATCGTCTCGGGGCGGTTTACTCGGATTACTTGTCGTCATGGCGGGTAATCTAGCGATTGCGGCGCAAACTGCAAGCCTTTCGCCGAGCTTTTGGTGAGCCTTTCGCGAACGCCCCGCTTGGGCATTGGTAAACGCACGAAGGGCTGGTAAGATGGCGCCTCTTACGCTTCGTGCGAAACCTTGGATGGATGTGATGCAACAAGACCTGACCTGTGCGCTTTGCGCCACCACCCAGCCGCTTTATGAGGCGGCTTTGGCGGCATTGGCGCCCGCGCACGCGCGCTATCAGGCATCGCCCTTGCCGCATATGGCTTTGGCCGAAAAGCAGGCCGATGTGGCCGACATGCACCTTATGGCGCAGGCTTTGGCGCAAGATGGCGAGCGGATTATTATTCTGGGAACGGGCGGTTCGAGTTTGGGCGCGCAAGTTTTGGTGCAAGCGCAAGGCGCGCGTCCAACCGGCCCGGAGCTCATTTTTGCCGATAATCTCGATGCCGATAGTTTCGCTCAAATCTTGCAAGGCGAGATGGCGACGACGCGGTTTTTCGTGGTGTCCAAATCGGGCGGCACGGCCGAGACGATGATGCAATTGGGCGGCGCGCTTTTGGCGCTCGAGGCGGCAGGCGCCAAACCGTCTCGCCATATCGCGGGCATTGCAGGCAGCGGCGATACGGCGTTGCGGCGTTTGGCGCGCGCCTATGACTTTTCGCTGTTGGCGCATGAAAGCGACATTGGCGGTCGGTTTTCCGTGCTTACCAATGTGGGGCTTCTGCCCGCCATTTGGGCCGGATGCGCGCCAGAGGCGGTGCGCGCAGGGGCGCGAAAAACCATGGCAGGTCTGAACGGCGCGCCGCAAGATTTTGCACCGCTCAGAGGCGCGGCGCTTCATTTGGCGCATATGCAGGCGGGGCGAAATATCAATGTGATGCTGCCCTATGCCGATGCGCTGGAGCGCTTGGCGTTTTGGTATCGCCAGCTTTGGGCCGAGAGCTTGGGCAAAAACGGCCATGGCTCGGTGCCGGTCAATGCGCTGGGGCCGGTCGATCAGCACTCGCAATTGCAGCTTTATTTAGATGGCCCCGACGATAAATTTTACACGCTTGTGACGCATGACACGCGCGGCAAAGGCTGCCGCGTGCCAGATGGATTTTCGCAAGACCCCGATTTGGCCGCGCTGGTTGGCCATACGATGGGCAATCTGGTGGACGCCGAAGCGCGCGCCACCTTGCAGGTTCTAATCGATGCCAAACGCCCCGTGCGCCATATCGCGCTGGGCACAATAGATGACGAAAGCCTTGGCGAGCTGCTGATGCAGTTGCAGTTGGAGACGATTTACACCGCGGATGGCTTGGGCATAGACGCCTATTCGCAACCGGCGGTCGAGGCGGGTAAAATTCGCGCCAAGCAATATTTGCAAGATATGGCAGGTTGATATGAGCCGTATTCGCCGCCTTCCCGAAGATACCATCAACCGCATCGCGGCCGGCGAGGTGGTGGAGCGTCCTGCCAGCGCGGTAAAGGAATTGGTCGAAAACGCCATTGATGCCAAAGCCACGCAAATCGACGTGAGCCTCGGCGCGGGCGGCAAGACGCTCATCCTCATCGAAGACAATGGCCACGGCATGAGCGCCGATGAATTGACCCTTGCGGTCGAGCGCCATGCGACGTCCAAATTGCCCGAGGGCGATGGCGGCGATCGGATGTTTCGCATCGCCAGTCTGGGGTTTCGCGGCGAGGCTTTGCCGAGCATTGGCGCGGTGGCGCATTTGTCGATGATCAGCCGCCCGACGAAGGGCGATGTGGCGCATGAAATTCGTGTCGATGGCGGCAAGCTGGGGCAAGTCAGGCCCGCCGCAGGCCAAACCGGCACGCGCGTCGAAGTGCGCGATTTATTCTATGCGACCCCGGCGCGCTTGAAGTTTTTAAAATCCGACCGCGCCGAGACCACGGCGGTCAGCGATATTTTGCGCCGTCTGGCTATGGCCAATCCGCATATTGGCTTCCGCCTGACCAGCGATGGCCGCAAAAGTTTTGCCTATCCGGCCGAACAAGGCGAGACGGCGCAACTCAAACGCCTTGGTGCGATTTTAGGGCGCGATTTTTCCGATAATGCCGTGCCGGTTTTGGCGACCCGCGATGGCGTGCGTCTTTATGGGTTCGCCGGCCTGCCGACGTTTAATCACGCGACCGCGCAGAAGCAATATTTGGTGGTGAACGGGCGTCCGGTGCGCGACAAATTATTAAACGGTGCGGTGCGCGGCGCCTATCAAGATTTTTTAGCGGGCAATCGCCACCCCGCTTTGGCTTTGTTTATCGAGCTGGAGCCGAGCGAGTTGGACGTCAATGTGCATCCGGCCAAAACCGAAGTGCGGTTTCGCGATGCGGGGCTTATTCGCTCGATGATTGTTGGCGGCTTGCGCGCCAGTTTGGCCGAAGCTGGCCACCGCGCCTCCACCACGGTGGCAGGGCAAACCATGTCGGCTTTTCGCCCATCTGGCATGGCGGGCGGGTTTGGACAGCCAGACCCGCAAGGCAATTTTGCCGCCGCGCAGAGCTTTCAAGCCCCGATGGAAGGCATGAGCGAAGCCGTTGCCGAATGGCTGTCGACACCGCAAGCGGCGCAAGCCATGGGGGGCGAGACCGTGCCAACGCATTTGCCTTTGGGCCTGGCGCGTGCGCAATTGCATGAGACCTATATTTTATCGCAAACCCATGATGGTTTCGTGATTGTCGACCAGCACGCGGCGCATGAGCGGCTGGTTTATGAACGGATGAAAACGCAAATGGCGGCGCGTGGCATTGCGCGCCAAATCCTCTTGGTGCCAGAAGTGGCCGAGTTGGAACCCGAGGAAGGCGATTTGATTTTAAGCCGCGCCGGTGAATTATTAGAGCTGGGGTTTGTCATCGAGCGCTTCGGCCCGGGCAGCGATGGTCGCGTGGCGGTGCTGTTGCGCGAAGTGCCTGCCATGCTTTATGGCGCCGATTGCGTAGCGCTCTTGCGCGATATGGCGCAAGAAATGTCGGAGCTGGGCGCCGGTCTTGCCTTAAAAGAGCGTCTGGAAGAAATCGCTGGCACATTGGCCTGCCATACGTCGGTGCGGGCGGGGCGTCGGTTGAACGGCGAAGAGATGAACGCGCTGTTGCGCGACATGGAAGCCACGCCAAACTCCGGCCAGTGCAACCATGGCCGCCCCACTTATGTGGAATTAAAGCTGGCCGATATCGAACGCTTGTTCGGCCGCCACTAAAGACAAAAAACCCCGCCGCTCGAAAGCGACGGGGTTTTCTAATTCCAAACGGTTTTTAAAACTTAACCGCGCGGCACGTCGAGTGTCTTCATGCCATCTTCATTGGCTTGCGACAGGTCGGCGTATTTTTTCATTTCCAAACGCGCGATGGTGCGGTTATGCACTTCATCGGGGCCATCGGCCAAGCGCAGGGTACGGATACCGGCATACATTTTCGCCAGACCGAAGTCTGTCGTCACGCCGCCGCCACCATGGGCTTGAATGGCATCGTCAATGATTTGCAGCGCGATGCGAGGGCCTGCCACTTTAATTTGGGCAATCTCACTTTTGGCTACTTTATTGCCGACCGTATCCATCATATAGGCAGCCTTCATGGTCAAAAGACGGCTCATTTCGATGTTGGTGCGCGCTTCCGCAATGCGTTGTTCCCAAATGCTATATTCAGAAACCCGCTTGCCAAAGGCCACCCGGCTCATCAGACGGGTAATCATTTTTTCAAGCGCGCGTTCGGCAACACCGATGGTGCGCATGCAGTGGTGAATGCGGCCAGGGCCAAGACGTCCTTGGGCAATCTCAAAACCACGGCCTTCGCCGAGCAAGAGATTTTCAACCGGCACGCGAACATTGGTAAGGCGCACTTCGGCATGGCCGTGGGGTGCATCATCATAACCAAAGACAGGCAGCATACGCAGAACTTCAATGCCTGGGGCATCGAGGGGAACCAAAACTTGGCTCTGCTGCTGGTGACGTGGGGCTTCTGGATTGGTTTTGCCCATCACGATGGCAACTTTGCAACGCGGATCGCCAACACCCGAAGACCACCATTTCGTGCCATTGATGACATATTCGTCGCCATCGCGCTCAATGCGGGTTTCGATATTGGTGGCGTCTGAAGAGGCCACAGCCGGTTCGGTCATCAAGAAGGCCGAGCGAATTTCGCCGTTCAACAAAGGCACCATATATTCTTCTTTATGGCGGTCATTGCCGTAGCGTTCCAAAACTTCCATGTTGCCGGTGTCGGGGGCGGAGCAGTTAAATACTTCCGAGGCAAAGCCGACGCGACCCATAATTTCGCAAAGCGGGGCGTATTCGACATTGCTAAGTCCAAAACCGCGTTCGCTTTCTGGCAAGAACAAGTTCCATAGGCCTTCTTCTTTGGCTTTGTCTTTCAACTCTTCCAAAATAGGCACAACCTGCCACGGATTTCCGTCGGCACGGAAAGCGTCCATTTGTTGGTGATAGGTAATTTCATTCGGATAAATATGGGCATCCATAAATCCTTCGACGCGAGCAATCAGCTCTTTCGTGCGTTCGTTATGTTCGAAAATCATCTTCTTCTCCCTCAAGTTCAACGCCAAAGCCTAGAATAAAGCCCGAGGCAGTGCTACCAAAAAAACGCCTTAAGAAGGTTCATTTCGACGCAGGGCAAAAAACGCTGTCAGTAAGTCGGCGCATTCGCCCTCGCGCAAACCCCCAATGACTTCGGGGGCGTGATGGCAAGTGTCTTGCGCAAACAAGGCCACGCCATGGTCGACCGCGCCGCCCTTGATATCGCCCGCGCCATAATACAGCCGCCGCAGCCGCGCATGGGCAATCGCGCCCGCACACATCGGGCAAGGCTCAAGCGTCACATAAAGGTCGCACTCGAGCAGGCGTTCCTTGCCCAGCTTGGCGCAAGCTTGCCGAATGGCGACGATTTCTGCATGGGCGGTCGCATCTTTTTGCCGCCGCATTTGATTTTGCGCCACCGCCAAAACCTCGCCCTTGGGCCCCACCAGCACGGCGCCCACCGGCACTTCGCCGCGCTCGGCCGCCGCCTTGGCCACGTCGATGGCCAATTGCATATAATCTATCTCGCTCATGAAACGACACTAGCACGCGAGGCGCGCAGCGTGCTACAGGTCAGGGATGAGTGATGAAAAAACTTCCCAATTTGAAGGCGACCGCGTGGCCAAAGTCTTGGCGCGCGCTGGCGTCTGTTCGCGCCGCGACGCCGAGCGCATGGTGGCCGATGGCCGCATTGCCGTCAACGGACGCCGCCTCGATACGCCGGCCTTTAATGTTACCGCCAAAGATAAAATCACCGTCGATGGCAAACCCGTCGCCGAGCCAGACCCGCCGCGCCTATGGCGCTATCATAAGCCCGCAGGTTTAGTGACCACGGCGCGCGACCCGCAAGGGCGCGACACGGTATTTCAAAAACTGCCCGCCAGTCTGCCGCGCGTCAATGCCGTGGGGCGGTTGGATATTAACACCGAAGGCTTGCTGCTTTTGACCAATGATGGCGGCATGAAGCGCCTGCTAGAATTGCCCAGCACGGGCTGGTTGCGCCGCTATCGGGTGCGCGCCTTTGGCAAGGCCGATGAGGCCAAGCTGAAAGAGTTGAAACACGGCATCACCATCGACGGGGTGAATTATAAATCCATCGACGCGACGCTGGAGCGCCAGCAAGGCGGCAATGTTTGGCTTTCCATGGCCTTGCGCGAAGGCAAAAACCGCGAGATTAAACGCGTGCTGGAAGCGCTGGATTTGAAAGTGAACCGATTGTTGCGCCTCTCGTTTGGCCCGTTTCAATTGGGTCAGTTAGACGAGGGCAAAGTAGAAGAAGTGCCGCGCCGCGTTTTGCGCCAGCAATTGGGTAAGAATTGGCAATCGATTGTCGACGGCACGGTGCGCGGCGCCAGTGCCGATAAAGACGAAGATGCAAGCGGCGAAACCACGCCGCGTTCGCGCTCAGATGCCAGACGCGGCAAGCTGCGCGACACGGCAGAGCCGTTGAAGGCGCGGTCTCCAAAGGGAAAAAGCGCGCCCAAAAAATCCGCGCCGAAGGGTAGAAATTTTAAACCTTCTGGCGGCAAACCCTCTGGCGATAAACCCTCTGGCAAAACGCCGTCTTCTCGCAAAGGGGCGTCAGATGCGCGTGGTCGGCGGTAAGTGGCGCACAAAACCGTTGCGCGCGCCTACGGGACAAGACACGCGCCCCACCACAGACCACACGCGCGAAGCGCTGTTTTCTATGCTGACCTCGCGGCTCGATTTCGATAATTTGCGGGTGCTGGATTTATTCGCTGGCACCGGCGCTTTGGGGCTGGAGGCTTTGTCTCGCGGTGCCGAGTTTTGTCTATTTGTCGAAACCCAAGCGCCCGCGCGCGCCGCCATTCGCGACAATGTCGAGACCTGCAACGCGACGGGACATAGCAAAATCTTTCGCCGCGACGCCACCGACCTTGGGCCTTGCACGGGCGGCGGCACCTATGATTTGGTTTTTGCCGACCCGCCTTACCGGCAAGGGCTGGGCGAGCAGGCTTTGGGCGCGCTCTTAAAGGGCGCTTGGTTGGCGCCATCGGCTTTGATTGTGGTTGAAGAAGACAAGCGCGCCAGTTTTAAAACCCCGGCGGGATTTGCCGAATTAGACCGGCGGAAAAAGGGCGACACAGAGTTAATTTTCTGCACGCCCAGTTAACCGTCTTAAAAAGATAACGCTTGGAAAAAAAGGGGGGGGGCTAAACAGCGCCCGCTTTTTGCGCAAATTCCCAGCCCATATCGGACAAAGGTTTCACCCGATCTGCCATCGCCGCCGCATGGGCGTTAGAGGCCGTGCCGTCGCGCACCCGCCCGACGATACCTTGCAAAATACCCGCCAAGCGGAACATATTATAAGCGATATAATAGTCCATATTCTCAATGCCATCGCGGCCCGTATGCTCGCAATAGGCGCGCGTATAGGCGTCTTTATCGGGGATGTTCAACGCACTGAAATCACAGCTCAAAAGCGTATTGGTGCTGCCCGCATCATTTGGCATATACCATTGCATCAAGTGATAGGTGAAATCGCCCAAAGGGTGCCCCAGCGTCGAGAGTTCCCAATCGAGAACGGCCGAAACTTTCGGCTCGGTTGGATGTAGCACCATATTGTCGAGACGGTAATCGCCATGCACAATCGACACTTCATCATTGCCCGGAATATTGCCCGGCAGCCAATCGATGAGCTTATTCATACTGTCAATTTGTTGCGTTTCGGAAAGCTGATATTGCTTCGTCCAGCGCGAAATTTGACGTGCGAAATAATCGCCCGGCTTGCCGAAATCTTCCAAGCTGATGGCTTTGTAATCGGTGTTGTGCAATTGCGCCAAGGTTTTAATTTTGGCATCGAAAATCGCATGGCGGCCTTCGCGTGGAATATCTGGCAATTGCGGGTCCCATAAAATGCGACCTTCTACCATGTCCATAATGTAAAAAATCGTGCCGGTAATGCTCTCGTCTTCGCACATGCAATAGGTGCGTGGCACGGGAAAGCCGGTGCTGCCCAGCGCGGTAATGACTTTATATTCGCGGTCGACCGCATGGGCGGACGGCAGCAATTTGCCGGGCGGCTTGCGGCGCATGACATATTTTTTATTTGGCGTAATCAGCTGATAGGTCGGGTTCGATTGCCCGCCCTTGAACTGGCGCACTTCCAAGGGGCCTTGAAATCCCTCGACATGCGCGAGCGCATATTCTTCTAGCTTGGCTTGGTCGAATTTATGCGTCTCCGCAATATCTTTCGTGCCGCCAAAGCGTTCGATGCCCTCATCTTTCATCTGCCGATCTCCCTCGTCATTTTTCATTTGGTTTCGCGCGCAATCTCTTTATGGCCGATATCGCGACGACAAAAACCTTCTGGCCAAACCACTGTATCGACGCCAGCATAAGCATTTGCCTGCGCTTGTGCCACTGTTTTGCCACGCGCCGTAACATTTAATACGCGCCCGCCAATAGCACGAATGGTGCCATCTTCGTCGCGCGATGTGCCTGCGTGAAACACCGTGGCTCCATCTACTTTATCGAGCCCGCCAATGACACTACCCTTTTTATAGGCGCCCGGATAGCCATTGGCCGCCATGACGACGCACATGGCCATATCGTCGTGCCAGTCTAGGGTTATGTTGGCCAAGAACGCACTGCCATCCAGGCTCGCGCAAGCTTCCAGCGCGGGCACAATATCGCTGGCTAAGCGCATCATCAGCACTTGGCATTCGGGGTCGCCAAAGCGTGCGTTATATTCCACCAGTTTGGGGCCTTCTGGCGTCAGCATCAGGCCCGCATAAAGCACGCCCCGATAAGGCGTGCCGCGTTTGGCCATGGCTTGCAATGTCGGGTGAATGACTTGGCGCATCGAAATATCGATGAGTTCTGGCGTCATAATCGAGGCCGGAGAATACGCCCCCATGCCGCCCGTATTGGGGCCAGTGTCGCCATCGCCGACGCGCTTATGGTCTTGCGCGGTGGCCAAAGGCAAAGCGTTTTCGCCATCGCACAGCACAAAGAAACTGGCTTCCTCGCCGGTCATAAATTCTTCGATAACCAGCTCCGCACCAGCAGCGCCAAAAGCGCCGTCGAAAATATCAGCCACGGCGTCGCGCGCTTGTTGCATCGTCTCGGCGATAATCACGCCCTTGCCTGCGGCCAGCCCATCGGCTTTCACCACGATGGGCGCGCTTTGCGTTTCCAAATAAGCCAAAGCGGCGGCGGCGGTGTCAAAGCGGCCATAGGCGGCGGTCGGGATATCGGCCTCGGCGCAGAGGTCTTTGGTATAGCCCTTCGAGCCTTCCAATTGGGCGGCCTCGCGGCTGGGGCCAAAGGCGGCAATATTGGCGGCGGCTAAATCATCGGCCAGCCCGGCCACCAAAGGCGCTTCGGGGCCGATGACCACAAGGTGAATGTTTTTATCTTGGCAAAACGCGATGACGCTCGCGGGGTCGGCCATATCGAGGCTCACATTTTCAGCCACGCTCGCGGTGCCGCCATTTCCGGGCGCACAATATAAAGCGTCGAGGCTTGGGCTTTGCGCGATTTTCCAACATAGCGCATGCTCGCGCCCGCCCGAGCCTAGAACCAGAATATTGCGTTTCGGGGCGCTCTTTAAATCAGTCATCTTTGTCTCTTCTCGCGAAGCATGTCATGCTTGGGGTTCGAACGGCGGGGAATCGCCAAAAGTGATTTGTCATATCATAAAGAGCCGATAAATTAAAACCCAGGAGCCAGCCTTCCGCTCGGCTCGACATAGGAAGAAGATGAGCGCGCCAGGCGACAACCTTTTAGAGCTAACGGTCTCGGAGCTTTCCGGTCAGGTAAAGCGATTGGTCGAAGATAGTTTCGGCCATGTGCGCGTGCGTGGCGAATTGGGTCGCGTGTCGCGCCCGGCCTCGGGTCATGTTTATTTTGATGTGAAAGACGATAAAGCCGTGCTGGCGGGCGTTATGTGGAAAGGCACGGCGCAAAAGCTGACGATGCAGCCCGAGCAAGGGCTCGAAGTCATTATGACTGGAAAGCTGACGACTTTTCCCGGCCAATCGCGCTATCAATTGGTGGTCGAGAGCATGGAGCCCGCAGGCGAAGGCGCGTTGATGGCGCTTTTGGAAGCGCGCAAAAAACAATTGGCCGCCGAAGGGCTATTCGACGAAGCGCGCAAAAAACCTCTGCCCTATTTGCCCGAAACCATCGGCGTGATTACCAGCCCCAGCGGCGCGGTCATTCGCGATATTTTGCATCGTTTGAGCGATCGGTTTCCGGGCCATGTTTTGGTTTGGCCGGTGCGGGTGCAAGGCGAAACTTGCGCCGAAGAAGTGGCCAAAGCCATTGCTGGCTTTAATGCTCTGCCCGTGGACGGCGATATCGCGCGCCCCGATGTGCTTATTGTGGCGCGCGGCGGTGGCAGTTTGGAAGACCTTTGGGGCTTCAACGAAGAAGTCGTCAGTCGCGCGGCGGCGCAATCTGACATTCCGCTTATTTCGGCGGTTGGCCATGAGACCGATACGACGCTGCTCGATTATGCCGCCGACCGACGCGCGCCGACCCCCACGGCGGCGGCTGAAATGGCGGTTCCGGTGCGCGCTGATTTAACCGTTCAAACACAAGATTTGGGGCTGCGCTTGCAACGCTTGCAAACCCGTGAGCTGGAACGCCAAAAGGCGCATCTTACCGGATTGGCGCGCGGCCTGCCCAAGCTCGAAGATATTTTGGCGCTGCCCGCACAGCGTCTCGATACTCTGGCACAACGCCTCGGCGGGGCTTTGCAAAGCAATGTGAACGCCCACGCCGCGCGCTTCGGCCAAAGTGCGGCGCGCCTGACGCGGATGGCTTTGCAAGTGCGCCTGCGCCATGTCGGCGAGCGCGTGGCAGGGCTGGCGCAACGCGCGCATCTGCAAACGCGCGGGCTGCTGGAGCGCCAAACCGCAAGGCTGCAATCGGCGGCGCGCCAATTGCGCGTGTTGAGCCATGAAAGCATTTTAGAGCGCGGCTTTGCGCTGGTGCTGAACGAAGACGGCAAGCCCGTGCGCCAAGCCAGCCAAGCCCCCGAGGCCAGTCTTTTGGACATTCGTTTGGCCGGCGAGCAAAGCCTGACCGCCCGCGTCGAAGGCGGCGCGCCTCCGACATCCGAGCCCAAGCCAAAGCCAAAGCCAAAGCAAAAGTCGCGCAAAAAAAACCTGACGAAAAACCCTAGCGATGGAAGCCAAGGGCAATTATTATAACCCCTCAAGTCTGTGCAAAGGAAAGCCATATGATCGGTGGAGAAGCCAAACTTAAATATCTCGATGGAGATTTCGACGTGATGATGCCAGGCGATTTCGTGACCTGCGCCGTGACCGGAAAAGCCATCGCGCTGGAAGATTTGCGCTATTGGAGCGTCGACCGACAAGAGGCTTATTTCGACGCCGATGTCTCTATGCAAGCCGAATTGGCACAGAGCCAAAATGCTTAAGCGGGTGTTTCTTGCAGCCTTTGTCGCCACGGTGTTTTCTTCCGCGCAAGCGGTTGAGCTATCGTCTAATTTTGTTCAAAGCCAGAGCGGAAAATTTAGCCAAGGCGGCTTGGTGGTGTTGCAGCTCACCCAAGGCACGAAAGTGAGCCTCAATGGCGAGGCGCTGCCTGTGGTCGATAATTACACGGTGTTGGGGTTTGGCCGCGATGCGCGTTTGGCGCAAAAAATAAGTTTCACGCGCGGGTCCAAATCGGCGCATGTGCCGCTTACGCTGACCAAGCGAAGCTATGCCATTCAGCGCATCGACGGCCTGCCGCCGACCATGGTGACGCCGCCCGAAGCGGCTTTGGCGCGCATCATTGCGCAAGGCAAATTAAAACGCGCCGCCCGCGCGGGGCTTCGCCGCGAGACGGATTTTTCGCAGCGCTTTCGCTGGCCGGTGAAAGGGCGCATTAGCGGCGTTTATGGCAGCCAGCGGTTTTATAATGGCGAGGCGCGACGGCCACATTTTGGCATTGATATCGCCGCGCCGCGCGGCACGAAAGTTACCGCGCCCGCGCCCGGCAAAGTTACTTTGGCCGAGCCAGATATGTATTTCGAAGGCGGTTTGGTGTTTATCGACCACGGGCTGAAAGTCACCTCGGCCTATATGCATTTGGATAGTTTAAACGTCAAAGTTGGCGATGTGGTGGCGGCGGGCGATGTCATTGCCACGGTCGGCTCGACGGGTCGCTCGACGGGGCCGCATTTGGATTGGCGGATGTTTTGGGGCGGCGCGCGCATCGACCCGGCTTTGGTCGCGGTTGGCTCGCCCAGTCCCTAATAAGATTTATAAAGCTGATTGGCCTGTTTTTGCTCAAGCGCCGCTTCGATGGTTTTTTGCAAAGCCTTGCCCTCGCCAATATGCAAAGCGATGGGCAGGGTGCTGGCCGCTTTGGCCAAACGCGCCCGAGGCGAACCTTCGGCGGCACCTTGCAAGCGCGCCATATCTTTTTGCGTGGTGATTAAAGGCAGCTCAGACGCCAGCAAACGCTCGGCTTCGGCCTCGGTGAACACGTGGTGGTCGCCAAAACGCGAGGTCTGCGCCACCTCATAGCCATGCCTTTTCAGGCTGGCGAAAAATTTTTCTGGCTTGGCAATGCCGCAAAATCCATGCACACGGGCTTCCGATTTTTTCGGCTTCGGGCTTTGTGGTTTTATCTCGCCCGCAAATATTGGCTTGCCCATGGCCTCGACGGATTTCAGCAAAGGCGCGAGGCTGGCATGGCTTGGCTCTCCGAGAACCAAAAGCGCATCGAGTTTTTTCAGCGCAATCGATAGCGGTTGGCGCAACGGCCCCGCCGGCAGCAGGCGTCCATTGCCGATACCCGTGGCGCCATCGACGACGATTAAATTAAAATGATGCGCCATCGACGGATTTTGAAACCCATCATCTTTGACCATAACCTCATGGCCATTTTGCGCGGCCAGTCGCAAGCTTTGGTGGCGGTCGGGGCAAATATAAACGGCGCATGTCTCGGCCAGCATTCGCGGCTCGTCGCCCACTTGCGCCGCCGTGTGTTGGGCGGGGTCGACTTGTATCGGCCCTTTGAGGCTGCCGCCAAAGCCGCGCGATAATACGGCAGGGGCTTTATTTTCTTGCTCCAGCCATTGGGTCAGCCATTGCACGCTGGGTGTTTTGCCAGCGCCACCGGCGGTTAAATTGCCCACACAAATAACCGGTTTTCCCGGGTGTTGGGCATGGGTGAACTTGCGGTTCAGCGCCTCAAGGCTCGCATAGAGATAGCTTATCGGCAAAAGCGCCAGCGACACGGGATGCGCTTTGGATTTCCAAAATACCGGCTCAGCCATCGTGTGCCTCGTGGGCTATGGGCGAGGGCGGCGGCGCTGTGGGCGCCTCTAAATAGGGCGCCAGCAGGTCGAGGACGCGCGCGCGTGTGCCGGTCATTTCATTGGCGAAGGCTTGTGCGGCTTGCGACATTTGCGCAACCGTTGCGGGGTTTTGCAAGAGCGCTTTGACTTGCGCCGCCAAAGTGGCGGTGTCGGCAATCGAGGCGACAGCTTGGGCGGCTTCTAGCGCGTCGAACATTTCTTGGAAATTTTCGACATGCGGCCCGTGCAAGATAGCGCAATTCAAACGCGCCGCTTCGACGGGGTTTTGTCCGCCATGGGGAATTAACGTGCCGCCCATGAGAACAATTTGGCTCAGCCGGTAAAACAGCCCCAGCTCGCCCAAAGTATCGAGCAGATAAATATCGGTATCGGCATCGGGTCGCTCGCCTTGGCTGCGTTGCGCCACACGATGACCAGCGGCGCGCAATTGGCTGGCCAGCCCATCGCCTCGGTCGGGATGGCGGGGCGCGATGAGGGTCAGCACATCTGGCAGGCTGGCTTTAACCATGTTATGCGCTTCGCCAAGACTTATCTCTTCATCGGCATGGGTGCTGGCGCCGAACCAAATCGGCCGCGCGCCAAAGCTTTCGCGCAAGGCAGATAGCTCGCCCTCTTCCGCCGTTAGGGCAGGCGCATCGAGTTTTAAATTTCCCGGCGTTTTAATTTGCCTCAGTCCCAAACCTTGCAAGCGCTCGGCGGTGGTGGCGTCTTGCGCCATCAGCAAAGAAAAAGAGCCGAGCAAGTGGCGCGCCGTGGCGGATAGTTTTTTCCAGCGAGCAAAACTGCGCGCCGAAAGACGCCCGTTCAACATGACCAGAGGAATATTTTGCTTCTGGCAGGCTAAAATCAAATTCGGCCAGATTTCACTCTCGACCCAAAACGCGGCATCGGGCTGCCAATGGGCTAGAAACGCTTTTACATAAGGGCTGCGGTCGAGCGGGGCGAATTGATGTTTCAGGCGCGCGCGCAAATCGGGATGCGCGGTTTGAAACTTGGCCACCAGAGCCGCCGAGGTACGCGTGCCCGTAGTCAGCAAAATCGATTGCGCGGGGCGGCTGGTCAATATGTCTTCCAGCAGGGGCAAGACCGATAGGGTTTCGCCAACGCTGGCCGCATGCACCCAGACCAAATGGCCAGACGGGCGTTTTAGCGAGGCGCGGCCAAAGCGTTCGCGCAGGCGCGCTTTATCTTCTCGGCCTCTGGCGGCACGGCGCGACAAGCTGAGGCGTAACAGCGGCCCAGCCAAAAAAACAAGAGTTTGATAAAGCCGCAGGGCGGCCATTACTCGGCCTCATTGTTGAATTGGCGCTCATAGAGATCGGCATAAACGCCGCGTTTATCGAGCAATTGTGCGTGCGTGCCATGTTCGACCACTTGGCCGCTTTCCATCACAAAAATCTCATCGGCGTGCATAATCGTCGACAAGCGGTGGGCGATAACCAGCGAGGTGCGCCCTTTCATCAGCTCGGTAAGGGCGCCTTGCACTTTCTGCTCGGAGGCCGTATCAAGCGCCGATGTGGCTTCATCGAGAAGCAAAATCGGCGCGTCTTTCAGCATGGCGCGCGCAATGGCGACACGTTGTTTTTGCCCGCCCGAAAGCCGCAAGCCGCTCTCGCCGACGCGGGTTTCATAGCCCTCCGGCATATCGACAATAAACTCATGCGCCGCCGCTTGCTTGGCCGCTTGTTCGATGTCGGCTTGCGAGACGCTTTCTTTGCCGTAGGAAATATTATTGGCAATCGTATCGTCGAATAAAAATGGATCTTGCGTCACCAAGGCGGTGGCGCGGCGCAGGCTATGAAGGTCGACCGAGCGAATGTTTTGCCCGTCAATTTTAATTTGGCCGCTAGAGACATCGAAAAACCGCAAGACCAAATTCAGTAAAGTAGATTTACCCGAACCCGATTGCCCAACCAGCGCGATGGTTTTGCCAGCCGGCACCTGAATGGAGACATTGTTGAGCGCGGGGATATCGCGCCCGTCATATTGGAAGGTTACTTTTTCAAAGCTAATTTCGCCTTTTTTCGTCGCCAGAGTTTTGGCGTCTGGGGCATCGGTGATGGCGTCTTCTTGGTCGAGAATGGTGAACACGCGGGTGCCTGCCGAGACGCCCTCTTGCAAAATGGTTTGCATATTGGCGACCGAGCGCAGCGGTTGATAGACCGCCAAAAGCGCCGTGATAAAGCCCATGAATTCACCCGCCGTCAGATTGCCTTGCATCGATTGATAGCCGCCGACATAAATAATCGCGCCCACGGCCATGCCTGCCAAACCTTCGATGGCGGGGCTGGCGGCGGCGCGAGCGCGCAACGCGCGCATGGTATAATCCAACACGCGATCAATCGTGGCGCGCGCGCGGCTAATCTGCTCGTTTTCTTGGCCATAGGCTTTGACGATGCGCAAACCCGATAGGCTTTCGACGATAAAAGTCGATAACTCGCTGGTCTCCTCGAGGCCTTGGCGCGAGGCGGTGCGGGTGACTTTGCCCAAGCGGCGCATAGAGACAATGCCCATCGGCACGACGATGATGGTGTAGATTAAAGCCAAATGCCAATTGATGGTGAACATGAAAGCAATCAGCGCCACAATGGTCAGCAAATGCCGCGCCAGCGCAATGATTGTGCCAGACACAGTGTCGCGAAGGCGGGTGGCATCATTCATGAAAATCGAAATATACGCGCCGCTATGTTGGGTCGATACATAGGCCAAGTCGCCGCGCATCAGGCGGGCGAATAAATCACGTTGCAAATTGGCCGTCGAGCCTTGGCCGACAAAATTCATAATGACATTGGAGCCATAAGTCGCCACGCTTTTGATAATGGAAACCCCCACCACGGCAATGGGAACGAGCAGTAACATGGTTTCATTCTTGCCGTTAAACACTTCATCGATGGCCAATTGAATGAACCAAGGCAAAGCGCCGGTCGTCGCGGCGACGATAATATTGGCCAGAATAGACAGACCCAAAAGGCCAAGATAGGGGCGCAAATAGCTGCGCAGCATCCGCTCGATAAGCGCCAAGGAACGCGAGCGACGCATCTGATAGCGCGCTTGCACGTCGTGGCGTTGATTATGCGTGACCGTTTGGGGGGTCTCAATATCGTGGGGTTTGCTCACTTATCGTCTCTCGCTTGGGGTTCATCTGACTTATCTATACCATATTGCCCAGTTTGTTTAGCTATTGAGTTTGGGCGGGTTAAAGTCCGGCCAGCGACATGCCTTCCACCAAAATCGTCGGCGCATTGACGCCGTGGCGGAATTGCAAATCATCGGCCGGCGTCATGTTTAAAAACATATCTTTCAAATTGCCCGCAATGGTCATCTCGCTGACCGCATGGCTTACCTCGCCGTTCTCAATCCAAAACCCCGACGCGCCACGGCTATAATCGCCGGTCACGCCATTGACCCCCATGCCGATAAGCTCGGTGACATAAAACCCCGTGCCGATATCTTTCAGCAGGGTCTCGACGCTACGCGTTCCGGCTTGCATATAAAGATTGGTCGCCGAAGGGCTTGGCGGGCCGCCAATGCCGCGTCCGGCGCGACCATTGGTTTCCAGTTCCAATTGGCGCGCCGAGGCGCTGTCCAAAAACCAGCTCTGCAAGACGCCATCGACGACGGGGTCAAACTTTTGCGTCACCACGCCTTCGCCATCAAAGGCGGCCGAGCGAAGCCCGCGAGGGCGCAAAGGGTCGTCGCAAATGGTGATGCTCTCGGACATGATTTTTTGTCCCATTTCGTCGCGCAAAAACGAGGTGCCGCGCGCGATGGAAGTGCCGGTAAGGGCGCCCGCCAAATGCCCCAGCAAAGACGAAGAGACGCGCGGGTGATAGACGACATTGGTTTTGCAGCTTTCCATTTTGCGCGGGTTCAAGCGGCCCATCGTGCGCTCGCCCGCGCGCGTGCCGATGTCGGCAGGGGCGTCGAGGTCTTCTAAATGGCGGGCGGTATGGCTGGCGTAATCGCGCTCCATGGCCTCGCCTTCGCCGCCAATGACGGCGCAGCTGACCGAAAAACTAGTGCTTGTATAGCTGCCCGCAAAGCCATCGCTGGTCGCCAGTGCGGTGGTCGAGCGACCCCAGCCTGCGCCTGCGCCTTCGGAATTGGTGATGCCGGTTACGGCGCGCGCGCTGTCTTCGCAGGCCACGGCCATGGCTTGCAGCTCGTCGGCGCTTGGCTCATATGCATCGCTGATATCGAGGTCGGGAAAGCTGTCGGCCAATCGGTCTTGTGGGGCAAAGCCGCAATAGCGATCTTCGGGCGTGGCTTGCGCCATATCGACGGCGCGTTGCGCCAATTGGGCGAGCGCATTTTCGTCTACCGCCGAGCCAGAGACGAAAGCCTGTTGCTGGCCAATCATCGCGCGCAAGCCAATGTCGCGGCTTTCGGCGCGCTCGCAATCTTCCAGCTCGCCCATGCGGCACGAGAGGCTCAGCGAAGCGCTATCGCTGACCAGCGCGTCGGCTTGGGTGGCGCCGAGTTTCAGCGTGAGGTCGATAATTTTTTGGGCCAGGTCGAGATTGGCATCTGACATTTAATATTCCGTTTCAAACAAGAGAGAAGGTCGATAGGACGACAGGTTACGAGGTGGGGGTTTGGGAAAACCCGTCGGAGAAATTTCCTTTGAGCCGATTGCGGCCATTGTGAACCAAATCGCCTGGCTCATCTTCGCTGTCGGAGCGGGAGCTGGCGCGGCGCAAAACATCCCAATAGCTGGGCGCGGTTTCGCGTCGGTCTGACAGGCCGGCTTCGGTCAATGTTTTTTGAAGCAGCGGCAGGCGATAGCACGGCACATGCATGAGCAAATGATGCTCGACATGATAATTGACCCAATAGGGCGCGATGAAAATACGCGCCAGCCAATTGGCATGTGTGGTGCGCGAGCTGCGAAACGCATCATTATCGTCTGGCACAATGGCGTGTTCGGCAATATTGCGCAGCCGCGTGATGGCCATGTGATAGGTCAAAAAGGGCAGCACCCAGAACATCAAATAATAGCTCCAATGAAAGGCCGCGCTGCAAATGGCCAGAATAATCAGATTGGCCAAAAGCGCCCCGCCCAGCTTGGTGTTGAACTGTTTCAAGCTCGCCAAAACCCCGATGCCCTTGGGCCCAAAGGCGTTGAGGATTTGGGCTTTTCTTTGCTGATATCCGGTCTGTCCCGTGAGGTCGCGAATGAGTTTGCGGCGCAAGCTCTTGCGGGTAATCGGGAAAGGTTTGGACAAAATTAAATCGGGGTCATTGTCTTGTTGGGTGTTTGTGTGATGCACCAAATGATAGCGCCGATAGGCGTCGGTGCGCGCCATCATCGGGTGGCCACATAGGGCATCGGAAAGTGTATTGTTCCAGCTCAGGGTGCGAAACAACGCATTATGGGCGGCATCATGCATTAAAATCGCCAGCCCCAATTGGCGCGCGCCAATTATCGCGATGGCGAGAACAAAACTAATCGGATTGGGAAACACATAAAACAGCGCCATGGCGACAAAAATCAAACCCCAACTATGGGCAATCAAAGCCAGCCCGATGAGATTGGAGCGGCGTTGCAATTTCTCCAGCCGCGCTTTATCGCTGACCAATTCGCGGGCGGTATAACGCAGCTTCGGCGCGGCGTCGGGAGATAGCATCTGGCTTTCACTCATACTCTATATATAGGTCATCCGAGTTGGGTTTTAAATCTAAAAGACACCGAGCAGAATACTGGCGCCAATAATCAGACCAGTGTCTCGATTGAGCCGAAATAAATACAGACAATTTTCCGGGTCATCGATGTTCAGCCGATAGATTTGCCAAGCCAAATGATAGGCCACCACGCCGAGCGCAGGCCAAAAAAGAACGCTCATACCGCCCAGCATCCCGACGCCGGCAAGACAGGCCAGCGTGGCACCATAAAACCCAACGAGCGCCAGTTTGGTATGGCGCCCGAGCTTGAGCGCCGAGCTTTTCACGCCGATAAGCTCATCGTCTTCGCGGTCTTGATGGGCATAAATTGTGTCATAGCCCAAAGTCCAAAACACGCCCGCCGCATACAGCAAAAGAGCGGCAGGGCTAAGCGAAGCGTTGATCGCCGTATAGCCCATGAGGGCGCCCCAGTTAAAGGTCAGCCCCAAAAAGAACTGCGGCCAATAGGTGAAGCGTTTCATAAATGGATAGCTGGCGACCAAAACCAAAGAGGTGACGCCCAATCCGATGGTCAGCCAATTGAATTGGATTAACACCAAAAAGCCGACCGCCAATTGCGCCAGCAAAAACTGCCACGCTTGGCGCAAACTCAGCTGCCCCGAAGGCAGCGGCCGCGCTGCCGTGCGCGCGACTTTGGCATCAATATTGCGGTCGACTATATCGTTGAAAGTGCAGCCCGCGCCGCGCATCACCAAGGCACCAAAGCCGAAGAGCGCCAGCGAGACAATCGGCGGATAAGCATTGCCCTCCGAAGCGGCCAAAGCCAGTCCCCAAAAACACGGCCAGAACAAAAGCCAAGTGCCAATGGGGCGGTCGAGGCGCGCCAGTTTTGCATAAGGCAGCGCCGCTTGGGGCAGGGCGCGCATCAAAAGCGTTTCGCCCAAACTGTCGGGGGGCAGGTTTTCGTTAGGCTGTGGCATTGAACTGGTCGACCCTTTCGTGGCACAAGCAAGAAAGCAAAAGTTTGATTGACTGGAAACGAGCCTAAAAATGACACGAGCCACTTCATCCGTCCAGCGCCTTCATGTCACGCCGGATTTGCAGACCGATGCCATCATCGAGATGGACACCAAACAGGCGCATTATTTGCGCAATGTTTTGCGCCTAGAGGCAGGCGGCGAGCTATTGCTGTTCAATGGGCGCGATGGCGAATGGCGCGCCGAGCTGGAAACCGTGTCGAAAAAATTAGTGCTGGCGCGCGCCGTAAACCAAATGCGCGCGCAAGATGCGCCCAGCGATATTTGGCTCTTGGTGGCGCCCGTCAAAAAAGAACGCCTCGATTATCTCGCCCAAAAAGCCACTGAAATGGGCGCAGGCAAACTCCTGCCCGTCCTCACCAAACGCACGCAAGGCAGCCGACTGAATAAAGATAAACTGCTGGCCAATACCATCGAGGCGGCCGAGCAATGCAATATTATGAGCCTGCCCGAAGTGGGCGAGCCTATGCGCCTCGACCGTTTATTGGCGGATTGGGCAAGCCTTGGCGAGGGGCGCCAGATTGTATTTTGCGATGAGGCGGCCGCGTGCGGCACTGGCGCGCGCGAGTTGGACGCCTTGAAAGGCAAAAAATTGGCTTTGCTCATCGGCCCCGAAGGCGGCTTTGACGAGGCGGAACGAGCCGACCTCTTGGCGCGCGACGACACATTAGCTTTGTCGCTGGGGCCGCGTATTTTGCGCACCGACACGGCTGTTGTCGCAGCTTTGGCGCTCGTGCAATCGCGGCTTGGCGATTGGTAGGGCGGCACAGCAAAATGAAAAATGACGCCCTCGTCATCTTGTTGTTTGAGACAAACGAGATTAGGTTAGTCGCAGTCACGCTGCGTTTGGCGTGTGAGGAGAACATGAATGTCCGACACGCCCGCCATATTGCATAGCCCGAATGATTTAAAAGACTGGATGGCCGCCGGCTGCAAGCCGCGCGAGGCTTGGCGCATTGGCACGGAACACGAAAAATTCGGCTATCGCAACGCCGACCTCTCGCCGCTGCCATACGAGGGCGCCGATGGCATTCACGCCATGTTGTCTGGCCTGATGCAATTTGGCTGGCAGGGAAAATTTGAAGGCGGCACATTGGTGGGGCTCGTGCGCTCGGAGGAAGCGGGCGGTGGCTCGGTGACGTTGGAGCCAGCCGGACAATTGGAGCTTTCGGGCGCGCCGCTGGAAAATATTCACCAGACCTGCGCCGAGGTTTCGCGACATTTAAAAGAAGTGCAAGCGGTGGCCGAAAAGCTGGGTCAGTCTTATATGGGCATCGGCTATTCGCCGCTGTGGGGGCTAGATGAAGCGCCGCAAATGCCCAAGGGGCGCTATCAATTGATGAACCAATATATGCCTAAACAGGGCGGGCGCGGGCTGGAGATGATGTATCTCACGTCCACCGTGCAGGTGAATCTCGATTTTGGCTCCGAAGCCGATATGGTTGAAAAACTGCGCATTGCGCTGGCTTTGCAGCCGTTGGCGACAGCGCTATTTGCCAATTCGCCGTTTAAAAACGGCCGGCCGACAGGTCATGTTTCCGAGCGCTCGCTCATCTGGCTCGACACCGATGGCGCGCGCACGGGCATGTTGCCGCAAGCCTTTGAAGAAGGGTTTGGGTTTGAACAATATGTCGATTACGCGCTGGATGTGCCGATGTATTTCGTCATGCGCGACGGCAAATTCATCGATGCGCTGGGCATGAGCTTTCGCGATTTCATGGCTGGAAACCTGCCTGCGCTGCCTGGCGAAAAGCCCACGGCATCGGATTGGGAAGACCATCTCACGACCTTGTTTCCAGAGGCGCGGGTGAAGCGTTTCATCGAAATGCGCGGCGCCGATAGCGGCCCGTGGTCGTCGCTTTGTGCGCTGCCCGCGCTGTGGGTGGGGCTGCTTTATGATTCGAGCACGCAAACCCAAGTGGCCGATTTGATTGCCGATTGGACGCAAGCCGAACGCGATGAATTGCGGGTGCAATCGCCCCTACTCGGCTTGCAAACGCCGTTCCGCTCTGGCACTTTGCTGGATGTCGCGCGCGAGGTTTTGCAGTTGGCCGAACAAGGGTTGAAAAATCGCGCCCGCTCGGATGGCGCTGGCGGCGATGAAACGCAGTTTCTCGCGTATTTACAAAAAGTGGTCGCTGACGGGCAAAGCCCCGCAGAGGCTTTGGTCAAAAAATTCCACGAAGAATGGAATGGTGACGTGCGTGAGGCCTATAAAGAATTAGCTTTTTAAGACGCATTAGGCCGAGCGGCAAAGTCCCTAAGCCGTTCCTCCAACGGTCAACCCATCGATACGCAAACTCGGCTGCCCCACACCAACCGGAACACCCTGTCCCGCTTTGCCGCAAGTGCCAATGCCTTCGTCCAATTGCATATCATTGCCAATCATCGAAATGCGTTGCATCGATTCGGGCCCCGTGCCGATAAGCGTCGCGCCTTTCAGCGGAGCGCCCAATTTGCCGTCTTTGATTTCAAAAGCCTCGGTGCAGGAAAATACGAATTTGCCGCTGGTGATATCCACCTGACCGCCGCCGAAGGAGGTCGCGTAAATGCCGTTTTTCACGCTCGAGAGAATCTCTTCTGGCTCATGCGTGCCGCCCAACATATAGGTATTGGTCATGCGCGGCATCGGCTGGCAGCTAAAGCTTTCGCGCCGCCCATTGCCCGTCGGCTCCATGCCCATCAGCCGCGCGTTCAAGCGGTCTTGCATATAGCCTTTTAAAATCCCGTCCTCAATCAATACGGTCTCTGAAGTCGGTGTGCCTTCGTCATCCATCGTCAGCGAGCCGCGCCGATCGGCCAGCGTGCCATCATCGATAACCGTCACGCCAGGAGACGCCACGCGCTCGCCAATGCGGTCAGAAAAAGCCGAGGTTTTCTTGCGGTTGAAATCGCCTTCCAGCCCATGCCCCACAGCCTCATGCAGCAAAATGCCAGGCCAGCCTGGGCCCAAAACAACGTCCATTTCGCCGGCTGGAGCGGGAATAGAATCCAAATTCGTTACCGCCTGTTTGAGGGCGTTTTGCACTTGCGCTTGCCAGTTTTCCGGCGCCAGCCATTGCGCGTAATTGGCACGACCACCGCGGCCAGAATGTCCGGTTTCTTGTCGCTCGCCTTCGCCGACAACCACCGAAACATCGAGGCGCACAAGGGGGCGCACATCATAAAGCGGGCCCGTATCGGGGCGCACGATGCAAACGGCTTGCCATTCGCCCGCCAAAGAGACGGAGACTTGGCGCACTCGATTGTCTTTGGCGCGCGCATAGGCGTTAATCTCTTCGAGCAGTTTCACTTTATCGGTGAACTCGGCGCCATCGAGCGGGTTGTCCGCCATATAAAGCGGCGCGCCTTTGGCCGAGGGGGCGCTCGCCCAGTTATTCAATGCGGTGCCAGAATGCCCCGAAAGCACCGGCGACAGACTGCCAGAAGCGCGCGTGAGCGCCGGCATGGAAAGCTCGGTGGCATGGGCAAAGCCGACCGCCTCGCCTTTGACGGCGCGCAAGCCAAATCCGTGGCTCGTGTCAAAACTCGCGGCCTTTAGCCGATTGTCGTCGAAAGAAAAAGCTTCCGACAGCGTATATTCGAGAAACAGCTCGCCATCCTCGGCGGCCGCGAGGGCTTGCTCGGTAAAGCGATGGGTCTGGTCGAGGTCTAATCCAGCTTGGTTGAAAAACAGCTGTTGCGGGGTTTGGCTCATATCGCTCATGCGGCGCGCTCCTTTGAAATATCTGTGTTTAATATGTGGCCAGTGCCGCGCATAAGCAAGTGCCGACATGCGGGCAAAACTTTAATCCAGAGGTTTCGGTCATAAAGTCGCATCATCGCACGGGGGAGTGTTCTTCTTGGAGAGAATTAGGTATACAAGAGCCAAGATGAAACGAGGATTCCCTCGCGCTTTTTTTACTGGAGACAAAACATGGGTCTTTTGAAGTTTATGACACGGCGTCCAGCGTCCTTTTTGGCCGCTTCGACGGCCCTGCTAGGCGCCAGCCTAACCGGCGCTTTGGCCGCTCAGCCCAAGCCATGGCAACTCGGCTTTCAAGAAGCCGCCACCGAAAACATGGCGATGATTACCGATTTTAACAACTTCTTACTCTATCTGATGACCGCCATCACCTTGTTGGTTTTGGGCCTGATGGTTTATGTGATGATCCGGTTTAACGCCAAAGCCAACCCAGAGCCCAGCACGACCTCGCACAATACTTTGGTCGAAGTGGTTTGGACGGTTTTGCCGATTCTCATTCTGGTGGTGATTGCCATCCCGTCTTTCCGCCTGTTGTATTTCCAGCGCGAAATTCCGCAAGCCGAAGTGACCGTGAAAGCCGTCGGCTATCAGTGGTATTGGGGCTATGAATATCCCGACCACGGCGATTTCGCTTTCGATAGCTTGATGCTGAACGACGAAGAGCGCGGCGACCAGCCCCGTCTCTTGGCCACAGACACCGCCATGGTGGTGCCCGTTGACACCACCGTTCGTGTGATTGTAACGGCTGCCGATGTGCTGCACGCTTTTGCCATGCCCGCCTTTGGGTTGAAAATGGACGCCGTGCCAGGTCGCTTGAACGAGACTTGGTTCAAGGCCGAGAAAACCGGCACTTTTTACGGCCAATGCTCTGAGCTATGTGGCATTCGCCATGCCTTCATGCCGATTCGCATTGAGGTTGTTTCAAAAGAAGAATTCGCCGCTTGGGTAGAAGAAGCCAAAGCCGAATATGCAAATTTAGAATCCAGCGAAGGCATGTATGCCAACGCTGCCATTACAGACGCAACGCGTTAATTTAGGGAGTTCGAGGGTATGGCAAACGAAGCAACCGCACCAGGACACGAAGACCACCCAACGGGATGGCGTCGGTACGTCTATTCAACCAACCATAAAGACATCGGCACGATGTATCTTATCTTTGCGATTATCGCAGGGGTTATCGGCGGTGCCATGTCTGTGGTTATGCGTATGGAATTGCAAGCGCCAGGCAATGGCGTCCTAGACGGCAATTTCCACCTCTATAATGTGCTGGTTACCGGCCATGGCTTGATTATGATTTTCTTCATGGTGATGCCAGCGATGATTGGCGGCTTTGGCAACTGGTTCGTGCCGCTGATGATTGGCGCGCCCGATATGGCTTTTCCACGAATGAACAATATTTCGTTCTGGTTGCTGCCAGCCTCTTTTGCTTTGCTGGTTGCCTCTATTTTCGCCGAAGGCCCTCCAGGCGCCAATGGCGTTGGCGGCGGGTGGACGATTTATCCACCGCTCTCGACCAGTGGTCAGCCAGGCCCGGCGATGGATTACGCCATTTTGTCTTTGCACGTGGCGGGTATCTCGTCGATTTTGGGGGCGATTAACTTCATCACCACCATCTTCAACATGCGCGCGCCAGGCATGACTTTGCACAAAATGCCATTGTTCGTATGGTCGATTTTGGTCACGGTTTTCTTGCTGCTATTGTCGCTGCCTGTGTTTGCGGGCGCGATTACGATGCTGCTTACCGACCGCAACTTTGGAACGACCTTCTTCGATCCGGCCGGCGGTGGCGACCCGATTTTGTATCAGCACTTGTTCTGGTTCTTTGCTCACCCAGAAGTTTACATTCTTATTCTTCCAGGTTTCGGCATCGTGAGCCAAATCGTTTCGACCTTCTCGAAAAAGCCGGTGTTTGGCTATCTCGGCATGGCCTATGCGATGGTCGCCATTGGCGGCGTGGGTTTCGTTGTTTGGGCGCACCATATGTATACGGCGGGTTTGAGCGTCGATACGCAAGCCTATTTCGTGGCGGCCACAATGGTTATCGCGGTGCCAACAGGGGTGAAAATCTTCTCTTGGATTGCCACCATGTGGGGCGGCTCGATTGAGTTTAAAACGCCAATGCTTTGGGCTTTGGGTTTCATCTTCTTGTTCACCCTCGGCGGTGTAACGGGCGTGATGTTGGCCAATGCGGGCATTGACCGTGCCTATCACGATACTTATTTCGTGGTGGCTCACTTCCATTACGTTCTCTCGCTCGGCGCGGTGTTCGCCATTTTCGCGGGCTGGTATTACTGGTTCGGCAAAATGTTCGGCTACACTTATTCCGAGTTCCTTGGCAAATTGCACTTCTGGGTGACGTTCTTCGGCGTTAACTTGCTGTTCTTCCCACAACACTTCTTGGGAATGGCGGGCATGCCGCGTCGTTATGTCGATTATCCAGAAGCCTATGCAGACTGGAACTATTGGTCTTCCATTGGCTCGTATATCTCGGCCTTTGGGGTGCTTATCTTCTTGTTCGGTGTGGTTCACGCTCTGGTGCGCAAGCAACCGGCTAGCAACAACCCATGGGGCGAAGGCGCCAATACGCTGGAGTGGACTTTGACGTCGCCTCCACCGTTCCACCAATTCTCTGACCTGCCTAAAATTAAATAGGCTGTCAGACTATGAAGGAGCCTTCATGTCTCAGGACTATGAAGAGACATTAGCGAAAATGCAGGGGCCAGCGTCACTTGATGCTGGCTCCGCTGCTGATTATATCGCCTTGATGAAACCACGCGTGATGTCGCTTGTGGTCTTCACCGCTTTGGTGGGCATGATTATGGCGCCCGGCGGGTTTGGCGAAAACGGCTTACACCCGGTTTTGGCGATTGCGGCTTTGGCTCTCATCTCGGTGGGTGCGGGCGCCTCGGCGGCGTTGAATATGTGGTATGACGCCGATATTGACGCCATTATGAGCCGCACAAAAGACCGCCCCGTGCCAAGCGGGCGCGTGTCGAAAGACTCGGCTTTGGTGTTTGGCCTATGGGTCTCGGGTTTGGCCGTCATGGGCATGGCGGTGATGATAAATTATCTAAGCGCGGCGCTTCTGGCTTTCACGATTTTCTTTTATGCCGTGATTTACACGATGTTTTTAAAACGCGCGACGGCGCAAAATATTGTTATCGGCGGCGCGGCAGGGGCTTTACCTCCGGTCATCGGCTGGGCAGCAGCAGCGAATTCGCTGTCCATCGAACCCCTGATTTATTTCGCCATTATCTTTTTCTGGACGCCGCCGCATTTCTGGGCTTTGGCGTTGATTAAAAACGACGATTATAAAGCCGCCAATGTACCGATGTTGCCGGTCACGCGCGGCGAGAAAGCCACTTTGCGCCAAATCGTTGCGTATTCCATCGTGCTGCTGGGGGTTACGCTTTTGCCATATACGATGGGCTTTAGCGGGCTGTTTTATGCCGCAGGCGCCAGTGTCTTAGGGCTTATTTTCGTCGGCATGTGCGTTTATTTGGCGTTCAGCAAAGACCAGCAACGCAACCGAATAGCGGGCATGACGTTTGTCTATTCTATCTTTTATCTCTTTCTTCTGTTCGTGCTTTTGCCGGCAGATAAATTGGTGGGCGCATGAGCAAAGAACCTGAAAATACCCAAGTTAAAACACCCGTTTGGACGCCAGAGCTTTTGCAACAACGCCGCAAGCGCGCTGCCATTATGGCCGTCGCACTTCTGGCTTTTGTCGGCTTGTTCTTCTGGGTCACGCTGGTGAAACTCGGCGTCAATGTCACCAATCGGCCGCTATAGGAACCCCATGAGCGAAACCTCCACCCGCACAGAGCAAAAAGCCCGCCGCGCCAATACAAGCGTGGCCATGGGCGCGGCCATGATGGCTATCTCCATGGTCGGCGTGGCCTATGCCGCCGTGCCGCTGTATGACTTATTCTGCCGTGTGACGGGCTTTGGCGGCACCACGCAAGTGGCCGCAGCTGCGCCTGGCGCGGTGTCGGAGCGCATTGTGACCATTCGCTTTGACGCGAGCCTAAACCGCAAAATGCCATGGGGTTTCAAGCCCCCCAAACAAGCGGTAGCTTTGCCAGTGGGCGAATCAGGTCTGGCGTTTTATCAGGCGCATAACCCGACCGAACGGCGCATTACCGGAACCGCGACCTATAATGTGTCGCCGCCCGAGGCCGGAGTTTATTTTTCTAAAATCGATTGTTTTTGTTTCACAGAGCAGGTTTTAGAGCCTGGACAGTCGGTCGATATGCCGGTTAGTTTTTTCATCGACCCAGAAATTTTGACAGATCCTGAAATGGATGATGTCAAAACCATTACTTTGTCTTATACATTTTTTGAAGCAACGCCTTCTGCTCGTTTAGAAGTGCCACTAGAGACGCAAGCCAAGCTTGCACCAAGGGGATAGTTTTATGTCTGACAGCCACGCAAAAAATCACGATTATCATCTGGTAGACCCAAGCCCATGGCCGATTGTGGCTTCGATAAGCCTGCTCACGCTTTGCTTTGGCGCGGTGCAATTTTTACACGATGGCGCGCCTTGGGTTCTCGGCCTTGGCGTTATGGGTGTGCTTTACACCATGTTGGGCTGGTGGCGCGATGTCGTCAAAGAAGCCGATAAGGGCGACCATACGCCGGTCGTTCAAATGCATCACCGCTATGGCATGATTTTGTTCATTGCCTCGGAGGTTATGTTCTTCGTGGCTTGGTTTTGGGCGTATTTCGATGCGAGCCTCTATCCGGGCGAAGTAATTCAAGCCTCGCGCACCGAGCTAACCGGTGGCCAATGGCCGCCCGTTGGCATTGAAACATTTGACCCATGGCATTTGCCGCTCATCAATACGCTGATTTTGCTGACCTCTGGCACAACCGTCACCTGGGCGCACCATGCGTTGCAACATGATGACCGCGAGGGGCTAAAATGGGGTCTTATTTTGACGGTCGCTCTGGGCGCTTTGTTCACGGTATTCCAAGTCTACGAATATCAACATGCTGCCTTTGGTTTCTCGGGTCATATTTATGGCGCAACTTTCTTCATGGCCACCGGCTTTCACGGGTTCCATGTGGTTGTCGGCACGATTTTCCTAGCCGTCTGCTTGCTGCGCGCCATGAACGGCGCGTTTACTTCGAAACAGCATTTCGGCTTTGAGGCGGCGGCTTGGTATTGGCACTTTGTGGATGTCGTCTGGCTGTTCTTGTTCGTCGTCATCTATATTTTGGGTGCGGGCGCCGGAGCTGGCGCGCACTAGTTTGGTGCATCTATCTAAAATTCAACGCAAGGAAAGCTGATGTTTTCCTTGCGTGTTTTTTTGCCTGCTAGCCTAACTTTGGTCATGCTGACGGTGCTGCTGATGCTGGGCAATTGGCAGGTCGAGCGGCTGGCGTGGAAGCGCGACCTCTTGCAGCGCATTGAGCTGCGCACGCAAGACCGCGATGGCCCCGCCAAGCGAACGCTGACCCGCGCCAGCGATATCGCCAAATTAGAAAAGCGCGAAGATGAATATCGCAAAGTCAACTTGCGCGGTAGCTTTGGCTCGCAAGTGGGCTTGTGGTTCACTCAGATTGAAAATAAACCCGATGGACTGTCGCGCCCCGACGCCGTGGGCTATCACGTGCTATCGCCGTTTTACCTGACGGATGGCAGCGCCATTATGGTCGACCAAGGCTTTGTGCCGCTAACCCAGGTCGAGGGTTTGCGCGCCAATAAAACAGTGGAGCAATCGCTTGCGGTGATTTTGCGGTGGCCAGATGCCCGTGGGCGTTTTGACAATGCCGACCGACCCGAAGCCAATTTATTTTACGTGCGCGATACCGATGCGCTGGGCAAACATTGGGGGCTGGCTTTGCCCGCGCCGATTGGCGAAGTGGCCGCCGCTGGTCAAGGCTGGCCGCGCGGCGGGCAAACTCGTATGGTGATTGCCAATAATCATTTGCAATATGCCGTGACATGGTTTGGTCTGGCCATTGTGCTTGTGATTATTTCAGGATTGTGGCACATCCGATTTTACAAATCGGGCAGGCGTTTCTCGCCAAATCAAAATGACGCGTCTCAAAACCACGAAAATGGGAACAGCTAGGTGAAATATATATCGACCCGCGGGCAGGCTCCGAAGTTGAGCTTTGAAGAAGCCCTCTTGGCAGGCCTCGCCAGCGATGGCGGCCTTTATGTGCCAGAGAGCTGGCCGCGCTTGTCGGAAGCGATGATTAAAAGTTTTGTCACCATGTCGTTCCAGCAAGTCGCCGTGGAAGTGCTGCACCCGTTCATGGGCGAAGATGTGCCGCGCGAGCGCCTGCAAGCCATGGTCGAAGAAGCCTATGCGACTTTCTCGGAAGACGAAATTGCACCGCTCACCGAGATGGGCGACGGGCATTATTTTTTAGAATTATATCACGGGCCAACCTTGGCGTTTAAAGACGTGGCCATGCAATTATTGGCGCGCCTGATGGATGACGCGCTTATTCGGCGCGGCGCGCGCGCCACCATTGTGGGGGCGACTTCGGGCGACACGGGCGGCGCGGCCATTGAAGCGTTTCGCGGTCGCGAGGCGGCGGATGTGTTTATTCTGTTTCCCCAAGGCCGCGTCTCGGATGTGCAGCGCAAACAAATGACCACGCCCAAGGACCCCAATGTGCATACGCTGGCGGTGGAAGGCACGTTCGATGATTGTCAGGCATTGGTGAAAGAAATGTTCACCGATGCGCCGTTTCGCCAAGACATGTCTTTGGCGGGGGTGAACTCGATCAATTGGGCGCGGGTGATGGCGCAGATTACCTATTATTTCACCGCCGCCGCCAAATTAGGCGCGCCCGAAACGCCGGTTGCTTTTTCGGTGCCGACGGGTAATTTCGGCGATATTTTTGCCGGCTATGTGGCTGCGCAAATGGGCTTGCCCGTGGCGCAATTGATGATTGCGACCAATGTAAACGACATTCTGGCGCGCACGCTCGACAGCGGTGCCTATGAAACGGGCGAGGTGGTGGCCACCTCTAGCCCCAGTATGGACATTCAAGTGTCGAGTAATTTCGAGCGCCTGTTGTTTGAACTTTCGGGTCGCGATGCTGACCGCGTCCGCGCCCTTATGGGGTCGTTAAAACAAAGTGGACGCTTTGAGTTGAGCGAGCGCGAGCTGCATTTGATGCGCGCGCTATTTGCCGCCAAACGCGTCGATGCCGACGAAACCGTGACCACTATGCGCGATGTCTTGGCGCATCATGGGTTTCAAATCGACCCGCATAGCGCCATTGGCGTGGCGGCGGCGAAATCTGCGGTGCTGGCGGAAGATGTGCCTATCGTCACTTTGGCGACCGCGCATCCGGCGAAATTTCCCAAGGCCGTGCAAGAGGCCTATGCGACCGAGCCAGACACGCCCCAAAGGGTCGTCGATATGTTAGAGCTGCCCGAGCAATTTACGCCCGTGGCCAATAATCTGGCGGATGTGCAAGCGTTGATCCGCGAAAAAGCAAGGGTCGGTTAGGTCATGCGGTCGGCGCAGTGGCGGGGGGCTATGGTGGCCGCTGTTTTCTGGCTGATGGGCGTGCTGGTGCCAATGACATCGGCGCAAGCGGTCGATGCGTTGCGCTTGGCCGAGACGTTTCGAGTGTTAAACCTGACGCCGCATTTGCGCGCATCGCCAGAGGGCGGGCAGGGGTTTGCCATTCAAAACGCCAGCTCCAAGCCGCTGACCTTAGTATTGCGACGCGCCGAGCCGAACGACCTTGGCGTGGCCTTAGGGTTGCAGTCGGGCAGTCGCATGCCTTTGCGGCTTTTCAGCTCTGACGACCGAGAATTTTCCGCCGTCCCCGGGCCGACCCAAGGGTTGATTTTCACTTTGCCAGCCGGGGTCGTGCAGAGCTTTACCTTGCCGAGGCTCGCGGCTGGCGAGACGGTGTATTTGTGGTCGCCCGATAGTCTGGCGGCGCATCACCTCAATCGGCAGACGTTTCATGCCGGCGTTTTATTTTTGCTGGCGCTGCTTCTGGCGCTATCGATTTTTGCCGCCATCTTCCGTCGCTCGCGCCGCGCGGCCTACGGTGTCACCATGGGCGGTGGGTTTTTGGTTTTACTGGCCAGCCTGTGGATGCGCGATGTGCTTCCCGATACGCAGCCGTTTTTATCGCTATCGACCTATCGCCTCGACGCCATTCGCGCCGCTTTTGGTTTGGGGCTTTTCATGAGCCTCATCGGCCATTTGAATTTGGTTATCCGGCTCGCCATCAATCGCAATTATTGGACGCGGGTTATCATTCTCGCGGACATTGGCCTTGTCGCCATGGGCGCGCTCTGGGGGCTGCATATGTGGCGAGCCGATTTCGCCGGTCTTATTTCTTCTGAGTTGGGCGATATTGCTTTGGCGCTCACCTGCGGCACGGTTTTGCTGGGCGCATTTTTTGTGCCAGACCGCCGCAATCGTTAAGCTTCGCCGCCTTGCTGGCTCAAGAGCGCCAAATCAAACCCCAAGCGTTGGATGCAAAGCTCGTAAAGGGCGTGCGGGTCAGGGCTAAAAATATCTTCCAAAGTGGCGGAGCAGGTGAGCCAAGCGTTTTCTTGCAGCTCGCCCTCGAGTTGGCCTGCGCCCCATCCGGTATAACCGAGCAGAAGCCGCATATGCTGTGGCCCGCGCGCTTGTGCGGCATCGATGAGAATTTCCAAAGATTGCGTCATCCCCACCAAACTGTTTTCGGGAGCGCTGGCTTCTTGGGGCGGATTTTGGGGCGGGTAATCGGTGGAATGCAAAATAAACCCATAGTCGCTTTGCACGGGCCCGCCGACAAAAACCGGAATATTTTTCAACCCCGTGTTGGCCACCGAGGCGGGCAATTGTGTGCCAATACCCTCGAGCGTCAGCCCTTCGGCGGGCTGATTGACGATAAAGCCCATGGCGCCTTCGCTATCATGCGAGAGAATATAAATCACGCTGCGCTCAAACCGCTCGTCTCCCATGCTGGGCATGGCGAGCAGAAAATGGCCTTTGAGAAGTGTCGGTCGCATACCCCAGTTTAGGCTCGCCTCGGGCGCGGAGCAAGTAGATGTGTCGAAGAGGCTCTCGTCTTGTGGCGTCGAACAGGGTATAAGAAGCCATGTGGAAACGTCTTGTTTTTAGTATTGCCCTTTTGGGTTTTGGAGTTAGCGGCGCGCTGGCGGACACGGCTTCGCCTTGGGTCGATAAAAAGCCGGTGCGGTATCGCCTGCTGGTGGCCGAGGTGCAGGGGCAGGCCTATGCGGCTTTGCAAATGCAGTTGAAGCCGGGCTGGCACACGTATTGGCGATATCCGGGCGCTAGCGGCATTGCGCCAGACTTTAACTTCACCGAAAGCCAAAATCTGCGCGCTGGCGCGGCTATTTTTCCAGCCCCCTTCTTTTTCGACGATGGCGTGGGCGGATTTTATGGCTATGAGGGTGAGACGGGCATTGTCTTTCCGCTCAGCCAAAAGGGCGCGGCGACACTGAAACTGCAAGCTTTCATGGGCGTCTGCCGCGAGGTCTGCATTCCGTTGGATATCGAGTTAACGCTGGCTTTGCCCGAAACACGCGCCAACCAAGGCGAGGCGCAAAAAGTCGTCGCCGATATTCTGGCGGCGCAAGCCAAAGCCCCCCACACGCAGCTAAAAATAGCGCGCGCCAGCTTTGATGGCGTATCGCTGCAATTGGTGGTGGTGGGCGAAGATTTGCAAAGCCCCTATGTGATGAGCGTGCCGGGCCCGCATGATATTCTAGGCTCGCCGCGCACGGCGGCGCGCCATCCGGCGGCTCATTTGATTGAAATCCCCGCATGGTCTAAGCTCGACCATCCGCTCATTGGGCGCAAATTAACTTTCCTCGTGCGCGATGGCGCCAAAGCGATAGAACAAGAAGTTGAGATAAAAGACCATCGTTTGCTGCCCCGCGTTCACCCCAATACCGACTAATCTTAGGAGACAACCATGACCGTAAAAGTTGGCGATAAAATGCCTGACGCCCAATTGATGCATATGAGTGATGCAGGCCCTGCGCCGATTACCACAGCCGAATTATTCGACGGAAAAACCGTCGCTCTCTTCGCTTTGCCCGGGGCGTTTACCCCCACTTGCTCGAACCAACATTTGCCAGGGTTTATCGAAAAATCCGAAGAGCTGCGCGCCGCTGGCGTCGACACAATTGTCTGCCTGTCGGTCAATGATGCCTTCGTGATGGGCGCTTGGGGCCAACAACAAGGCGCCACCGGAAAAGTGATGATGGTCGGTGACGGCAATGGAGATTTGACCGAAGCCCTCGGCCTAACCATGGACGGCACAGGCTTTGGCATGGGCAAACGCTCGTTGCGCTATTCGATGATTGTGCGCGATGGCAAGATTGAAAGCCTCAATGTCGAAGGCAACCCAGGCCAAGCGGTCGATAGTGGTGCCGAAAATCTACTGTCCCAATTGGGCTAAAGGCACTTCGTCCATGGCTGCCGATGTGGGTGGCCATGGATACAAGCTTTACTGAAACGGCGCCATGCCCTTATTGGCCAGCGCATCGGCGCGTTCATTGCCCGGATGTCCCGCATGGCCTTTGACCCATTGCCAGCTCACCTGATGGCGCGTGCATTGCGCCTCGAGGGCTTGCCAGAGGTCGACGTTTTTCACTGGCTTTTTCGCTGCTGTTTTCCAGCCGCGTTTTTTCCAATTGATAATCCATTTGGTCATGCCGTCTTTGACGTAAGTGCTATCCGTGGTCAGCGTCACCACGCTGGCGTCCGCGAGGCTTTTTAGCGCTTCAATGGCGGCTGATAATTCCATCCGATTATTGGTTGTATCGGCCTCGCCATCGCATAATTCAATAACCCCATCGGGGCCCTCAATACGCGCGCCCCAGCCGCCAGGGCCAGGGTTTCCCGAACAGGCGCCATCGGTATAAATCACAAACATACTCAGCTCTCCAAACCATAATCCGCCGCCGTTTTTACATGCCGGTGAAAGCGTAAGCGGCGCAAATAATCTACCGGATTTTTCGGCACCAAAAGCGCGTCTTCTGGCTGATGCAGCCAATCATAAAGTCGGCTCATCAAAAACCGCATAGCCGCCCCCGTTGCCAAAATCGGCAGCGCCGCTATCTCGGCCTCCGACATGGGACGCACCGATTGATAGCCCGCCAGCAGCGCGCGCGCCTTGGTGATGTTGAAACTCACATCGGCCTCAAAGCACCAAGCATTGAGCATAATCGCCAAATCGTAAGCCAGATTATCGTTGCAGGCGAAATAGAAATCGATCAACCCGCTGACTTCGCCCTTTTCGAAAAAGACATTATCGGGAAACAGATCGGCATGAATAATCCCGCGCGGCAAATCACTTGGCCAATGCGCCTCGAGGCGCGACAGCTCGGCGTCAATCAGACTGGCCAATCCGGGGGTCACCTCATCGGCACGGGTTTGGCAGGCCTCGAAAAGCTGGCGCCAATTTTGCAAGGCTTGGGTGTTGTCGCGCTGCATCGAAAAATCTGCGCCGGCCAAATGCATATGCGCCAGTGCGGCGCCTGCGTTGCGGCAATGCAAAGGCTTGGGCGTCACGGTGGCGCGCCCGTTTAAAAAACTCACCAAAGCAGCCGGGCGTTGGTTCAAGGCACCAAAAAGCGCTCCGTCTTTTCGGTGTATCGGGCTGGGGCAAGCCAAACCTTCGGCGCTCAAATGTTCCAGCAGCCCAAGAAAAAACGGAAGGTCTTTGGGGTCGACACCATTTTGCGTGTCTTCATAAAGCGTCAGGATATAATTCGTGGGGTGGGTGCTGACCAAATAATTCGTGTTCTGCACGCCCGCCTGAATGCCCTTAAAGTCGCGCACTTCGTCGAGCGAATAATGCGTCCAAAATTCGGCAAGCTGTTGTTTGTCGACTTGGGTAAAAACCGCCATGACTAAGCCTTTTCCGAGGCGCTACGCAAAGCGCGCGGCAGTTTGAAATGGACATTTTCTTCGAGGCCATCCATCTCCACGAGCGTAATCGCAAAGCGCGCGTCAAACGCGTCTATCACTTCGCGGGTCAGCTCTTCGGGTGCCGAGGCACCGGCGGTGACGCCAATTTTTTCGACACCGTCTAACCCCGCCCAAGGAATATCTTCCGCCCCGCCGATGAGCGTGGCATGGGGGCAACCCGCTTGGCGCGCGACTTCGACCAGACGTTGCGAGTTCGACGAATTGGGCGCGCCAATAACCAGCATATGTTCAACCTCGCCCGCCAAGTCTTGCACCGCCGTTTGGCGATTGGTGGTGGCATAGCAAATGTCGTCTTTATGCGGCGTATGAATATCGCGAAAGCGCTGTTTCAAACAGGCGACAATATCGGCCGTATCGGCCACCGAGAGGGTGGTCTGCGTGGCATAGGCCAGCTCGCCTTCGGGCGGGCAAATGGCCATCGCGTCGGCTTCGGTTTCGATTAAGGTAATGGCGCCTTCGGGCACTTGTCCCATGGTGCCGATAACCTCTGGATGGCCAGCATGGCCGATGAGCAAGACGTGGCGTCCTGCTGCATAATGGCGCTCGGTTTCAATATGCACTTTGCTGACCAAAGGGCAGGTGGCATCGAGCCAGTTTAGCTCGCGAGTTTGCGCGGCCAGGGGCACAGATTTTGGTACGCCATGAGCCGAAAAAACCACCGGACGGTCATCTGGCACGAGGTCGAGTTCATCGACAAAAATCGCGCCCCTATCGCGCAACCGATTGACCACGCGTTTATTGTGAACGATTTCATGGCGCACATAGACGGGCGCGCCATAGATTTCCAACGCCCGCTCGACAATCAATACCGCCCGATCCACGCCTGCGCAAAAGCCGCGCGGCTTGGCCAATTTTATGGAGAGCTTGGGTTTTTCGGTCATGCGGTGCTTGGGTCTTTCTTGGCGGATGTTTGGGGCTTGTGGTTTGGTTTGCCTCTTGGGGCAAAAATACGCTTACCCCTTGTTCTGCGGCATTGGTTTCGATAGTGTCGCACGCATTGGCGTGTGCGAAAACCCTTATCGAAATGCGGGGGTCGGCGTCAAGATATTTGATAAAGGAAGCCCTATGCTTGGCAAAAAGACATTTACTTTCTTGGCTCTCAGCCTCTCTTTGGCGGCCTGTGGCGCCAGTCTAGATAAAGTGGTCGAAGCGCAATGCCCGCCCGCCGATGTTTTGGTGACGGCGGATAATTGGCAGCAGGGCGGCGTTCGCGCGCAGCTTATTGGCGCCGAGTTGGAATGTTTTATTGATTCGCAAACCAATGAGCTGCAAGCCAGCGTGCAAGTGCGCGGAACGGTAAGCCAAGCTGGCACGCGTTTGCCGCTTTTCGCCGCCGCTTTGAACACGCAAGATGAGATTGTGGCGCGCACGCAAGTGCAAGTGACGCCCTCGAAAACCGAATATAAGTTGGCCATCCCGAAATTTGTTTACGGCCAAAAAGCCGCCGAAAGCGCCAAGGCGCGCGTCGTCGTGGGTTTTGTTTTGACGCCGGCGCAATTGCAAGCCAATCGGGCGGCCTATGCCAAGCAATTGGGGTTGGCCGAGTAAGCGAATTTTGGGGGTAACCGTTTTTCCAAGGTTTGACTCTTTGCGACTCTGGTTTATTTATAATTTTACAAGTGACCCCCACGGGAGACGTTGATTTCACCGCTTGGTGCAATCAAGGCCGAAGGAGCAACCGCCCTCGGAAACTCTCAGGCAACAGGACCGTGGGGCGATGAAACTCTGGAAAGCAGGCTGCTTTTGCGGCCTCACCGACGGGGTAAGGAGGCTTTTTTAAGCCTCTCAAATCTCTCAGGTTCAAGCGACAGAGGAGGGCGAGCTTCGAAATTCATCGAGGCGCGCAACTTGGAGTCGCAAGAGTTTGGAGCCGCAAAACCCCATAAAGCGAACGCCGCTATATGATTTGCACCTCGAATTGGGCGGCAAAATCGTGCCTTTCGCGGGCTATGAAATGCCCGTGCAATACCCGCTCGGCGTCATGGGCGAGCATTTGCATACGCGCGCCAAAGCCGGCCTGTTCGATGTCTCGCATATGGGGCAAGCCAAATTAATTGCCGAGGGAGAAGAAGACGCGGCGGCGATTTTTGAAAGCCTCGTGCCGGGCGGCATTCAAACCCTGCAAGAAGGGCGCATGCGCTATACACAACTGACCACGCAAACGGGCGGCATTCGCGATGACCTTATGGCCACGCGTTTTGGCGACACGTTGTGGTTGGTGGTCAATGCGGCCTGCAAGCACGATGATTTTGCTCATATTTCCAAAGCGCTGGAAGGCCGCGCCACGCTGGAGATTGCCGAGCGCGCGCTTTTGGCCTTGCAAGGCCCTGCGGCTGGCGAGGTTTTGGCGCAGCTGATGCCTGCCTGCGCTGATTTGGTTTTCATGCAGGCGGTTTGGACGAGCTGGCCATTGCCGAATGGCAAGCAGAGCGTCGATGTTTTAATCTCGCGCTGCGGCTATACGGGCGAGGACGGCTTTGAGCTTTCCATCGCGCCCGAACATAGCGAAACCCTAGCGCGCACTTTATTGGCACACCCCGATGTCGAGCCGATTGGGCTGGGCGCGCGCGATAGCTTGCGCCTTGAAGCGGGTCTTTGTCTTTATGGCCATGATATTGATTTGACCACCACTCCGGCCGAGGCTGACCTTTTGTGGTCGGTGCCAAAGCGGCGCCGCACGCAAGCCAATTTTCCAGGCGCCGAGACGCTCATCCAACAGATTGAAAACGGCGTAGCCAAAAAGCGCGTCGGCATTTTGCCAGAGGGACGCGCGCCCGCGCGCGAAGGCACGTTGATTGAAAGCCCAACGGGCGAGGCTTTGGGTCAAATTACCAGTGGCGGTTTTGGCCCCACATTGGGCGGCCCGCTGGCGATGGGCTATGTGCCTGCCGCCTTCAGCCTTCCAGATACACAAGTCCATCTTATTGTCCGCGGCAAAGCCCAGCCGGCGCGTGTCGTCGCTATGCCATTTGTGCCGCAAAATTATCGAAAAGGGTAAATCATGAGCAAGAAATATACCAAAGACCACGAATGGGTGCAGCTAGATGGCGATGTCGCCACGGTCGGCATTACCGATTATGCGCAAAGCCAATTGGGCGATGTGGTTTTCGTCGAAGTGCCAGAAGCCGGACGCCAAGTCGGCCAAGGCGATGACGCCGCCGTTGTGGAAAGCGTCAAAGCCGCCTCCGAAGTCTATGCGCCGCTATCGGGCGAAATCGTCGAAGGCAATGGCGCGCTCGAAGACAATCCCGCCATGGTCAATGAAGACGCCGACAACCAAGGCTGGTTCTTCAAATTGAAACTGGCCGACACCAGCGAATTAGATGGGCTGATGGATGAAGCCGCCTATGCAGACTTTGTGAAGGAACTCGACTGATGCGTTATTTGCCGCTTACCGATAGTGACCGCCAAACCATGTTGAGCCAAATTGGCGTTGGCTCGGTCGATGATTTATTTGTCGATGTGCCCGCCTCGGCGCAGCGCGATGGCACGGTAGATTTGCCGCGCCACCTCGGGGAGATGCAGGTGGAACGCCAGCTCTCGGCCATGGCGGCGAAAAATATGACGGCCAGTTCGGTGCCGTTTTTCTGCGGCGCGGGCGCCTATAAGCACCATGTGCCAGCCACGGTTGACCACATTATTCAGCGCTCGGAATTTCTCACCAGCTATACGCCGTATCAGCCAGAGATTACCCAAGGCACGCTGCAATATTTATTTGAGTTTCAAACCCAAGTTAGCGAATTAACCGGCATGCCCGTGGCCAATGCCAGCATGTATGACGGCTCTACAGCGACCGCCGAAGCCGTGTTGATGGCGCATCGGGTGACGCGCAAAAGCCGCGCGGTTTTATCGGCGCGCTTGCATCCGCATTATACGGCGGTGGTGGAAAACCTCTCCGAAATGGGCGGTTTTGCCGTGGCGCAAAATCCGGTTGGCGACGCAAGTCAAGTCAGCGAAGCGGAAGATTTGCTGGCGCTCATCGATGACGACACAAGCTGTGTGGTCATTCAAAATCCAGATTTCTTCGGCAATGTGTCTGACTTCTCGGCCCTTTCGGCGGCCGTGCAAGCCAAGGGCTGTTTGCTGATCGCCGTGGTTCCCGAAATTGTCTCGCTGGGCTTATTGAAACGCCCGGGCGATATGGGCGCCGATATTGTGACCGGCGAAGGCCAGTCGATTGGCAATGGGCTGAACTTTGGCGGGCCTTATGTCGGCCTGTTTGCGGCCAAGCAAAAACACATTCGCCAAATGCCCGGTCGGCTGTGCGGCGAAACCGTGGATGCCGATGGCCAGCGCGGTTTCGTGCTGACGCTTTCGACCCGCGAGCAACATATTCGCCGCGATAAAGCGACGTCGAATATTTGCACCAATTCCGGCCTTTGCTCCTTGGCGTTCACCGCGCATATGACGCTACTTGGCGGCAAGGGCTTGCGCCATTTGGCACAGCTCAACCATGCCCATGCGGTGCAATTATCCAAAAGCCTTTGCGCCCTAGATGGGGTGGACTTATTAACCCCTGCGTTTTTCAACGAGTTCTCGCTACGGCTGCCGAAATCGGCGGCCAGCGTGGTGGCGGCTTTGGCTGAAAAAGGCGTCTTGGGCGGCGTGCCCGTGTCGCGCTTATCGCCCGATGCGGGGTTAGATGATGTGCTGGTGGTGGCAGCCACCGAGGCCAATACACAAGAAGATATTGCCGCCTATGCAGCGGCTTTGAAAGAGGTGCTGGCATGAGCGAGAAACAAACCTTTAGTGGCAACCGCGGTTTGCAATTAGAAGAGCCGTTGATTTTTGAAATTGGCTCGTATCAGAATTGCGGCGTCGACCTCGACGAAGTGCCAGAGGTAACTTCGCGCCTTGGCGATTGCGCGGCGACTGGAAACGTCGACTTGCCGGGTCTGTCGGAGCCGGAAGCGATGCGCCATTTCGTGCGCCTCAGTCAGAAAAACCATGCCATTGATGCGGGTCTCTATCCGCTTGGCTCTTGCACCATGAAGCATAATCCGCGCCTCAACGAAAAAATGGCACGCCTGCCGGGCTTTAGCGATATTCACCCGCTGCAACCCCAAGCCACCGTGCAAGGCGCGTTGGAGCTGATGGATGATTTGGCGCATTGGCTAAAAACCCTGACGGGTCTGCCTGCGGTGGCTTTATCGCCCAAAGCGGGCGCCCATGGCGAGCTATGCGGTATGATGGCCATTCGCGCCGCGATTGAAGCCAAGGGCGAATTGGCAACGCGCAACCGCGTCTTGGTTCCAGAATCGGCGCATGGCACAAATCCTGCCACGGCGGCGCTTTTGGGCTTTAAAGTCGATGGCATTCCCGCCAATGCGGAGGGGCGTGTGGACTTGGCCGCGTTCAAAGAAAAACTGGGCGACGATGTGGCCGCCATCATGCTGACCAATCCAAACACCTGCGGCTTGTTCGAGCGCGACATCATTGAGATTGCCGATGCGCTGCATGACGTGGGCGGTTATTTCTATTGCGATGGCGCCAATTTCAACGCCATTGTCGGGCGCGTGCGCCCGGGCGATTTGGGCGTCGATGCGATGCATATCAATTTGCACAAAACGTTTTCGACCCCGCATGGCGGCGGCGGCCCGGGCTCTGGCCCCACGGTATTATCCGACCGCCTCGCGCCTTTCGCGCCTTTGCCATTCGTGGTGTCGGGCGAGGCTGGTTTTTCTTTGGTTGAGACGATGGACGATGCGCGATTGGGGGCGGATGAAAATCCATTTGGCCGCATGGTCGCCTTCCACGGGCAGATGGGCATGTATGTGCGCGCGCTGTCTTACATGATGAGCCATGGCGCCGATGGTCTGCGCCAAGTGGCGGAAGATGCGGTGCTGAACGCCAATTATATTTTGGCCAGGCTGCGCGATGTGATGACCGCGCCGTTTGATAATGGCCCGACAGCGCCGTGTATGCATGAGGCTTTGTTCGACGATAGTTTCTTGAAAGATACCGGCCTCGATACGTTGGATTTTGCCAAAGCGATGATTGACGAGGGCTATCACCCGATGACCATGTATTTCCCCTTGGTGGTGCATGGCGCGATGCTGATAGAGCCGACCGAGACCGAAAGCAAAGCCTCTTTGGATTTGTTTATTGCGACGATGCGCGATTTGGTCAAAGGGGCTAAGGCTGGCGATATGACGCGGTTTAAAAACGCGCCCGAATTGGCGCCAAGGCGTCGATTGGACGAGACGCAAGCGGCGCGCAATCCGATTTTGCGTTGGCAAGAGCCAGCAGCCGAGGCGCAAGCGGCCGAGTAATGGCACTAATCGAAGATTGGCAGCTAGAGCGCGATAGCGGCTGGCCCGATCGTCTGGTTTTTGGCGTCGATGAGGCAGGGCGTGGCCCTTGGGCGGGGCCCGTCACGGCGGCTGCGATTTGCCTGCCAGAAGATTTCGACTTGCCCGTCGATGACAGCAAAAAACTCACCGCGAAAAAGCGCGACATGCTTTTCGAGCAGCTCATCCTTCTGCCGCATGGCATTGGCGAGGCCAGCGTTGCGCAGATTGACGAGATTAACATCTTACAAGCGACTTACGCTGCCATGGCGCGCGCAGTGGAGGCTTTGGCGGCGCAAATCGGCGCGCCGCATCATGTTTTGGTCGATGGCAATCGGCTTGGAAAATGGCCGTTTTCGGCCAGTGCGATTGTCGGCGGCGATGGCCGTTCGCGTTCGATTGCGGCGGCCTCTGTTTTGGCCAAAGTAACGCGAGACCGACAAATGCAAGCGCTGGATGAGGCGTTTCCGGGCTATGGCTGGGCTTCCAACAAAGGGTATGGCGCGAAAGCGCATGCCCTCGGGCTGGAAAAGCTTGGGGTGACCCCGCATCACCGCCGCTCCTATGCGCCGATTGCCAAGATATTGGCGGCACAAACGCCGAAATAACCCCATATGTAGCGTCTGTGGACAGCTCTGTGGATAAAGTGAAATTTAATTAACGCCTTGGAATCTTTGCGCTATTGACGCCGGACTCGCGATGACTCATGGTGGCGCCATGGTTCAAAAACACACATCCCCCGAGTTGCCCCTCAATCAAATCCTGCAAGGCGATTGCCTCGCGCGGCTGGCTGAGTTGCCAGACAATAGCATTGACGTGGTATTTGCCGACCCGCCGTATAATTTGCAGCTAAAAGGCGATTTGCATCGCCCCGACCAAAGCAAAGTCGACGCGGTGACGGATGATTGGGATAAATTCGACAGTTTTGCCGCTTATGACGCCTTCACCCGCGCTTGGTTGAGCGAGGCACAGCGCGTTTTAAAGCCAACAGGCACGCTTTGGGTGATTGGCTCCTACCATAATATTTTCCGCGTCGGCTCGGCCTTGCAAGATTTGGGCTATTGGATTTTGAACGATATTATTTGGCGCAAAACCAATCCGATGCCGAATTTTCGCGGCACGCGGTTCACCAATGCGCATGAGACGCTGATTTGGGCGGCGCCAGACGAGAATGCCACGGGCTATACGTTTAATTATCAGGCGATGAAAACGCTGAACGATGATGTGCAAATGCGCTCTGATTGGACGCTGCCGATTTGCAATGGCGGCGAACGCTTGAAAGGCGACGATGGGCATAAATTACACCCAACGCAAAAACCAGAAAGCCTTTTGCACCGCGTGCTTTTGGCTTCGACGCAAGTCGACGATGTGGTGCTAGATCCGTTTTTCGGAACAGGCACCACGGGCGCGGTGGCCAAACGTTTAGGGCGCAACTTCATTGGCATTGAGGCCGAAGCAGATTACGCCGAAGCCGCCATGCAACGCATTGGCCGCATCGAGCGTTTGGAAGATGGGGAATTGGAACTGACCCAAAGCGCGAAATCACAACCGCGCGTGGCCTTTGGCACATTGGTCGAGCGCGGTCTGGTAAAACCGGGCATGCAATTATTCGGCCCAGCGCGAAAGGCACAAGCGCAAATCAAAGCCAAAGTGCGCGCCGATGGCTCGGTTAAATTAGGCCGCGAAAAAGCTGCGCCGTCGGGTTCCATTCATAAAATGGGCGCCGCCGCGCAAGGCGCACCGAGCTGCAATGGCTGGACCTATTGGCATTATAAAGACGGCGACAAATTAGTGCCGATTGATAATCTGCGCCAAAAAGTCAGAGACGCCGAATAAGCGAAAAAATACCGACCGCTTCCCACAAAGGAAGGGTCGGCATAATTTTACAGCTTATTGATTTCTAATAGCCAGAGTGTTGATCGGCTAGTTTTTCCGAGTAGAAATCGACTTTGCGCATAAACATGGCATTCTCTGGATGCATTTCCAGCAGGCGCTCATATTTCATTTTATTGGCAGCAAACTCGCTCACGGGGATGGTTTTCAATTCCGCCAATAGTTTACGAGTTTCTTGTTCTCTGCTCATTTGAACATCGGCCATCTTCTCCGTGTCGTCCATCATGTCGTCCGACATATCATCTTGCATGTTGTTCATCATGTCGTCGGTGCTCATGGAAGAGTTCATTGTGTCAGAGCTTGAGCTTGTATCGTCATCTTTTTGAAAGTTATTTATGATCAAATAAATGCCAAGCAAGACAGCGATAATAATAGCGAAACGTTTCGTCATAGTTTTATACCTTTTTTATTATTTTTATTTTGTACTCGGCCAAGCTACTTGGCTGTGAGTTGGTGGTCAACTCATTTTAATAAAACGGTTTTCCAGAGTTTGGTCATCACGCTGGGCAGAGCCTCTTGCGCGAAGTCTTGCGGCGCCACCCATTGAAACCCTTTGGGCGCGCGAAAGCCTTTCGGCGCGGTTTGGGCGACCACCGATAGGGTCAATTTAAAATGCGTGAACACATGCACCACCTCGCCTTCGAGCGGCGTCCATTGGTCTTGCATGGCGCTCGGCAAAAGCTCTGGCAATTGGCTTTCATTGGGTGCATCCCAGCCTTTGGAAGGGAAAACCAACATGCCGCCCAAAAGCCCCTTGTCGGGGCGGCGCGCCATCAGCACGTGGCCCTTGGCATTTTCCAGCCAAAAGACGACCCCTTGGCGTTCGGGCTTGGGTTTCTTGGGCGCGCGAATGGGCAGGGTTTCTTCGAGGCCGGCCTGGCGGGCTAAACACGGCTCGCGCCATGGGCAGAGGAGGCAATTGGGGCGTTTGGGGGTGCATAAAGTGGCGCCCAAATCCATCATGGCTTGCGCGAAATCACCAGGCCGGTCTTTTGGCACGAGCTTGGCATTGGCTTGTTTTACTTCCGCTTTCAAGGCCGGCATGGGGGTTTGCAATTTATACAGTCTGGAGAGAACGCGCTCAATATTGCCATCGACGGGCGCGGCGGGCTGGTTGAAGGCAATCGCGGCAATGGCCGCCGCCGTATAGGGGCCGATGCCGGGCAAGGCCAATAAAGCGTCTACGGTGGTTGGAAATTCGCCCCCATATTCGGCCACCAGCGTGCGGGCGCATTTCAATAAATTGCGCGCACGGCTGTAATAGCCCAAGCCCGCCCAAGCGGCCATCACTTGCGTGTCGGGCGCGGCGGCCAGCGCCTGCACGGTCGGGAAGAGCGTTAGAAATTTTTCATAATAAGGACGCACGGTCGTCACATTGGTTTGCTGCAACATAATTTCAGATAGCCAAATGTGATAGGGGTCGGGCGTGCGACCCGCTTTGGCTGCCGATGGCAAAATACGCCACGGCAAATCACGCGCATGAGCGTCATACCATTTCAGTAGGGCAGAGGTGGGCCATTTCGATAAAGCAGAGGTGGGATGGTTCGCGGAGCTGGGCATATGTGCTATGCTAACGCAATTGAGACGAGGAGCAAGCCATCCCCAAGCCATTATCTTTTTTGCGCGATATACCGCAGACCAAACCCGCCAGAGGCTATCAAGGCCGCTCGGTCGGCTCGGTGTTGGGACGCATTGTGGCACCGACGCTGAAGCGGCGCGGCTTTCGCGAGATTGATATTCTGGCGCATTGGCCGATGATTGTCGGCCCACAATTGGCCGCGCTATCGTGTCCCGAACGCATCTCGCGCAATGGCCGAGATACCGAACACGGCGCTTTGCTAACGGTGAAAGTCGAGGGCGCGATGGCTTTAGAGGTGCAGCATATGTCGCCGCTTATTCTGGAGCGGATCAACCAACATTATGGCGCCGGCTCGATTGCGCGACTGAATATTGTGCAAGGCCCTTTGCCATTAGATTATTTAAAAGCCCAAGCGGCGCGCCAAACGCCTTTGGCCGAAACCGAGATTGAAGCGGCCGAGGCGGCTTTGGGCGAGTTTCACAATAGCCGCCTAAAGGCAGCCCTTGCGCGTTTGGGCGCGCGCGTGGCGCGGCGCAAGGCGCGAGATAAATAGGGGCAGCCCAAAAATCTGGAAATAGTTTTCCACAGGGCACTTCGTATCGCGGCGAATGAAAGCGCAAGAATCGCTTGGCTGGAATATACTTAAGCTCAGCTAATCGATTCGGGGGTTCTTGTGTCTCAAAATAATAAAATCATCATCGCTGTTGCAGCGCTGGCTATTCTTGTGGGTGCGGGCGTGTTTTTCTCGCGCGCCGATAGAAACACAGGCCCGGCGATCGAGCTTGTGGAAGATGGGGTTGCGTTAAGCGCCACCGCCCAAGCCGTGGCGGCGGCCGCCAATAGCGGCAAGGGCGCGCTGGAAACGCCAAATCCCTTGGGCGAAATTGTTCTGGGCAAGGCGGATGCGCCGGTGACGATTGTCGAATACGCCTCGCTCACTTGCTCGCATTGTGGCCAGTTCCACCGCGAGACTTTGCCCAAAGTAAAAGCCGATTATATCGATAAAGGTCTGGTGAAAATTTACTTCCGCCCGTTCCCCTTCGACCCTTATGCGACGGCAGGCGCCATGTTGGCTCAATGTGTTGCGCCAAAAGCGCGGGTGCATTTTTTGGACATTTTGTTCAAGCGCCAAAACAGCTGGCTGCAAAGCGAGAACGCGATGGAAGAATTGCAAAAATTGGCGCGCCAAGCGGGTCTGTCGGAAGCTGATTTCGTCGTCTGCCTGAAAGACGCCGATAAACTAGAAGGCATTCGCGTGATGCATTCGGCGGCAGCCGAAGAATTAGGCGTGCGCTCGACCCCGACTTTCTTCATCAATGGAGAAAAACTCGAGGGCAATCAGCCTTATGCCGAAATTGAGAAAACCATCAAACGGGCGCTGCCATAAGGCGGAAGGCTCGGGTAGAGGATAAGTTAAGTCAATGAAATTTGATCGCATTCGCCTTTCTGGATTTAAGTCTTTCGTAGACCCGGTCGAGCTCGACATTTTGCCGGGCATGACAGGCATCGTAGGCCCCAATGGGTGCGGCAAATCTAACTTGCTGGAAGCCTTGCGTTGGGTGATGGGCGAGACGTCTTATAAATCCATGCGCGGCTCGGGCATGGAAGATGTGATTTTCTCTGGCACCAATTCGCGGCCATCGCGCAATCACGCAGAAGTAATGTTGATGCTGGATAATTCGGCGCGCCAAGCGACGCCCGAATATAATGACGCCGATGCTTTGGAAGTCGCGCGCCGCATTGAGCGCGATGCTGGCTCGGCCTATCGCATCAATGGCCGCGATGTGCGCGCGCGCGATGTGCAGCTGATGTTTGCCGATGCCTCGACGGGTTCGCGCTCGAACTCGCTGGTTAAACAGGGACAAATTGGCGAGATTATCAATTCCAAACCAGAGGCGCGTCGGCGCATTCTGGAAGAGGCGGCGGGGATTTCTGGCCTGCATTCGCGCCGCCATGAGGCCGAGTTGCGCTTACGTGGAGCCGAGAGCAATCTCGAAAAATTAGAAGAAACCATCACCAATCTTGAGACCCAATTGCGCCAATTGAAGCGCCAAGCGCGCCAAGCCAGTCGGTATAAAAATATCTCGGGTCAAATTCGCGAAGTCGAAGCTTTGGCTTTGCATTTGCGCTGGCGCCAAGCCCTCGACATGGTCGAGGAAAGCGAAAGCCTTTTGTTGGATGCGCGAAAAGCTGTCTCTGAAACCGGCACGGCTTCGGCGGCGGTTACCACCGAGCAAACCAATGCACAAGCCGCGCTGCCAGATTTGCGCGAAGGCGAAGCGGGCGCGGCTGCGGGCTTGCGTCGGTTGACGCTCGAGCAAGAAAGCCTCGACGCTGAAGCGCAGCGCGCCAATGAAATGGTTGCGCGCCTGCAAAGCCAAATCGCCACCATTGCCCAAGATGCCACGCGCGAGCGGCAAGTCTTGCAAGATGCCGAGCAGCAAATTCAGCGCCTTAGCGAAGAAGAGGCCGAAATGCGCGCCTCGATTTCCGACGATGAATCAGAAGCCGAGACGCAAAGCGCCAGCCGCCTCGAAGAAGCCAGCGTGCATTTGGCGGAATGTGAAAAAGCCTATGATGAAGCGGGTCAGGCTTCGGCCGAGTTTCGCGCGCGCAAACAAGCCATCGAGCAGGGCGTGCGCAACAATCAAAACCGTCGTGAAAAACTGCAAGGCGAACGCCAGCAAGCCGAGAACACGCGCGGCGATATTCAAGATGCCATCTCGTCTGATTTCGATGTCGCGGCACGGCGCAGCGAAAGCGATGATTTGCAAGCCAAAGAAGACGCCGCACAATTGGCTTTGACGCAAGCCGAGACCGCCTATCGCGCGGCGCGGGAAGCGCAATCGAGCGCGGGCGAGCCAGCCCGCGAAGCGCGCGGCGCCCTCGAGCGGTTGGTTGGCGAGCGCGATGCGCTGGCGCGGCTGTTTGCCAAAGCCGATGAGGCGGCCTATCCCGCGCTGGTCGATGATGTGACGGTGACGCCGAGTTATGAAACCGCGCTGGGTGCGGCGCTGGGCGATGAGCTGGATGCCTCGCCAGATGCCGAAGCGCCGGCCTTTTGGAATCCTTTGGGCGCGCAAGATTTGGGGCAAAAACTCCCCGATGGCGTCGAGCCTTTGTCGGCCTATGTGGCTGGCTCCACGCTGTTGACCCGCGCCTTGTCGCAGGTTGGTTTGGTCACCCAGGCCCAAGGCGATAAGCTGCAAGAAGCGCTTTTGCCCGGGCAGAAGCTGGTATCGAAAGACGGCGATGTTTGGCGTTGGGACGGCTATTGCGCCGCCGCCGATGCGCCCACGGCTGCGGCCACGCGTCTGGCGCAGAAAAACCGTTTGGACGAATTATCGGGCGAGATTGAGCAAGCCGAAAGCAAAGCCGATGCGGCCAAGACAACGCTAGAAACCGCGCGTTTGGCGGCCGAGCAAGCCAGTGCCGCGCAAGATGAAGCGCGCCAAGCCGCCAAAGACAGCCAGAGCGAAAACGCGCAATCGCAGCGATATTTGGCCGAGGCCGAAGCGGGCGTGGCGACACAGAATGCGAAATTGACGGCGCTGGAAGCCAGCTTGAAGCGTATCGGTGAAGATTTGGCCGAGATTGAAAAAGCCGAGGCGGCGTCGAACCAAGATTTGCAAAGCTTGGGCGGCGAGGCTGATTTGCTGGCGGCGGTGGAAACCACGCGCGTGGCGATGGACGAGGCACGCGGCGCCCATGCCCAAGCGCGCGCCGAATTGGATGGCCTGAAAAGCCGCCGCGCCGCTCGCGATACACGCCTTGCGCGCATCGGCGAAGACATGGCGCAATGGCAACAACGCCAAGCGACGGCAGGAACCCAAGTCGAAGCGCTGGCGACGCGCGAGACTTCCGTGGCCGAAGAAATGACCACCTATAAAGATGTGCCCGCCGCTTTGGCCGAGAAACGCGGCAAATTGGCTGATTTGATTGTCGACGCCGAGGCCAAACGCCAAGCCGCCGCCGATGCTTTGGCGCAGGCCGAAACGCAATTATCGCAAGCCGATGCGAAAGCGCGCGATATTCAGGCCTTGGTTGGCTCGGCACGCGAAACGCAGGCGCGACTGGAAGCCACAGTGGAAGCCAATAAATTGCGTCTCGAAGAAGCGGGGCAGCGGATTCGCGAAGCCTTGCGCATTGAGCCAGAAAAAGCGCTAGCGGTGTCTGGCCATGATGTTGAAAAGCCGTTTCCCGATGTCGACGCGATGGAAAACAAGCTTGAAAAATTGCGGCGCGAGCGTGAAAACCTCGGCGGCGTGAATTTGCGCGCCGAAGAAGAAGCGGAAGAAGTTCAAGCGCAAATCACCACGATGACGGCGGAGCATGAAGAGCTGACCTCGGCAATTAATAAATTGCGCCACGGCATCGGCCAATTGAACCGCGAAGGGCGCCAGCGCCTATTGGCGGCTTTTGATACGGTGAACGGCCATTTTCAGCGCCTGTTCACGCAGCTATTTGGCGGCGGCACGGCCAATTTGACCCTCACCGAAAGCGACGATCCGCTGGAAGCCGGGCTTGAGATTATCGCCCATCCGCCGGGCAAGAAGCCGCAAGTTATGTCGTTGCTTTCGGGCGGCGAGCAGGCTTTGACGGCCATGGCGCTTATTTTTGCAGTCTTCTTGACCAATCCATCGCCGATTTGCGTGTTGGATGAGGTGGACGCGCCCTTGGATGACGCCAATGTGGAGCGTTTTTGCAATTTAGTGAAAGAAATTTCCGAAGAAACCGAAACTCGTTTTCTGCTGATTACCCACCACGCCCTGACGATGGCGCGGATGGATAGATTGTTCGGCGTGACCATGCAAGAACGCGGCGTCAGCCAGCTTTTATCGGTCGATTTGTCGACGGCTGAGCAATTTGCCGAATCTGGCGGCGAAAAAATCACAGATAAAGAAAAAGACGAAGCAAATTCAGTAGCTTAAGCGGGTGTCGCCAGCTTGACATTCCCCGCGTTTAAAACTATGTTCGCCTCAACTGGATGGCGGAAACCCTTGTTTTTTGGGGTGTTTTCATGGGGGTTAAGCCGAGAGGCGAAAAAAGCCCCGCTAAAGGATACATACGATGCCCAAACGCGAACGGCTCGATGCTTTAGACGAAAAGATTTCCGCTAGCCGGCAAGGGCAAGTGCCGCCAGAAAAGCAGGCACGGGTCAATGCCAATATGTTGGGCTTAGCCTATCGGCTTTTGGTCGAAATATTGGTGGGCATTGCGGTCGGCGGTTTCGTTGGCTGGTGGATGGACAAAGTGTTGGACACTAAGCCCATCTGGATGTTGGTTTTTCTAGTGCTTGGTATGGGCGCTGGTTTGATGAATTCGGTTCGTACGGTGAATGAAATGCGCCGGAAGCAGGACCAAGCAGAAGCGGCGAAACGCCGCGAGAACGAGGAGTAAAGCGTGGCTGGTAAAAGTAACGCAGAAGGTGGCGCTGGCATCGATCCGATGCACCAATTTGAAGTGCACCCCATTATCGAGCTTCCCACGGTGGCCGGTATTGATACTTCCTTTACCAATGCGTCCCTTTGGATGGTATTGGCCATCGGTCTTTCGAGTTTGTTTTTAATCGCTGCTTCGCGCCGTACGTCTATCGTGCCGGGCCGCCTGCAGCTGATGGGCGAGATGTCTTACAGCTTCGTCGCCAATATGGTGAAAGAAAACGTCGGTACGGAAGGTATGAAATACTTCCCGTTTATTTTCTCTCTCTTTATCTTCATCCTATTCTGCAACATGCTCGGCATGCTGCCCTATAGCTTTACTGTGACCAGTCACCTGATTGTGACGTTCGCGCTGGCCGCCACCGTGTTTCTTTTGGTGACTTTGGTTGGCTTTGCGCGCCATGGCGTTGGCTTTTTGAAACTGTTTGTGCCGTCGGGCATTCCGGTTATCTTGCTGCCGCTTTTGGTGGTGATTGAAGTTATTTCTTATCTGACACGCCCCGTTAGCTTGTCGGTTCGTTTGTTCGGCAACATGATGGCCGGTCATACGATGCTTAAAATCTTTGGTGGCTTTGTGGTTGGCTTGAGTTCGGCTGGCCTCATTCCGTTGGCGATTGCGCCGTTTGCCTTAATGGTGGCGTTTACCGGTTTGGAACTGTTGATTGCAGGGCTGCAAGCCTATGTGTTCACGATTTTGACTTGTATCTATCTCAACGAAGCCATTCATATGGATCACTAATTTGAACTTTTACGACTAAATTAACCACCTAACTACGCCTACGGGCAAAATGGAGACTAAGATCATGGAAGCAGAAGCAGCAAAATATATTGGCGCAGGTATCGCATGTATCGCTCTAGCCGGAGCCGGTATCTCAATCGGTACGATTTTTGGTAACTATTTGGCAGGCGCTTTGCGCAACCCAAGTGCCGCTCAAGGCCAGTTCCCGAATCTCCTGCTCGGCTTTGCCCTTGCAGAAGCCACAGGCCTTTTCGGTCTGATTATCGCTCTCATCTTGCTGTTTGTTGTCTAATCAACAAACCGTAAGGTTGAGCGTTAAGTAACTTAAAAAGTCTAGGAGACTGCCAATGCCACAGCTTGATCCAAGCAGTTTTGGCTCCCAGCTATTTTGGCTGGCGATTTGTTTTGTCACTCTTTATCTGGTGATGGCGGTATTCGTACTGCCACGCATCACCGGAACTTTGGCGGCGCGAGCTGACCAAATGGAAGGCGATTTGGCGGAGGCCGAAGCCTTGAGCGACAAAGCAGAGGCGGCTCTTGCGGCTTATGAAGAAGCTCTAGCCCAAGCGCGCACCCGCGCGCTGGGGCTGGCGCAAGATATGCGTGCCGATGTGCAAGCCGAAACCGAACGCCAAAAAAGCGAGCTGGATGCCAGCCTCGCGGCCACGGCCAAAGCCGCCGATGCGCGCCTCGAAGCGGCTCGCACCAAGGCTATGGAAGGCTTGCAAAACGCCGCCCAAGATATCGTGGCAGACGTGATGTCGGCGGTTGGTGTTGAGCAGGCGGATGAAAAAGCGGTGGCCAAAGCGGTCACCCAAGCTTTTGCCTCGACCTCCGATACAGTTAAAGCAGGATAAATCTTATGTTTGATGAAAGCTTTTTTGTCGCGCTCGCGTTTTTCACGGTTATCGGAGCCTTTATTTACTTGGGGCTGCCCAAAAAACTGCTGCACGCTTTGGACGAAAAATCGACCGAGATTGCCGACGAGCTAGAACAGGCTCGCACTCTACGCAGCGAAGCCGAAAAAGTTTTGGCCGATTATGAAGCCCAGCGCAAGCAGGCGGAAAAACAGGCCGAAGAGATTGTCGCGCAAGCCAAACAATCGGCAGAGCGCACCGCCAGCGAAGCGCGTGACGCCATGCAAAGTGCGATGGAGCGTCGGACGGCGCAAGCGGAAAGCAAAATCAAACGCGCCGAAGAGCTTTTGCAAAAAGAAGTTCGCCGCGCCATTGCAACCTTGGCCGTCGATGCGGCAGCCAATTTAGTGGCCTCGGGGTTAAGCGCCGCAGCCGCTAAAAAACTCGTCGATGAGAACATCTCCGAGCTGGGCACACGCCTCAACTAATTTTTAATTTGTCCGCAAGCGGGTTAGCGCCTTGGTCGGCGCCTCGTCTTGTGCGTGATAGCGCGGCCAGCTCTCGGCCGCCAAAATGCGTTGGCTGATGGGTTCCTGCTCCAGCCGATCGCGATAGATCCATAGATTGCTCATCACTTTTTGCACATAGTCGCGGGTTTCTGGCGCGGGCAAGCTTTCGATGAACAACAATGGGTCGGTGACCTCTTTTAATTCGCGCCGCCACCGCCGCACATTGCCAGGCCCGCCATTATAGGCGGCCAGCGCGAAGACGAGGTTTTGGTCAAAATATTTCTTGCTCAGCAAGAGGCTCAAATAACGATTGCCAATCTCGAGGTTCAGCTCGGCATCGAGCAATTGGTCGCGCCCCGAACGGCGATAAAGGCTGCGGTCTCCGGTCACGAAAGCGGCGGTGCCGGGCATGATTTGCATCAGCCCGCGCGCGCCAGCACGCGATTTGGCGCGCGCCTTAAAGCGGCTTTCTTGGCGCACCAAAGCATGCACAAGGGCTTTATCGACCACTTCATTTGCGCCGAGCTTGGGGGTCGACATTTTATCGACGACGGGAAAATGGCTCTCATATAAAGGCAGCGGCAGGCCGTTGGAAATGCGCCCACCAAGGCGCGAAGCCAAAGCCAATTGCACCGCAGGATACTCTTTGTCGCGGGCATAGGATAACAGTGCGCGCGCATCCACTTCGCTGACGCGCTCTTGTAAATATAGCAGTTCCAGCTCGGCCAATTCTTCTTGCTTGGCCTCGCGCAAAGCTTGGGCGCGGCGCAAGGCGGGATGATTGGCAAACAGACTGCCGGTGTTTTGGTCGGCGCGGCGCCAATCGATAATCAGCCCATTGCGCATATGTTGCATGGCGAGGAGGCTGTAAAAATACGGCCCGCTTCGAGCGGCCGAGCGCAAATGAATTTCCGCTTGCTGATTTTTACCCTGATCGCGCAAGCCCCGCGCCGTCCAATACGAGGCTTGGGCGCGCAATTTTGGGCTGGCGGTTCGGTTTAATGCCAGTTTTTCAAAATGCTTAATCGCTAGGTCTAACTTGCCCAAACGATAAGCGGCCAGCCCGACATGCCAATCGGACATTTGCACATATTGGCGCGAGCGCGTGGCCTCCAGCGCCAACTCCAAGGCTTGCGGCACTTTGCCTTCAATATAATAGGAGCGCGCGATTAGTGATTTTAAGAAATCGGTTTCCCCTGCTTTCAGCCGCACGTCTTGCGCTCTTTGTTGGATATATTTGAGCGCCAGCGTGGGGCGTTCGCGGCGCACCATGGAGCTGACTTTGTTTTTAATCTGGCGCGCGGTGCGCGTGCGAAACAGGCTTTGGCCGCTAATTAATTTCTCGTTGAAATAGACCCGAGACGGTGGCCGTTTGGGCATAGAGACGCCACGCGGTTTGCGTTTGCGCGCCAATTTATAAACCTGCCAAGCGCCCGGTTGGTCGGCATATTTCTTCAGCCAATCGCGCAACTCCGTCCAGCGCGCGCGATAGCCGGTGGGGTGCATATAGCGTTGAAACAAAACATGCCCCATCAGGGTCTGTGTTTCCAATTGCCGAATTAAGCGGTCGGCGCGGCGCCAATTGGCACCTTTTTGAAGCTCAAAAATATTTTGATATAAAATTCTATCGGGAAGTTTGGCCGCGCTCTCAAACACGGGGCGAGGCGGCGGCGCGGGTTTGGCCGCAACCGGCGCGCATAAAAAACCCAATAGGCACAGCGCCGACAGCGCCCGCAGTCCAAGGTGATTGTTTAGCCGCGAAATCATGCGTGCCCCCATTTTGCTTTTAACGCGCAAAGGTCAGCCCATACATCGGCTTTGGTTTCGGGGCGGCGCACCACATAGGCGGGATGCAGCATCGGCAGAGCCTCTAAGTTTGCGGCGTCGGGTTGATAGCGCTGCCATTGGCCGCGCAATTTGGTAATGCCAACCTGCGTGCCCAGCAGCGTCTTGCTGGCAATATTGCCGGCCAGCAGCAAAATCTCGGGTTGAATAAGCTCGATATGGCGCGCCACGAAAGGCTGGCAAATGGCAATTTCATCGGCCGATGGCGAGCGATTGCCTGGCGGACGCCACGGCACGATATTGGTGATGTAAATATTTTCGTCGCGGCGCAGCCCAATGGCGGCGAGCATTTTATCGAGCATCTGCCCCGCAGGACCCACGAAGGGGCGACCTTCCATGTCTTCTTCTTTGCCGGGGGCTTCGCCGATGAGCATGACTTTGGCGCTGGCGATGCCATCTTGAAACACGCAATGTTTAGCCGTGGGTTTCAAACCGCAAAGCTCAAAATCTTGTATGGCTTGGTGCAAGGCTTCTACGGTGTCGGCTTCGGCCGCAAGTTTTTGCGCCATGGCGATGGCGTCTTTCAGCTCGGTGGCGCCGGCCATCGGGGGGGCGGGTTTGGCAATTGGCACAGCGGCTCGCGGTGCGGGAGAGACCTCTGCTTGCGGTGCGGGAAATATCTCCGCTTGTGGCGCTTCTTGCATGGCTTGCGCGGGAGCGGCTTTTGGAGGGCTTGCCGCGCCTTGCTGATAATAATGCACGGGCGCTTCGGCCAGCACATCGCCGCAGCCCGCCTCTAGGTTCTGGCGCAGCAAGTCGATTATTTGATGTTGGGTCAAACCGGTCATTGTCTGGCCGCCGCTCCTGATGAAATATGAATGCTTAACTTAAGCTGCTTCGCGGGTTTTGGCCGAGATAAATACGTGTTTTTGGCCAAAGGCGACACTATCCCCAGAATAGATACACCTTTGCCGACACCTGTAATGACACCCCTAATGACAAAGGGTCGCATGGCGGCGCGCTGGCTTGGGTGTGGGGCGCGAAACACCTATATGTTAGGCTGAAGTTAGGGCGTCTTTGGGGCTTTGGCTGCAATAAAATTTGTCCCAACGGTGACGCAAGGCGGTTTTTCTGCTATAGAAAACGCCAAATTAGCGACAGTTTTTTAACGGAGCATAAAATGAGTGAATTGCCAGTAAATCAGGTCAACACGCGCCAAGGCTGGGCTTTGGCCCCCGAAGAACGCGAAGGCATGGAATATGATGTGGTGATTGTTGGGGGCGGGCCTGCGGGTCTGTCGGCGGCGATTCGCTTGAAACAAATGGCGGCCGAAAAAGGCGAAGAGGTCTCGGTCTGCGTTTTGGAGAAAGGCTCTGAAATCGGCGCCCATATTCTTTCGGGCGCGGTCATTGACCCTGTTGGCATTTCGCGTTTGTTCCCCGATTGGAAAGCCATGGGCGCGCCTTTGGAAACCGAAGTCACTGACGATCGTTTTCTGGTTTTGGGCCCTGCGGGTTCCTTCCCGCTGCCCAATTTCATGCTGCCGCCTTTGATGAAAAACCACGGCAATTACATCGCCAGCCTCGGCAATGTCGCGCGTTGGTTGGCCGAACAAGCCGAGGGCTTGGGCGTGGAAATTTACCCGGGCTTTGCCGCCGCCGAATTGCTGCTCGATGAAAACGGCGCCGTTCGTGGGGTCGCCACGGGCGATATGGGGGTCTCGAAAGAAGGCACGAAAAAAGATGGCTGGATGCCTGGCATGGAATTGCTGGCCAAATATACATTGCTCGGCGAAGGCGTGCGTGGCTCGCTTTCCAAAGCGGCCATCGCCAAATATGAGCTGGATAAAGATAGCGATTATCAAAAATTTGGCCTTGGCATTAAAGAGCTATGGCAAGTCGACCCGGCGCAGCACAAGCCCGGCTATGTGCAGCATACATTCGGCTGGCCGCTGGATAATAAAACCGGTGGCGGCTCGTGGATGTATCACTTCGGCGAGGGGCTGGTGTCCATCGGCTTCGTGACCCATTTGAATTATCAAAACCCGCATTTGTCGCCCTATGATGAGTTTCAGCGTTTCAAAATGCACCCTGCCATTAAGCCTGTTTTGCAAGGCGGAAAGCGCATTTCTTACGGCGCGCGCGCCATTACCGAAGGCGGCTATCAGTCGGTGCCGAAACTGGCGTTCCCTGGTGGCGCGCTTATCGGTTGCTCGGCCGGCTTTGTGAATCTGCCGCGCATTAAGGGTAGCCATAACGCTATGGAAACCGGAATTATGGCCGCCGAAGCGGCTTTCGAGGCCGTGACCTCGGGTCGCTCGCACGATGAATTAGAGGCCTATCAAGAGGCCTATAATGGGTCGCGCGTGGCCAAAGAGCTGTCGATGGTGCGCAATGTGAAGCCGCTGCTGACCAAGTTCGGCACGATTTTGGGAACGATGTTGGGCGGCGTCGAAATGTGGATGCGCACTTTGCGCATCGGGCTGCCGTTCACCATGCACCACACAAAGGCCGACCATGCGAGCTTGAAAAAAGCCTCTGAATGCAAGCCCATCGATTATCCAAAACATGACAATGAAGTGGCTTTCGACAAATTATCGTCGGTATTCCTATCGGCCACCAATCATGAAGAAGACCAGCCCGCGCATTTGACGCTAAAAGATGCGTCGGTGCCGATTGAGGTCAATTTGCGCGATTATGATGAGCCCGCGCAACGCTATTGCCCGGCCGGTGTATATGAGATTGTGGCCGAAGAAAATGGCGACAATCCGCGGTTGCAAATCAATGCGCAAAACTGCGTGCATTGCAAAACCTGTGACATTAAATGCCCAAGTCAGAACATCAATTGGGTGGTGCCAGAGGGTGCGGGCGGGCCAAATTACCCGAATATGTAATTCTGCTTTTCTAGTGCCTTGAGTTGGGTGTGCGAGGTGTGACACGATAGCGAACAAACGCTGGAAAGTTAGGGTCTCCTATGAAGTGGCGGCAAGGTATTTTAATTGGATTGGCGGGCGCTAGCGCGCTGGCGGCCTCGGGCGTTGTGTATGTTTCGCAGCGCGTCGATGCCTATATCGTCGAACAGGGTGCCTCGGGCGCCTATCTTGCTGCGCGCCAAGCCACCCTTTCCAAAGATGCCAATTCGGCTGGCGACTATTGGTCGAGAGCGCTGATGGCGCGCCCCAAAGACCCAAACTTGTTGCGCGAAGCTTTGCAGTCGCAAATTATGGCGGGGCAAATTAGGGCCAGTGTGGCGACCGCTGAAACCATAATTTCGCAAAAGCAAGAAAATCGCCAAGCCCGTCTGGTGCTGGCCATTGATGCGTTTAAGCATGAAAATTATGAAGCCGCGCTCACGCACCTCGATGCGATGGAAAAAGGCCCTTTCGCGGAAATGCTCAATCCCAATATTCGGCTGTGGATTAGTGTCGCTCTGGACGATGAAAAGGCGCGCGACCGCGCCATTCAAAAATTGGCGCGCGGCAGTGTGTTTGCCCCCGTGCCCTTGTCGCAATCGGCGCGGGTGCTGGAGCTGAACGGCCAGCCCGAAAAAGCGCAACGCTATTATCAAGACGGGGTGCGGGCCAATGGCGCTCGTTATTTGTTTTTCACGCTGTCCTATGGCGCGTTTTTACACCGCCAAGGCGAGCTGGAGCGGGCGGAAAAATTATATAATTTCTACGCCTCGCAAAACCTCGACAATGCCTATTTAAAAGCCGCGCAAACCCGTTTGGCGCAAGCCCGCCCTGCGCCGCTTCGCATCACCCCCCAAGAAGGATTGGCCAGCGCTTTTGCGAGCATTGCCGAGGCTATGGCCAGCGAAAACCGTATGGATTTGGCGCTTGGGTTTTATCGTATGGCGCAGCATCTCCAGCCCGATAATGACCGCGTTACCTTTGCCGTGGCGAGCCTGATGGGGCAGCGCGAGCGCTATGTGCGCGCGGCCGAAGAATTTGGCGCCATCCCGCGCGCGGCCGTTTCTTATGCCGATGCGCAAATTCAGCGCGCGCAAATGTTGTTTCAAGCCGGCGCCAGCGAGGCGGCCATTGCGGTGCTGTCGGCGCAATCGCGCGCCATGCCAGACAATCGCGATATTTTCATTTCTCTGGGCGATCTTTATCGTTCCGAACATCGCTTTGACGAGGCCGAGACGGCTTATGACAAAGCGATTGCGATGGGGTCTGGCACGGCGCAAGACCCGAACCCGCGCGATTGGTTTTTATATTTTGCGCGCGGCATGATGCGCGAGCGGCTGGGCGATTGGGATAGTGCCGAGCTGGATTTGCAGACCGCACGCGCCTTGTCTGGCGATGAGCCGAATGTGTTGAATTATCTCGGCTATAGCTGGATCAACCAAGGGATTTACTTGGATGAAGGGCTGAAAATCATTCGCGAGGCGGTGAAAAAAGAGCCGAAAAACGGCGCCTTTGTGGATAGTCTGGGCTGGGCGCATTATCGCCTCGGCAATTATAAACAAGCGCTGATTTTGCTGGAACGCGCGTCGCAAATTGAGAGCGGCGACCCCGTGGTGACCGATCATTTGGGCGATGCGTTATGGCGCGTTGGGCGCAAAGTGGAGGCGCGGTATCAATGGCGCAAGGCGCTGGCCTTTGCGCCAAGCGACGAAGAGCGCGTGAAAATTGAAGAGAAACTGCTGACGGGTCTGGGGCCGGCCGAGAAGAAAAAGCCGAAAGCCCATATGCCGCGCGGCGGCACAGCCATTTAAGGCGCCGCTTATGTCGCTGGCTTCGCGTCTCCAAATAGCGGCTCCGGCCAAAATCAACTTAAGCTTGCGCGTGCGCGGCAAAACATCCGATGGCTATCACGCGCTCGAGAGCCTTGTCGGCTTTGCCGATATCGGCGATAGGCTTTCCCTGAAATCAAGCGCGGCGTCCTCTCGCTTGACCCTGCGCGGAACTTTCGCCGACCTCTTGCAAGAGACGGATACAAAAGACAATTTGATTTTGCGCGCCGTGGCTGCGCTCGAGCAAGCCAGCGGACGCGCTTTGGGCAGTCAGTTGGTGCTGGAAAAAAACCTCCCCATCGCGGCCGGTCTCGGCGGCGGCTCGGCCGATGCGGCCGCGGCCTTGCGCGCCTTGATAGAGCTGCATGGGCTTGAGATTAGCGATACGCATTTGGCAGAAATTGCCCTCAGCCTTGGCGCGGATGTGCCTGTCTGTCTGGCCAGCGCGCCGGCGTGGATGACGGGCATTGGCGAGACACTGGCCTATTTGCCGAATTTTCCCGCGACGGAAATCGTCTTGGTAAACCCGCATGTGGCGATGCCCACGGCGGCGGTATTTTCTGCGCTGCAAGCCTCGCCGAACCTGCGGCCTGCCCAACCGGTGCCAGAGGCGTGGCAAGATTTGGACGGCCTGGTTGCGTTTCTCACCCAGCAGGGCAATGACTTGCAAGGGGCGGCGATATCGCTGGCGCCTGAAATTGGCGATTGCCTATCGGCTTTGCAGCAGGCTGGCGCCAAATATGCGGCGATGAGCGGCTCGGGCGCGAGTTGTTTTGCGCTATGCGAAATAGGCGAGGGCGCGAAGGTAGCGGCGGCCTATCAGGCGGCGCGCGCGAAAGATTGGGTGCAGGCAGGGCGCTTAATAGGCGCGGGCGATACAAAAATCAACCAAGCGTAACAAGACGGCGCGGGTTTCGCTGTCTGGAAACAAGCTCAAAGCATCTTTGGCTTTTTCGCCGTAATGGGTGGCGCGCGCCACCGTATCGGCCAAGGCTTGCGTCTTGGACATATGGTTTATGGCTTGGGCAAAGCGCGCCTCGTGGTCGGCTTCCGACGGCTCTGCCATCACGGTTTCCCAAAACGAGCGCGCCGCTTCTCCGCCGCGATGATAGGCGAGGATGACGGGCAAGGTCATTTTGCCCTCGCGAAAATCTTCGCCCGTGTTTTTGCCCAAAACTTGGTCGACACTGCCATAGTCGAGCGCATCATCGATGAGCTGAAAGGCAATGCCAAGATTGCGGCCATAGGAGGTCAGCGCCTGCATTTGCGCGCTCGAAGCCTTGGATATCTCGCCGCCCACTTCGGCCGCCGCCGAGAATAGCGCGGCGGTTTTGGCGTCGATGATTTGCAGATATTTATCTTCGCTAATCTGGGCGTTGTTCATGGCCGCCAGCTGCATCACCTCGCCCTCGGCGATGACCGCGGCGGCATTGGAAAGAATGTCGAGCGCGGGCAGGCTTTCGGCTGCCACCATCATGCGAAAGGCCTGGCCGAGCAGAAAATCACCGACCAAAACGCTGGCCGAATTTCCCCAAAGCTTGCGCGCCGTGGGTTTGCCGCGTCGCATATCGCTATCGTCGACCACATCATCGTGCAGCAAAGTGGCCGTATGCATATATTCAACGGCCGCCGCCATGGTGATGTGATGGTGTCCCTTATAGCCCGAAAGCCGCGCCGCCGAGAGCGTGAGAAGCGGGCGCAAACGTTTGCCGCCCGCGCCGATTAAATGCTCGGAAATGGCGGGTATCATGGCCGCGGCCGATTGCATATGTTTGGCAATCTCGTCCTCGACGCCCAAAAGTTCCTCGGCAAATAGCGTTTGCAAGTCAGACAAAGCATTGTCGGTAGAGCGCGCGCTCTCGCTAAAATTTATTATTTCTGCCATAGTTAGCTCCTACGCGGGATTATCCGCTTAATGGACGCAAGGTCAAGATAAGCTTACGCCACCCGAGGCGAGAGATACCTGAGGCATAGCGATGCACCCAAAACAAGCCAGCGAGACCGACTTTAGCCAAGATGGATTTCTGGACGAAAAACTGCGTGTGCGCCAGCCCCGCGAAGGGTTTCGCTCGGGCCATGATGCGGTGCTTTTGGCGGCGGCCAGCGACCCGCCCCAAGGGGGGCATATTATCGAGCTGGGCAGTGGTGCGGGCGTGGCCTCTTTATGTTTTGCCGCGCGGCGCAAAGACGCGCAAATCACCGGTCTCGAAATTGACCCGAAAATGCTAGCGCTGGCGCAAAATAATGCCGAGGCCAATGATTTGGGCGCGCGGGTGCATTTCAAGCTCGCCGATATTAGCGGCCCGTTTAACGATATGCATTTGGTGGCCAATAGTTACGACGAGGTTATCGCCAATCCGCCGTTTTATAAATTGGGGCATGTGCCGGAGTTGGAAAATGACATTAAGGCGCGCGCGCTCATTGGCACGGAAGGCACGTTGGACACTTGGGTGAAATGCGCTGCCGCTTTGGCCAAGGCGCGCGGCTATGTCACTTTCATCCACCGCGCCGATGCTTTGGCGCAGCTGCTGACGGTCATGCAAAAGCGCTTGGGCGACCTTCATGTGCTGCCCGTTTTGCCCAAACCCCATAAAGCGGCGACGCGGGTTTTAATTCGGGGCCGACGCGATGCGCGCGCGCCAGTGACGCTTTTGCCGCCCTTGGTGCTGCAAGATATGGAAGGCCAGCCCAGTCCGGCCGCAGAAAGCGTCTTGCGACATGGCGCAGCCCTTGCTTTTGCCGAGGCTGGCGGGTAATTATCCTGTCATGCCTTTGTTTCGCAAAACGGAAAAATCTACATGAGTGTCCCCAGTCAAACCAAAGCGGCGAGCTTCCAAGATCTCATCTTAAACCTGCAACGCTATTGGGCCGACCAAGGCTGTGTGGTGTTGCAGCCCTATGATATGGAAATGGGCGCGGGAACCTTTCACCCCGCCACGGTTTTGCGCGCGCTGGGCCCCGAGCCTTGGAAGGCCGCTTATGTGCAGCCCTCGCGCCGCCCAACCGATGGCCGCTATGGCGAAAACCCCAATCGGTTTCAACACTATTATCAGTTTCAAGTGGTGCTAAAGCCCTCGCCAGACAATATCCAAGAGCTTTATTTGGAAAGCCTGAAAGTTCTCGGCATTGACCCGATGCAACATGACATTCGTTTTGTGGAAGACGATTGGGAAAGCCCGACGCTGGGCGCTTGGGGGCTGGGCTGGGAGGTTTGGTGCGATGGCATGGAAATCTCGCAATTTACGTATTTCCAACAAGTCGGCGGCATTGATTGCGAGCTGGTGACGGGCGAGCTGACCTATGGGTTGGAGCGTTTGGCGACTTATGTGCAGGGCATCGACAACGGCTTTGACCTAGATTTCAACGGCAATGGCGTCAGCTATGGCGATGTTTTCCATCGCTCGGAGGTGGAGTTCTCGCATTATAATTTCGAGGCCGCCAACACCGATGTTTTGCTGCGCCATTTCGAAGACGCCGAAGCCGAGTGCTTGCAATTGGTGGCGCGCGGCTTGTCTTTGCCTGCCTATGACCAATGCATGAAAGCGAGCCATAATTTTAATTTACTGGATGCGCGCGGCGTCATTTCGGTGACCGAACGCCAAGCCTATATCGGCCGCGTGCGCGCCTTGGCCAAAGCGTGTGCCGAGGGTTATTTGGAAAATAAATTACAAGTTAAATCAGGAGCCAGCCATGACTGATTTGCTGCTTGAGCTGTATTCCGAAGAAATTCCTGCTGGCCTACAGGCGGGCGCGGCGGCGCAATTGGAGTGTCATGTTTTGGGCTTTTTGAAAAGCTTCGATGTGGTGCCAAGCGAGGTCAAAACCTATGCGGCGCCGCAACGTTTGGCGCTGTGTGTGGAAGGCCTGCCGCTCCATTTGCCCGACCGCAAAGAAGAGAAAAAAGGCCCACGGGTCGATGCGCCCGAAAAAGCCATCGAAGGTTTTTTGCGTGCCAATCAGCTCGATAGCGTCGAGGCTTTGCAACTGCGTGAAGATAAAAAAGGCGCTTTTTACGTTTTGGAAATCGACGAGCCAGGCCGCCCGTTAGCCGAGGCTTTATCTGGGTTTTTGCCCGATATGATACGCGGGTTTCAGTGGCCAAAATCGATGCGTTGGGGCGATGGAAGCCTGCGCTGGGTGCGCCCTTTGCGCGCCATTCTATGCGTCTTGGATGGTGCCATTGTGCCGTTTGACGTCGATGGCCTGAGCAGCAGCAATACGACTTTCGGCCACCGCTTTATGGCGCCCGAGGCGATGGTGATTTCCCATGCCAAAGATTATCTCGCCCATTTGGAAAAAGCTTTCGTGCTGGCCGATGCGCCAGTGCGCGAAGCCATGGTGATGGAAGGCGCAAGCGGTTTGGCCAAATCTGTCGATTGCACTTTGGTGGAAGATTTAGGCCTGATGCGCGAAACCGCAGGGCTGGTCGAATGGCCCGTGCCTTTGCTGGGTCGTATCGATGCCGAGTTCATGGATGTGCCAGAAGAAGTTTTGGTTTCGGTGATGCGCACGCACCAAAAATATTTCGCGCTTCGCACGGCGGATGGAAACTTGGCGCCGTATTTTATCACCATCTCCAACATAGAGACGCCCGATGAAGGCGCCGCGATTGTGAACGGCAATCAACGCGTGTTGCGCGCGCGCCTATCCGATGGTCGTTTTTTCTGGGATCAAGACCGCAAAGAAACTTTACAAAGTCGTCTGCCCGCGTTGGAAAAAGTCACCTTCCAAGCCAAGCTTGGCACGGTGGCAGAAAAAGCCGAGCGGATTTCTAAATTAGCCGAAGAGCTGGCGCCTGCCCTTAAGGCGGATGCCGAAGTATCGGCGCAAGCGGGACGATTGGCGAAAGCTGATTTGACCTCGGGCATGGTTTACGAATTCCCTGAGCTGCAAGGCATTATGGGCGGTTATTACGCGGCGCATGATGGTTTGGGCGAAGATGTCGCCGCCGCCATTCGCAGCCATTATTCGCCGCAAGGCCCCGACGATGCGATACCCGAAACCGGCGAAGGGCGCGCTGTCGCGCTGGCCGATAAATTGGATACGCTGGCAGGCTTTTGGTCGATTGACGAAAAGCCAACCGGCTCGAAAGACCCATATGCTTTGCGCCGAGCGGCTTTGGGCATTATCCGTATTTTATTGGAAACCAAAACCCGTCTGCCATTGCGGTATCAGTTCGAGGCGGCTTTCGCCCTTTATGGAGCGACGGGCGAGGCACAAGCCAGTCTCGTTGCGGATTTGCTGAGCTTTATCGCCGACCGCTTGAAATCGCATTTGCGCGACCAAGGCGTGCGCCATGATGTGGTCAGCGCCATTTTCGCGCTGGGCAGCGATGATGTGTTTGAAATGGTGCAACGCGCGCAAAGCCTGCAAAGCTTTCTGGCGCAAGAAGATGGCGCCAATTTGCAAGCCGCATTTAATCGCGCCAATGGCATTTGCCAAAAGGCCGAGCATAGCGAGACCCAAGTCGATGCGGCCTTATTGGTGGAGCCAGCCGAGCAAGCACTGTCTGGCGCGATTGCGGGGCTGGCCGATTTGCAGATGGGCGACTTGGCAGGCTATGACGCTTATCTCGATGGGCTAGCGACCTTGCGCGCGCCCGTCGATGCTTTCTTCGAGGCGGTGATGGTCAATGACGAAGACGAAAAAATAAGACATAATCGGCTATCCTTGCTGCAAGCCTTGGTGCATGGGATGCGTCGGGCTGCGGTCTTTGACGTGATTGAATAGGGGAGCCAGATGACAGCGCGCAAACTTGTATATGCATTTGCTGACGGGTTTGCCGATGGCCGTGCCGATATGAGCGCACAGCTCGGCGGCAAAGGCGCGAACTTGGCTGAAATGTGCCTCATGGGGCTGCCCGTCCCGCCTGGCTTTACGCTCACCACCGATGTCTGCACGCATTTTAACGCCCATGACCGCGCCTTTCCGGACGGCTTAAAAACCCAAGTCGAAGCCGCGCTGGCGCGCTTGAGCGACGATATCGGCATGGTGTTTGGCGATGTCAAAAATCCGCTTTTGGTTTCCGTGCGCTCGGGCAGTCGCGCCTCTATGCCCGGCATGATGGACACGGTGTTAAACCTCGGCCTGAATGATGAGACGGTCGAGAGCATGGCCGCCAAAACCGGAGACGCTCGGTTTGCTTGGGACAGCTATCGCCGCTTCCAGCAAATGTATGGCGATGTGGTTATGGGCATCGACCATGATTATTTCGAAGACATTATCGACGATTATAAATTTGAAAATGCGCTGTCGCTGGACGCCGATTTGGGCGCCGATGATTGGCGCGATATTTGCTCTCGTTTCGGCGAGATGATGGAGCAAGAAGCGGGGCATCCGTTTCCCCAAGATGTGCATGCCCAGCTTTGGGGCGCCATCCGCGCGGTCTTCGATAGTTGGAACAATCGCCGCGCGCAGACCTACCGAAAGCTGCATGATATTCCCGACGATTGGGGAACCGCGGTGAATGTGCAATCCATGGTGTTCGGCAATCTCGGCCAAACCAGCGCGACGGGCGTGGCCTTTACGCGCAATCCCTCGACCGGCGTCAAAGAGCTTTACGGCGAATATCTCATTAACGCGCAAGGCGAGGATGTGGTGTCGGGCATTCACACGCCGCTATATCTCACCCAGACCGCGCGCGAGGCGGCTGGCACGCCTGATTTATCGTTAGAAGAAGCCATGCCCGATGCCTATGGCGATTTGGTGGACGTGTTCGCGCAGCTTGAGACCCATTTTTGCGATATGCAGGATGTGGAATTTACCATTCAAAATGGCCGCCTATTTGTTTTGCAAACCCGCAGCGGCAAACGCACGGTGATGGCCGGATTGAAAATCGCCGTCGATATGGTGGCCGAAGGGGTCATCGACGAAGAAGCGGCGGTGCTGCGCGTCGAGCCAGAGGCTTTGGAGCAATTATTGCACCCGACACTGGACCCAAGAGCCAAAGTGACGGTTTTGACCAAAGGCCTGCCGGCCTCGCCGGGGGCGGCCAGTGGCAAAATTATTTTCTCCGCCGACCGCGCCGAAGCGCTAGCGGGGCAGGGCGAAAAATTGGTTTTGGTACGAATGGAAACCAGCCCCGAAGACATTCACGGCATGTATGCGGCGCAAGCGGTTTTGACCTCGCGCGGCGGCATGACCAGCCACGCCGCCGTGGTGGCGCGGGGGCTGGGTCGGCCTTGCGTTTCGGGCGCAGGGCAATTGATTATCGATTATGACACGCAAACCGCGCGCATCGGCCAAGGCGAGGGCGCGGTGGAATTGGCCGAGGGTGATGTGATTACCGTCGACGGCACGTCTGGCCGCGTGATGGCTGGCGAAGTGGCCACTTTGGAGCCAGAGTTAAGCGGCGATTTCGCCAAGCTGATGGGCTGGGCCGATGCGGCCGCGCGGATGAAAGTGCGCACCAATGCCGAGACCGTGGCCGAGGCCGAACGGGCGCGCAAATTTGGCGCCCAAGGCATTGGCCTGTGTCGCACAGAACATATGTTCTTCGACGCGCAGCGGATTTTCCAAGTGCGGCAAATTATTTTGGCGCAAGACGCCGAACACCGCCAAAGCGCGCTGGAGGTTTTGGAGCCAGAGCAGCGCGCCGATTTTGTCAATCTGTTCAAAATCATGGACGGCCTACCCGTCACCATTCGCTTGCTCGACCCACCTTTGCATGAATTTTTGCCGACCCTCGACGATAATGTCGATGCTTTGGCCGAGGCCTTAGACCAAAGCCCGAAAGCCTTGCGCGCCAACATCACGGCCATGGCCGAAAGCAATCCGATGTTGGGCCATCGCGGTAGCCGTCTGGCGATTACCACGCCCGATATTTACGCCATGCAATTGCGCGCGATTTTCGGCGCCATGAAAGACGCAGGCACACATGGGCCAGTGGAGATTATGTTCCCGCTGATTGCCGAGCCGCGCGAATTGGCCGCCATGGTGGCGATGGTGCCAGAGATTGCCGCGCCCTTTGGCATCGCCGAGAGCGCCTATCACTTAGGCACGATGATTGAAGTGCCGCGCGCCGCGCTTTTGGCCGATGAATTGGCCGCGCAAGTCGAGTTTTTCTCGTTTGGAACCAATGACTTAACGCAGACCACCTTTGGCCTTTCGCGCGATGATGCCGGCGGATTTTTGCCCCATTATGTCGCCAAAGGCCTATTGCCGAGCGACCCATTTGCGAAGCTCGATGCCAGCGGCGTCGGCGCGCTGATGGCCATGGCGATTGAAAAAGCCCGCAGCGCGCGCGCCGATATTAAATTAGGTATTTGCGGCGAACATGGCGGCGACCCCAGCAGCATAGGCCTATGCGAGGCGATGGGCATGGACTATGTGTCTTGCTCGCCGTTCCGCGTGCCGATTGCGCGTTTGGCGGCGGCGCAAAGTGCCATACGCGCGCGCGATAAATCTTAAGGTTTTAGGAAATATCGATGTCGAGGCCGAGGTCGAGCGTTGCGGCCGAATGGGTAATCGCGCCGACCGAAATATAATCCACGCCGCTCTCGGCAATTGCCACCACTGTGGCTTCGGATACGCGCCCTGAAGCTTCCAAAACCGCGCGGCCATTGGTGCGTTTCACGGCTTCTGCCAATTGCTCGGGCGCCATATTATCGAGCAAGATAATGCGCGCTTCGGCGGCCAGCGCTTCGTCTAATTGCTCCAGCGTATCGACTTCAATCTCAATGGCCACCATGTGACCCGCGCCATGTTGCGCCGCTTTCAAGGCGGGGGTAATGCCGCCCGCCACCGCGATGTGATTGTCTTTAATCATAATCGCATCGTCCAAGCCAAACCGATGATTGGCGCCACCGCCAGCGCGCACGGCGTATTTTTCGACGGCGCGCAGGCCTGGCGTGGTTTTTCTTGTGTCGCAAATTTGCGCTTTCGTATGCGCCACCAACCCCACCAAATGCGCGGTCTTGCTGGCAATGCCCGACATATGGCCAAGATAGTTGAGCGCCACACGCTCGGCCGCCAATAGCGCGCGCGCCGAGCCCTCGATGGTCGCCACATCGTCGCCAGGCGCCAATGGGTCGCCGTCTTGTTTATGGCGGGTCACGCGAAGGCCGCTTTGATTGGCGCTAAAGGCGGCGTCAACCAAATCCAATCCGGCCAGAATGCCAGCTTCGCGCGCGCGAATGACAGCATGGGCTTTGGCCGAGGCGGGGATGACATTTTGCGAGGTGATATCGCCAGTGCGTCCCCAGTCTTCGGCGAGCGCCGCTTGCACGAGCGTTTCGACCGTCAAGGCAGGCAAGGGTGGCAGGTCTGTATCAAGAGTTGGCACGGCGGGTCCTAACTAGCGTTTGTCAAAGCTGGCGTGGCCAAAGCGGGGTTGGCTTCGGGTAAAGTTTCGTACAGCGCGTCGAGTTCGGCCATGGTTAATTGGCTGTGGTCGGCTTGCGGTTTGGGGGTCGGGAAATCGGTTCTGAAATGACCGCCACGGCTTTCCTCGCGGCGCAAAGCGGCCATGGTGATAAATTGCGCGGCCAGCACCATATTGGCAAAAGGTGCCATGCCACCTGCCGCGCGTTGCAGGCGTTTTAATTCGTGCAGCGTATGCACCAGCCCATCGGCGTGGCGCAAAACCCCAACATGGCGGTTCATCAGCCCGCGCAATTTTTCGGTGGCGGGGGCGAGCTCAATGGCGCTGGCATCGATGCGCGTTTCGGGTGGCGCCGGGCGCGCGCGGCTCGAGGTTGGCACCAGGTTGTTAATGTCTTGTGCAATGCGCGCGCCAAAGACGATGGCTTCCAGCAAAGAATTACTGGCCAAGCGATTGGCGCCATGCAGCCCCGTGGCGGCCACTTCGCCGCACGCCCAAAGGCCGGGCAGGCTCGAGCGGCCATGGGTGTCGGTGCGAATGCCGCCCATATGAAAATGCGTGGCAGGCGCGACCGGCAGTAAGTGGGTGGTTGGGTCAATGCCCGCTTTTTTGCAATTCTCGGCCACGGTAGGAAACCGCGCGTCGAGATTTGCCGCCAATCCATTGGGGCGCAAATCCAGCCCGACGGATCCGGTTTTTACAATCTGGTCAAACACCGCGCGCGCCACAATATCGCGCGGCGCCAATTCGGCGTTTTCATGCACGCCAGTCATAAAGCGCTCGCCCTTGGCATTGATTAACTTGGCGCCTTCGCCGCGCAAAGCCTCGGTGGCCAGCGGTGCGGGGTCGCCCATGCCGGTCAGCGCGGTGGGGTGAAATTGCACAAATTCGCTATCGCTGACTTGCGCGCCCGCGCGCGCCGCCATCGCCAAAGCCTCGCCATTGGCGCCCACCGGATTGGTGGTGACGCCGTAAAGATAGCCAATGCCGCCGGTCGCCAAAATAGTGGCGCGGGCGCGAATGAGCAGCGGCCCAGACAGCGAGCTGGTTTGCGCGGGACGGGCAAATACTCCGACCACGCGACCCTCTTCGACAGCCAATTCATAGGCCGCATAGCCTTCCATAAAGTCGATGGAGGGCGAGGCGTCGGCGCGCTCGATGAGGGTTTTCATAATCTCGCGGCCAGCTTGGTCGCCGCGCACGCCGATGATGCGATTATGGCTATGCGCCGCTTCGCGCCCCAAAGCTAAATCGCCATCGCCATTGCGGTCGAATGGCACGCCGAGGGCGGAGAGGTCGTCGATGCGCGCGCTGGCTTCTTCGGCCACCAATTGCGCGACCGCTTCATTGACCAGCCCTGCGCCCGCTTGCAGCGTGTCTTGTTTGTGATTATCGGTATGGTCATCGGGGCCAATGGCGGCGGCAATACCGCCTTGCGCCCATTGGCTGGCCGAGCCGCTTTTGCGTTTTCCGGCGGCCATAACCGTGACCGGACGCGGCGCTAATTTCAGCGCCGTGAACAATCCGGCCAGGCCTGCGCCAATGACCAGCACATCCCCGACATCAATAATATTGGCGCTGGGCTGGCTCATCGGATTATCGGCTAAGCTCAATCATCCGCTCGACAGCGGCGCGTGCCTTGCTGGAAATCGCAGCATCGACGGTAATTTCCGTGCGATTAAAGGCCAGCGCTTCCAAGATTTTGGGCAGGGTGATTTGCTTCATATGCGGGCAGAGGTTGCACGGGCGCACGAAATTCACATTGGGGTTTTCCACCGCCACATTATCGCTCATCGAGCATTCGGTCACCATCATCACGCGGTCGGGCTGATTGTCGGTTACCCATTTAATCATCGCCGAGGTGGAGCCAGAAAAATCGGCCTCATCCAGCACATCGGGTTTGCATTCGGGATGCGCGATGATGCGCAAGCCCGGATCACCGGTTCGATATTGCTGCAATTCTTCGGCCGTGAACTGCTCATGCACTTCGCAGCGACCTTTCCAAGCAATCACTTCGACGTCGGCTTCGCGGGCAATATTTTGCGCCAGATATTCATCGGGAATACACAACACGCGGTCGCTGCCCATGCCGTTAACAATTTTCACCGCATTCGAGGAAGTGCAGCACACATCGCTCTCGGCTTTCACCGCCGCCGAGGTGTTGACATAAGTGACAATCGGCACGCCCGGGTAGGCCTCGCGCAGGGCGCGAACATCTTTGGCGGTAATGCTATCGGCCAGCGAGCAGCCCGCGCCCATGTCGGGTATCAGCACGGTTTTTTCGGGGTTCAGCAATTTCGAGGTCTCGGCCATGAAATGCACCCCGCATTGCACAATCACATCGCCCTCGGCTTTGGCCGCTTCAATGGCCAATTGCAGGCTGTCGCCCACCACATCGGCAACGCCGTGAAAAATTTCAGGGGTCTGATAATTATGCGCCAAAATCACCCCGTTGCGCTCGCGCTTTAAATCATTGATGGCTTGAATATAGGGTGCGAAAAACGGCCACTCAACCGAGGGGATAACCGATTTAACGCGCTCGTAAAGCGGCGCCATATCGCGCGCCATGCCATCGCTATAGGCAATGTCCATCTCTTGCAAAATCCGCGCGCCAGTCTGTCCGGGAAGAGCGGTTTTTGCTTCGGTAAGTAGCGCGTCGCTTAAGATAGCCATGCTGGAGCCTTTATATCTGGATGTGTGTTTATTTATACTCAAATTGAGCATAATTGGTATCTTATAATATGAACCTCTGAGCCGCAAAAGCAAGCAGAATTAGAAAAAACCAAGGGGTTTGGGTTTGGGGTTATTTGCTATTGGGCTTGGCGCGTCCGGCGGAAACGCGCAAACCCGACAGTGGGCGTTCGGTGCGTTCATTATGGCGCAGGCGAAACACTTCGGCGGGGCGTCCGCGGGCGCGTTGGGTGCGTCCGGTGGAGATGAGAAACCCAGATTTTTCCACCAAACGGCGGAAGTTTTGCTGATGTAAATTAACCCCCATCACCATTTCTGTGGTGCTTTGCAACGCCCGCAAAGTAAAGCCTGCTGGCATGAGATCAAAAATAACTGGCCGATATTTCAACTTGCTGCGCAAACGCCCCAAGGCCGTCGCCAAAATACGCCGATGGTCGAGATGCAGCGCCAAGCCCAAAGCGGGTTTGGGGCGTTGGCGACCTTGCTTGCCTTGGTCAATCAGGGCTTCTTCCACGAGGGCGGCTTCGTAAAGTAATTCATAGCGCTCGAGAACAAATTCCTCGTCCCATTGCGCGCCCTCTCGGCCAAAGGCGAGGCGCACGCGGTCGGCGGCTTGGGCATCTTTTTCGAGCCATTTATCGAGGGCAGGCAAAATCTGCGCGTCCAGAAGTTCCGGCCGACCTTGGCGCCAATCCTCCCACGGAAAAAACGCATAGAGGTCTTGCCAATCGTCATCCTCGCTGGCGGCCTCGGGCGGGGTTTTGTCTGGCTCGCGGGTTCGGGTTAGCGCGAGATAGCCGACGGAGACAATATGCGCCGCCTCCCCAGACGCGCGGCGGCCTTGGTCGGCGAAGGTATAAAGCTGTTCGACATGAGCCAAATCGACGCCCACTTGCTCGCGTACCCAATGGCGCAAGCCGATTTCCATGGTGCGATGTTGGTCGGGCATGAAGGGGCCAAATGGCAGGCGTTTGGCTTGCGTCGCGCTGGACTCGCCGACGAGGCGGCACTGCAGGCGCTCGTCATGCTGGCGCAAAATAGCGGTCGAAAGATCGATGAGAATTTCACTGGGGTTTGCGCTCATGGCGCTAGTTTAAGGCCGCGTTTCGATTTCCCCAAGCGGCAAATTATCCGGCGCGGCGAACAATCACACTGCCAGCCGAATAGCCAGCGCCAAAACTGCAAATCACGCCCGTCTCGCCGGCTTTAAAATCTTGCTTATATTTATGAAAGGCGATGATGGAACCGGCCGAACTCGTATTGGCATATTCATTCAGAACCGTGGGTTGCTGGTCGAACTCGGGAACATAGCCCAGTACTTTTTTGGCAATGAACTCATTCATATTGCGATTGGCTTGGTGCAGCCACATGCGGCGCAGGCCATCGGCTTGCATATTATTATCGGCCAGATGCTCGGTAATCATTTTGGCCACCAAAGGGGCCACTTCGCGGAAAACTTTTCGGCCATTCTGGATGAATAATTTGTCTTTATTATCGCGCGCATGTTCGGCGGTGCGGTTTAAAAATCCGAAATTATTACGAATATTATTGGAAAACTCGGAGTAGAGCCTCGTGTCGACCACTTCAAAGCCAGATTTATTGTTGGCAATGTCGCTGTCTTCCAAAATCACTGCGGTGCAGACGTCACCAAAAATAAAATGGCTATCGCGCTCGCGGAAGTTCAGGTGACCCGAACAAATTTCAGGATTGACCATAAGCACACGTTTGGCCGAGCCAGAGCGCACCATATCGCGCGCCATTTGAATGCCGAAAGTGGCGGAGGAACAAGCCACATTCATATCGAAGGCAAACCCCTCGATGCCCAACAGGGTTTGCACTTCAATCGAAATCGCTGGATAGGCGCGCTGTAAATTGGCGCAAGCCACAATCACGGCGTCAATGTCGCTGGCCTCAATGCCGGCTTCTTCCAAGGCTTGATGGGTGGCTTTGATAGCCATTTCGGCTTGAATGCTTGGCTCTTCATTGGGGCGTTCGTCTAGCTGCGGCACCATGATATCCGGGTCTAAGACGCCGGTTTTATTCATCACATAGCGGCTTTTAATGCCCGAAGCTTTTTCAATGAATTCGCTGCTTCCTGGCGCCAACGCCTCCAGCTCGCCGCTCTCAATGGCGGCGGCGTTCTCGGCGTTAAATTTTTCGACGTAGATATTAAAGCTGGCGACAAGTTCGTCGTTGCTAATTGCATGTTCGGGCGTGAATAACCCAGTTCCAGTAACAACAACTTGTTTCATAACATACTCCCAAAATCTGCTTGAAGCTTACCATATCGATTTCGTTTGGCCACAAGCTGCACGCGGTGTGGCCTTCACATTGCGTAACATTTTATTACGAATGGTCTGCGTCGTCGGTGGCGGTAAACACGCCGCCAGAAATCGTCACATCTTGCCCGTCGCAAGTGAGCGGCTCGTGGCGCGCGTCTTCGCGAATAAGCGCAATGGCATGAACGCCATAAGCGGCGACAATCTCGCCGCACACGCGCTCGCCATGGTTAATTTCACACCCCCCTTGCGGTGCGGTTTGCGCGAAAGTCACAGCATGGATTTTGCGTTTCAATTGACCCTTGCGATGCACGCGCGAGGTCACTTCTTGGCCGATGAAACAGCCTTTTTGAAAATCGACACCGTGGATTTGAGCCAATCCATAATCCAGCGGAAACACGCTGCCTGGCACCATCTCAAGGGCGCCTTGGGCGACCCCCAAGCGAATGCGGTTTTCGTGCCAAGCCTCGAGCGCGGCTTCGGGCAAAGTATTCGAGGTTGGCGTGTCCATTAGGGCGCGCAAGCCCAGCCCTTCGTGGCGCGGGTCTTGCACAAACCCTGCGGTGGGCGGGCAGGCAAATCCGTCTTCTTGCCAAAGCGACACGACGCGCAGGCGCGTTTGCGTGAGGCTTACCTCGGCGCGCAATTTATACAGAGATAGTTTTTTAAACAGAGCATCGGCTTGGCTGGCATCGCCATCGATCAATAAGGCGTCGCGTTCGGCATAGATTAAAAACTCGTGCAGCAGCTTGCCTTGCGGGGTCAGCAAGGCGGCCATGACGTACGCGCCTTCGGGCAAATCGGCAATGTTTTGCGTCACCAGATTTTGCAGAAAATCCACTCGGTCGGCACCGCTAATTTGCAGCACGCGGCGATCGCTCAATTCGGTTTGAAAAATACTCATGCTTCACATGTGCGCTTTTTGTGCGCATTTTTCAAGCCTATTGCCTGAAATCACAAAACCGTTTGGCATCTGGTCTGGCCAGCCGAGGTGGCCTATAGTCAACCCCATGTCGCTGCGCAAAAACCTCCTTATGGTTCCCCCCAATCGGCTCGACGCGTTTACCGCGACGGGGGTGCTGGCGGATATGTTGCAGGCCGAGCCCTCGATGGAAGTGGAGATTATCTGCCGCGAAAGCGATGTGGTCTATTTCGAACATGCGCCAGGTCGCTTGCATTTTCTCACCCATGCCCAAGACAGGCCGCCGCGGTTTTCTCTCTTGCTGCAAACTCTGGGTCGCAATTGGCACCGCATTGTTTCGCTCACGCAATGGCGTTTGCCGTTTCTGCTCTGGGCGCAACATCGCCATAATTTCCGATTTTCTTCTGGCGCCTATGCTTTGCCATCGCTGTTTCGCCCCGAGCGCGCGACGCCGCCGCATATTTGGGCGCCCGAGAAAACCCATATTCCTCTGCCCGAAACGCTGACGCCGCAAACGCCTTTGCTGGTTTTCGCGACGCAAGAAAGCGGGCGCGCCGATTGGGATTGGCGCCATTATGCCGAGCTGGCTTGGCGGTTGGCGGATGGCATCGTGGCGTTGCAAAAAGCGCATATTGTGGTTTTGAGCCAAGCCGATTGCGCGGTGGCACAGGGGCTGAAGGATAATCTTCCGGCCGGACAAATTACGCATTTGCCAGATTTATCTTACGCCAAAACCGCCGCCCTATTGCGCCGTGCCAGACTGGTTTTAGGCACCGATAGGCTGGTTGCGCGCATGGCGCCCTATGCGTCTTCGGCCTTGGTGTTGCGCCTCGACCGCGCCGAAACGAGCGAAACCGGACGCCCCTATGGGCTTTACACTGGCCATGACGCAGGCCAAGTGGCAAGCTATATCGGGGGTGCTTTGCCACAGGTTGTGCCGCAAAAAACCCCAACTCAAGAAACGACACAAGCTGAGAATATTGCTACTGTCGCCACAAGCCAGAGCGCCCAAACCAAAGCCGAACTCAAGGCGCTGGCCGAACAAATAAATAGGATAAACCATGACCGCTGAACCATATGATCTTCTCGTTAAAAACGGCTCTGTCGCTTTTCCAGACGGCACGCAAGAAACCTCTATCGCGCTGAAAGACGGGCGCTTCGCCGAGATTGGCGAGATTGACGAAAGCCGCGCCAAACAGGTTTTGGACGCCAAAGGGCTGACCGTTTTGCCAGGCGTCATCGACACGCAAGTGCATTTTCGCGAGCCCGGCAATGAACATAAAGAAGACCTACAATCCGGCTCGCTGGCCGCCGTTATGGGCGGCGTGACCGCGCTGTTTGAAATGCCCAACACCAAGCCCCCCACCACCACGGCCGAAGCGATTGCCGATAAAGTGGCGCGCGGGCGCAATCGGATGCATTGCGATTTCGCTTTCTACGTCGGCGGCACGCACGAGAACGCCAGCCAATTGCCCGAGTTGGAAAAACAAGAAGGCGTCTGCGGCGTGAAAGTTTTCATGGGCTCCTCAACCGGCAATCTATTGGTCGCCGATGATGATGGCGTGGCCGATATTTTGAAACACATCACGCGCCGCGCCGCGTTTCATAGTGAAGACGAGTTTCGTCTGCGCGAGCGGCGCCCGCTGGCCTTGACCGGAAAAGTGGAAACCCATGCGGTTTGGCGCGATGAAGAAGTCGCCATTTCCTCGACGCGGCGACTGGTGAAATTGGCACGCGCGGCCAATAAACACATTCATGTGCTGCATATTTCTACCGAAGAAGAGATGCAAATTCTGGCCGCGAATCGCGACATCGTCTCGGTGGAAGTGCTGCCGCAACATCTCACGCTGGCGGCGCCCGAGTGCTATGAGACGCTTGGCACTTTCGCGCAAATGAACCCGCCCATTCGCGGCAAACGCCATCGCGCCGCTTTGTGGAAAGCGCTGGAGCAGGGCATTGTCGACCTCATTGGCTCTGACCATGCGCCGCATACGCGCGAAGAAAAAGCCGATGCCTATCCCCATTCCCCCGCTGGCATGCCAGGTGTGCAAACGCTTTTGCCGCTGATGCTGAACCATATGAATGACGGCAAATTATCGCTGCAAAAGCTGGTGCAATTGACCAGTTTGAACGCGAAGACATTATTTAAACTGCAAGACAAAGGCGAAATTTGCGTGGGCGGACATGCCGATTTGACTTTCGTCGACTTGAACCGCACCGAAACCGTGACCGAGGACTGGATTGCCTCGCGCGTGGGGTGGTCGCCGTTTACGGGCATGGCCTTGAAAGGCTGGCCAGTCGGCACGATGATACGCGGGGAAAAAGTCATGTGGGAAAATCAATTGGTGACGCCCGAGACGGGTCAGCCCATTCGCTTCGATATTTAAGTTTATAATTTTAACCTTCGTTAGGAGAAAACGATGAGTGGTACTTTTCGCGCGCTGCGCTTGAACAAAACAGATGATGGACAATCGCATGAGGTTGTTGAGCTGACCGAAAATGATTTGATGGAAGGCGATGTGACCGTTGCGGTGTCGCATTCGACGTTGAATTATAAAGATGGTCTGGCGCTCACAGGCGCCTCGCCCGTGGTGCGCGTCTGGCCGATTGTGCCAGGTATTGATTTCGCAGGCGTGGTGGAAAGCTCCAACCATGCGGGCTTTCAGCCGGGCGACAATGTTATTTTGAACGGCTTTGGCGTCGGGGAAACGCATTTTGGCGGCTATGCTGGCAAGGCGCGCGTGAACGGCGATTGGCTGATAAAACGCCCCGATGCTATTTCGCCAGCGCGCGCGATGGCCATCGGCACGGCAGGCTATACGGCCATGTTATGCGTCATGGCCTTGATGGATACGCCAACCGATGCCGGCGAAATTCTGGTGACGGGCGCGGCTGGCGGCGTCGGCTCGGTGGCTTTGGCGCTCTTGTCGAAGCTTGGCTATCAGACTGTGGCCTCGACGGGTCGTCTCGAAGAGACCGATTATCTCATGGGGTTGGGCGCCTCGCGGGTGATTGATCGTGCCACTTTGTCGGAAAAAGGTCGCCCGCTCGACCGCGAAAATTGGGCAGGCGTGGTTGATGCCGTGGGCAGCCACACATTGGCCAATGCGATTGCACAAACCAAATATGGCGGCACGGTCGCGGCCTGTGGTCTGGCGCAAGGCGCAGATTTACCCGCCACGGTGATGCCGTTTATTTTGCGCGGCGTGACTTTGCGCGGCATTGATAGTGTGATGGCGCCTCTGGCGCTTCGCAATCGCGCTTGGGCGCTTTTGGCCGAACATCTGGATATGGACAAATTGGACGCCATGACCTCGACCGCCAAGCTGGAAGATCTGCCCGAATTGGGACAGAAAATCCTAGCTGGCCAGACGCGTGGGCGTCTGATTGTCGAGATCGACTAAAAAATCGAATAGGCGCCGTCGATAACGAATAAATCGCCGGAGTGATAACTGGAGGCATCGGACGTCAAATAGACGGCCATGCCGCCAAAGTCTTCTGGCTGTCCCCAGCGTTTGGCTGGCACGCGCGGAATCACGTTCTGCTCAAATTTTTCATTGCCTTGCGCGCCTGCCGTCATATCGGTGGCAATCCAGCCTGGCAAAATAGAGTTGGCGCGCACGCCGTAACGCGCATGTTCCACGGCGATGGATTTCATCATCGAGATAACCGCGCCTTTGGTGGCGGCATAATGTTGGTTGCGCGCCGCGCCTTCAATGGCGGCCAGACTTGCGATGCCGACCAGCGAGCCACCCGGGTCGCCCGCTTTGGCGCGCTCGACCATATGGCGCGCGGCGGCGCGAAGCGTGAAGAATACGCCGTCTAAATTCACCGCCAAAACATCGCGATACGCTTGTGTGTCCATCTCGGCGAAAGAGCCGCCCAATTTGCCAATACCGGCATTGGCGAACACGCTATCGACGCGTCCCATGGTGGCCAAAGTATCGGCCATCGCGTCATCGACGGCTTGCTCATCGGCGACATTGACTTTCCAGCTGGCGGCTTTGACGCCTGTGGCGCTTAGCTCGGCGACGGCTTTTTCATTGTTGGCGTCATTGGTTCCCCAAATGGCGATATCGGCGCCCGCTTGCGCCATAGCCATGGCCATGCCGAGGCCAATGCCACGGTTGCCGCCGGTTACCAAAGCAACTTTTCCAGATAGATTAAATGGTTGATATGTCATGTTTCGTCTCCCTAATGGCTGTCGATTTGCACGCCAGTATAGAAGCTCCACCCGCGTTGCCAAGAGGTATAAACTGCCCATTGAGTGAAGCCCGTATCAATGGCAAGTTAGAGCCATGATTCACCGTCTCATTTTTGCGCAGGCTTTAGCTTTTGCGCAGGTTTTGGCTTTTGCGCTGGTTTTGGCTGGCCATTTATGGCTCTCCCCGATGGGGCTGTCGGCTGCGCAAGCCGCTCCGGCTTTGCAAATCGAAACGCTGGACGGCACAACCCATATGTTTCGCGTCACTGTGGCCAAAACCCCTGCCGAGCAGGCGCAAGGCCTGATGCATGTGTCGGATATGGCGGCGCGCACGGGCATGTTGTTTCCCATGCAGCCGCCAAGGCGCGCGCGGTTTTGGATGCGCAATACGCTGATTCCACTAGATATGATTTTCATTTTGCCCGGCGGGCGCATCGAGCAAGTGGTCACGCGCCGCGATATCAAATCGGATGTCTCCAGCGCCTCCTTCGGCAAAGTCAGTGCCGTGTTGGAGCTAAATGCAGGCGAAGCCAAAGCGCTTCAGATTGGCATTGGCGATTTGGTGACGATGAACGGAGTGCGCTTTTAATGTGTGGCCGTTTCGCCCTCGCGACGCCGCCCGAAGCGATGCGCCAAATGGTCGATTTTTCCAATCGGATCAATTTCCCCGCGCGCTATAATATCGCGCCGACGCAACCCGTCTCGATTATTCGCGCAACGCCTGGAAACGAAATGGCGCTGCTCAGCTGGGGGCTGGTCGCGCCTTGGTTGAGTGCCGAACAAGTGGGCGATAAATCAGCCCGCCCGCAAATCAATGCGCGCGCCGAAACCATTACTCAAAAACCAAGTTTTAAGAATGCTTTCCGCCGCCGCCGCTGTCTTATCCCCGCCGATGCGACCTATGAGTGGGATCGCAAAATTGGCCAGCCCTATCGCATTCATAGAAAAGACGAGGCGGTATTTTTCATGGCTGGCATTTGGGAAATTTGGGAAGGCGCCGATGGCAGTGAAATAGAAAGCTGCGCGATTATCACCACGGCGGCCAATGATGTTTTATCCGCCGTGCATCACCGCATGCCCGCGCTGATTGCGCCGAGCGAGGCGCAAGCATGGTTGTCGACGCCCGAAACCCAAGCCCATAGCCTCTTGCCTCTGCTGGGCGATGCGGTGCAGGCTGAGTTCACCGCCAGCCCGATTTCCAAGCGGGTGAATAAAGTCAGCGAAGATGATGTGCGCCTTTGGGACGAGCATCGCGTGACCCCGCCCGAGGATTTGGCAGCCGATCAAATGGATTTATTTTAGGAGACTTAAAGATGAGCGTTGTAGACCATATTATTATTGCCGTGGAAGATTTGAAAAAAACCACGCAAGACTATGCCCTCATGTTGGGACGCGCCCCAAGCTGGCGCGGCACGCATCCTGACTATGGCAGTGCCAACACGCTGTTTCGCGTCGACAACACCTATATCGAATTATTGGCGGCCGATGGCGAGGGCTGGGCGGGCGATATGGTGCGCCATGTGCTGGCAAGCTCTGGCTCCAATCTATGCGCCTTGGTTTTCGGCACGCAAGATGCGGATGCGTTTTTAGAAACCGCGCGCGCCCAAGGCCTCGAAGTCGCCGATCCGGCGGACGGGCATGGCGTCGACACAAAAAGCGGCGCGACCCGCACTTGGCGCTCGATGCATTGGGATGCCTCGGCGGCACGCGGCATTTTTTCGTTCTGCATTCAGCACGATGATCTCTCGGCTCTGCCGATGGCCGAGGTGGAAGGCGAGGGCGCCATTCATGCGGTCGACCATGTGGTGGTGCAAACGCAAAGCGGCGCGGCGGCGAAAAAATTCTACGGCGACCAGCTCGGCATCCGTTTGGCGCTGGAGCAATCGAAACCCGATTGGGGTGGCGAGATGTTGTTTTTCCGCACTAATTCCATGAGCCTCGAAGTGGTGGCCTCCGAGAAGACAGGCGATACCGACAGCCTTTGGGGGTTGGCGCTAAAAAGCCAAGACATTGACGCCACACAAAACCGCATGCGCGAAGCGGGCATTGACGTCTCCGATGTGCGCGAAGGCAGAAAACCCGGCACCCGCGTTTGCACGGTGAAATCACATGCGGGCGGCGTCGCCACGCTGATTATCGAACACGAAAAATAGGCGGACAGGCTAGCTTTGGGCGGCGCGGCGCAAGCGGTCGTTGATGGCTTCGCCCAATCCGTCTTCGGGGATGGCCATAATGGCCAGCCGTTTGCCTTGCGTTTCGGCCAGCGCATCGAGGGCGTGCAAGGTCGAAAACAACTGCGCCGCCGCCTCGGCCATATCGCCCTTGGCGCTTAAATTCGCCGCGCATATGGCAGGCGCCTTGGCGCCGAAACCGATGAGCAATTCATCCGCTTGGGCAGTTTCGGCGTTTAATCGCAGAGCCGCTTTGGGCGCATAATGGCGCGCCAATCGACCCGGCGCGAGTTTGGCTTCGCCGTCGTGTGTTTCTGGCACTTCGTCTAATGTCTCGCCCAAACAGGCCTCAATCGCCTCGCGCGACAGCCCGCCGGCACGCAGCCATAGCGACGCGGTGTCGAGGCAACCGACGATGCTCGATTCGAGGCCAATGGCACAAGCGCCGCCATCCAAAACCGGAATATCTGGCAGCATGGCCGCGACATGGCCAGCTTGGCTGGGGCTCAACCGACCCGAAGGATTGGCGCTCGGCGCCACCACGGGACGGCCAAACGCGCGCAATAAATCTTGCGCCACGCGGTGTGCGGGAACGCGAATGGCCAGCGTGTCCAGCCCCGCCGAGGCCAGCGGATGAACCGGACAATCGGGCGTACGCGGCAAAACCAAGGTCAGAGGGCCGGGCCAAAATTGCGCCGCCAGTTTTTCCGCCGCCGCATTAAAGACGCCCAATTGGCGCGCATTTTCTAGGTCTGGCACATGGCAGATGAGCGGGTTGAATTGCGGGCGGTTTTTCAGGGCGTAGATTTTCGCAATCGCATCGCCTTGGGTGGCATCGGCGGCCAGCCCGTAAACCGTCTCGGTGGGCATGGCCACAGCTTCGCCTTGGCGCAAATGGTCGGCGCAAGTTGCAAGGCCTTTGGCGTCGGCATCTATCAGCTGGCTCATTCTCTTTCGGCTCCCGAATTGGGCTAATTGCGCTTCGCACACAATCACAATAAGGTGGTAGCAATTAGATAGATGAGTGCCAAGTCGATTGGAAGCCAATTTCTTGGCAGATAGGATTGTTGTGAGCGATAGAAAAACCGGGGCGGGGCAAGCGCATGGTCTGCGCTACCCATTTGAAGAGATTCCCCAAGAGGGCGAGCCGATAGAAGTGGCCGATGGCATTTTCTGGGTTCGCATGACGCTGCCCTATTCGCTCGACCATATTAACCTCTGGCTGCTGCGCGATGGCGATGGCTGGACGATTGTCGATACTTGCGTCGATACGCAAGGCTCGCGCGCCCATTATGAGACGCTTTTTGCGGGCTTCATGGGCGGCAAACCGTTGAAAAAAGTCATCGTCACACATTTGCACCCCGACCATGTGGGGCTTGCGGGCTGGCTGGTCGAGCGCTTTGACGCCGAATTTTATATGACAAGAACCGATTATCTAATGTGCCGCACCATGGCCGCCGATACCGGAAAAACCGCGCCCGAAGAAGGCATGCGGTTTTATCGCGCCGCCGGTTTTGACGATGAAGCCTTGGGGCGATATCGCGAACGATTTGGCAGTTTCGGCTCGCATATTCACCCGTTACCGCAAGCCTTTCGGCGCATCCAGCAGGGCGATACGCTCAAGATTGATGGCCGCGATTGGCATATTGAAATCGGCTCTGGCCATGCGCCCGAACATGCGTGTTTGTATTCGCCAGAGATGAAAGTTCTCATCTCCGGCGACCAAGTCATTCCGCGTATTTCGTCGAATGTCTCGCTTTTTCCCACCGAGCCGATGGGCAATCCGTTGCAAGATTGGATTGATAGCTGCCACCGCTTAAAGTCGGTTCTGCCCGATGATGTTTTGGTTTTGCCGGCACATAATGAGCCGTTTTACGGGCTTCATGCGCGCTTGCAGGCGCTTATCGACGGGCATGAAAAATCATTGGTGCGCTTGTTAGACGTTTGCGCCGAGCCGCGCCGTGCCATTGATGGCAAAGTTTTCTCGGTTCTGTTCAAGCGCCGCATTGGCCGCGAGGTGTTTTTCATGGCCTCGGGCGAGAGCTTGTCGCATTTAATGTGTTTGGTGCATCGGGGCAAATTAGAGATGAATTTTGACGAAAACGGCGTATGTTATTTTCAACAGAGCGCTGCTTAAGCAAGAGAAAAGAGGGTTGGCATGTCGCAAGAGACGAAATTAGACATCGCAGAAGATATTCTGGCGCTCAGCTTCGAGCAGGCTTTGGCCGAATTGGAGAGCATCGTCGACCGCTTGGAAACCGGCGATGTGGCCTTAGAAGAATCGATTGAGATTTACCAACGCGGTGCACAATTGCGCGCCTATTGCGAAGATAAATTGAAAGGCGCCAAAGCCCGTATTGAAAAAATCACTGGCGGCGTCACCAGCCCATTGGATGCTGACTAGACGATGGCCGAGCTTGGCGCCGATTTTCCGACGGCTCGCGCGCAAGCCAGAGATTTGGTTCGCGCTCACTTAGACGATATTTTGCGCCTGCCCGAAGGGGGCGAAAAGCGCCTTGTCGACGCCATGCGCTATGCCGCTTTGGATGGCGGCAAAGGCTTTCGCCCGTTTTTGGTTCTGGCGACCAGCCAATTATTTGATGTGGCGCCATCGCAAGCCGTGCGCGTGGCGGCGGCGGTGGAATGCGTGCATTGCTATTCGCTGGCGCATGATGATTTGCCGGCCATGGATGACGATGATTTGCGTCGCGGTCGCCCCAGCCTGCACAAAGCCTATGATGAAGCCACGGCGATTTTAGCGGGCGACGCGCTGCTGACCTTGGCCTTTGAGATACTGGCCGACCCCGCCACCCATACAGATAGCGAGGTGCGTTTGTCTTTGGTTGCGGGTCTGGCGCAGGCCTCGGGCAAGGCGGCCATGGTGGGCGGGCAAATGCTCGATATTTCCGCCTCGGGCAGCGCGCTAGACTATGGCGAGCTGAGCCGCCTTCAGGGCATGAAAACTGGCGCGCTGATTGAGTTTAGTGTTGCGGCAGGCGCGCTTTTGGGCGGCGCCGAGGCGGCGCAAACCGAGGCGCTAAAAGCCTATGCGCGAGACTTAGGTTTGGCGTTTCAAATTGCCGATGATGTGTTGGACGTCACGGGTGCCAGCGAGGTTTTGGGCAAGACGGCGGGCAAAGATAGGGAAGATGACAAAGCCACTTTTGTCTCGCTTTTGGGGCTGGAGGGCGCGCGCCAAGAGGGCGAACAAAAGGCTGCGCAAGCCGAGGCGCATCTGGCCGAGTTTGGCGCGGCGGCCACGCCCCTGCGACAAGCGGCGCAATTTGTGATTCACCGAAAGAACTGATAGAACACGGGGAACTCAGAAGGATTTGGTTTATGACCACGCCATTGCTCGACCGTATTCACCGACCTGCCGATATGCGCCAATTAGCCAAAAGCGATTTGGCGCAATTGGCCGATGAATTGCGCACGGAAATGATTTCCGCCGTCTCGGAAACGGGCGGCCATTTGGGCGCCGGTCTTGGCGTTGTCGAGCTGAGTGTGGCTTTGCATTATGTCTTTGATACGCCCGACGACCGACTGATTTGGGACGTTGGCCATCAGGCCTATCCGCATAAAATTTTGACCGAACGGCGCGATCGTATGCGCACGCTTCGCCAAGAGGGGGGCTTGTCGGGTTTTACCAAACGCGGCGAAAGCCTTTACGACCCCTTTGGTGCAGGCCATAGCTCCACCTCCATTTCGGCCGGGCTTGGCATGGCCGCCGCGCGCGATTTGGCAGGCAAAGACAATCATGTCGTGGCCGTGATTGGCGATGGCGCCATGAGCGCGGGCATGGCCTATGAGGCGATGAATAATGCGGGCGCCATGGATAGCCGTATGGTGGTTATTCTCAACGATAATGATATGTCCATCGCGCCGCCTGTGGGCGCGATGAGCGCTTATTTGGCGCGTATTTTATCTGGCACGACGTATCGCTCGTTCCGCCGCATGTTGAAAGATTTGGTCAAACATATGCCAGACGCCGTGCAAGAACGCGCCCGCCAATTCGAGGAATATACCCGTGGCTTTATGACGGGCGGCACGCTGTTTGAAGAAATGGGCTTTTACTATGTCGGGCCCATCGACGGGCATAATCTGGAGCATTTGCTTCCGGTTTTGGAAAACGTCAAGAAGATGAAAAACGGCCCTGTGCTCATTCATGTCGTCACCAAAAAGGGGCATGGCTATGCGCCCGCCGAGGCCTCGGAAGATAAATATCACGGCGTGTCGAAATTCAATGTGGTGACTGGCGAGCAGGTGAAATCCAAACCCAGCGCGCCAAGCTATACGGGCGTCTTCGCCCAGAGCCTCATCGAGGCGGCCACCGATGATGAAAAAATCGTCGCCATTACCGCCGCCATGCCTTCGGGTACGGGGCTGGATAAATTTGGCGCGGCGTTTCCAGAGCGCACATTTGATGTCGGCATTGCCGAGCAACATGGTGTGACTTTCGCGGCTGGCATGGCCACCGAGGGCTATAAACCTTTCGCCGCCATTTACTCGACCTTCTTGCAGCGCGCCTATGACCAAGTGGTGCATGATGTGGCCATTCAAAACCTGCCCGTGCGTTTCGCGATTGACCGCGCCGGCCTCGTGGGCGCCGATGGCCCCACCCATGCGGGCTCCTTTGATGCTGCGTTTCTTGGCACTTTGCCAAATATGGTGTTGATGTCGCCCGGCGATGAAGCCGAGTTGAAACATATGGTGGCCACCCAAGCCGCTTTTGACGAACACCCGAGCGCTTTGCGCTATCCGCGCGGCGAAGGCGTGGGCGTGGAACTGCCCGCGCGCGGATCGATTTTGGAAATTGGCAAAGGTCGGGTTATCCGCGAAGGCGGGCGCATTTGCTTATTGTCTTATGGCACGCGACTTGGCCAAGCCGAATTGGCGGCGGATCAATTAGACGCGCAAGGCTATCGCACCAGCGTTGTCGATGCGCGCTTTATGAAGCCGCTAGATGAAGATTTGATTTTGCGTATGGCGCGCGAGCATGAGGTTTTGCTGACCCTTGAAGAAGGCGCGATTGGCGGTTTTGGTAGCCATGTGATGAACCTCTTGGCGCGCCATGGCCATCTCGATGGCGGGCTGAAATGCCGTAGCTTGACCTTGCCAGACACCTATATCGACCATGGCAATCCGGCGTCTATGTATGATTTGGCAGGCCTCAATGGCGCGCAAATCGTCGAAACCGTGCGCCAACTTGTCGGCGCCGATGCCGCGCAGTTCAGCACGGCGCCGCCCAAAGCGGGCGAATAGAAAACGCGGAGCTGGGGCATGAGCGCCACAAAAACCCGTCTCGACCAGCACCTTGTGAACCTTGGATTGTTTGACAGTCGCGCCCAAAGTGCGGCCGCCATTAAAGCCCAACAAGTCAAAGTCAATGGCGCGCCGGCGCGCAAAAGCTCGCAAATGGTGTCGTCCAGCGACGAGATTATCGCCGCCCCCGCCCATGGCTATGTCTCGCGCGGCGGGCTAAAGCTTGAAAAAGCGATGGCGCATTTTGCTTATCCGATAGAGGGCAAAACCATCATCGACATTGGTGCCTCGACGGGTGGTTTTAGCGATGTGGCTTTGCAAAAAGGTGCCGCTCATAGTCTTGCCGTCGATGTGGGGCGCGACCAATTGCATGCCAAATTAAAAGCCGATGCGCGCATCACCAATTTTGAAGGGTTGAACGCGCGCCATATCACGCCCGATACATTCGACCGACAAATCGATGCTTTGGTTTGCGATGTCAGTTTCATCTCGCTGGAATTAGCCCTAGATAGCGTGCTGAACTTGGTGGTTTCGGGCGGTTGGGCTGTGGCGCTCATCAAGCCGCAATTTGAGGCGGGCAAAAGCAATCTCGGAAAAAATGGCGTGGTCAGTGACCCTGACCTGCGTGCGAAAATCTGTGCGCGTATCGAGGCTTGGCTGGGCGCGCATCCGTCGGGCTGGGTGGTCGATGGCATTATCGAAAGCCCGATACAGGGCCCGCAAGGCAATGTTGAATTTCTTATTGGCGCGCGCAAAACCAAATAAAAACCCGCGTCGGTCTCCCAACGCGGGTCTTATGTTTTGAAAAAACTGGCTTAGCCTTCCAGCGCAGAGTCCCATTTGCCAAGCGCGGCAAGGCCGTTCATTTTGGCGCGATGGGCGAAAGCGGCTTGGGCGGCTGGCACATTGGCCAACTCGCCGCTCCAAGCTTTCAACGGAGCGGCTTGCAACGCCCGGCCATAAGAGAAGCTGAGCTTCCATGGCAGGCCGCCCATTTTATTCATCGCATCCAAATGCGCCGTGGCGTCGATATCCGACTGACCCCCTGACAAGAAGACAATGCCTGGCACGGCTTCTGGCACGCATTTATGGAAGCAATCTAGCGTCATCTCGGCCACTTGCTCGACGCTGGCCTGAGTGGCGTGTTGCGAACCCGAAAGCACCATATTGGGTTTCAAAATCGTGCCTTCCAAATGCACCCCTTGCTCGGCCAATTGCGCGTAAAGATGGGTCAGCGCGGCCGTGGTCACGTCATAGCAACGCTCGACCGAATGGCTGCCGTCCATAATCACTTCGGGCTCGACAATCGGCACAATCTCGGTTTCTTGGCATAGCGCCGCATAGCGCGCCAAAGCGTGCATATTGGCGCTCAAGCAACCAGCCGATGGCTGCGTGTCGGTAATGTTCAACACGGCGCGCCATTTGGCGAATTTGGCGCCGAGGCCGTGATATTCGGCCAAACGATCGCGCAAGCCGTCGAGGCCTTCGGTGACCATTTCGCCAGCCTTGCCGGCCATATCTTTGGCGCCAGCATCGACTTTAATGCCGGGCAGGGCGCCCGCGTCGAGCATGATTTTCGTCAGCGGCGTGCCATCGGCCGATTTTTGGCGGATGGTTTCATCGAATAAAATCACGCCGGAAATATTTTCCTGCATCGCCTCTGTGGTGCGGAACAGCATTTCGCGATAATCGCGGCGGCTGTCTTCGGTGGAGGTGACGTTAATCGTGTCGAACCGTTTTTTAATGGTGCCGGTGCTTTCGTCCGCCGCCAGAATACCTTGTCCGTCGGCCACCATGGCTTGGGCAATTGCTTCAAGAGCCTGTTTGTTCATCTTACTCTCCTTTAGTTACTTTTAAGGGCCGTGACACCAGGCAAAGGTTTGCCTTCCAGCCACTCTAAAAATGCGCCACCTGCGGTGGAGACATAGGTGAAATTCGGGCCTGCGCCCGCATGGTTGAGGGCAGCAACTGTGTCGCCTCCGCCAGCCACGGAAATCAGCCCACCCGCTTGGGTCAGCTTGGCCGCATGTTGTGCCGCCTGATTGGTCGCCGTATCAAACGGCTCAATTTCAAACGCGCCCAAAGGCCCGTTCCAAATCAACGTCGCGGCCTCATCAAAAGCGGCGCAGATTTCTTTTACCGCTTCGGGCCCTGCATCCAAAATCATTTGCTCGGATGGCACGCTCTCGCTGGCCACAATCTGAGGGGTTTGTCCGGCTGCAAATTCGGGCGCCACGGCGGCATCCCTCGGCAGCAAAATACGACAGCCTTGCGTCTCGGCTTGCGCCATAATTTCGCGCGCCGTATCCAGCATAGTGGCTTCGCAAAGCGATTTGCCAACGTCATGGCCTTGCGCGGCCAAAAACGTATTGGCCATGCCGCCACCGATAACCAGCACATCGACTTTGGCCGAAAGATTGCCCAGCAAATCCAATTTGGTGGAAATCTTGGCACCCCCCACAACCGCGACAAGCGGGCGTTGGGGCGCCCCGAGTGCGGCTTCCAGAGCTTCTAATTCGGCCTGCATGGCCGCGCCGCAATAGGTCGGCAAATGCTGGGTAATGCCATGCGTCGAGGCATGAGCGCGATGGGCGGCGGAAAACGCATCGTTTACATAAGCCACGCCAGAGGCGGCGAGGGCTTTGGAAAACGCCGCATCATCGGCTTCTTCGCCAGCATGAAACCGCGTGTTTTCCAAAACGCAAATGCCACCTTCGGGCAAAGCTGCCAGCGCGTTGGCAGCAGGCTCACCAATGCAATCGCTGGCAAAGGCGACGGCTTGCCCCATCCGCTCGCCGAGCGCATGGGCAACGGGGGCAAGGCTCATCTCGGGGACCACTTGGCCTTTCGGGCGCCCAAAATGCGACAAAACACCGATGCGATAACCCGCTTGGCTGAGCTGTTGGAGGCTTGGCAAAAGCCGTTCCAGACGCGTGGCATCGCGCACCGCGCCGGTATCGTCGAGCGGCACATTTAAATCCGCGCGAACCAGAATAATACTGCCAGCTGGCGTCTTGGCTGCCAGCTCATCCAGTGTTTTAAAACCGCTCATTCGGGCTATCCCTATTTAGCTGACTTACAATTTGCCCATGGCGACAGCCGTGTCGGCCATGCGATTGGCAAAGCCCCATTCATTGTCATACCAGCTCAACACACGAACCAATTTGCCATCGACAATTTGGGTTTGCGTCAAATCAAAGGTCGACGAGAAAGGACTATGGTTGAAGTCGATGGAAACCAGCGGCTCATCGCAAACGCCCAAAATGCCTTTCAACGGGCCATTGGAGGCTTTCAAAATCGCGGCATTGACGGCCTCTACGGTGGTCTTCTTTTTCGCTTCAAAGACCAAATCAATCATCGATACATTTGGGGTCGGCACGCGAACGGCGGTGCCATCGAGGCGACCGGCAAGCTCTGGCAAGACCAGACCCACGGCTTTTGCAGCTCCCGTCGAGGTCGGGATCATCGACAGCGATGCGGCACGCGCACGGCGTGGGTCAGAGTGCAATGTGTCGACCGTGCTTTGGTCGCCAGTGAAAGCGTGAATGGTGGTCATATAGCCACGGGCAATGCCGAAGTTTTTGTCCAGCACTTGCGCGACAGGCGCCAAGCAATTGGTGGTGCAAGAGGCGTTGGAGACAATTTTATGGCTCTTTTTCAGCTTCTTATGGTTGACGCCATAAACCACCGTCAGGTCTGCGCCCGAAGCGGGAGCCGAGACCAACACGCGTTTGGCGCCAGCGGTAATATGTTTGCCAGCGGTTTCTTTCGAGGTGAAAAGGCCGGTGCATTCGAGGGCAATATCGACGCCCATTTTTTCCCAAGGCAGATTGGCAGGGTCGCGCTCGGCGATAACTTTAATGGCTTTGCCATTGACGTTAATGCCGGTCTTGGTGGCTTTCACCTTAGCGGCCAGCGTGCCATGCACACTGTCATATTTCAGCATATGGGCGTTGTTTTCAATGCTGCCCAAATCGTTGATGGCGACCACATTAATGTCTTTGCGTCCGCTTTCGATGATGCCGCGCAAGACGAGGCGTCCGATACGGCCAAAACCGTTGATTGCTACGTTAACTGCCATTTTATAATTCCTCTCGTATGACTGATATTAAGCCAGCGCTTCGCGCGCTGCGGCAATCACGGCGTCTGCCGTAATGCCAAAATGTTGAAACAATTGGGGAGCCGGCGCACTGGCACCGAAATCATCCATGCCGATGAAAATATCCTGCTCGCGCAAATAGCGATCCCAGCTCATTTGCATGGCGGCCTCGACGGCGATACGCACGGGCGTATTGCCCAGAACATCGGCTTTGGTGGCGGCCGATTGTTGCTCGAATAATTCCATACACGGCACCGAAACCACGCGGGCGCCAATGCCTTCGGCTTCCAGCTTTTCGCGCGCTTCCATGGCGATGGAAATCTCCGAGCCAGACGCCATGAGGGTCACTTGCGGGTCTTTGCCGCCAGCCGCCAATTCATAGGCACCTTGGGCGCACACATTGCGCTCTTCATATGTCCGCACGCTCGGCAAGCCTTGGCGGGTCAGCGCCAAAACGCTTGGGGCTGTGTCTAATTTCAGCGCCAATTGCCAGCATTCCAATGTCTCAATGGCATCGGCAGGGCGGAACACAAATGTATTGGGGATGACGCGCAAGGCCGACATATGCTCGACCGGTTGGTGGGTCGGGCCATCTTCGCCAAGCCCAATGCTGTCATGGGTCAACACATGAATGGTGCGCTGTTTCATCAGCGCCGACAAACGAATGGCAGGGCGCGAGTAATCCGAGAACACCAAAAAAGTGCCAGAGTAAGGAATGAACCCACCGTGCAAAGTCATGCCGTTCATGGCCGCCGCCATACCGTGTTCGCGAATGCCCCAGTGGATAAATTGCCCAGCATAATTATCGGCCGAAACGGCCGCCTGTTCTGGTGTGCGGGTGTTATTGGAGCCGGTCAAATCTGCCGAGCCGCCAATCATTTCTGGCACATGGGGGACGATGGCTTTCAAAACTTCTTCCGAAGATTTGCGCGTCGCCCAGCCTGGCTTTTCTTCGGCCAGATGTTTTTTATAGGCATCCACGGCTTCGTCGAGACCCTCTGGCAAATCGCCAGCCAAGACGCGTTCCATGCGGTTTTTAGTTTCGGCGGGTTGGCTGTTCAAACGCTCTTCCCAGCCCTTGCGGGTCGAGGCATGCGCGCGACCCGCCAAACGCCAAGCGTCCAACACGTGCGAGGGAATTTCAAACGGCTCTGCCGACCAGCCCAAAGCTTCGCGGGTCAGCGCAATTTCTTCGTCGCCCAAAGGCGCGCCATGCACACCGCTGGTGCCTTGTTTGTTGGGCGAGCCATAGCCGATGGTGGTTTTGCACGCGATTAAGCTCGGCTTATCGGTTTTGCGCGCATTTGCAATGGCGGCTTCAATGGCGTCTGTGTCGTGGCCGTCGATACGCACCGCATCCCAGCCCGCCGCTTCAAAGCGACCCAAAGCATCGCCCGACTCGGTCAAGTTCAGCGGGCCATCGATGGAGATATCATTGTCATCATACAAAACGATGAGGCGGGATAATTTTAAGTGACCGGCAATCGAGATGGCTTCATGGCTAATGCCTTCCATCAGGTCGCCGTCGGAGGCCAAAACATAGGTAAAGTGGTCGACCAGCGCATCGCTAAAACGGGCATTCATCATCCGCTCCGCCAGCGCCATGCCGACTGCGGTAGAAATGCCTTGGCCAAGGGGGCCCGTGGTGGATTCAATGCCGCTCGCGTGGCCATATTCAGGATGGCCTGCGGTGCGCGCGCCCAATTGACGGAAGTTTTTAATTTCTTCCAGCGTCATATCGGCGAAGCCGAAAAGATAATGCAAAGAATATTGCAACATCGAGCCGTGGCCGGCGGATAGCACGAAGCGGTCGCGGTCTGGCCAATTTGGCGCCAGCGGATCGATTTTCAAAAACTTAGTGTAAAGCACCGTGGCAATATCGGCCGCGCCCATGGGCAAGCCCGGGTGGCCAGAATTGGCAGCTTGAACGGCATCCATAGACAGCGCGCGAATGGCATTGGCCATATCGCCTAATGGCATAGAGGCAGAGCTTTTCAGATTGGTTTCAGCGGCGTCAGACATTTAAAATCCCTCATATCCGTCTCGCGATAGGGGCGAGATTTGGACGTTCCATGTGGCTTCTAAAGGGGTGCCTTAGAAGCCCCATGATTTACACGATTGGCCCTAGATTTGACGTTCGTAATATGGGGCGCACAATGCCCCCGAGGCCAGATAGAGTCAATGCCAGATTCGAAGCCGCGAGTCTCGTTTTTACTTGTTGATAGGGACTTCCTTTCCGCTGGCTATTGACGCGCAAACCTCGGTGTCCTTATGTTGGGGGCAGAGGTTGATATGCAAAAAATTCGTCCCGCCATGGAGCGCCTAAACGCGGCTCTCGATAGGCTAGAAAAACATCAGAAAAAATCGGCTGCCAATGGTGGCGATATGATTGGCAAGCAAGCCGAAGTGGATGCTTTGGCCATGCAATGCGCTCATTTGCGCGCCGAAGTGTCGAGTTTGAAAAAGAAAAAAGCCGAGCTGGAAGCCGCTCAAACCAGAGCTGGCGTGCAAATTGATAAAGCCATGCGCCAAATCGACGATGTATTGGGAGACGCCTAATGCCCGAGATGACCGTTCTCATTAACTCGCGACCGTTTCAAGTGGTCTGCGCCGATGGCGAAGAAGCGCAAGTCTCGCAATTGGCCGAAGATTTGGCAGCCCGCGTGGCGACGTTGAAAAAGGGCAATGAAAAAATCGGCGATAGTCATTTGCTGGTGCTGTCGGCTTTGACCCTGTGTAATGAGCTGCGCGACATGAAACATGAAATTGAAGCCATTCGCCAAGATGTCGCCAAAGCGGGAACAGCGCGCGAAACGCTGGGCGAGAAAATGGGCGATATGGAAGAAGCCCTTTCGGCGGCTTTGGTGCTGGCGGCGGAAAAAGTCGAGGCGATGATACCGCCTTTGGAAACGCCCGACGCTTAACCTCGCCACAGCTAAGTTGCGCCTAAAGTAAAGTGGCGTGAGCGCTTAATTAGGTCTATAGATAGAGACGGAACTGCCCGACGCGATACATGCTTATAACGCTCGGGACCTTACGATCCTTCAGGGAGCTGTCCCTGAGGCGGGCCGTGGCCTGCTTCATACGGTGCCCACCTACTTATGTAGGTCTCCGGGGATTACGCATAAACCGGTTGTGGCGGTTCCGCTTTGAAAGTGCCGATGACAATATCGATGACAGATAAACAGACCCTGCGAAAAACTTTGCTGGCGGCGCGAAAAATCCGCCACGCCCAAGCCCCCGAGCGCGCAGCGCAAAATTTGGCCGAGCAAGCCATGGCGCTCCCCCTTCCACACTCGCAAATCATCGCCGCCTATCACCCGATGGGCGCCGAGATAGACGTGCGCCCCCTGATGCACGCTTTGGCCGCCCAAGGCCATAGGCTTTGCCTGCCGTTTTGCGAAAGCCGCGACGCGGGCATGGTGTTTCGCCGCTTTGCTTTTGGCGACGCGCTGGCCGCCGATGGCGTGGGCATGCGCGCGCCTTTGCCCGAGGCGGAAAACCTGCGACCGGATATAATTTTACTGCCGCTTTTGGGCTTTGACCGCCAAGGCAATCGCTTGGGGCGCGGCGCGGGGCATTATGATAAGGCGCTGGATGGGCTGCGCCAAACCGGGTCGATTGCGACTTATGGGCTGGCTTATGACATGCAAATGGTTGACAAATGCCCAAGCGAGCCGCATGACCAAGCCATTGATGGGGTCGTCACCGAAGCGGCTCTATATTTGGTTTGAAAGTAGAGATCTATGCGAATTCTTTTTCTAGGCGATATCGTAGGCCGTGGCGCGCGCGAGGCGGTAATCCGCCAAGTGCCCGTTTGGCGCGCGCAATATGCGTTGGATTTTGTCATCGTCAATGGCGAGAATAGCGCTGGCGGCTTTGGCATTACGCCCGATATCTCCGATGATTTTTTCGAGGCGGGCGTCGATGTGGTTTCCACCGGAAATCATGTTTGGGATCAGCAATCGATTAGCGGCTATATCGCCAATGAACCGCGTCTCTTGCGGCCGGTTAATTTTCCGCCTGGCACGCCAGGTCGCGGTGTCGGCCTGTTTGAGGCGGGCGATAAGCGCGTGTTGGTGATTAATGTCATGGGGCAATTATTCATGGAATCGCTCGACGAGCCTTTCGCCGCCATTGAGCGTGAACTGGCGGCGTGTCCGCTTGGCGAAGTGGCCGATGCGATTATTGTAGATATTCATGCCGAAGCGACGTCGGAGAAAATGGCCATGGGTCATTTTTGCGATGGCCGCGCCTCGCTCGTGGTTGGCACGCATACTCATATTCCCACCGCAGACGCGCAAATTTTGCCCATGGGCACCGCCTATCAAACCGATGCGGGCATGTGCGGCGATTACGATAGCGTCATCGGCATGGAAAAAGACGAGCCAGTCAATCGTTTCGTGACCAAATTGCGCGGGCCGCGCTTTGGCCCGGCCAAAGGCACGCCGAGCCTGTGCGGGGTGATTATCGAAACCGATGATAAAACCGGATTGGCCACGGCCATTCACCCCATTCGCTCGGGCGGTCGATTGTCTTCGGCGGCGCCGAGCTTTTAATCGCCCCGCTTGCCGAAGACTTAATTATGGGAGCTGTGGGCTTTCCTCGGCGCGAGCAACCTTGTAACCTCACCCCATGATTCTTTTTCGGAGCGGATAAATGGCAGGCCATTCAAAATTTAAAAACATTCAACACCGCAAAGGCGCGCAAGATAAAAAACGCGCTAAAATTTTCGCGCGCCTGACCAAAGAAGTCATGGTGGCTGCCAAAATGGGCATGCCCGACCCGGATGCCAATCCGCGTTTGCGCACCGCTATTTTGGCCGCGCGCGCCCAAAACATGCCGAAAGATAATATCGAACGCGCCATTAAAAAGAGTGCCGATGATGCCGATACAAATTACGACGAAGTGCGCTACGAGGGCTTTGGCCCCGCCGGCATTGGCATTATCGTCGAGACGCTGACCGATAATCGCAACCGCACGGCGGGCGATGTGCGCTCTACTTTTTCCAAAAACGGCGGCAATCTTGGCGAGACTGGCTCGGTTTCTTTCATGTTCGATAAAGTCGGCGCGATTGAATTTGACGCCGATGTCGCCGATGCCGAAGCGGTGTTTGAGGCGGCCATTGAAGCGGGTGCAGAGGATGTGGATAGCTCGGGCGATGGCCATGAGATTATTTGCGCGGCCGATGAATTACACGCCGTGATGACCGCCTTGCAAGACGCCTTGGGCGAGCCGCGCGGCGCGACGATTATTTGGCGCGCGCAGAATGACATTGCGGTAGAGGGCGAAGCAGCGGAAAAAGTATTAAAGCTAATCGACGCGCTCGACGATGTAGATGATGTGCAAAATGTATATGCCAATTTCGATATTTCCGAAGATTTATTGGAACAATTATCGTCTGACTAGTGCCGCCCATTTTTGAAGGATATAATGTGAGCTCCTCAACACGACGCCTTATCGGTCTGGATCCGGGTCTTCGATTTCTCGGCTGGGGCGTGGTGGATATGAGCGGCACGAAATTAAAACATATCGCCAATGGCTCGGTGCGCTCCGATGCCAAATTGAGCCTCGCCGAACGCTTGCTGCAATTAGAGCAGGGGCTGAGCAAAGTCTTCGACCGCTATCAGCCAGACTTCGCGGCCGTCGAGCAGACCTTTGTGAACCGCGATGGGGCGGCAACCTTAAAGCTCGGCCAAGCGCGTGCCGTGTGTTTGCTGGAGCCAGCCCGCCGCGGCCTTTCGGTGGCCGAATATGCGCCCAATTTCATCAAGCGCAGTGTCACAGGCGCCGGCCACGCCGATAAAAACCAAATTAACGCCATGGTCAGTATGCTTTTGCCGCAAGCCGAAATTCACGATGAACACGCCGCCGATGCTTTGGCAATTGCTATTACGCTGGCGCATGCGGGCGATTTTGGCGGCAAAATGCAGGCCGCGATTGCGCGCGCCGATGCCAAAGGAGCGGCTTTATGATTGGGCGATTGCGCGGACGCGTCGATGGACATGGCGACAATTGGGTGCTGATTGATGTCGGCGGCGTTGGCTATATGGTCGAAGGCTCGCCGCGCATGATGGATAATTTACCCGCCGATGGCGAAGCCGTGAGCTTGGCCATTGAAACCTATGTGCGCGAAGACCAATTGCGCCTGTTCGGGTTTTTAAACGAAGAAGATAGAAGCTGGTTCCGCTTGCTGATGAGCGTGCAAGGCGTGGGTGCTAAAGTGGCGCTGGCCATTCAGGGCGTGCTGTCGGGTGCGGAATTATCGCAAGCCGTGGCCGCCGAAGACAAAGCCATGGTGGCGCGCGCGCCAGGTGTGGGCCCCAAAGTGGCGCAGCGCATTGTCACCGAGTTGAAAGATAAAGTGCCAGAAGCACAATTCGCCGTGGCCACGCCGCAAGGCGATGTCAGCAAAGCTTTAGGCGAGGCTTTATCGGCTTTGACCAATCTCGGCTATCCGCGCGCGCAAGCCAATGCTGGGCTGATGGCCGCACGGGCGAAATTGGACGATGAGGAAAGCAGCGTCGAAGCGCTCATCAAACAAGCCCTGAAGGAGCTGGTATAATGTCAGACCGCCTTATCGACCAAAATGAAATCGAGGCCGATAGCCAATCTGGCGGCGATACCGACCACGCCATGCGCCCCAAAACGCTGGCCAATTTTGTTGGCCAAAAAAAGGGGCGTGAAAATCTGGCGGTATTTATCGAGGCGGCTAAAAAACGCGGCGATGCGCTCGACCATGTTTTATTGGCGGGCCCGCCTGGCTTGGGCAAAACCACTTTGGCGCAAATCGTGGCGCGCGAATTAGGCACGGGCTTTCGCTCGACCTCGGGGCCGGTGATTTCCAAAGCGGGAGATTTGGCGGCGCTGCTGACCAATTTGGAGGCGCATGATGTTTTGTTTATCGATGAAATTCACCGCCTCAGCCCCGCCGTGGAAGAGGTTCTTTATCCGGCGATGGAAGATTTTGAGCTGGATTTAATCATCGGCGAAGGCCCCGCTGCGCGTTCGGTGAAAATCGATTTGCCGCCGTTTACTTTGGTCGGTGCCACCACGCGCTCGGGGCTTCTGACGACCCCTTTGCGCGACCGTTTCGGCATTCCTATTTACCTCGGCTTTTACACGCATGAGGAATTAGAGTTCATCGTGCGCCGCAACGCCGAGCTGATGGGGCTGGAGATGAGCGATGATGGCGCCAGAGAAATCGCCTCGCGCGCGCGCGGCACGCCGCGTGTAGCGGGTCGGCTTTTGCGCCGCGTCCGCGATTTTGCCAATGTCGAAAATGCTTCCATTATTGACGCCAAATTGGCCGATGCGGCGCTCACTCGATTGGAAGTCGATGGGCGTGGGCTGGATAATCTCGACCGCCGTTATTTGGTGGTTATGGCCGAAAAATTCATGGGCGGGCCGGTCGGCATTGATACTTTGGCGGCCGCTCTTGGCGAGCCGCGCGATGCTTTGGAAGATATCGTGGAGCCGTTTCTCATCCAGCTTGGTTTCGTCAATCGCACGCCGCGCGGGCGCGTGTTAATGCCCGCCGCCTTTGCCCATTTGGGGCTGGATGTGCCAAAGACGGCGCAAGATGCGGCGGCCGATTTATTTGATACTTCGACAAATTAGGAGGCGATATGGAGAGGCTTTTATCTCGCAAAACCGTGCTGGAACAACTCGGCTCATCGGGCGCGCTGATGGGCGCCTTTTGCCAGAGCGATACGGGGCCAAGCCACGTGATGCAAATTGTTATGCAATATGAAGACACAGATTTTTCGGGCTTTGTGTATCACGCCAATTATTTAAAATTTGCCGAGCGCGGGCGTTCGAATTTTCTGCGTCTGGCGGGGGTTGAGCATTCGGCTTTATTAGAAATGGAGCCGCCTTTGGCTTTTGTGGTGGGGCGCATGGAAATGGATTTTCTCGCGCCCGCGCGCATTGACGACCAACTGCTGGTGGAAACAGTGTTCACCCAATTTCGCGGCGCCCGATTGGTGGCCGAGCAGAGCATCACGCGGGTGGCGGATAATCAGCCGATTTGGCAGTCGCATGTTTTGGCGGCTTGCGTCGATTTGCAAGGCCGCGCCAAACGCATGCCCAAATCTATGTTGGCCGATTTAGCGCCATATCAGGGCGGGGCGATTTTGCCGCCGCCGAATTAGGCTGGCAACTGGGACAAACTTTGGTCACATTTCGTCCCTATGCCTTGGCCATAGGCTTTCCATCTCGAAACAGGTCATCAAAAAAGGGTATTTATGGATCCGGTTCTTGTGCAACAGGCGACGCATCTTGGAGCGTCGGATTTTTCTCTTTGGTCGCTGTTTTTACGCGCCGATATTGTCGTACAATCGGTGATGTTGGGGTTGCTATTGGCCTCGGTTTGGTGCTGGTCGATTATCTTGGAAAAAGCCACCACGCTGCGGCGCGTGCGCCATCAGGCGGATGAGTTTGAAGCGCTGTTTTGGTCGGGCGCTTCTTTGCAAAAAATTTACACGCAAGTGTCGAGCTATGACGGCGGCCCGTCGACGAAAGTTTTCAATGCCGCCATGAGCGAATATATCCGCTTCGAGAAAAGCAAGAAAACCGCGCAAGGTTTCTCCGGCGTGCAATTTGTCGAGCGCGCCCTAAACGCTTCGGTGGCGCGCGAGATGGAATATTTGGAACAGCGGCTTTTGGTACTGGCCACGGTCGGCGCGGTGGCGCCTTTCATCGGTTTATTCGGCACCGTATGGGGCATTATGAATTCCTTCCAAGCGATTGCGCTGAGCCAAGACACGAATTTGGCGGTCGTGGCGCCAGGCATTGCCGAGGCTTTATTTGCCACGGGTTTAGGGCTTTTGGCAGCGATTCCGGCGGTGATTGCTTACAATAAAATCTCCAGTGATTTGGGTCGTTTCGGCGCGCGGCTAGACCGCTTTGCCGATGATTTTGTGGCTCTGGTGGCGCGCCAAACGCCTAGCGAGAAAAAGGCCTAGCCGATGCAGCCGCCAAGCCGAGAGAAGCGCAAACGCTATCAACCGATGGCCGAGATTAATGTCACCCCCATGGTCGACATTATGTTGGTTTTGCTGATTGTCTTTATGGTGGCCGCGCCTTTGCTCACGGTTGGCGTGCCGGTTAATTTACCCAAAGCGGGCGCCAAACCTTTGCGCGGCGATGAAGAGCCGCTGGCGATTAGCGTCAATGCGCAGGGGCAGATATTTTTGCAAGACACGCAGATTGCGCTCGATGCTTTAGTGCCGCGCTTAAAGGCGATTGTTGGCACGGGCTATGAGCAGCGTATTTACGTGCGCGGCGATGAGGCGGTGTCTTATGGCCGCGTGGCCAATGTGGTGGCGCGCATTAACGCTGCCGGATTTGCCCGCGTGGCCTTGGTGACCGACACGCCCAAAGGCCAAAACAAATGAGCTTTCGCGCCGATGTTCTAGGGTCTTTGGCCTTGCACCTCGGGCTGGCTTTGCTGGTGACCCTATGGTCGCCCATGTTGCGCGATATGGATAGTCTAGACCCAGTTCTGCCGATTGATATCATCACGCTGGATGAGTTCACCCAATTGATTGAAAACACCGCCAAGCCGATAGACGTGGCCAAGCCTGTCACCGCCGCCGTGCCAGAGCGCGCCGCGCCGGAACCTGTGGTGGCGCCCCAAGATGCTGTGCCTTTATTGGACGCCGAAAAACCTGCCGAAGCGGCACCAAAAGAAGCTCCGGTGGAGAAACCCTCGCGCTTTAAAGTGGCCAAGCCGACACCTTTCGCCCGGCCTGACATCAAGCCCAAGCCTTTGCTCGACATTGGCCAGACGCGGGCTTTGCTGAATAAAATTCCCGATGCCCCAAACGTGCAAGACGAAGTCCAAGGCGATGACAATCAGGCTTTGGGCGAGCGGTTGACGTTTAGCGAAGTCGATGGCTTTCGCGCCCAAATGCGCCGCTGTTGGTCGCCGCCCTCAGGCGCGCGCGAAGCGGCCAATCTTGTGGTGAGCATTCGCCTGTCGTTAACGCCGACGGGGATGATTTCGGCAGGCCCCGTGGTGGTTAATCGTAGCCAATTGGGCGACCCGTTTTTTAGGGCTGCGGCGGAAAGTGTGCTACGTGCCATTCGTCGATGCCAACCGTTTAACATGCCAGTTGAGAAATATAAAAGCTGGCGCGATATTGAATTGACCTTTGACCCGCGTAAGATGCTCGGAAGCTAGGAGACCCAGACGATGAGATATGTGAGATATGTAAGCCAAGTCGTTCGCCAAATACGCCAGCCCCTTTTGGGCTTGGTGGTTTTTGCCCTGTTGCCGTTTTATGCGCAAGGCGCCCTGAAGATTGATATCACGCAAGGCAATGTCGAGCCGCTGCCGATTGCCGTTCTCGATTTCGTCAGCGAAGACGGCGTGGGGCAAGATTTGGCCAAAGTCGTGGTCGCGGATTTGGAACGCTCTGGGCTTTTTCGTCCGGTTGACCGCGAGGCTTTTATCGAGACGCAAGTGGGCGTCAACACGCGGCCAAGGTTTGCCGACTGGCGCGTGGTCAATGCGCTGGCTTTGGTGACGGGGCGCGCGGTCTTGCAAGGCGATGGCCGTTTGCGGGTAGAGTTTCGCCTTTGGGATGTGGTGGCAGGCCAGCAGATGACGGGCTTGCAGTTTTTCACCAAACCCGAAAACTGGCGCCGCATTAGCCATTTGGTGGCCGATGCGATTTACGAACGCCTGACCGGAGAAACCGGATATTTTGATACGCGCATCGTTTATGTGTCGGAATCGGGGCCGAAAAACCAACGGGTGAAAAAACTCGCGGTGATGGATCAAGACGGGTTTTCGCAAAGCGAATTAACCAGCGGTCGCGCTTTGGCGCTGACGCCGCGCTTCTCGCCCACCGCGCAAGAGATTACCTATCTCTCGTTCGCCAATAATAAGCCACGGGTGTATTTGCTCAACATTGAGACGGGTCAACAAGAGGTGGTCGGCGATTTTCCGGGCATGACTTTCGCGCCACGGTTTTCGCCCGATGGCCAAAAGATTATTCTGAGCCTCGAGCGCAATGGCAATTCCAATATTTATACGATGGATTTGCGCACCCGCGAGACGCGGCGGTTAACCTCGTCTTTGGCCATTGATACAGCCCCTTGCTTTGCCCCCGATGGCAGCCGCATTGTGTTTGAAAGCGACCGAATGGGCACGCAGCAGCTTTATGTGATGGAAGCCGATGGCTCGAATGTGCGCCGTATTTCGTATGGCGAAGGCCGCTATGCCACGCCGGTTTGGTCGCCGCGCGGCGATTTAATCGCCTTTACCAAGACGCTGAAGGGTCGGTTTTTAATCGGCGTGATGAAAGCCGATGGCTCTGGCGAGCGTATTTTGACCGAAGGGTTTCACAATGAAGGCCCCGCTTGGTCGCCAAATGGACGCGTAATTGCGTTTTTTCGCGAAGGAAAGGGAGCCGATGAAGGTTCTACCTTGTGGACGGTGGATGTTACGGGCTATAATGAGAGACCGATTGCGATACCCGGTTGGGCTTCGGACCCGGCATGGTCGCCGCTTATTCGGTAAGAAATTTTAAAGTTATTTTGAGTAATTATGTCATTCAGTTCAGCAAATGATTGCAATTGAGCTGTTTTTGGGTATTTTAATCTGATAATTCGGGCAAAATGTCTGATGGAAGTCTTGAGGAGCATTCAATGGGACCGTCTTCAAAATCAAAAATCATCCTATCCATGGCGTTGTTAGGCCTGGTTATCTCTGGCTGCGCCTCGACTACGGACAGCCGTGTAAATAGTTCATCTTCGGTAAATCGTGCGTCTAGCTCGCTAAATGCGGACGCTCAAGAGCTCGTTGCCAATGTTTCTGACCGCATTTTCTTTGCGACAGACCAATCCAATCTAGACGGCTCTTCGCGCGCCACTTTGCGCGACCAAGCTTCTTGGTTGAACCAAAACGCCTCCGTGCGCTTGACCATCGAAGGTCATGCGGATGAGCGTGGCACACGTGAATATAACTTGGCTTTGGGCGCGCGTCGCGCCAATGCCGTTCGGGACTTCCTCATCAGTGAGGGCGTGTCTGGCGATCGCTTGCAGACCATTTCTTATGGTAAAGAGCGTCCCGTATCGCTTTGCTCTGAGGAAAGCTGCTGGTCGAAAAACCGCCGCGCCGTTGCGAATATTCGCTAGGTAGAGCAGATTTGATTTGAGATTAGGGCGCCTTCGGGCGCCCTTTTTTCTTGCCGGCAAGCGGGCTATTTTTTGGCGCCAAGCCTGCCCTAATTTTGACGCGATTCAAGGCCATATCCCTCTTATGCAGTTGTTTTCAAAATTTTGTGTTGCCACCAGCCTATTTGGTTTTTCGATGATGATGTCGATGATGTCGATGATGCCTGGGGTGGCGCAAGCGCAATATGTTTCCTCGCCCACAACCCAAGCGGCGCGCTCGGCGCCGACGGGGCTTTTGACGCCGCAAAACTCGGGCGCCGATGGGCTGTTGGAAGCCAATGGCCAAGAACGTTTGGAAATGCTCGAGTTGAAATTGCTGCAAATCGAGCAATTGCTCACCGCCCAAAGCAATTTGCGCGCGCGCAGCCAATCCAATGAAGTGATGAAATTGCGCCAGCGCATCGAATTTCTCGAAGCCCAAGGCGGCGCGAGACCTGCCGCATCTGCGACGCCGCCCGCCAAGGCTTTTAACGCGCCCCTCGATGGCGCGGCTCCTCAAGGCGCGGCTCCTCAAGGCGCGGCTGAGCTACGTATGCGGTTCAACGATATGGCCGAGAGCTTGCGCACCCTGCAAGCCCATACCGACCGCTTGCTGCTGCAGATGCAAGCCCTGACCCAGCGCGTGGAAAGTGGCAAAGCCGATAATGAATTTCGCTTCCAAGCGCTCGAAAGCGGCGTTCGTCGTGCCAATGCAGGCATTTCATCGACTTCCAGCGAGCCAGAAGTCATCGGCTTTGTGCGCCGAGCGGCGCCGGTGGAAGGGTTGGAGACACCTGTCTCTACCTCTGCCTCTTCTTCTGCGTCTGCGGCGGCGCCTTTGGTTGGCGAGGGGGATTTGTCGACTTTGCAAAACTTTGGCCGCCAACCGCGCGCGCCCCTAAAAGACCCCAAGGCTTTATACAATCGGGCGCTGAAAGATTTACAAGCCGGAAAATATGGCGGCGCCGAGGCTGATTTTGCCTCGCTGGTCGAGGCCTATCCATCGCATAAATTAGCGGGCAATTCGCAATATTGGTTGGGCGAAACATTTTACGTGCGCCGCCAATATAAGCAGGCCGCCGAAGCCTTTTTGGCAGGCTATACGACCTATGCGCGAAGCCAAAAAGCGCCCGACAGTCTGTTGAAACTCGGCATGACATTGAACGCTTTGGGCGAGAAAAAAACTGGCTGTGATGCTCTGGCCGAACTGGGCGCGAAGTTTCCAGATGCCTCCAGCTCTATTCGCAAGCGAGCGCAAATCGAGCGCAAACGAGCTGGTTGTGGTCGCTAAAACGCCAGCGGCTTTTTTAAAAACGATAAACCGCTTGCACGCAGGCGCCCATGTGGCGCTGGCGGTGTCGGGCGGTGGCGACAGTCTGGGGCTTTTGGCTCTGGCGGCCAAAGCCAAAAGCCTAAAAAACGCGCCGAAGTTTAGCGTCCTCACCGTCGACCATGGGCTGCGCCCCGAGGCGCGAAGGGAGGCCAAAGCCGTGGCCAATGCCTGCAAGATGTTTGGCCTAAAACAGGTGACTTTGCGGGCGAAAGAAAAACTCGCGCCGCGCGATATCCAGCAGCAAGCCCGCTTTTTGCGGTATGGCCTGATGGCCGCTTGGTGCGCGCGCCACAAAGCCGAGGCTTTGGTTTTGGCGCATCATCAAGATGACCAAGCCGAGACGGTGTTGATGCGTTTGGCGCGCGGCAGCGGCGTCAATGGACTGTCGGGCATGGCGGAAAAACAGCTTTTGACCACGCCAAGCGGCGAGCTGGTTTTGCTACGACCGTTTTTGGCATGGCGCGGCGCGGAGCTGAAAAACATCGCAAAAAAAGCAGGCCTGCAAGCGGGCGAAGACCCGAGCAATGGAGACCGCGCCTATGAGCGCGTGCGCTGGCGCCAAGCCTTGCCGCAATTGGCCGAGGCGGGGCTGAGCGTCGAGGCGCTATCGGCTTTGGCCGATACGATGCGCGACGTGCGCACCAGCCTAGATGCGCAGCTTGTCACTTGGTTGGAAACCCATGCGAGGTGGCATGACTATGGCGTTTTATGTCTTTCGCGCGAGGCCTATAAGGCGCTTGAGGCGCCGGCGCGCGCGCGTCTTGTGGCGGCTTTTGTGCGCTATTTTGGCGCCCATACGCATCCGTTAAAGCGGGCGCAAATGCACGCCTTTGCGGCGCGTCCACTGCAGGCGTCTAGCGGCGGCGCGACTTTGGGCGGGGCGCAATTGCGCTGGCGTCGTGAGGTTGTTTTTCTGGGTCGCGAGTTGGCCGCCTGTCCGCCGCGCGCGCCTGTGGGAGCCAAAGCGATGGTTTGGGACAATCGGATGCGGGTTAAAACAACACAAAAAGGTCTTTTTGTCGCGCCATTGGGGCAGGCGGGGATGCAAGCCTTGCGCGAGGCCGGCGCAACAACCGCGCAGAAAGGGAAATTCGATACATCCCTTCCAGCCTGCTATATCGCGGCTTTGCCAGCGTTTTTTAAAGGCAAACGACTGGTGGCTTGCGCCAATATCGAGCCGAAGACAGGATTTTGGGCGCGCTCGGTTTATTCACAAGACCTCTATCTGCAGATTTTGCGGGGTGGGCAGCACTGGTAATGTGGCCTCGTCGTGCCTATATTAAATTCATAACGACGCGCCCTACAAGATTTGTCGTCGGTAAGTCAGAAAACGAAAAGGTGATGTCGTGAATGGTATGAGAAACATAGCTGTTTGGTTGGTCGTTGGTCTAATGCTGATTACCCTGTTTAACGTGTTCCAAAATCCGGGCACGCAAAACGCAGGGCGAAGCATTAATTTTTCTCAATTCGTCGCAGAAGTCGACGCAGGCTCCATCGCCGATGTCACCATCGAGGGCGATGCGATTACGGGCCATTATTCCGATGGCGGCGCGTTTTCCACCTATTCCCCGCCCAATGACCCCAACCTCGTGCAGCGCTTACAAGAGCGCGGCGTGTCGATTACCGCCAAACCCGATAGCTCCAATTCGCCAACTTTCCTCGGCGTGTTAATCTCATGGTTCCCCATGTTGCTGCTCATCGGTGTCTGGGTATTTTTCATGCGCCAAATGCAAGGCGGCGGCAAGGGCGCGATGGGCTTTGGCAAATCCAAAGCCAAACTGTTGAACGAAACGCATGGCCGCGTAACTTTTGACGATGTCGCCGGCATTGATGAAGCCAAAGATGATTTGCAAGAGATTGTCGATTTCCTGCAAGACCCAACCAAGTTTCAACGCCTCGGCGGACGCATTCCCAAAGGCGCTTTGCTGGTGGGGCCTCCTGGCACGGGTAAAACCCTTTTGGCGCGCGCCATTGCCGGAGAGGCTAATGTGCCGTTCTTCTCGATTTCAGGGTCTGACTTTGTTGAGATGTTTGTCGGCGTAGGCGCCAGCCGCGTGCGCGACATGTTCGAGCAAGCCAAAACCAATGCGCCGTGCATTATCTTTATCGATGAGATTGACGCAGTCGGTCGCCATCGTGGCGCCGGTCTCGGCGGCGGCAATGATGAGCGCGAGCAGACGCTGAACCAATTGCTGGTCGAGATGGATGGCTTTGAAGCCAATGAAAGCATTATTCTGATTGCCGCGACCAACCGTCCAGACGTGTTGGATCCCGCTCTCTTGCGCCCAGGTCGGTTTGACCGCCAGGTGGTGGTGCCAAATCCAGATATCATTGGCCGCGAGAAAATTCTCAAAGTCCACATGAAGAAAACGCCTTTGGCGGCCGATGTCGATGCGCGCACGATTGCGCGCGGCACGCCTGGTTTCTCGGGCGCGGATTTGGCCAATTTGGTCAATGAAGCGGCCTTGCTGGCGGCACGCCGCGCCAAACGTTTGGTGGCGATGCAAGAGTTTGAAGACGCCAAAGACAAAGTGATGATGGGCGCCGAGCGCCGCTCGATGGTGATGACCGAAGACGAGAAAAGTCTGACCGCCTATCACGAAGGTGGCCACGCTTTGGTGGCGATGAATATGGAATCCTCTGACCCGGTTCACAAGGCGACGATTATTCCGCGCGGTCGCGCATTGGGCATGGTGATGCGCCTGCCAGAACGCGATCAACTGTCGGTTTCGCGCGGCAAAATGAAAGCCGATTTGGCCGTGGCCATGGGCGGACGCATTGCCGAAGAGCTGATTTTCGGCCATGAAAAAGTCACCTCGGGCGCTTCCTCGGATATTCAAATGGCGACCAGTATGGCCAAAGCCATGGTTACCGAATATGGCATGAGCGAAGAAATGGGGCCGCTGTCCTATAGCGAAAACGAGCAAGAAGTTTTCCTCGGTCGTAGTGTGGCGCGCACGCAAAATATGTCGGAAGACACGCAGCGCCGCATCGATGCGGAAGTTCGTAAATTGGTGGAAGAAGGCTATGATATGGCCAAGAAAATCTGCCAAGACAAAATGGACGACCTGCATAAAATTGCCAAAGGCTTGTTGGAATATGAAACCTTGAGCGGGGATGAAATTGCTGGCTTGCTGAAAGGCGAGCTGCCGCATCGTCCCGACGATGATAATAAGCCGCAAACCGGTGGCCCTTCGTCGCCATTCCCAACCACGGGCAGCGCTGGCGTGGGCGGGGCAGAACCCCAAGGCACGTAAAATAGGCTATGGCGTCTGTCTCGACGCAGATTTTTGGCATCGTCAATATCACCGCCGATAGTTTTTCGGATGGGGGCAAATATCTCGACCCCCAAGCGGCGATATCGCACGCGCAAGATTTGCTATCGCAAGGCGCGCATGTTTTGGATGTCGGGCCCGCCTCCAGCCATCCCGATGCAGGCGATGTTTCGGCGGCTACTGAAATCGCCAGATTGGAAAGCGTTTGGGCGGGGTTAAAAGCCTTGGGCGCGCCGATAAGCGTCGATAGTTTTCAACCCGCCACACAACGCTGGGCGATGGCGCAAGGCGCCGATTGGTTAAATGATATCAATGGCTTCGCTGAAGCCAGCCTGTATGACGAATTGGCTGATTACAACGGCAAACTGGTGGTGATGCACGCCATTCAAGCCAAGGGCATTGCCACGCGCGAAGCGCCGCCCGAAGGCGATATTTGGCCGATTATTTTCCGATTTTTCGAACAAAGACTCGAGGCTTTTGAGCGCGCAGGGATTGCCCGCGACAAGCTGGTGCTAGACCCTGGCATGGGTTTTTTCCTCGGCAATCGGCCTGAAACCTCGCTCGAGGTTTTGGCGGGGCTGAACCGCTTGAAGCGCGCGTTTGATGTGCCGGTTTTGGTTTGCGTCTCGCGCAAAAGTTTTTTGCGCGCGCTGGCCTCGCCCAATGAGACGCCGATTGGCGTTGAAAAATCGGGCTCGATTTCGCTGGCTGGCGAAATGCTGGCATTAGAGCAACAGGTCGATTTTATTCGCACACATGCGCCCGAGCCTTTGGCGCAAGCCGTTGGTTTACGTAGGGCGCTGCTGGAAAAGTAATATATTGCAACAGCATGTGATTTGGGTGCGCCTGCAAAATTGGCGATAAACAGGCATGACTAGAAAATATTTTGGAACGGATGGCATTCGCGGTCGCGTGAATGGCGAAAAGATGAACGCCGAAACGGCTTTGCGTTTGGGCATGGCGGCGGGGCAGTATTTCCGCCGTGGCGAGCATCGCCATCGTGTGGTGATTGGCAAAGACACGCGTCTTTCGGGCTATATGATTGAGCCTGCCTTGGTGGCGGGGTTTACGTCTATGGGTATGGATGTGTTTTTGTTTGGGCCCATCCCGACGCCAGCCGTGGCCTTTTTAGCGCGCTCCTTGCGCGCCGATTTGGGCGTGATGATTTCCGCCTCGCATAATGCGTTTGAGGACAATGGCATTAAATTATTCGGCCCCGATGGGTTTAAATTATCGGATGCGATTGAGCAGAAAATCGAGCAATTGATGGATGCGCCCGCCGATGACCTGGTGCCGTCTGCCGAGCTGGGTCGGGCCAAGCGGATTGACGACAGCCAAGCGCGCTACATTGAGTTTGCCAAGCGCACCTTCCCGAAACATTTGACGCTGGAAGGCATTAAATTGGTAATCGATTGCGCCAATGGGGCGGCCTATAAAGTGGCACCGACGGCGCTTTGGGAGCTGGGCGCGGACGTGATTTCCATGGGCGTCTCGCCCGATGGGGTGAACATTAACAAAGGCTGCGGCTCGACCGATACGGCTGTTTTGGCCGAGCGCGTGCGCGAAACCCGCGCCGACATTGGCATTGCGCTAGATGGCGATGCCGACCGCCTGATTATTGTCGACGAGAACGGCACGGTTATCGATGGCGACCAAATTATGGGTCTGGTGGCGCGCGATTGGCAGAGCCGCGATTTACTCTCCGCCCCGGGCATTGTCACCACGGTGATGTCGAACCTCGGCCTTGAGCGGCATTTGCAAGACAACGGCCTATCGATGGCGCGCACGCAAGTGGGCGACCGCTATGTGGTGGAGCATATGCGCCAACATGGGTTTAACCTTGGCGGCGAGCAATCGGGCCATATGGTGATGTCTGATTTCTCAACCACGGGCGATGGCCTCATCGCGGCCTTGCAGGTTTTGGCGGTGATGAAGAAAACCGACAAGCCGGTGTCTGATTTATGCCGCGTGTTCACGCCGGTGCCGCAAATTCTAGAGAATGTGCGTTTCAGCTCTGGCGCGCCGCTAGAGCATGACGATGTGAAAGCCATTATTGCGGCTTGCGAAGTGAAGCTTGGCAATCAGGGGCGTCTGCTTATTCGCAAAAGCGGCACCGAGCCGCTTATCCGCGTGATGGCCGAGGGCGATGACGCGGCCTTGGTGCAGCAGCTTGTGTTTGAGATTGTCGACACCATTCAAACGGTTGCTGCGTGAGCGAAGCTAAATTTGTGCCGGGTAAAGTTATGGTCGTGGCGGGCTCTGACAGCGGCGGCGGGGCTGGCATTCAGGCCGACATAAAGGCGATTATGGCGCAAGGCGCTTATGCCACCACGGCGGTTTCGGCATTGACGGCGCAAAACACCCAAGGCGTGCAAGATATATTCGACGTGCCGCCGGCTTTTGTGGTCAGCCAAATGACCTCTATTTTGTCAGACATAGGTGCCGATATTTTAAAAACCGGCATGTTGGCCACGCGCGCCACCATCGAGGCGGTGGCCGAGGCGCGCGATCGGTTGAAGCCCGATTTGGCGATGATTGTCGACCCCGTGATGGTGGCCACCTCGGGCGACCCGCTTTTGGCCGAAGACGCGATTGCGGCGTTGGCCTCTCTGCTGGTGCGCCATGCGCTCATCGTGACGCCAAATTTGCCCGAAGCCAGCCTGCTGGTAGGGCGCGACACCGACACTTTGGACGACATGAAACGCGCCGCCGACAAATTAATGGAGGGCGGCGCGCATGCGGCGCTCATCAAGGGCGGCCATGCCAGTGCCTCGGGCAATTCGGTAAGTGATTTGTTAGCTTTGCAGTCGGGCATGCATGTGTTCGAGCAAGCCCGCCTAGAGACGACAAACACGCATGGCACGGGCTGCACTTTGGCGAGTGCGCTATCGGGTCAATTGGCCAATGCGATGGGGCGAGCGGATGGGGAGGTGGACAGCAAAGGCCACCCACCAGACGCCACGCTGCTGCACGCCACCGAGGCGGCGCTAACTTACGTCCACCGAGCCATAAAAGCCGCGCCAGACATCGGCCAAGGCCATGGGCCGGTTTGGCATGGGGTTTAGGTGAGTTTCTAATGGTTTATTTCTTGTGTTTTAATTTTTTCTTTTGGTGAGTTAACTCAAGTCTATTTTCGTCTAACCCAACGAGGTCTATTGTGCTCTGTCGCAGCGGCCTATTGTCAATTGGACGAATAAGAAGTCGTAAACGTGTAAGGCGACGAAGACTGTCTTTACCCAGATTATTATCACTTAACGAAGAGACTGTTCGTTTCAGCATGGGTCTGTCAATTTCTTTATAATAATCCAACATAACTATGGTGTTAAGAAACTCTGTGGTTGTATTTGGCTTGTTAGCCAGTAGACGCCTGAACACTTCTGAAAGTTTTTGGTCACCAACGAACCTAGCTGTGCAATGAGCAAATGCAGATACGAGATAACTTGTATGATTGAAGATAAACTTTCTCATTTCGTGTTCTAATTCCGCAGTGTCGTCCTCAGCTAAATCCAAGCCCTCCATTTCTGTTAGTATCGCCGGCAGAGAGAGTGTGTCCAGCAAAAGCGCTAAACTTTTCATGGCTATGTCATATATATCTTGCGTGAGCTTGATTTGAAAATCTGCATTACTTGAAACATGTTTTGGCGGGCGGGAGAGCGCCCCCGCCACTTTGGCGTTGGGAAGCGGAGCCAAGCTTGCGCCAAAATAAAACCAAAGTTGACGACTCTCAGCGCACGCCCTATATCGATAAGTGGGACACCTCTCCCCAACGAGAGGCAACGATCTGAAAGGGTTGCGATATGACAACTTTGACCAAACCGGACCTGCGTCCGGCAAACCCCAATTTTTCTTCTGGGCCATGTGCAAAACGCCCAGGGTTTTCCTTACAAGCTTTAGATGACGCCGTGCTTGGCCGTTCGCATCGCTCGAAACCGGGCAAGGCGAAACTGGCCGAAGCCATCGACCGCACGCGAGCCGTTTTGGGCGTGCCAGATGACTATCACATCGGCATCGTCCCCGCTTCCGACACCGGCGCCTATGAAATGGCCATGTGGTCGATGCTCGGCCAACGCGGCCTCGATATTCTGGCATGGGAAAGCTTCGGCTCCGGCTGGGTCACCGATGTGGTGAAACAATTAAAACTCGACGATGTGCGCGTCATGGAAGCCGACTACGGCCATCTGCCAGATTTAAGCACCGTCGATTTCTTCCGCGATGTCGCCTTCACGTGGAACGGCACAACGGCGGGCGTTCGGGTGCCAAATGGCGACTGGATTAGCGATACCCGCGAAGGCCTGACGCTGTGCGATGCCACATCCGCCGCCTTCGCCATGCAGCTGCCTTGGGACAAGCTCGATGTCACCACCTATAGCTGGCAAAAAGTGCTGGGCGGAGAAGCCGCCCACGGCATGTTGATTTTAAGCCCGCGCGCCGTGGCTCGCCTCGAAAGCTATACCCCCGCTTGGCCGCTGCCAAAAGTGTTCCGCCTCACCAAAAGCGGCAAGCTCATTGAGGGCATCTTCAAAGGCGAGACCATCAACACGCCGTCTATGTTGGCCGTGGAAGATTATCTCGACACCCTAAAATGGGCCGAAAGCCTCGGCGGTCTGTCTGGTCTTCTGGCTCGCGTGGCCGACAATAACCAAGCCTTGAACGACTGGGTGGCCAAAACCGATTGGGTGGCCAACCTGTGCCAAGACGAAGCCAATCAGTCGACCACCTCGGTCTGCTTGCAAATCGTCGATTCCGAAGTGCTCGCCATGGCGCCCGAGGCACAAAGCGCTTTGGCCAAAAAAATCGCCAGCCTTCTGGATGCAGAAGCCGTGGCCTATGACATCGGCGCCTATCGCGATGCCCCTGCGGGCTTGCGCATTTGGGCCGGCGCGACGGTGGAAGCATCCGACCTCGCAAACCTAACTCCGTGGCTCGATTGGGCCTTCGAAACAGCCAAAATGGAGGCACAAAATGCCTAAAGTACTAATTGCCGATAAAATGAGCCCTGCCGCCGAGCAGATTTTTAAAGACCGTGGCGTCGAAGTCGACGTGATTACGGGGTTGGAACGCGACGAGTTGATGAAAATCATCGACCAATATGACGGCCTCGCCGTGCGCTCCTCCACCAAAGCCACCCCGCCCGTGCTAGAAGCCGCCACCAATATGAAAGTCATTGGTCGCGCTGGCATTGGCGTCGATAACATCGACCTGCCCACCGCCACCGCCAATGGCATCGTGGTGATGAACACGCCGTTTGGCAATTCCATCACCACCGCAGAACACGCCATCGCCATGATGTTCGCCTTGGCGCGCCAAATTCCCGAAGCCAATGCCTCCACGCATGCGGGCAAATGGGAAAAGTCGCGCTTCATGGGCGTCGAGCTGACGGGCAAAACTTTGGGCGTCATCGGTTGTGGCAACATTGGTTCCATCGCCGCCAGCCGGGCTTTGGGCTTGAAAATGAAAGTGGTCACTTTTGACCCGTTCCTCACGCCAGACCGTGCGTTGGAAATGGGCGTCGAAAAAGCCGAGCTGAACGAGCTATTGGCGCGCGCCGATTTCATCACTTTGCACACGCCGCTGACCGATAAAACCCGCAATATTTTAAACGCCGACGCTTTGGCCAAATGTAAAAAAGGGGTGCGGATTATCAATTGCGCGCGCGGCGGTCTCATCGATGAGGCGGCTCTCAAAGCGGCGCTCGAAAGCGGCCAAGTTGCGGGCGCGGCGCTCGATGTGTTCGAAGAAGAACCAGCCAAAGCCAACCCATTATTCAACATGGAAAACGTTGTCTGCACTCCGCATTTGGGCGCCTCGACCGCCGAAGCGCAAGAAAACGTGGCGCTACAAGTGGCCGAACAAATGGCTGATTTTCTGATGACTGGCGCGGTCAATAACGCCATCAACGTGCCGTCCATTTCGGCCGAAGATGCGCCGCGTTTGCGCCCCTTCGTGGCCTTGGCCGAACAGCTGGGTCTGTTCGCGGGTCAATTGACCGAGAGCGGCATTGAAGGCGCAGAAATCGAATATGTCGGCGATGTCGCCGGCCTCAATGTGGCACCGCTGACCTCGGCCATTATGGCCGGCCTGTTGCGCCCGCTCTTGGCCGATGTGAACATGGTCTCGGCTCCCGCCATCGCCAAGGAGCGCGGCATTACCGTGTCGGAATCGAAACAAGACAGCAAAGGCGCGTTTGATAGTTACATTCGCCTGACCTTGAAAACCGAACGCCAGCAGCGCTCGGTGGCTGGCACCGTGTTCTCGGATGGCAAGCCGCGCATCATTCAGGTGAAGGGCATTAACATTCACGCCGAGCTGGCGCCGAATGTGCTTTACGTCACCAATACAGATGAGGCAGGTTTCATCGGCGCTTTGGGCAGTGCTTTGGGCAAACATGGCATTAATATTGCCAGCTTCCAATTGGGTCGTGAAAAGCCAGGTGGCGATGCTATCTCGCTGGTCAATATCGATAATCAAGCCAGCCCAGAAGTGCTAAAAGAACTAGAGACTTTGGAGCAAGTGGTTCAAATTCAACAGCTCAGCTTCTAAGGCTGCGAAATATCAGGCCCATTAGGGGCGAGAGGAAAACTCATGGCCAATGTAGTGGTTGTCGGCTCGCAATGGGGCGACGAAGGTAAAGGCAAGATTGTAGACTGGCTTTCGGTGCGAGCCGATGTCGTTGCGCGCTTTCAAGGCGGCCATAACGCAGGCCATACGCTGGTTATCAATGGCGAGGTTTACAAACTTTCCCTGCTGCCCTCGGGCATTGTGCGCGAAGGCAAATTGTCGGTCATCGGCAATGGGGTCGTCGTCGACCCATGGGCGCTGTTGCATGAAATGAAAACTTTGCGCGACCAAGGCGTGACCATTGAGCCGGATAATTTGAAGATTGCCGAAAACGCCACGCTGATTTTGCCCTTGCATCAGGAATTAGATGCGGTGCGCGAAAACGCCAATGGCGGCGTAAAAATTGGCACGACCAAACGCGGCATTGGCCCAGCTTACGAAGACAAAGTGGGACGCCGCGCCCTGCGTATCGCCGATTTGGCTGACCCCGATACGCTGGATGGGAAGATTGAACACCTTTTGGTGCATCACAATATGCTGCGCCGTGGGCTGAACTTGCCAGAATTTGATGCCGGCGAATTGAAAGCCAAATTGGTCGAAGTCGCGCCGCACATCACGCCTTATGCCGCGCCTGTATGGCACTTGCTGGATGAGGCACGGCGCGAGCGCAAGCGGATTTTGTTTGAAGGCGCGCAAGGTATTTTGCTGGATGTCGACCATGGCACGTACCCGTATGTGACTTCCTCCAACACGATTGCGGGTCAAGCCGCGATTGGGTCGGGCGTGGGGCCTTCGGCGCTCAACCATGTTTTGGGCATCACCAAAGCCTATACCACGCGCGTGGGCGAGGGGCCTTTCCCGACCGAGCAAGACAATGCAGACGGCCAAAAGCTGGGCGAACGCGGCCATGAATTTGGCACGGTTACCGGGCGCAAGCGGCGTTGCGGTTGGTTTGATGCGGTTCTGGTGCGCCAAGTGGTTCGTACCGCCGGCATTAACGGCATCGCGCTGACCAAGCTGGATGTGTTGGATGGGTTTGACGAAATTAAAATCTGCACGGGCTATAAATTAGACGGCAAAGAGATTGATTTTCTGCCAACCAATGCCGCCGAACAGGCACGCATTGAGCCGACCTATGAAACCATGCAGGGCTGGAACGAAACCAGTTATGGCGCGCGCTCATGGGCAGATTTGCCGGCCGAGGCTGTGCGTTATGTGCGCTATATCGAAGAGCTTATCGGCGCGCCGGTGACGCTTCTCTCGACCAGCCCCGAGCGCGATGACACGATTTTGGTGAAGGATCCGTTCGAGGATTGATCTGCCACGCCCTAAGGCTTGGCGGTTTCGCCTTCAATGGTGACGCCGTCTTCTGCGGCCACGGCAGACGACATGGCGGCTTTTAATTTTTCAAACGCGCGCGCTTCGATTTGGCGAATGCGCTCGCGGCTGACGTCATGGCGTTGGCTCAAGACCTCGAGGGTTTCGGGCGGGTCGGTGAGACGCCGCGCCATGAGAATTTCGCGTTCGCGCTCGTTCAAGCCCGACATGGCTTGCATTAAAATGGCGCGCCGCGAGTTGGTTTCATCGTCTTGCACCACTTGCGCTTCGGGGGTGGGGCTTTCGTCTTCCAGCCAATCTTGCCATTCGCCGCCGCCCTCATCGCCCATATCGCCGCCCCGCAAGGGCGCGTTCAGCGATTGGTCGCCGCTCAAGCGGCCTTCCATAGAGGACACCTCATCTTCGCGAACGCCCAGCCGCTCGGCAATGTCAGAGACTTGGTCAGGGTTCAAGGAGCCGCCATCGATGGCGTTGATTTCGCCTTTGAGGCGGCGCAAATTGAAGAATAGTTTTTTCTGCGCGGCCGTTGTGCCGATTTTCACCAACGACCAGCTGCGCAAAACATATTCTTGTATCGAGGCGCGGATCCACCACATGGCATAGGTCGCCAAGCGGAAGCCTCGGTCGGGGTCAAATTTTTGAACGGCGCGCATCAGCCCGACATTGCCTTCGGAAATAACTTCGCCAATCGGCAAACCGTAGCCGCGATAGCCCATGGCGATTTTGGCCACGAGGCGCAAATGGCTGGTGACCAATTTATGGGCTGATTTCGTGTCGCCTGATTTGGCGTAATCTTTCGCCAGTTCAAATTCCTCTTGCGCTTCGAGCATAGGAAATTTGCGAATATCCGTGAGGTATCGCGACAGGCTGCCTTCGGGATTTGGCGCAGGCGCAAGCGCCACCGCTTTCGATGCAGATGCCTTTTTGGCTGGCTTGATAGCTGTTTTTTTATCGCTCATAAGCTTTATATAGGCGCGCTTTATGGCGATTTAAAGACCCATGACACGCGTTTATGTCGCCAATTTCATCTCGGTGCTTTCCAAATCCTCGACCAATTGCTGCAAATCGGCGGGCAGTGGCGCTTCATAATAATGCGTCTCGCCCGTTATCGGATGCTCAAACCCAAGTGCGGCCGCGTGCAAGGCCTGCCTATCGAGCGCGGTGAGAGCGGTTTTTTGCGCGTCGGTGAGATGAATAGCGCGGCTTTTCATGCCGCTGCCGTATAATTTATCACCCAAAACCGGATGGCTGATATGCGCCATATGCACCCGAATTTGGTGCGTGCGCCCGGTCTCCAACCGACATTCGACGAGGCTGACTTGGCCATTGGCGAATTGGCGTTGGCGGCGATAATGGGTGACCGCATGGCGCGCGGTCTTGGCCCGCGAGATGGCTATTTTTTTGCGATTATTGGTGGCGCGCGCCAAAGGCATATCGACGGTGCCAGCGGCGGGCAAAGGCACGCCCCAGACGAGCGCTTTATACAAGCGCTGCATGCGCCCGTCTTGGCCATGGGCAGCAAATTGTTCGCTTAAGCCGCGATGGGCTTTGTCGTTTTTGGCCACCACCATAATGCCGCTGGTGTCCTTATCGAGGCGATGGACAATGCCCGGACGTTTTTCGCCGCCAATGCCCGATAGCGTGTCGCCGCAATGTGCCAGCAGCGCATTGACCAATGTGTGGTCTGGACTACCCGGGGCGGGATGGACAACCATGCCAGCCGGTTTATTGACCACCAAGAGGGCGTCATCTTCGAAGATAATATCCAAAGCGATATCTTGCGCCTTCACCGTGGTGTCGATAGGCGGGGGTAAAATCAGCTCAACGATATCATCTTGTTTGACCCGCCAAGACGGGTCTTTTATGGTTGAGGACGCCTGTCGGCGCGTCACGACACATTGGCCATCTTTAATCAGCTCTTGCACGCGCACACGAGATAAATCTTCGCTGGCCATCGCCACACGGCGGTCTAAGCGCGCGCCATCCGAGGCGTAGTCTACGGCGAAAGCCAATTTTTCAGGGAGTTCAGTCATGTCTCAAGATACCGCCATGTCGCCAAATAAAGCAAATCGTGGAGACGCCGAAAACGCTTCCGAGGAAGCTATAGCACAACCTTCGACAAGGTATGTGCGTGTTTTGCTCATCGTCGTGATTGGCCTTGGCGTGCTGATGGTCGGCGGCGCAGCCGTGGTTATCGGCACCGTCATCAAACGCGTGTCCAACCCCGAAGCGGTGCCAGCCAAACCGGGCTTTGGCGAGACGGAAATTAGCATTCCCTTGGGCAGCCAAGTCATGGGCGTCGAGAACGGCGACACCCGCATCATCGTCAAATTGCAAGACGAGCAAGGCCCGCTTCTGCTGTTGCTCGACCCCCGCAAGGGCGAAGAAAAAGGGCGTATCCGTCTGCGCCCGCAAGCGCAATAATCCGGTTTGGGAGAGGTCGATATGATGAAACTTTCGATAAGTGCCAGCCTCGCTCTGGCGGTTCTCATCGGTCTGATTGTTCTCTATCAGGCCGGCAATCGCGAGACCCTAAGTGCTGCGCAATTTCGCGCCGATAGCGGTTATCTCGAGGCTCAACTTGGCGATGGGGTGACCGCCTATCAAATCAGCGGTCCGGAAACGGGGCCCGTGGTGATTGTCATTCATGGCGGCACGCTCGGGTCTTTGGCCTATCAAGCCTATGTGCCGCCCTTGGTAAAAGCGGGTTACCGCGTGGTGGTGTATGACCAATATGGGCGTGGGTTTTCTGACCGCCCCAAGGCGGCGCTGACGATCGATTTAATGCGCCATCAATTGCGCGAGCTGATGGATTATTTGCAAATTAAACAGGCGAATTTATTTGGCGTAAGCTTCGGGGGAGCTATTTTGGCGCGCTTTGGTGCCATGCATCCCGAGCGCGTTTCGGCTTTGGCCTATCAGGTTCCGGTGATTGAGGGCGCCAGTGTTGGGCTGACGGGCAAGCTGGTGGCCATGCCGATTATTGGCCAATTACTGTCGCGCTATGTGGCCATCCCGAGCATTATTGCGCGCGGCGAGAGTTTCGGCACACAAACCGAAGAGGCGCGCCGTGTCGTGGCGCATTTCACCGAGCAGTTTAACGTGCAAGGCACGGAGCGCATGATGCGCGACCTTTTGCTGGGCGATGCGCTATCGAGCCGAATGGGAGACCATGTCACGCTGGGCGCCTTGGGTTTGCCGGCGCAATTTGTCTATGCCACCGATGACCCTGAAATTAAAGCGGCACAAGTAGAAGCGGCTTTGGCGCATTATGCCGCGCCAGAGGTGCATCGCTATACGGGCGGGCATTTTTTCTCTTCCGGAAAAACCGAAGAACTGGCGGCTAAATTAGATGGATTTTTTGCGCGCTCGAAACCGCGTTAAAACGGCATCCAGCTTCTTTTGGGGCTGAATTTTACATAGCCAAGGCTGATGCCAACTTGATAGCCAACCCCAACGCGCATGGGGGCGACGACCGTATTGCCGCGTTGTAAATAGTGAAACGCCACGCCGCCAATGGCGATGAGCGAGCCGTCGACGCCTGGGATGCGTTTGTGCAAATCTTCGGGTTTTTTAATATTATAAACCAGCGCGAAGCTTTTGGAGCCAGTGGCGCCCATATCCACGCCAAGCGAGGGGCCGCGCCAATAAATCGGCTCTTCGCGGCCATCTTTAAACAAAAGCGTGCCGCGCCCATAGCGCACGCCGAACATCGCCGAGACGGATAATTCTTCGCCGCGAATAATCGCGCTCGGCATGCCATAGCGAGAAAACGCATGGTCGACAATCTCGGCCATAGACTCGGCGGTGGCTCCGAGATATTTGGCCGAGGCGATGACCAGACTATTCTCGGAAAAATCTTCAATATTGGGCGGGTTTTTGCGGGTCTCTTGCGCGCGCACCGAGGCGACCAGCAGGGGGAGGCTGAGCGCGAGCCACAAGACACAAGCATAAAGCCGATATTGTGCCACTCGCTTTCCCCCCATTTTAGCGCTTATTTCAAAGCATCCTGCCAGTTATCGGAGGCGGCTGCAATAAAAGATGGATTGTCGAGGCCGCGCTCTAATTTGGCATAGGTGAAGCGCTTGCCGTCGCTAAAGGTGACGACGCCGCCCGCCGCTTCCAAAATCGCTTGGCCAGCGGCCGTGTCCCATTCCATGGTGCGGCCATAGCGCGGGTAAAAATCGGCCGAGCCTTCGGCCAAGAGGCAAAACTTATAGGAGGACGCGGTGGCAATGGTTTTGGTGACGTGCAATTGCTCGATAATATCTTGCGTCTCGCTGTCGCGATGCGAATAGCTGGCGATGACTTTCACGCCTTTTTCGGTAATTCGTTGGGTGCGCAAGCGGGTGGCTTGGCGGATATCCAAATCGCCATCGGGGGCGATGTCTAAGCGATAGGCGGCGTCTGTGCCGCTGAAATATAATTTCTCATGCACGGGCGCATAAATTACGCCAGCCACTGGCACGCGGTCGACAATCAGGCCAATGTTGACGGTGAAATTATCGCGTTTGGCGACGAAATCGCGCGTGCCGTCCAGCGGGTCGAGCAAGAAAAAAGCCGCATCGATTTTTTCCGGAGCGTGCACCGAACAAGCCTCTTCGCCAATGACTTGCACGTGCGGCGCAATTTTGGCCAAAGCGGTTTCGAGCAAAACCTCGGCATCGCGGTCGGCTTGGGTGACCGGTGATTTATCGGCTTTGGTTTCTTCTTCCACGCCATTTTTGAAATGCGTCATAATCAGCGCGCCCGCGTCTAAAGACATTTGGCACAGGGCGCGCATGAAGTCGGGGGCGTGTGGGTCGAAGCCCAATTGGGAAATCAATTTGTCTGACATAGGCCTGTGCTTAGCACAGGCCTTGCCAAACGGGAAGTTAAACAGGGCTCGAATTAAGCGCTGCACTCCATTTCATCGGTGTTCACGCGATAGCCGCGTCCCCAAACGGTTTGGATGAGCGGCGAACGAGCGCCGGCTTTTTCAATTTTCTTGCGAAGCTTGCAAATGAACACATCGATGATTTTCATCTCAGGTTCATCCATGCCGCCATAGAGATGGTCGAGAAAACTCTCTTTGGAAACCACATTGCCTTTGCGCAAGCAAAGGAGTTCAAACATTTTATATTCTTTCGAGGTCAAATCGACCCGCTTGTCGCCGACAATCACATCGCGCGCCGTGAGGTTTAGCGTCAGCTCGCCAAATTGTAGAATATTTTGCGAATGGCCATTGGCGCGGCGCACCAGCGCTTGTAAGCGCGCCACCAGCTCTTGCATGTTAAAGGGTTTGAGCAGGTAATCATCGGCGCCACTTTGCAAACACGAGAGGCGCGATTCGACTTCTGCATCGCCAGAGAGAATAAGCACCGGCAGATTGGTATTTTTCTGGCGCAGGTTTTCCAACACTTCGTCGCCACGCATATCGGGCAGGCCAAGGTCGAGGATCATCACTTGATACTCATATAGGCCGGCCAATTCCAACCCATCTTCGCCACGGTCGGCTTCATCGACATGGAAGCCTTCGGCTTCTAGCGACTCGGTAATCGACTGGGCAATCCGTACATCGTCTTCAATTAACAATACTCTCACGGCGAACTCCTACGGTTACGGTTACGATTTGCAACTGGGTTCAGCTAACCGCAAAACCTCGCTCACAAACAAATCAACTTTTTGTGAGCGTGCGTGAGCTGGCGTCAAAACCCAAGCATGCCATGGGCTTTGCCGCCTAAAAAATCGAAACCTTAAATCCAAAACCAAGTCTTGCGACGAGCGCGGCCATGCTATAGTGAACCCCTTATGACTGCACAAAATACCCCTTTCGCGCTCGACGCGCTGCCCGATATCGACCTTGGTATTGGCACGCGCGCGCAACGCAGCCAGCAGCGCGTGGTCATTGCCATGTCGGGCGGGGTCGATAGTTCGGTGGCGGCGGCGCTGGTCAAACGCGCGGGCTATGATGCGGTGGGCATTACTTTGCAATTATACGACCACGGCGAAGCGATACGGCGCAAAGGCGCGTGCTGTGCGGGGCAAGACATCCATGATGCGCGCTCGGTCGCGGCCAGTCTCGATATGCCGCATTATGTGCTGGATTATGAATCGCGTTTCAAAGAAAGCGTGATGGATGAATTTGTCGATGGCTATCTGGCTGGCCATACGCCCATTCCGTGCATTCGCTGCAATGAGACGGTGAAGTTTCGCGACCTGCTGGGCATGGCGCGCGATTTGGGCGCGGTGGCCATGGTCACGGGGCATTATATCGCCACGCGCGAGACCGATAGCGGTTGGGAAATGCACCGACCGCTCGATTTGGCGCGCGACCAATCGTATTTCCTATTCTCGACCACGCAAGAGCAGCTCGAGTTTTTGCGCTTTCCGCTGGCGCATTTGAGCAAAGAGGCGATACGCGACTATGCCGCCTCGCTGGGGCTGATGGTCGCCGATAAACCCGACAGCCAAGATATTTGCTTCGTGCCGAACGGCGATTACGCCAGTGTGATTAAACGCCTGCGCCCCGATTGCAGCCTGCCGGGCGAAATTCGTCATATGGATGGCTCACTTCTCGGCACGCATCAGGGGGTGTTGCATTATACGGTTGGCCAAAGACGCGGATTGGGCGTGGCCACCGGCGACCCGATTTATGTGGTGGCGATTGATGCCGATAAACGCGAAGTGATTGTCGGCCCGCGCGAGGCTTTGGCGCGCGCGCGCGTGCATCTCGATGAGGTGAATTGGCTCGGCGATGCGGCACAGGGCCCGATTGAGGTTTTGGCGCGCATCCGCTCGACGGGCGATCCGGCGCCTGCGCAATTGCACTTGGGTGAAAACGGCAAAGCCGATGTGGTTCTCTCGCAGCCAGAGGAGGGCGTGTCGCCTGGTCAGGCTTGCGTGTTTTATGCCAGTGACGGCGACCGCGTGTTGGGTGGCGGCTGGATTAAAAGCGCTTCTATTTCCTAAGCCCTATTTCTTAAAATTTGCTTTGGAATGCAAAAACCGTGCCATTTCGGCGGGGTTTCGGTTAAGCTCGTCGCCTAGGAGATGTCTATGGTGCTGGCGCCGCGTATTGAAATAAAGCAGTCGCAAAAACTGATGATGAACCCGCAGATGCAGCAGGCCATTCAGCTGTTGCAGCTGACCAATATTCAATTGCGCGAGCGGCTGGCGCGCGAGATGGAGCAGAACCCGTTTCTGGCTTTCGACGCGCAGCATTATCGCGAGGCGGGCGGCGAAAAGGGTGCCCCTCAAACCCGCGCGGTGCGGGTGCAAGGCACGAGCGGCGCGGGCTTAGGCTCGGATGTGGTGGCTGTGCGGGTCGATTTTTCCGCCAGCGAAGCCAGCGATATGAGCCAGCGACTAGAGCAAAACTTGGCCGAGGCGCCCAGCCTATCGGCGCATCTCATCGGGCAAATCGGCGAGGAAATAAACCAGCGCGAGGCCGCCGCCGTAGCTCTCGAGCTGGTCGGCTGGTTAGATGAAGACGGCTATTTGCGCGAGAGCGATGCCGAAATTTGCGCCCATTTAAACCTTGAGCCTGCCTTGCTCAGCGCAACGCTGAACCATTTACAAGGCTTTACTCCCGCCGGCGTCTTCGCCCGAGACCTAGCCGATTGCCTGCGTTTGCAGCTTCTGGCGCAGGATAAATTGACGCCAACCTATGCGGCTGTGTTGGCGAATTTGCCGCTCTTGGGACGCGGCGACATAGCCGGGCTAAGCGCGGCGGCAGGGGTGAAAGCGGAAGATTTACCCGTCTATTTGCAAACCATCCGCGCCCTAGACCCACGCCCCGCCGCCAGCTTTGAGACCCAAGACGAGGGCGTGGCTTTGCCCGATATTGTGGTGCTGGAAGGCGAGGGCGGTTGGCAGGCCTATTTGAACGAGGCGACTTTGCCCAGCGTTTTGGTGTTGGAGCGCGATTGGGAAGAAATGGCGACGCGCAAAATCACCGACGAGGAACGAAAATTCATGAAAGCTAATGTGCAATCGGCGCGCTGGCTGAAGAAGGCGACACAGCAACGCGCCGCAACGCTATTGCGCGTGGCGCGCGCCATCATTGGCCGCCAGCAGGGGTTTTTAAACCAAGGCATGATGGCGCTAGAGCCGCTGGTCTTGCGCGATATCGCCGAGACTTTGGAGCTGCACGAAAGCACCGTCAGCCGCTCGGCCAGTGGCAAGCTGGTGCAAACGCCCAAGGGGGTGTTTTACTTGAAGGATTTATTCTCGACCGCGCTCGGAGGAAAAGCGCGCGGAAAAGCGCGCGGCAGCAATAGCCAAGCGACCTCCTCGGCGGCCATTAAGGCAAGAATTGCCGAAGCTGTCGCGGCGGAAGTGGCGCATTTGGCGCCGCTCTCGGATGAGGCCCTGGTGGCGCTTTTGGGCGAGGCGGGCATTGAAGTGGCGCGGCGAACGGTGGCGAAATATCGCAAAGCTTTACATATTGGCTCGTCGGCGCAGCGCAAAAGAGCCGCCAAGATCGCCCGTGCGGCGGCGGATAATTAGCCGAAAAATTGCTCAAAAGGGCAATTGCCAGTGCCGTTAATTTGGTTTATATCAAGCTCACTCTTAACGAGGCTTTGCAACGCATGGCCTCCTGGAGCGGAGTAGCTCAGCTGGTTAGAGCAGCGGAATCATAATCCGCGTGTCGGGGGTTCAAGTCCCTCCTCCGCTACCAATTTCCGAAGGAAATTGGTAGCTCCTTTGCGCAAGGCGCACTAAAGCCAACAAGTTGGCAAGTGCTTTTAGCGTCCGCTATTTTCCCAATTGTCATCAGAATATATAATGGCATGATAAGTGCCAATATATTTGCATTATGGCCAAGGCCGTGTATCATCCTCTGTATGAAATTGAGAAAAACCCCTGACAGCCGTTTTGATAATCTGCCAGATTATGATTTCGAGCCGCATTTTGTAACCCTAGACGATGGCGAGGGTGCCACGTTGGACATGCATTACATTGAGGCCGGGCCCGCCGATGGTCAGCCTGTTGTGATGGTGCATGGCAATCCGACTTGGAGTTTCATGTGGCGCAAACTTATGCCGCAACTGGCCGCCGCTGGCTATCGAGCCATTGCCGTGGACCTGATTGGTATGGGGCGTTCGGATAAGCCGACGCGCCTGCGCGATTACACCATTGCGCGCCATGAGGCTTGGTTGAGCGGAGCTCTGTTCGACAAACTAGATTTGCATGGCGTGCATTTCGTGCTGCATGATTGGGGTGGCATTTTGGGTCTGCGGGTGGCGGCTAATTACCAAGACCGGCTTGCCAGTATCACTTTTTCAAATACCGGGTTTCCCGTCCGCGACCCGCAGGAAACCATTACCGATATGGCCATTCCTGGCTCAGAATTTTTGCGTAAATTTCAACTATTCGTGCGATTTAACCCGTTCTGGCGGCACTGGAATATGATGGCCAAAATCTGTTCCCGCGATTTAGAGACACAAGTGGTCGCTGGCTATGCGGCGCCTTATCCGAACTTTCGGTATTTGACGGGCAATCGCCAATTCACCCAAATGTTACCAACCCGCTATGACAATCGGATGCTGGTCGATAATTTTCGAGCCAGACAAAAACTGGCCAATTTCGATAAGCCATTTTTATGTCTCTATTCCGATAAAGATATTGTCGCCCCCGATGGCCATCAGAGCGTGCGCCCATTTATCGCCACGGCAGCCAACCGCGCACCGGTGATTCTAAAAGGCGGCAGTCATTTTCTGGTCGAAGATTGCCCCGAAGACTATGGCGCGGCTTTGCTGAGTTTTTTAACCGAGATTGGCTAGCCGTCTCTAAACCCAAACCTCACGATGGTTTTGACGCTCTACGCGTCTGTCACAGCGAGCGGTGAGCATGGCCTCAAGGCCGGTTTCGGCGAGCAGCACATCCACCTGCTTTTGGTCGGCCGCGCCGAGCTTGTCATAAGCATCTTGAATGCGCTGCAACATGAAAATGCGATAGGGCATCACCACGGCGTTTATGTCGACGCCCCGCCAAGCAAACTGGCACATGCCTATGCCACGGCCCAGACTTTCACCGCCAACCATCTCATTTTTTGCAGGGCGATGTTCCGCCAGCCAATCATTCGACATGGCAATCATCGCCTCTACTTCCGGCAGATAATCGGCAGCGACGCGGCGCAAGAGTACTTTTAGCGTATCGGGAATGGCGTCTTGTGCCAGCAGGCTTTCGTCGCGGCCCAGAAATTCGACCATATCGGCGCTCGGGTTGCGCATGCGCTCGGTCCAGCGGAATAGCATTTGCGCTTTTTCTTGCATCATCCGCAAAGGGTGCGGGTCGCGCCCCAAATGCGCGAAAAGCGCGGCGAATAATCCATAGTCGCCAATCGTCGGCGCGCCGCCCAAAAGATAGGGTTGGCTCGTAAAATGCGCGTCCAATTCGGCCAGCGTCTCTTCATAGGCCGCCTCAATTTGAGGCGCGGTTTCGGGCGTCACCCCAAACATCACCGCCGCCTTACGCATGCGGCCTGCCGCATGTAAAGCCATCTCGCCGCGTTCTTCGGGCGCCACTTGCGGCAGGGCAAAGAGGCCGAATTGCTGCAAAATAAAGTCGAGATTATCATCATCGAAATTCCAGCGATAATGCATGGCTGGACGCAGCAGGCCTTCGCCGCCAAAAAACTCCATAATCAGCGAGCTGATAAGCTGGCGCGGCGTTTGCGGATAGGCAGGCAGGCGGGTTGGCTGGCGGTTTTCAAACCAATCAATAATCTCGGTGCCGTCTTGCACAATCTCTTGCTCTGGCGTCTCCATAACCGGAATAATCCAACGGCCAAGCGCCGGGCGAATGACCGCGTCATAATGCGGGTCAGCAGGCGAAATATCGTCGAAATCAATATGTTGTTTTATCAAATAGGCACGTGCCTTGCCCGAGTAGAGCGAGACGCTCCACGTATACAGTTTGAACTTATTATCCATTATGTGTCCTTAAAACCAGATAGATGATTTGCCCGAAAGCGGCCAATAGCGTGAGGAGCATGCCGACCCAAATGCGCGGCGATACCAGCAGGCCAGAACTGGCGTCCACGGGCAAGGCATAAGTAACCGCCAAAGCGGCCTTTTTATATATATGACCGCCCGAAAATGCCGGATCCGTGACCGCGCGCATCAAATCGCGCCGACTGCGATAGCGAATGATGCCGCTGCCAGACCAGCCCGGATTGGCAGCTGTGTTCCAAGCCTCAATATAATCGCCGGCCGCGCCCGCGCTAAAAGCGGGATAGCCGCCATTGCGCAATAAGCGGCCGATGAAAGGGCGAAAATAACGGTTCAATAAAGCGGGCGCAGATACTGGCTCGCCGGTTCCGGGATGGGAAAGTTTGCCCTTGGTATAGACCAGCATATTGACCATGAAAAACTCGGCGCCCGTGTCGCTGCGCATGAAGTTCACCAAAGTGTGAAATCGGGTTTTGTCCAAATTTTCATTGGCTTCCATTTGCGCCATGAACATTTTGATTTCCGCTTCTTTTAGCGGCCCACGCCAGTTTTCATGCCATGCCAAGAATAGCAAAAACATAAGTAAAGCCGAACCCCATAGGTAAATCGATGCCATAGATGTTTCCTCCCGAGGCGCAAGAATATAAATTGACACCGCTAATGTCAATTTATAGATTAAGCCAAAGCCGCACGAGAAATTTAGGTCGCACAATATAGGTAGCACATGGGCAATCAAACGGAATTACGAGTTGTAGATGGGCGCCGCCAGCGCAGCGAGCGCAGTCGTGCCGCCATTATCACGGCTACTTTAAACCTTATCGATAGCGGCAATTATGCGCCGACCACGCGTGAAATTGCGCAAGAGGCGGGTATTGGCTTGCGGTCTTTCTTCCGTCACTTTGAGGACATGGAAGCCTTGATGGAAGCGATTGACCAGAAAATGCGCCAATATTACGAACCTTTATTCGACCGAGACTTTGAGGCGGGCGAGTTGGAGGCGCGCATCGAAGATACGGTCATCGGTCTTTCGGATGCCTATGAACGGCTTAAAAACATGATGATGATTACCCGAGTGCAATTATGGCGGTCTAAGGTTTTGCAAAAAAATTATGCCCGCAATCAAAATGGTTTGCGCAAACATTTGGAAAAATGGCTGCCCGAATTGAAAGACGTGCCAGAGGCAAACCGCGAGGCGGCACATGCGACGGCCTCGTTTGAGACTTGGGATCGTTTGCGGCGCCACCAAAAGCTCAATATCAGCCAAGCTCGCAATGCGATGATTGCCGCCCTCACGGCTGTTTTGTAATCTCTATATGAAGCCACTTTTGAAAATTATGGGTCTCTTGGCGCTGGTGTTTACCAGCACGTTTTTTCTGCTCAACGTGACGGGCGTGATTAGCGTGGCCAAAATTGAACTATGGTTGTTGGCGGCCAAGTCGGCCAATCCGGTTTGGGTTGGCGTGGCTGTGGCGGCTCTTTTATTTGCTGATTTGATTTTCACTGTCCCGACTTTGGCGACGCTTCTGCTGGCGGGTTATTTCATTGGCGCGGAATTTGCGGCTTTGGCGGGGGCGAGCGGCTTAATGGCGGCGGGCATCGGCGGCTATTGGATTAGTCGGCGCTATGGCGAACGCTTCGTGGCGCATATCGTGAAAGACGCGCATGAGCGCGAAGCGGCGGCGCAGGCCTTTCGCCGACACGGCCCCGTGGTTATTTTGCTGTCGCGTGCGATGCCGGTTTTGCCAGAAGTCTCGGCGTGTATGGCGGGGTTGACGCGGATGAATTTTATGACTTTCCTCGCGCTCTGGTCGATGAATGTCATCCCCTATTGTTTGATTGTCGCCTATGCCGGCTCCATCAGCACGCTAGACGACCCGCAGCCAGCTATCTTCACGGCTATCGGCTTATCGGTATTCTTTTGGTCGGGCTGGGCGATTTTTAATCGCCGACGAAACCGCTAAAAACCTACCCAAGCTCACCAGAATCGGAGCTTTGCTTAGCCATTAAAATGGCCAAAAACGGACTTCGATTGACTGCCAAAGGGCGCGGTGCCAGAGGCGTTGTAATCGCTGCCGATGCCATCGAGCTGCAAGAAGGCGGCTTTGGCGCCTGTGGCTTTCAGCACTTGGTCGACGCTCCTTTTATCTTGGCTCGCCAGAGCATGGTAATGGCGATGCAATTCGCTCAAGCACCACAGTCGATATTCAGAGGTCGGCAGCTTCTCATAAGGATAGCCTTCCAAGGTAACCGAATGGGTTTTCTGCTTGGCTTTCACCGCTTCCGCATTGGCGTTGAGCGCGGGCAGATGGGTTTTGCCGATTTTTTCGATAAGCGGCCAAACATCTTCGGGCAAGCTATCGGGCAGCGTGGGTGTCATTTGTGAGGCGCGTGCATTCCACACGCGCATAATCCATTCCATCACATGCGGCGCCGTTTCGCGCATGATTTTGGCGGGCATGGGATCCATGGAGAAATGGCGCAAATACGGCCCCATCAGGCCAATGTCGGCCAAGCAAGGGCGTTCGCCGAATAAGAAGGGGCGTTTTTTAAAAATTGGGTCGAGGATTTTCATGCCGCCGAGATAGGCGTTTTCGACATGATGCCAATTGGCTTTGGTGACGCCATCGCCGCGCACAAATGTGTTCATCTGGCGACGATAAATCATCCGGTTTTTCATCCACTTGGGAAGTTTAATATCATCGGTCGCCTCATCGACAATTTGGCGGCGCAAGAGATTGGCACTCTCCCAATACGACCAGCGATAATGCATGGCGGGGCGCCAGAGATATTCATCGGCATAATCTTCAATCAGGCGCGCGAAAAAAGCCATGGCAGGGTGGCTCGGCAAAATGGGCGTGTTTTTATCGTCAGCCTCCAGCCAATCTATCATCGGCGTGGTGTCGGTCATCAGGCGGCCATCTTCGAGTTGTAGGACGGGAATTTGTTGCGCGCCAAGTTGCTTTGGAAAAGTCTTTTCAAACTCGGTCATGGTGATGGCTTGAAAGCGAAACGGAATTTCCTTGTAGCGCAAATAGGCTTCCATCTTGCCGGTGAAATAAGAAATCTTAAGCCCGTAAATCGTCAACATAATGCGCTCTCCTTAAAAAAATAGTGTGACGGCAAAGCCGAGGCACGTCCAGCATAAGTCGTCTGCATTATTGGTTTTGGGCGGGCTTTGGGTCAATCAAGACTAGAGACGCGCCGGTGTTTTGGCCGCAATTTTTGCGTGTGTTTGGCCGAGCGCCCCGACACGCGTTTGCGCCACATGCGAAAGCTCGAGGCTTTCATGTGACGCCGCATCAGCTGAATAACTTGCGCTTCAGACAGGCCATGCTCGCGTTCAATCATGTCAAAGGCCGTGAGGTCATCCCACGCCATGGCGACAATTTCAGATATTTGGGCTTCGGTCATAGCTCTGAAATAGGTCAGATGATTGGCATGTCCATAGCTCTGTGAAAGCCGACGAATTTTGTCGCGCCCTAGCTCGGCTCGGTTTAGGTTTATATGTCACGCACGAAAAAAGGATATCGCCATGAGCATGCAATCGACGGATAGGCTGAGCTGGGGTCAGAAAATCGGCTATGGCAGTGGTGATTTTGCGCTCAATCTATATTGGCAGGGCATTAGCCTTTATCTGTTTTATTTTTATACCGATGTTCTGGGGCTGCCCAATGCGATGGCGGGGCTTATCTATGCCATTGGCTCGCTGTGGGATGCGGTTACCGACCCCGCCATGGGCTATGTGGCCGAGCGCACGCGCACGCGGTGGGGGCGCTATCGGCCATATTTATTGTTCACGCCCATCCCCTTGGGGCTTAGCTATATGTTGCTGTTCTGGCATCCGGGGGAGCTGTCCATCCCCATGTTGGCCGCGATGGCGCTGACCGGACAATTTGCTTTCCGTCTGGTGTTCACCATGGCCTCGACGCCTTACTCGTCGTTAATGGCGCGGATGACGCAAAACTCGCAAGACCGTGCGGGCATGGCGGGGGCGCGTATGGTGTTTGCTTATCTGGGCGGTTTTGCCGTGGTGGTTTTGGCGGGTAGCTTGCTGGAAAATGCCGAGACCGATGCGCAAGCTTTTTTATATTTGGCGTTGATATCGGGCGCGCTGGCGACATTGGTTCTCTGGCTGTGCTTTTGGCTCTGCCGCGAACCCGAAGAGGTGGGGGATGCGCCGGCCCCGTTAAGCTTGAAACAAAGCTTTTCCGGCATGGCGCAAAACACGCCGTTCCTCATCGTCTTTGCGTCTATTTTGCTGATGGTGCTTGGCACCACGGTGATTGGCAAAACCGTGCTGTATTATTTCGAATATCAATTGGGCGACCGCGATGCTGGCTCAAGCGCCTTGATGGCCTTTGCCGCTACGGGGCTTTTGGTCATTCCGTTCTGGACTTTTGTGACGCTAAAAACCTCGAAGCGGTTTGTCTGGATGGCAGGCAGTGCTTGCGCGGGGGCGGCGTTGCTGGCGTTTTTAGTCAACCCCGCCACGTCTGTCGCCATGGTGACGTGGAATTATGTCGCCATTGGTTTCGGCACGGGGGCGTTTGCCGTCACCTTCTGGGGCATGCTGCCCGACACGGTAGAATATGGCGAATGGAAAACCGGCGATCGGGTCGAGGCGATGATTTTCGGCTTTATTACGTTCGCGCAAAAAGCCGCCGTGGCTTTGAGCGCGATTATCCTCGGGCTGTTGTTAGATTTCATCGGCTATCAGGCGGGCGCCCTACAAAGCGCACAGACCTTGGATGGCTTGCGCTACATCATCGTCGGCGTGCCGCTGTTTGGCATTCTGGCCTCGGTGGCCTGTATGGTTTACTACCCGCTATCGCCCAAACGCCATGCGGATATCGTCGCCGAATTGGCGGCGCGATAGGGGTTATTTAGCCAAGCCAGGCGGCGTCCAATTGCCATCGCCATTGGCATCGACGTAAATCGGATTGCTATAGGCATATGGGAAGAAGCCCGGATAGACGGCTTTGTAAATATCGCTGGCCTTACCGCTGACTTCCAAGGTCACGAAACCATCTTGCTCGAAATGCATCGGTAGTGAGAAACTGCCATCTTCGGGCAAGGCTTGGCTGTGAACCATCTCGCCATTGAGCTGCACTTTCAGCCGATCGGCGCGCGCCCAATCGGCGCTGAAAACACGACCCTTCAAAACCCCCGATGCGCCGCTATGGGTGTCGCCCATTTTGGCTTGGCCTAAAGCCAACTCTAAAAACGGCCCCGTGGTGCCATAAAAGGCGCCCGCTTTCACCGCTTGGGTGAAACGGCTCATACGAAAGTCGTTTTGCCTATCGGCATTGAGGCGCACCATATTGCGCGGCAGAGCGACTTGTTGGGTGGTGTCATGGCTGTCGCTATTGGCGGTGGCGGCCAGCCTCTCGCCTTGCGCGACGAGCGATAACCAATCGAGCCGCGAGGCCGCCACGCGGTCGGGGCGATAGTCTTGTGTGCCGTTCATAATCTCCATCACATCGAAATCAATATCGCGCACGCCAGTAATCGGGTCGGGCGCGATGAGGCTATTGTTGGGCGTGCTGGTCAGGGGTTTATGCGGTTGATAGGGATGCGCGGCCACGCCCATATGATCAAAAAATTGTTCGCCATTTATATGCTCGGCAAAATCATCGGGCAGCTCATGCGAGAGTTTGAAACTGTGGCGCGCGTGGTTGAGTTGCGCCACAGGGTCGCCATGATGCACATGCATATCGTGCAGCACATCTCGGGTGCGGCGGTTTTCATGCGCCTTCAACCCGCGCCGATAGGCATGCGGCTCGACTTTCAACGGAAAGAAATTCATATGCCCGATGGTATGCGGCGCGCGCGGCGTCTCCAGCGTGCTGGTCACTTCGGAACCGGTGATGGCAATCATTTTATCGCTCACGCCCAACTCGCGCAGCAGCGGGTTGAAGTCAAAAATCGTGTCATGTTCGGCCGCCACCATAATTTCTCCACGCTCGGCCACGAAAGTGCGCACGCGCTTATGGGTGGAAAAAGCATTGTCCAAACTAGGGCCCGAATGCACATGCATATCGGCGCTCATATGATGCGGCGTGCGCAGCACACGTTTGGGCTTGGCAATGCGCAGGGCTTTGTCATGGCCGTCGCGCACGCTTAGCTCTGCGGTCTCCACCGAAAATTCGGGGCCGTGTACGGCGTAAACCGTATAATCGCCATCGGGCAAAAACACATGCGTTGGGTCGCTAGACACGCCGGCTAAATGCACATCGGAGGCGGCGTCTTGCGCGATGGGGCCATCGCCATTTTCAATCCGATAGCCGGTTAAGCTGTCTTCGAAATTGGGATTGGGAGTGTCGTTTTGGCCGCGAAAAGCCAACCGCATGGCCGTCCCGCGCGGCAAAGCAATGCGCGCGGCGCGGGCCGGGGTCAGGCTGGCTAATTTCGTATCCTTGGCGGCCATGGTGAATTTTTTCACAAGCGTATCGGCGGCAGGCGTCATCAAGCGCAAGGCATAATCGCCAGCGGGCAGGCGGGCGGAAAATCGGCCTTGGTTGTCGACGCTTACTTGCGTGAACGGCGCGCCATCGGCTTGGTCGATATGCACGCGCACGGTTTGGTCAGGCGCGCTGACTTGCCCGTATAGGCGAGGCGCCTCGGCGAATAATAAGTCGGTCACGCCAGAGACATCGGCGCTGGGCGCCACCCAAATTTCTTCTTCAAGTTGAAGCTTATCGCCCAGCTCAATTTCCATCAGGGCGACTTGCAGCAATTGCGCCAATCCCAAACGCTTGCCATCGCCAAAAGTGAAAGGTTCGGCCAGCGTTAAAAACGCCAAAGCGCTGCGGTCGGCAAGGGCAAAGCTCGGCAAGGCGTGTCGTTTGCCGTCTTGCAAAAGATGCGCCGAGACTTGCCGCCAGCCATAGCTAATGGGAACCAGCGAGTCATGCGGCGACAGTAAAACCACCGTATCGACGGGGCGCGCCGTTTCGGCATACGTCAGGGGGCCGCGGCCGACGAATTCTTGCTGCACAAACCCATTGGACAGCGAGGGGTCGCGGGTGGAGAGCAAAAACGTTTCCATCGAATGATAATTTAATACCGCCGTGCTGAAAATGGCGGGGGCGATGGCGTCTTCGTTTTGTCGCCAGATGGTTTTCGAAATTTGCATCCGCTCTGGCACATCGCGCGACAGCGTGTAGCGGGTTTCGACTTGCAGGCCGTGATGCGAGCCAAGGGTTACAAGGCTGGCCGCCTGTTGGTTTTGGCTGGCGCGAATATCGGAAATAGCAACGGGCTGCGCGAGACTGCCGTTGACCAAATCTTGCGAGGAGACGAATTGGTCGTCCGCGCGCGCGCAATAGCCCATGTCGCGAAGCGTGCCGCCCGAGGCGGAGAAGTCGCCCTCATGGGCAAGGCCGGCAAAGAGGATGCATAAAGTGCCGTTGGAAAGCACCCAATCGCCGATGCCGCCGATGGCATCGGGCCCTTTTTGTACCCATTGGGCGGCATTTTTGGCGGTTATTTGCGTGGCGGTCAGCAGTGTTTCGGCTCGCGCGGGCGTCCAAATTAGGCTGCTCAGGCACCAGAGGGAAAGTAAAACAAGGCGGCAAAAGGGGCGGGTCATAGCTCAGTCTCCAGATTTTCAAAAAGTGTGTCTCAACTGGGCGCAAAAGGCAAAGCCGATGTGGGGAATTATTCTTTACTGTTTTTCTACCAATCCATGCTAAGCATCGCGCAACGAAACTCATCGGCTGTTTGCAGCTGTATCGCGCGATGTCGTATCGGCCGCGATTTAGGAAACCCCTAGGAAAATATATGTCTAAGTTTGCTTCGCTTGGTCTCTCCAAGCAACTGGCCGACACGCTCGAAAAAAGCGGTTATTCGGATCCAACGCCCATTCAAGAAAAAACCATTCCCGAGCTGCTGAAAGGCCGCGACGTGGTGGGCATTGCGCAAACGGGCACCGGCAAGACGGCGGCTTTTGTTTTGCCGATTTTGGAAAAGCTCATTCAGGCGAAAACGCCCGTAGAGCCGAAACGCTGCACCGCCTTGATTGTGGTGCCAACGCGCGAATTGGCCAGCCAGATTGACGATAATATCGCCAAATATGGCGAGAAGATTTATCACCAACGCGCCAGCATTGTGGGCGGCATGAAATATCCCCCGCAAGTGAAGAAACTGTTTCGGGGGCTCGACATTATGGTGGCGACGCCTGGGCGTTTGGAAGACCATTTGAAACAGGGCAATATTTCGCTGCAAGACACGAAAATTGTGGTGTTGGATGAAGCCGACCAAATGATGGATTTGGGCTTTTTTCCGGCCATTCGCCGAATTATGCGCAAAGCCCCGCAAGACCGCCAAACGGTTTTGCTGTCGGCGACCATGCCGAAAGAAATTCGCAAACTCGCCAATGAGTTTTTGACCGACCCCGTCGATGTGCAAGTGGCCAAACAAGGCACGCCCATCGAGAAGATTGAGCAGATGGTTTACTTGATGGACCGCGCCAGCAAGCGACCTTTTTTGCTCGCGCAATTGGAAAATGAGTTCCGCACGATTGTGTTCACGCGCACCAAACATGGCGCCAATGATTTGGTCACTTTCTTGAAAAAGAAGGGCGTTTTGGCCTCGGCCATTCATGGCAATAAAAGTCAGGCGCAGCGTCAGCGCGCGCTCGATTTATTCCGCTCGGGCAAGGAACATATTCTGGTCGCCACCGATGTGGCGGCGCGCGGTATTGATATTCCCGATGTATCTTTGGTGGTCAATTATGACCCGCCGATGCAACCAGAAAGCTACGTTCACCGCATTGGCCGCACCGCGCGCGCCGGCCGCGAAGGCCGCGCCATTACGCTATGCGCGCCCGACGAGAAAAAACGTATGCGCGATGTCGAACGCCTCACGAAATTGAGCCTGCCGACACAAAATGTAACCGTCGCCATGCGCGAAATGAAAGCCCCCGATGCCTCGAAGGATACGAATGCGCCGACCCAAGACGGCGTGGAAGTGCAAGCTACCAAGACATTGAGCGATTTCGAAGACGGCTCGATGCCGCCACGTCCGAAGCGCAAGCAAGGCAAGAAGCCGCGCAATAGAGATAAAGGCAATTGGGATGGCAAGCCGCAAGGCAAACGTGACGGTAAATCAGGTGGCAAACCGGGTGGATTTAAAGGTAAAGCTGGCGGCAAACCTGGCGGATTTAAAGGCAAGCCCGGCGGAAAACCAAGCGGAAAACCGGGTGGCAAGAAGCCCGGTCATCGCGGCAGTCGACCGACGGGCTCGGGCGGCAAGCCGCAAGGCAAGCGCGCCGACTAGGTTTTACGAAGCTGATTTTTTAAAAAATCCGCGCCCCATTTGGGCTGCGATATAAAGCGTTACGATGGCGGCAACCACGGCTAGCGTATAACCGACACTGCCCAGAATATTTGACGCGCCCAAAGCATTGTCGCCAAATGACAAGGCACGCGAGCCTGACGCATTTCCCGTCCAATAAAATATCGTGTTGCTCCAGCCCGCAAAAATAATGCCCTTGGCAAACAGCTGCGCGCGAGCCATGGCCAATCCGCAGTGCGGCAAAGCGAACGCCATGGCGACCATGAGCAAGCAATTGCTAATGCCGCCCGCATGCGTGCGAACCCAGCCCTCGGTGGTGCCGAACATAGGCACGTTAATGAAAACCCCCGGCACAAGTTCCAAGCCGCCGATGAGGCTAATGGCCAACATAAAGCCGCTCAGCAGACCGATAAATAAAACCCACATGGCGTGGCCGAGTAATTGTTTTTGATAGGTTTCCATTGAGCTCTCCCGATAGGCTTGCCACGTCTAGATTTGCAATGTTTTGCGTGGCTTTTTTTCTGCGACTTAGATTATGCTTCTAGCCAAAGTTAGGGCTTTTTATCAGATAGGGTCAAGCGGCCTTGGGAGGAATTCAGGCGTGACAAAAATAATGCTACTCGGCTCGGGCGAGTTAGGCCGCGAATTGACCATCAGTCTCAAGCGTTTGGGCTGCACGGTGGTGGCCTGCGACCGCTATGAAAAGGCGCCCGCCATGCAAGTGGCCGATGAAGCTTTGGTGTTTGATATGCTCGATGCGGCGCAATTGCGCGCGCATGTGCAAAGTGTCGACCCCGACCTCGTGGTACCAGAAATTGAGGCCATCAACACGCAAGTTCTGATCGAGCTGGAAGCCAGCCGAACCATTGTGCCATCGGCGCGCGCCGTCGATTTGACGATGAACCGCGACCGCATCCGCGATCGCGCCGCCGAATTGGGTCTGCCAACGGCCAAATATCAATACGCCCAAAGCCTTGAAGCGCTGCTGAAAAGCTATCACGAGATGAAACGGAAGACAGTGGTGAAGCCGGTCATGAGTTCGTCTGGCAAAGGCCAATCGACGCTTGACGCTGGCGACGAAAAAGCCGCGCGCGCAGCTTGGCAGAACGCGGTGGAGAATATGCGCGGCGATAGGCCGAAAGTGATTATCGAAGAATTTATCGACTTTGATTACGAAATCACCCTTTTGACCATTCGTCAGAAAAACGGCGAGACGGTTTTTTGTCCGGTGCTTCGCCACGAGCAAGTCGATGGCGATTTTAAACGCAGCGAGCAAGGCACATTTGATATGGGCGCTTTGGAAGCGCAAGCGCAAGATATAGCGCGCCGCATTACCGATGACTTGCAAGGCTATGGTCTGTTCGGGGTCGAGTTTTTTGTGCGCGGCCAAGAGGTGATTTTCTCGGAGCTGAGCCCGCGCCCGCATGACACTGGATTGCTGACGCTCTATACGCAAAATCTATCCGAGTTCGATTTACACGCTCGCGCGATTTTACATCTGCCGATTAGCGATATCCGTTTGCTGCGGTCGGGCGCCTGCCATACGATTAATGCCGAGCAAGTGGCGGAGAGCTATACCATTGAAAACATAGACAAAGTGGAATCCATGTCGGAGGTAGAAGCCATGCATTTTAACAAGCCGAGCGCCTATCCCAATCGACGTCTGGGCATTATTTTTGCGCCCGACGCCGCGACCGCCGAGGCCGCACGCCGCCACATAACCATAAGCTATCGTTAGGAAACCCCATGGATATTCTCGTTGAGACACGCGCGAAAGTAACGACGATTACGCTGAACCGCCCCGCCGCGATGAACGCGATTACCCCCGATATGCATGACGCTTTGCACGCCGCTTTCGATGCCTTTGCCGCCGACGACAGCCAAGGCATTTGTGTGGTGAAAGGCGCGGGCGATCGTGCCTTTTGTGCGGGCAGCGATTTAAAAACCGTCAGCCAGCAGGGCGCCTACCCAAGCTCAGGCTATGCCGGATTGATAGAACGCTATGACCTCAACAAACCGATTATCGCCGCCGTCAATGGTTTGGCGCTTGGCGGGGGTTTCGAAATTGCTTTGGCCTGCGATATTATTATTGCCAGCGAAACCGCCAGCTTCGGCTTGCCCGAACCTTTGGCTGGCGTGGTGGCCTTGGGCGGCGGCTTGCATCGCTTGCCGCGCCAAGTCGGTTTGAAACAAGCCATGGGAATGATTTTAACGGGTCAGCGCGTCGATGCCGCCAAGGCCGAGAGCCTTGGGCTGGTCAATCAAGTGGTGGCGCCCGAGGCTTTGGACGCTGCCGTGGAAACATGGTGCGAGGCGATTTTAAAAGCCTCGCCCATGGCGGTGCGCGCCTCGAAGCAGACCGTGATGCGCGGGCTGGATGAGCCGAGTTTGGCGCAAGCCTTGAAAAACCAAGGCGGCTATCCCGCCTATCGCGATTGGGCCAAAAGCGATGACGCGCGCGAAGGCCCGCGCGCCTTTGCCGAAAAACGCAAACCCAAATGGCAGGTGTGAGTATGAAGCGTCCGAGTTTTTTCTTCGGTTGGTTGGTGCTTGTGGCCATTGGCTACAGCCTGTTCATTGGTGCCGGTATGATTTTCTATGCGATGTCGGTTCTGCTCGAGACGATTGTTGCGGCCACGGGGTTCAGCGTTGCGCAAATCTCGGGCGCCAATACGCTGTTTTTGGTAGCGGCGGGTTTTGCCGGCATTGGCGTGGGCGAGTTAATCTCGCGCTATGATGTTCGCTATTGCGTCGTCATCGGCACGCTGGTGATTGCGGGTGCCTATGGCCTCTTGCCGATGGTCTCCACATTGCCAGAGATTTACGGCGTTTATGTTTTGCTCGGCATTGGATATTCGATGACCGCGCTGGTGCCAGCCACCACATTGGTGGCGCGCTGGTTTGTTCGTCGCCGCGCTTTGGGATTGGCGCTCACGCAATCTGGATTGTCTTTGGGCGGCGTGCTTTTGACGCCAGCTCTGGCGCAAATGCTGAAAACCGGCGGCATTGATATGCTGCATAGTGGTTGGGTGTTCTGGGTTATTTTGGCCAATGTGCCGTTGACGCTGGCGTTTTTGCGCCCCAGCCCCCAAGCCATGGGGCAGCTGCCCGATGGCGATGCCCACGATGGGCAAAGCGAAGACACAATGACCGAGGGGCTTAGCGCGAGCGAGGCTTTGCGTTCGCGGTTTTTCCGCTGGTCGGCCAGCGCTTCCATTTTGGCGTTGATGGCACAAGTCGGCACCATCGCGCATGTGTTTAAATGGGGGCTAGAGCGCGCCGATGCCGAGACCGCCGCCATCACCATTGCCTCCGTTGCTTTTTGCTCGCTGGTCGGTCGGCTGATTTGCGGCGCTGTGCTGGATCGTCTTAATTTATTCAAATTTGTTTTGAGCGTTTACCTGCTGCAAGCCGCGACCCTCTTTGCCATGTCGATGGCACAAGGCGAGCTGGCGGTCTTGGCCATGACCATGGTGTTTGGCTTCACCGTGGGCAATATTTTAATGGTGCAGCCCTTATTGGTGGCGGCCGCTTTTGGCTTGCGCGATTTCCCCCGCATTCTCAGCTATCAGCAATTGATTATGAATTTCGGTGTCGCCTCTGGCCCGATTGCCATTGGCGTGATTTACGATTTCGGCGGCGGCTATGGCAATGCTTTTGTCTTCGTCAGCCTTTGCAGCCTCGCCGCCTTTGGCGCCCTCTGGATAGCCCGCGCGCCCGAATTGGTGCGCCGCGCTGATTAAGCTTTGGGTCGCCAAGCGCCGCGATAAATCGCGGTGACGATAATGCAGGCATAAATCACCAAGGCCACGCCGCTGACGGCAAAAATCGCTTCCACGCCGTATCCGGCAAAATGCACCAAGGCCGAAGCGCCGCCGACCGATAAGACAAAGCGCGCCATCATCGCGCGGATTGGCCAAGTCATAATGCCGGCGCCTTGGCTGGCGAAATATAAAATTAGCCCCATGCCCAAAAACGGATAGGCCGGCCCCACCAGCTGAATGTAAGATTTGGCGGTCTCATAAGCCACCGGATCATCGGTGAAAACAGGAATCCAGCTTTGCGGAAACAGCGCCAAGAGGCCGCCCGTGACACCGCATAGTATCGCCACACTGGCCACGCCATACCAGGCGGCATGTTCGGCACGGTCATAATTTCCCGCGCCAATATTGGTGCCGACAATGGTCGTGAGCGCCGTGCCGAAAGCGAAAATAATCGGCAGCATGAGAAACTCAATGCGCGTGCCAATGCCATAGCCAGCCAAAGCTTGCGAACCAAAACTGCCGACCAAAGCGGTCAGTCCCAAGATGGTGCCAACGGTCATCAGTGGATTGATGCTGGCGGGGCGTGCGACTTTTAAAATTTCGCCGACCAGATCTCGCTGCCAGCCGAAATGCACACGCCGCAGCGGGGTTGAGGTTTTATCGGAGGCCAATCTCGCCCATAAAAACAGCCCCATAATGAAAGCCGAAACAACGCTCGAGACGGCCGCGCCCGCAACGCCGAGCTGCGGCATACCAAATAGGCCAAGCACTAAAATGGCGGTGGTCGGCACTTGAATGACGGCGCTCATAATCATCAATTTGGCCGGAAAGCCCATATCGCCCGAGCCGCGAAATACCGAGCCCAAAACCGTGGACACCCACATGCTTATGCCGCCGATGAACAGCACCCAGCAATAGTCCATCGCGGCCTCGAGGATAGCGCCATCGCCGCCGAGGAACATTAAAAACGAGCGGCCAAATAAAGCGAAAACAAGCAAGAAAAACAGCGCGCCAATCGTGCCGCCAAAAATCGCATGCCAGACAAGTTTCTGCGCGCGCTCGGCGTTGCCATTGCCCAAGGCGCGTGCCACGGCCGAAGAAATGGCGCCGCCGAGCGCACCGCCCGACATGGTTTGCGTGAGCATCAATAAAGGAAACACCAAAGCAATGGCAGCCAGCGCCTCTGTGCCGAGGCGGCTGATAATCCAAACTTCGGTGAGATTGACGCCAGCTTGAATGGCAAAAGCTGCCGTATTGGGCGCCGTTAATGCCAGCAAAAGCGGCAGGGGCGGTTTGTTTAATAGGGCTTGGGTGCGCGGGTCCATAGAGGCTCTCGTTTTCATTGCGGTCAGCGTGTTAGAAGAAAGCATAGTGGTTCGTGCAAGTGCCACAAGGATTAGTTTGGCGCGCGCGCGCCATAAAAGGAGAAACCATGACCCAGTTGACTGTTTTGAAATGGCTCGGCACCAGTCTCGTGTTGAGCGGCATTTTGCTGACCAACCTGAATATATATCCGCTCAATATTATCATCCATGGCTCTGGCTCATTGCTATGGACGTGGGCGGGATTCTTGAGCAAAGACCGCGCTTTGATGACTAATTTCGGATTGCAATTGCCCTTGTTCGCCACGGGGCTTGCCCGCGTGATGGGCTGGATTTAGCTGTCTTGCGCGCTGCGGCGGATTTCGTCTTCGGCTAGTTTTTCCGATAGGTCTTGGTTTAGCAAAGCGTTGAACGAGGCGCTAAGGCTCGGGCGTTTTAGGGCTTTGCGAAGTTTTTTAAGCGGCCACGTAAGCAATACGCTACCGGCTTGCGCTTCCACGGTGGCGGTGGCGGCCCCGCCTTTGGCGAAGGACATTTCGCCAATCAGCGCATGTTCGCCGACGATAATGTCGGCGCCATTTTTATGCACAGTGGCCGCGCCCGACACGAGGTAATAAATCGCCTTAGTGGGCGCGCCTTCTTGGGTCAGCGGCTTGTCGGCGTCGAGGGTTTCCCATTCGGTCAGCTTCATCAATTTTCGAAAATCGGATTTTGAAAACCCTGTGAAATGTTCGCCCAAGGCTTGCTCTTGCGCGGTCAGCGGCGTGGCCCATTGCTTGGCTAGGCTGCGCCATATGACCGCAAGATTGGCCAGAATGGCCAAAACCGCCCAGCCAATCGCCAGCCCCGAAGCAGGGGTTTGGAAGGCAAGCCCATAGACCAAAAGGGCGGAACCAAAGGCAAATAGCGCGCGCGAGAGAATAATATCGGAAACAAAAAAGCCCAGAAAGAAAGCGCCAGCGCCCGCGTGCAGGAAATAAATCGGTTCCATTTTTACTACTCTCGTTACCAAAGGTCAGATATACAAATCGCATGATAGCTTAATTTCGCATCTCCACCTATATTCTTAAGCAAAGGAGCTCTTAAATGAAACATGCTGTTGGCCTACCTGCTGAATTGATTGATGGGTATCAAGCCTGGAAAAAAGATGGTTTTGAACGCCAATCCGCGCGCTATCTAGAGCTGGCCGAACAAGGCCAAAGCCCGAGCGCGATGGTTATTTCGTGTTGCGATAGTCGGGTGCAGGCGACGGAAATTTTTGGCACGCAAAGCGGCGATTTTTTCTTGCACCGCAATGTCGCCAATCTGGTTCCGCCTTACGCGCCCAATAGCGATTTTCATGGCACTTCGGCGGCGGTTGAATATGCGGTGAAAGCCCTGAAGGTCAGTCATTTGATTGTTCTGGGGCATTCGCAATGCGGCGGCGTGCAGGCTTGTTATGATATGTGCAGCCAAGGGGTAAGCGCTGAAGAGGGCGAGTTTGAATTCGTCGGCCATTGGCTAGATATGCTGCGCCCCGCCTATGCGCGGGTGGACGCGCAAGACAATGCGGCGCGGGTTATTGAAATGGGTCAGAAGGGCGTATTGGGGTCATTGGAAAACCTGATGCTGTTTCCTTTTGTGGCCGAGGCGGTGGCGTCGAAAACGCTGTCTTTGCATGGCGCTTGGCATGATATCGGCAGCGGAAATCTGTTGGCCTATAATGCCGAGACGGGGGTTTTTGAACCGCAATAGGGTTTGGCGATAGGCAAAAGAAAAGGGGCGGCTCAGAGATGTGAGCCGCCCCTTTGTTTTTTTGAGTGTTGCGCCTAGTCCGCGCAAGTTAACATTGGCTGTGCCTTCTAGTCCGTTCGATTGAAACTGATTGGTCTCGCCATCCACGCCCGAGCTAACGCCCAGCGTTTTGACAAGTTCCACCACGGATGGATTACCAATGTAAAACAGTTCTTCGCTATTAATCACATCTACCGGCACCGGCGCATCTTCCGCCGATTGGTTGATGTATGAGCCCGTGACGATAACCTCGTCGACGCTTTGCGCGTTGAGCGGGGAAAGCGACACACCCAACGCCAAAGCGCCGAGCAGGACTGATTTCCTAAAAATTAGATCTCCCATGATCTCTATCTCCCTTTATTTTTTTATTGGGTAAGACCACCTAAACAGCCAAGAGGCCGCGTAGCAAATGGATTAATTTAATTGCATTGCAGTTATTTACTTTGTCGCTGGCGCAAGCGGCATCGGGTAAATGGCTTGGGCGTTTTTCGTGGCCATTATCCATTTTGCCAAACCGATGATTTCGCCCTAAGGTTTCGGCTGAGATAACCAAACCAGCGAGGGGCCTATCATGGGTGCGAAGAAAATTAGCCAAATTAAAGCGCCAATGCAGGCCGTGGTTTATGCGTTGGGTGTCGCCGTGGGCGATGCGGTGAGCGCCGGACAAGAAGTCGCCGTGCTGGAAGCGATGAAAATGCAGCACGGGCTGCAAAGCCCCGTCACGGGCGTGGTTCGTGCCGTGAAAGTGACGCTGGGCGATGTCGTGGAAGAAAACGATGTGCTGATAAGCGTCGACGCACAAGCGGCCAGCCCCGACACGCAAGCCAGCGATGCCCCCAAACCCGAGGCGCAAGCCCAAGCCGCCGTTCGCGCCGATTTGGCCGAGCTGGAAGCCCGCCTTGGCCGCACGCTGGATGCCAATCGGGCCGAGAAAATCGAGCGGCGTCATAATCAGGGCTATCGCACGGCGCGCGAGAACGTCGATGATTTATGCGATGCGGGCAGCTTTATGGAATACGGCCAAATGACCATTGCCGCCCAACGCCAACGCCGCGAGTTGGACGACCTCATCGACAATACGCCCGCCGATGGTTTGGTGGCGGGCTTTGGCGCCATCAATGGCGATCAGTTCGACGAAGACACTTCGCGCACCGCCGTGTTGGCCTATGACTATACGGTGTTGGCTGGCACGCAAGGGCTGTTCAACCACAAGAAAACCGACCGCGTGTTGGAAATCGCGCAAGACTGGCAAGTGCCGATGGTGTTTTACACCGAAGGCGGCGGCGGGCGTCCGGGCGATACCGATGCCAGCAAAATTTCCGGCGGCGGCTTGGACGTAATGACCTTTGCCACTTGGGCGAAAGCCAGCGGCGTGGCGCCGCGCATTGCCGTGAACAATGGCTATTGCTTTGCCGGCAATGCGGTTTTGTTTGGCTGCGCCGATGTAACCATCGCCACCAAGTCGAGCTATATCGGCATGGGCGGGCCGGCGATGATTGAGGGCGGGGGTCTCGGCCAAGTGGCGCCCACCGAAGTGGGGCCAATGGACGTGCAGGCCGAAAACGGCGTGGTCGATTTGCTGGCCGAAAACGAAATAGAAGCCACCGCCATGGCCAAGCAATTGCTGGGCTATTTTCAAGGCCGCGTCAGCACGCATGGGTGCGCCGACCAGCGTAAACTGCGCACGCTCATTCCCGAAGATAGAAAGCGCGCCTATGACATGCGCGCCGCGCTGGAGCTATTGGCCGATACGGGCAGTTTCCTAGAGCTGCGCCGCGCCTATGGCAAGGGCATGATTACGGGTTTTATGCGCATTGAAGGGCGCCCTTTTGGGTTGATTGCCAATAATCCGGCGTATTTGGGCGGCGCGATTGATGCGGAAGCGGCGGAAAAAGCGGCGCGTTTTGTGCAGCTTTGCGATGGCTTTGAGTTACCCATTGTGTCGTTTTGCGATACGCCTGGTTTCATGGTGGGCCCCGAGCATGAGAAGCTGGCGACGGTGCGTCGGGCGTCTTCTTTATTGGTGGCTGGCGCCAGCGTTTCGGTGCCGGTGTTTTTGGTGGTGATGCGCAAGGGCTATGGCTTGGGCGCGCAAGCCATGGGCATGGGCAGTTTGCATGTGCCGCAAATGAGCGTGGCATGGCCAACAGGCGAGTTCGGGCCGATGGGGCTAGAGGGCGCGGTGCGGCTTGGCTATTCGAAAGAAATCGCGGCCGCAGGGGGCGAAGGCACGCCCGATGGCGATGCGCTGTTCACCAAATTATTGGGCGCGATGATTGAAAACGGCAAAGCCTTGAACGCGGCGATGTATCACGAGATTGACGCGGTCATCGACCCGAAGGACACGCGCGCCTATTTGCTGCGGGCTTTGAAAACCATGCCGGTCGGCAAAAAGGGCAGCGCAAACAGCCAAGGCAAGCGGCTGTTTATTCCGACTTGGTAGGCTACCCAACTTCATAATCCGAGAGTTTCACCTCGCGAGTCATATTCCAATAGTCGACCAATCGCCACGGCATCACCGAATAGACGCGGCCTTTCGAGTTGCGGTAATAGGTCGTCACGCCCGGGTGCATCCAAATCATATCGGCGTGGCCTTTATTATAGTCGCTCATATAAGCGTCTTGGGCTTGCTGCGTTGCCGCCATTTGGTCGATTCCTTCGTTCAACATCGTGACAATCGTATTGGCAATATAATGTGCGTGGCATTCGGCGATGAAAATGCCGCTGCCGCCATGGCCTAGCCCCGTGGTCGGGCCCGCCATCATGAATAGATTGGGAAACTCTGGCACCGATATGCCCAGATAAGCCTGCGGGTCGTCGCCATTCCAAACCTCCGACAGCGCCCCCTTCGGCCCCGTGATGTTTAGCCGCGAGGCCATTTTGCTAACCTCAAACCCCGTCGCCATCACCACAATATCCGGCGTGCAAACGCTGCCATTCTCGCCCGTCACTTGGCGCTCGGTAAAACTGGCTACACCCTCATTATGCAACGTCACATTGGGCTTCAGCAAAGTGTCATACCAGTTGTTATCCAGCAAAATGCGCTTGCCGTAAGGCGGATAATCCGGCATCGCCTTGTCGATAAGCTCAGGTCGGCGGCTCAGTTTGTCGCGAATATAATCGGCCATCTCGATGCGGTGGCGCTCGTTGATGCGGTTCAAGGAACGCTCAGGATGCGGCCACTCGGGGTCGATTTTCAGATGCGGCAATAGCCCGTCGCCATAGCGCCAAAACATCGTGAAACGAAACCACGCCGCATAAAAAGGCACATGCTCTAGCAAATATTGCGCGCCTTCGCTCAGCGTCTCGTGATAGCGCGGAATCGGGCGCGCCCATTGCGGGCTGCGCTGGAAAATCGTGAGCTCGGCCACCTCATCGGCAATGCTCGGCGCGATTTGCATCGACGAAGCGCCCGTGCCGACAATCGCCACTTTCTTGCCTTTCAGCTCGAGGTCTTTGGGCCATTGCGAGCTGTGAAACAGCGCCCCTTGGAAATCTTGTAAGCCGTCAATGTCTGGCATTTTGGCCAGACTAATTTGCCCCACGGCGCTGACCAAAATCGGCGCGTCCATCGTGGCTTCCCTGTCATCTCCGCCATCAGAGCCATCAGACTCGACATAGGAAATTTGCCAGCTTTTGCTATCCGCCTGCCAGTCCACGCGGGTCACATGAATGCCAAAGCGGATGTTTTCGCGCACTTGAAACTCATCCGCCTTATCGGACAGATAATCTTGAATTTCGCTTTGCGGCGAGAAATATTGGCTCCAGCGATAGCTCTTGCCGAAACTATAACTATAGGCGTGATTGGGCGTATCGACGCCCGCGCCGGGATAGGTGTTCTCCCACCACGTGCCGCCAATGCCTTGGTTCTTTTCCAAAATAATATAGGCCAAGCCCAAATCGTTCAGCAGCTTGCCCAGCGCAATGCCGGCACAGCCCGCGCCAATAATCACAATCGGGTGTTGGGGTTGGCTCTGCGGTTTGGCGATGGCGCTGCCGAGCGTATGAAAGCCCATTTGCTCGCGCATCATCGGCGCATATTCGCTCGGCACGGCCTCCGATAGGCTATGCGTCATCATGCGATTGAGCGTTGCCTCATCGGGGTCTGGCACGGCGACGCTTGGCGCGCTGGCGGATAGAATATCCAGCGCGGCGGCGCGTATCTCAGCTTGTATTTCGGGCGCAAGACCGGCGTCTTCATCGGCTATCAGGCGCACATTGCGGCGCGGGGCGTAAGGGGCTTCCAGCCATTTTTCGTCGCCCGTGTGATGGAATAAAACCATCAGCAGCACGCGCAAATCGGCTTGCGGCAGGGCTTTTTCTAGGGTGGCGCGCTCTAATTGCATCGTAAAGCCCCCTCGCGGGTCATCTCTTCTAGGGCGGCGGCGTCAAAGCCGAGAGCCTGCATAATGGCGCGGCTGTGTTCGCCGTGGCGGGGGCTCGGCTCGGCCAAAGAGGTGGCGGTGCCGCCAAACAGAATGGGGGGGGTCGGCGCCGTGAGCTTGCCCATATTTTCAGTCACATAGGTTTCCAGCGCGCCGATGGCCAGCACTTGTTCATTGGCTAAAAGAGAGCTGCGGGTTTCGCATTGGGCGAAAGGAATATCGGCCGCTTCAAAGACCCGCATCACGTCTGCTACGGGCATATCTTTCACCCCTTCAGCGACGAAACTCATAATCTCTGGCAAATGGGTCATGCGGGCGGGCATATTGGCAAAGCGCGCATCGGACATTAAATCCTCGCGGCCAAGCATGTTCAAAACCGCCGTCCAATGGCCATCGCTCAGCAGGGCGCAGGCAATCGACCCGTCTTTTGCCGTCAGCACTTTATAGCTCTCCGACAGAGGCGGCATGTCGAGCGCATCTTCATCTTGCAGGGTCAGACCCATCATGCCGTCGGGCCATAAAAAAGCGAGGCAGGCGTGCAGCATGGAAATATCAATGTGCTGGCCTTCGCCTGTGCTGGCGCGCGCCACCAAAGCGGCGGTGGCAGCTTGCGCCACCGTATAGGCCGTTACTTTGTCGCAAATCAGCATGCGGATGAAATCGAACTCGGCATTTTCCGCATCGGCATAATCGCCGCCCTGCAAGCCCGTCAGCCCAGAGATGCCCTGAATGACATGGTCATAAGCGGGACGCGCGGCGAGCGGGCCGACGGTGCCGAACCCGGTAACCGAAATATTCACCAAACGCGGGTTTGCTTTGCACACAACCTCAGGGCCAAGGCCCAAACTATCCATCACGCCCGGGCGATAATTATTCAGCATAATATCGGCATCGGCCGCCAGCCTTAGGACGGCCTCGGCGCCGGTTTTATGCTTGAGGTCCATCGCCAGAGATTGTTTGCCGCGATTGCAATTATGAAACAGGGCGGATTGGCCATTCTTTTGGCTGCCGATATAGCGCATCGGGTCGCCCATCTGCACCGGCTCGACTTTAATCACTTCGGCGCCTTGCGAGCGCAGCATCATGGCGGCAAGGGAACAGGTAATCATGGTCGACATTTCGACCACTCTCAGACCCGCTAATGGCTTTTCGGCGGTCGGTTTCGTCTGCATTCTTGTCTCCCGTCAGATGCCTGACTTCAGGCTATAGATATCGACGGGGGCGGGTCAAGCTTGTTACAGCCCCATTTGTTTCATCGCCAAGTCGCGCATAATCTCTTCCGAGCCGCCGCCGATGGCTTGCACTTTTACTTCCCGATAAATCCGCTCCACCGCATGGCCGCGCAAATATCCCGCGCCGCCAAAAATCTGCATAGCGGCGCTGGCAATCCATTCGAGATTGGTCGAGCAGTGGAATTTCAATTTCGATATTTCCGCCACGGGGCGATCGGCCGTATTCATAATTTCCGCCACCTGATTGAGATAAGCATCCATCGCGTCGATACGCGCCGACATATCGGCCAGCTTATGGCGAATGACTTGATGCGAGATAAGCGTCTCACCGAACGTCTCGCGCGATTGCGCGTAAGCCACGCATTCATCGAAGAGGCGTATCGACATGCCGCACATTTGCGCCGCCATCATAAAGCGCTCGAAGTTGAAATTATCCATAATGGCGAAAAAGCCTTTGTTTTCCTCGCCCATAATATTCGTCGCGGGAATGCGGCACTCGTCGAAATAAAGCGTCGCCGTATCCGACGCCCACCAGCCCATTTTGCGCTCAATCGGTGTGCGGCTAAATCCGGGCGTATCGGCATCGACGAAGAACAGCGAAATGCCGCCCATACCATCGCCGCCCGTGCGCGCGCCGATGACGAAAAAGCTGGCTTGCATGCCGCCGGTGATGAACATTTTTTGGCCGTTCAAAACCCATTCGTCGCCATCGCGCCGCGCCGTGGTTTGCATCCGCGCCACATCCGAGCCACCGCACGGTTCGGTGATGCCCAAAGCCCCGCCCTTGCGCCCCGAGAGCAGCTCGGGCAGCACGCGATTTTTAATCTCATCATTGGCCAGCTCGGTAAGCGGCTTTAACATAATGGAGCGCGAGCCAACGCTGGCCATCACGCCCCCCGCCGACGAGCGACCCATTTCCACCGCCGAGGCTTTGCGCATATGCGCATCGTCAAAGCCCAAGCCGCCATATTGCTCGGGGATGTTGAACCCGAAAACACCGAGTTGGCAGATCTTCTCATTTATCTCATGCGGGTATTCACCGGCCTCATCCCACTCATCGACATGGGGCCAAATTTCGGCTTCTAAGAACTTCGCAACGCTCTCGTGAAACGCTTTGCGTTCGTCGTTTAGAAATGGATTTATCATCGCTCAAGGCCTCCTAAAAATATTGCGATATCGTGGCGTGTTCTGCTTTACAAAGCAAGCGCACACGCTAACATCTCGGCTGGTAGCAGCGAGAAATGGGCTGGGGAGGCTTATGAGCGAGACGATTAGAATTGGCGGCGCAAGCGGCTATTGGGGCGAAAGCATGATGGCGACGCCGCAATTGTTGGCCGTCGAAGGCATGGATTATTTGGTCTATGATTTCCTTGCCGAGATTACCATGTCGATTCTGGCGCGTGCGCGAGCCGCCAATCCAGAAGCTGGCTATGCTGGCGATTTTATCACCGGCGTTTTAAAACCAAATTTGCGCCAAATCGCGGAAACAAAAGTTAAAATTCTCACCAATGCCGGCGGCGTTAATCCGCATAGCTGCGGCGCGGCAGCGCGCGCGCTGATTGCCGAGGCGGGGTTGGATTTAAAAGTCGCGGTCATCAGCGGCGATGATTTGCTTGAAGCGCGGGATAGCTTTGGCGAGTTTAAAGATATGTTCTCTGGGCAGGCTTGCCCCGACACCGCCTCGCTGGCCAGTGTGAACGCTTATCTGGGCGGGTTTCCCGTGGCGCAAGCCTTGGCAGGCGGCGCCGATATTGTGATTACCGGACGCAGCGTCGATAGCGCCGTCACTTTGGGGGCGTGCATTCATGCGTTCGATTGGCAGCCGCACGACCTCGATAAATTAGCAGGCGGCTCTTTGGCGGGGCATATTATTGAGTGCGGGCCGCAAGCCTCGGGCGGTAATTTTACCGATTGGAAACTGGCTGGCGACATCGCCAATATCGGCTATCCATTCATCGATATTGATGGCGAGGGAGCGTTCACTTGCGCCAAGCCAGAAGGCACGGGCGGCGTGGTGAATGTCGGCACGGTGTCGGAGCAAATGCTCTATGAAATCGGCGACCCGCGCGCTTATTTACTGCCCGATGTGACGTGCGATTTTTCACAAGTCAGCGTCACGGCGGTGGCCGAAAACCAAGTGCGTGTGGCCAATGCCAAAGGGCATAAGCCGCCGAGCCAATATAAAGTTTGCGCGACTTATGTGGACGGGTTTCGCGCGGGCACGATGATGAGTTTTATCGGGCTCGAGGCGGCGGCCAAAGCCAAGCATTTTGCCGAAGCGGCGTTTTCGCGCGCGCGGGCGGTTTTGCGCGCCCATAATCTGCCAGACTATAGCGAGACCAGCGTCGAGGTTATCGGCGATGATAGTCAATTCGGGCAGGCCAGTCGCGACCCGCAAGCGCGCGAAGTGGTGCTAAAAATAGCCGCCAAACACGATATGCAAGCCGGCGCAGGCGCTCTGCTGAAAGAGATTAGCGGCATGGGATTGGCGACGCCGGCCGGACTGTCGATATTCGCCGGCTCGCGCGCCAAGCCTTCGCCTGTGGTGCGGCTGTTTTCGTTTTTGCTCGATAAAGACAAAGTGGACATCGCGCTCGACATCGATGGCCAAACGAGCGCTTTCACCGAGACTATGTTGGAGGCACCGGCTCCGGCTTTGGCGGCGCAAACGCCCACGCCACCAAGTGCGGCTGGCACGGTGGAAGTGCCTTTGGTGAAACTGGCTTGGGGGCGCTCTGGCGATAAGGGCAATAAAGCCAATATCGGCGTGATTGCGCGCGAGGCCGCCTATTTGCCGTATATTTGGGCTGCCTTGGATGAGGCGGCTTTGCGTGCGCGCTTTGGCCATTTTATGGACGAGGGCAGTGCGCTAGAGCGGTTTTATTTGCCAGGCAGCCATGCCATGAATATTCTCATTGAAGCGGCTTTGGGCGGCGGCGGCACTTCGTCTTTGCGCAATGACCCACAGGGCAAAGCCTATGCACAGATTTTGCTCGACCATCCTATTTCCATTCCACAACAACTTGCGGAGACTTTGTAATGTCGGTGTTTGAAACCAAATTAGACGTCAAATCAGACGCTTATGCCAAAAACCGCGAAGACCAGCTCGGTAAAATCGGGCATTTGCGGATGTTGGAAGCGCGCGCCGAAAGCGCGTCGGAAAAACGCCGCCCTCGGTTTGAAGAACGCGGCCAGCTGACGCCGCGCGATCGCTTGGCGCAATTGCTCGACGCGGGCATGCCGTTTTTGCCGCTCTATAATATGGCCAGCTATTGCGTCGATGACCCCGACCGCGAGACCTCTATTCCTGGCGGCTCTACGCTGGCTGGCATTGGCTATGTCAGCGGCACGCGCTGCATGATTGTCGTCGATGACAGCGGCATTAACGCAGGCGCCGCCACCGAGATGGGCTTTCGCAAAAGCCTCGAAGCGATGAAAATCGCGCTGCAAAACAAATTGCCTTTCATCCATTTGGTGGAAAGCGCGGGCGCTAATTTAATGCAATATAAAGTCGAGCTGTGGGCGCATGGCGGCGGCGTGTTTTGCATGTTGGGTCGCTTAAGCGCGGCCGGCGTGCCAACGCTCACCATTCTGCACGGGCCCTCGACCGCAGGCGGGGCGTATATGCCCGGCATGTCAGATTATAATGTCGGCGTGAAACACAATGGCATGGCCGCCCTAGGTGGCGCCGCTTTGGTGCAAGCCGCAACGGGCGAAATTGCCGATGAACGCCAGCTCGGCGGCACAGAAATGCACGCCAGCACCACAGGCCTCATCGAATATTTGGCCGAAGATGACGCCGATGGCATTCGCCAGATGCGCGATGTCGTCGAAACCCTCGGCTGGAACGAACATTGCGACCCGATACCGGAGCGCGGCTTCGAGGAACCCTTATATGACGCGGAAGAGATTTTGGGTCTGGTGCCGACGGATTATAAAATCCCCTACGACAGCCGCGAGCTGATTGCGCGTATCGTGGATGGCTCGGATTTCACCGATTTCAAAAGCCGCTATGGCCCGAATTTGGTTTGTGTGCAGGCGAAAATATTTGGCCATCCCGTTGGAATTGTTGCCAATAATGGGCCAATGGGGCCAGACGAAGCGGCCAAGGGCGCGCATTTTTATCAGATTATCGACCAAGCCAATATCCCGCTTATTTTCCTCAATAATATCACCGGCTATATGGTTGGCACGGAATATGAGCAGGCGGGGATGATTAAACATGGCTCGAAAATGATTCAGGCGGCGGCGAATATTCGTGTGCCGAAACTGACGTTTTATGTTGGCGCGTCCTATGGCGCGGGCAATTATGGCATGGCGGGTTATGGCTATGACCCTGACTTTTTATTCGCGTGGCCAGGCGCCATGACCGGCGTGATGAGTGGCGAAAGCGCGGCTGGAACGATGGAAACCGTGGCGTTGAACAGCGCCAAGCGGCGCGGCGTCGAGCCCGATATGGAAGCTTTGGCCAAACAACGCGCGGCGATTGAAAAAGTATTCTCGTCGCAAGAAGATGCGTTTTTCACCTCCGGTCGCTTGCTCGACCATGGGGTGGTGGACCCGCGCGACACACGTAAAATTTTGGGCTTCACGCTAGAGACGATTTGGGAACGCAAGCACCGCACGCTGAACCCGAACGCCTTTGGCATTGGCCGCATGTAACGAGAAGGGGAATAAAATGTCTGCACCTGAAACCACGGTTGTTCTTCTCGAAGAAGATAAAGACTGGGCGACGCTTTGGCTCAACCGACCCGAGGCGCGCAATGCGATGTCGGATGAATTAGTGTCCGAGCTGCAAGCCATGCTGGATTATTTGGCCACGCGAGACGACATTCGCGGCATTACCGTGCGCGGCAAAGGCGATGTGTTTTGCGCTGGCGGCGACCTCAAGGGCTTTAAGAATAATTTCCAAGACGTGCGCACCGATGAGCAGGTCATTGAAGACAGCTCGAAAATGGGACGCTTCTTTTTGACCGTGCGCTCAATGCCGCAAGTGATTGTGTTTTTGCTGCAAGGCGCGGCCATGGCAGGCGGTTTGGGCATGGCCTCGGCGGGCGATATTGTGATTGCCACGAAAGACACGAAAATGGCGCTCACGGAGACGGCCATTGGCATTGTGCCAGCCCAAATCGGGCGCTATATCGTGGCGCGCACGGGCGACATTCAAGCGCGGCGCATCATGCTGACGGGGCATCGGTTCACGGCCGAGCAGGGCGTGGGCTATGGGCTGGTGGATATTCTGGTGGATGATTTGGCGGCTGGCGAAGCCGAGCTGCAAGATATTATCGCGGGCGTGCGCCGCTGTGCGCCGCGAGCCAATGCGGCGACCAAGAAACTACTCGAGGCCAATAAACAGTTAGATGACACGGCCATGATACGCTATGCGGGCGAAGCTTTCGCCGCCAGCGTGAAAAGCGACGAAGGTCGCGAAGGGGTCGCGTCCTTCTTAGAAAAACGAAAACCAAATTGGGTGCAGGAGTAGATATGGCTGCCATTCGTAAAATACTAATTGCCAACCGTGGTGAAATTGCCTGCCGCGTTATTCGCACGGCGCACGCCATGGGCATTCGCACAGTGGCGGTTTATTCGGATGCGGACGCTAGCGCCCCCCATGTTCGCCAAGCCAGCGAGGCGGTTCGCATTGGGCCAGGCCCGGTCGGCCAATCTTATTTGGTGGCCGAGAAAATTCTCGACGCGGCCAAACAAAGCGGCGCCGATGCCATTCACCCGGGCTATGGATTTTTGTCCGAAAACGCCGAATTTGCCGATGCGGTAGAAAAAGCTGGCCTGACTTTTATTGGCCCGAGCGGCCAGTCGATTGACCTCATGGGCAATAAAGCCGAAGCCAAACGCCGCATGATTGAGGCCAAAGTGCCTTGCATGCCGGGCTATGAAGGCAAAGACCAAAGCGATGAGGTTTTGCTGGCCGAGGGCGGCAAAATTGGCTTTCCCATCATGGTAAAAGCCGCCGCAGGTGGGGGAGGGCGCGGCATGCGTTTGGTGGAAAGCCAAGACGGATTGGCGGCTGCCATTTCGACGGCGCGCTCGGAGGCCGAGAATGCTTTTGGCTCGGGCGAGTTGATTTTGGAAAAAGCCATTGTGCAACCGCGCCACGTGGAAATTCAAGTGTTTGCCGATACTCATGGAAATGTGGTGCATATGGGCGAGCGCGATTGCTCGGTGCAACGCCGCCACCAAAAAGTTATCGAAGAAAGCCCATGCCCGGTGATGACACCAGAGCTGCGTGCCGCCATGGGCGCCGCCGCCGTGGAAGCGGCAGCGACGATTAACTATCGCGGCGCTGGCACGGTCGAGTTTTTGCTCGATGCCGATGGCAGCTTTTACTTCCTCGAGATGAACACAAGATTGCAAGTCGAGCATCCCGTCACCGAACAAGTGACGGGTTTGGATTTGGTCGAGCTGCAAATCAAAGTCGCCGAGGGCGAGAGCTTGGGGCTGACCCAAGAGGATGTGCAATTGAACGGCCACGCCATTGAAGTGCGCCTCTATGCCGAAGACCCGGCCAAGGGATTTTTGCCCAGCACCGGCACAGTGGCTTGTTTCGAGCAAGTGGCGCGCGAAGGCGTGCGCTATGATACGGGCATTGTCGGCGGGCAAGAAATTTCGCCCTTCTATGACCCGATGATTGCCAAGCTCATCACCACAGGCGCCAATCGCGAGACCGCGCGCAAGCTGATGATTGAAGCGCTGACCGATACGGCGCTCTTTGGTCCGCGCACCAATCGGGATTTTTTGATTGCTTGTTTGGAGAACGAGAAATTTGCCGAGGGCGATTTTTCAACGGGCTTTATCGCCGAGCAGTTTAGCGAAGCCGATTTGGCCGATAAGCTGGCCGGCGAAACGGCGCTGGCCATTCTGGCGGTTCGCCATTTTGTCATCGACCGTGAGGCGGCGCTTGCCAAGGCTTCGGCCAGCGGCATGCATGTGCCACAAGGGCTGATGCATTTTACCTCCGATGCCAGCCTGCGCACGCCCTATAAATTGGCGTTTAAAAATCAGGAAACCGAGGGCGTATCTCTCTCGGTTCGCAGCAAGTGCGCGGATAGCTATCAAGTGCATATCGGCGAGACTTGCGTGGAGGTTTTGGTGCGCGCCCATGACCGCACCCGCATGGTTTTGGAAACCAATGGCCGCCAATATATCAGCCAAGCTTTCTTGCAAGGCACTAGCTTGTTCGCGACCCTCGATGGCGCCACCTATACGTGCAGCAATATGCTGATGCGCAATGCCGCCAGCGAAGAAGTGGGCGACGGCAGCCGTGTGGTCGCGCCGATGCATGGCCGCGTAGTGGAGGTTTTTGTCGACGCAGGCGATACGGTGGCCAGCGGCGATAGACTGGTGATTGTCGAAGCGATGAAAATGCAGCATGAAATTCTGGCCACGGTCGATGGCGTGGTGGAACAGGTTATGGTATCTGCCGAAGCGCAAGTGGCGGCCGATGATTTGATGATTGCCATTGAAATGGAAGCAGAATAGGAACGCGATATGTTGAAAGAAGCTCTAGATTTCAAAGCCGAGTCCGATGGTCTTTACGCCCTGATGAAAGATTTGGACGATGCCGCTTTTGCCGCGCCAACGCAGTTTAAAGGCTGGACGCTAAACAATGTGCTGGAGCATTTGCATATGTGGAATTGGGCGGCCAATGAGAGCCATGCCGATGAAGATAATTTTGTCAGCTGGCTAAACGAGGCGATGACCTCTATCGGCCAAAGCAATATGCGCAGCTATGAGGCGCAATGGGTCGACGGCTTAAGCGGTCGGGCTTTGCTGGAAACTTGGCATGGGTTTTATACCGCCATGGCCGAGCGCATGGTCGATATCGACCCGAAGAAACGTCTGAAATGGGCGGGCCCCGACATGAGCGCGCGCTCGTCCATCTCGGCGCGTCTGATGGAAACGTGGGCGCATGGCCAAGAGGTTTATGACCATTTGGGCGTGACCCGCGCCAATAAAGACCACATCCGTGCCATCGCTGTTTTAGGCACAAATACTTTCGGCTGGACTTACGCCACCCGCGGCGAAACGCCGCCGGGCGCCATGCCCTATGTGCGCCTAAGCGCGCCTTCTGGCGAGATTTGGGAGTTCGGCGAGGCTAGCGATGCGGAAAGGTTAGAGGGAAATGCGGCAGACTTCTGCCAAGTTGTAACCCAGGTTCGTAATATCGCCGATACGGATTTGCGCGTCACAGGCACGGTGGCGACCGATTGGATGTCGAAAGCGCAGTGTTTCGCGGGCGCCCCAGAGACACCTCCTGCGCCGGGAACGCGCTTCACACGCAAGGTTTAATGCGCTACACCAGGTTTCTCAAATGCCCGTCGGCTGTTTAATACTGGAGCGATACAATGGATCTCGAGCTAAAACCTGAAGAACTTGTCTTTCAAAAAGAAGTCCGCGATTGGTTTGAAACCGTATTGCCCGAAGGCCACCCCATGAAGGGCAAGACGCTGATTACCCAAACCAAAGAAGAGACGAATTGGTGGCAAGGTCAGCTCCATGAAAAAGGCTGGGGCGCCGTTGGGTGGCCGCTCGCAGATGGCGGCACGACGTGGAGCGACCCGCAAAAAGCGATTTTTCAAGCCGAAGCGGCGCGCGCCCAAAGCCCGCATCAGTCGCCCTTTGGCATCACTATGGTCGGCCCCGTGATTTGCGCCTTTGGCTCGCCAGAGTTGAAAGCGCAGCATTTGCCGTCGATTTTGGATGGCTCCATCAATTGGTGCCAAGGCTATTCCGAGCCAGGTTCGGGTTCCGATTTGGCCAGCCTGCGCACCACAGCCGAGCGCGATGGCGAAGACTATGTTGTGAATGGTCAAAAAATCTGGACGACTTTGGCGCATTGGGCCGAGTGGATTTTCTGCCTCGTGCGCACCAGCCACGAAGGCAAGCCGCAGCAGGGTATCTCGTTTCTGCTCATCGATATGAACTCGCCAGGCATCGAAGTGAAGCCGATTTACACCATCGACGGCGCGCATCACCTAAACGAAGTTTATTTCACCGATGTTCGCGTGCCAGCCAGCAATTTGGTTGGCGAAGAAAACCAAGGCTGGACCTATGCCAAGTTTTTGCTGGGCAATGAACGCGCTGGTATCGCCGGCACGGGCATGATCCGCAATGGGTTGGAAAACCTGAAAAACGTCCATGCCTATCTCCATGAAACCGCAGCTGAAAGCTATCAAACAGACGCCTTTGAGCGCCGCCACGCCGAATTAAGCGTGCGGGCAGCGGCTTTGGAAACGTTAGAAAACCGCGCTTTATTTGCCGAAGAAGGCTCGGGCGAGGGGATGATTTTGCCCCTGCCGATGAAAGCTTTAGGCACGGAATTGCAGCAAGATATGGGCGATTTGGCCTATGACATGCTGGGCAATGAATCGAGCATTTTCTACGATAGCGAATTTGCCCCCACGGCCAGCGACAATGAGCCGAATCATCGCGCGCAAGCCCCGATGATGACGCATACAATGTTGTTCAATCGCGCCTCGACGATTTTCGGCGGCACGACCGAAGTGCAAAAAGGCATTATCTCGAAATTCGTCCTCGGCCTGTAAGCCGTTCGAAGCTAAACGAAGACCGCTTGCATTTGCATGGCATCCATGACGCGTCGGCCTTCGCTGTTCCAAACTTGGGTTAACTGCGAGCTATAGCCATCGCGCACATAGCGCGTGGCCGAGCGCATCAGCCACCAGCCGTCTTCGGTTTCGATTTTGTCGGTGAGGAAATTCATGTTCCAATTCATCGAGCTGAGCGCGCGCACGGGGCCGTCGAAAAACGTCAGCGCGGCGGGCGGCGTATCGGCCAGCACCAAAAGCGGCAGCAAGCCTTGGTCCCAACTCATCGGGTCGGTGAGGCGCGCCCACATTAAAATATCCGGATTATCCGTGCCTTCCATGAAGCGCGGGCCAGAGACCAAACGCCGGTCTAGGTTTTGCAAGAAACTCGGCGCGTCCTTATGGGCGGGGAAAAACGTCTCGACGTCATCGGGTTTCTTGTCGATGGCTTTCAAGGGATAATCGATTTCGCGCGCCAACTCGCGGGTGACGCCATAGGTGAAATGGCCATGCGTGCCGGCGCCCGTGGGGCTGTTGAGTTCGGCGGAAAACGTGATATTGTTTTTGCCTTGGCGCAGCAATTTATGCGCCACGCTCAGCTCGTCGATGGCGGGGCCAATGAAGTTTATTTGCGCCGTGCGCAAGGGCGACAGCTCGGGGTTGTCTTGCTGGATGGCAGCCGCCAAGAGGGCTGTGGTCAGCCCGCCAAACGCCGTGCGGCCTTGTTTCCAATTGTCGGGCAGGTCGGCCACATAGTTTGGGCCACTGGCCAGAAATGCAGCCATAATATCGCTATAGGTTTTCATGAAATTTGCTTTCTTGGGTTTGCCTCTCAAAGGCCGTTTAATAATTTTTGTCGCTCCGCGCGGTCTTTCTTCAAATGATATTCGCGCGACATAGCCGCCCCGCGTGTGGTGAAAACTTCGCTATGCACCAATTTCCATTGCCTCCCTCGGGTGGCTTTGGCACCGCTTCCGTCATTATGCGCGGCCAGTCGTTTGTCGAGGTCGACCGTCCAGCCGACATAGGATTTGGAAACGCCCTCGTCGCAGGTTTGCAGCAAGTAAACATAGCAGTTGCTCAGATAGCGTTTGGTGTTGGTCATAATCCTCGAAGGCTCTACTCTCGAGGCACAATATATTGCTTTACACTGCCTTGGAAAGGGTCTAATCACGCCGCAGATTTAGCGAATTTCGAGGATGCCATGTCGGAAGCTGAAAACCTTACAAACCTGCCAGAAAATACCGCATCGCGCGCCGCCGATGCGCTCTATGGCGTGTCGCGTTGGGGCGAGGGGCTGATTAGCGTTTTAGACAATGGTCATATCGGCCTTTTGCATCCCTCGCGCCCCGAAGCCGTGCCGACCGACTTAATGTCGGTGATTGATAATCTCGAGCAACGCGGCATCTCGGCGCCGGTTCTCTTGCGCGTGGCAGATTTCATTAGCTGGCGCATCGACCAGATTAACGATGCTTTCAATAGCGCGATTTCGCAACTGGACTATCAGGGCAGCTATAAAGGCGTCTTCCCGATTAAAGTGAACCAGCAGGCGCAAGTTATCGACCGCATTGTCGCTTACGGCGAGCGTCACGGGTTTGGGTTTGAGGTCGGCTCCAAGGCCGAGTTGCTGATTGCGATGGCGCATAATCCGGGCAGCGAAAGCGCGCTGATTTGCAATGGGGTGAAAGACGAAGAGTTTATTCAACTGGCGCTCATGTCTTTGCAGCTTGGGTTTAATACTTTTATCGTTTTGGAAAGCCCGCGCGAGTTGGATTTGGTTTTGGCCGTGGCCAAACGCATGAAGCTGCTTCCGCAATTGGGCATTCGAATTAAATTGACCCATGAGGTCAGCGGCAATTGGGCGGCTTCGTCTGGCGACCGCTCGACTTTTGGCATGACCATCGCGCAAGTGATGGATGTGGTGGACGCCTTGCGCGCCGATGGGTTTCTCGATTGCTTGAAACTGCAACATTGCCATTTGGGCAGCCAAGTGCCGAATATTATTGAAATCCGCATGGCGGCGCAGGAGGCCTGTCGGTTTTATTTAGAATTACGCAAAGAGGGCGCCCCCTTAGAGTTTCTCGATTTGGGGGGCGGGCTTGGCGTCGATTATACGGGCGAGCATCGCGCGACCGAAAACTCGACCAATTACACGCTGAGCGAATATTGCCTCAACATTGTCGAGACCGTGAAATACGCCATGGATGAGGCCGAAGCGCCCCATCCCGTTATCATCACCGAAAGCGGGCGCGCCTGCGTGGCGCAAAGCTCGATGCTGCTGTTCAACGTATTGGAAGCCACGCAATTTGACAGCACAGAGCCCGTGGCGGGCGCCGAGGACGACCATACGTTGTTGAAATCGATGTTGGCGGTGGAAGATTATCTGACGCCCGAGCGCGTCAATGAGGCGTGGAATGATTTGGTTTATTATCGCAATGAAATGCGCGCGCTGTTGAAAAGCGGGCAAGTCTCTTTGCGCGAAACCGCCAAGGCCGAGCGTATTCATCTTTATATGATGAGCCGCATTAAAACCATGTTGGTCGATAGCGATATGGAAAACGAAGAAATGGGGAAAGCCGTGGAGCAGACGGCAGATATTCTACACGGCAATTTCTCGCTGTTTCAAAGCCTGCCCGATGTTTGGGCCATCGACCAAATTCATCCGATTGCGCCGCTCCATCGGCTTACGGAAAAGCCGCGTCGGCGCGCCATTCTGTCGGATATCACTTGCGATAGCGACGGCAAAATTGACAAATTTGTGCTGGGCGATGGCGTGTCGAACACGCTGCCCGTGCATGATTTGCGCGATGGCGAAGATTATTATCTCGGCGTGTTTTTCGTCGGTGCCTATCAAGAAACTTTGGGCGATTTGCACAATTTATTTGGCGATACCAATGTGGTGACGATTGAATTGCGCGACGATGGTTCGTTTGAATTGATGCACGAACAAGAGGGCGATACGATTTCAGAAGTTCTGTCTTATGTAGAATATGACCCGCGCCTGATGGTGACGAATTTCAAGAAAACCGTCGAGAGCGCAGTGCGCGCTGGCAAGCTGAGCCCACGCGAGCGGCTGGAAATGATTACCGCCTTTAAAGATAGCCTCAACGGCTATACGTATTTCGAACGCTAGAGAGAGGGACGACACTTATGTCTCATGTATTGGTAATTGGCGCGGGCGGGGTTGGCTCGGTCGCGGTTCATAAAATGGCGATGTTGGGCGAGCGATTTAGCAAAATCACGCTGGCTTCGCGGCGCTTGTCGTCTTGTGAAGCCATTCAAAAAGCCGTGGCACAACGTCTGGGCCGCGAGATAGATATCGCGCAAGTGGATGCCGATGATGTGGCGCAAACCACCGCGCTGATTGAAAAAACCCAACCAGACTTAGTGGTTAATCTGGCGCTGCCGTATCAGGATTTGGCGATTATGGATGCCTGTTTGGCGACCGGCGTGCATTATTTGGATACGGCCAATTATGAGCCGCGCGACGAAGCGAAATTCGAATATCATTGGCAATGGGCGTATCAGGAACGCTTTGCCGAAAAGGGTCTGATGGCACTGCTTGGCTCGGGCTTCGACCCTGGTGTGACAAATGTGTTCACCGCCTATATTCAAAAGCATCTGGTGTCGGATATGAAGACGCTGGATATTCTCGATTGCAATGGCGGCGACCACGGGCAGGCTTTTGCAACGAATTTTAACCCGGAAATCAACATCCGCGAAATCACCGCGCCAGCGCGCCATTGGGCGAAAGGTGCTTGGGTGGAAACCCCCGCCCTGTCGCATAAACAAGCCTATGCGTTTCCCGAAGTCGGCGAGCGCAATATGTATCTGATGTATCACGAGGAGCTGGAATCCTTGTCGAAACATTATCCCGAACTCGAGCGCGCACGCTTTTGGATGACTTTTGGCGATGCCTATCTGACCCATTTGGAAGTGCTGCAAAACGTTGGCATGACGGCCATTGAGCCGGTGCTTTACGAGGGCAAAGAGATTGTGCCCTTGCAGTTTCTAAAAGCCGTTTTGCCCGACCCTGGCGATTTGGGCAAAACCACCAGCGGGAAAACCTGCATTGGCAATGTCGTCAGCGGTCAGCAGGCGGGCGTCGAGCGCACGGTCTATCTGTATAATAATTGCGACCATGAGGCGTGTTTTGCCGAAGTGGGCAGCCAAGCGGTTAGCTATACCACGGGCGTGCCAGCGATGATTGGCGCGGCTCTGATGTTGGATGGCACGTGGATGCAGCCGGGCGTGTTCAACCTCGAGCAGCTTGACCCAGACCCGTTCATGGCGATGCTGAACCAGCATGGCCTGCGATGGCAATATGTGGAGCTAGACGCTCCCTTGAGCTTTTGAGGTCGTTTTGAGCGGGGTCATGCCAACACAATCATCGGGCGCGGGGCATTTCGCGGCGTTTGATTTGTCGCGCGTGCCATCGCCGTGTTTCGTTGTCGACGAAGTGGCCTTGCGGCAAAACTTAGAAATTCTACAAGCGGTTTCCAAAGCCTCTGGCGCGGAAATTTTGCTAGCGCTCAAGGCGTTTTCCATGTGGTCGCTGGCGCCTTTGGTACGCCAATATATCAGCGGCACTTGCGCCTCGGGGCTGTGGGAAGCGCAATTGGCGGCGGCGCATTACGGCGGTCAATTGACCAGCTATGCGCCCGCCTTCAAGGGCGCGGAATTTGACGAGATTGCCCATTTGTCCGACCATATTGTGTTCAATAGCGCCGCGCAGGTGGCGCGTTTTGGCGCCCAAGCCCAACAGGCAGGCGCCTGCGTGGGCTTGCGGATAAACCCCGAGCATTCCGAAGGCGAAGTGGAAAAATACGACCCTTGCGCGGCTGGCTCGCGATTGGGACAGCCGATATCGCAACTGGCAGAGCTGCCCGAGGCGGTGACGGGCTTGCACATGCACAGTTTATGCGAGCAAGGTTTTGCCCCGCTTGCGCGCACGATAGAAGCCATTGAGCCGTTTTTAATCGCCCATAAAGAGCAGCTGACTTGGCTGAATTTGGGCGGTGGCCATCTCATCACCAAGCCCGATTATGACCGCGAGGGATTGGTCGATTTGCTGACGCGCTTGCGCGATACGTTAGACGTGCAAGTCTATTTGGAGCTCGGCACGAGCGTTGCTTTTGATGCGGGCATTCTCGTCGGCGAAGTGCTGGATGTGACGCAAAACGATGGGCCGATTGCCATTGTCGATATTTCCGCCACCTGCCATATGCCCGATGTTTTAGAAGCGCCCTATCGGCCTGCCTTATTGGGCGAGCCGACGTCTGGTGGCCAATCTGTGGTTTTGGGCGGCCCCAGTTGTTTGGCGGGCGATGTCATCGGTGCCTATGCTTTTGCGGATTTGCCGCAAGCGGGCGAGCGTTTGGCGTTTCTCGATCAGGCGCATTACTCGATGGTTAAAACCTCGACTTTCAATGGCATTGCTTTGCCGTCGATTGCGATTTGGAATAGCGATAGCGATGCGCTACGTCTGGTGAAGCAATTTGACTATCGTGATTTTGAAACCCGTCTCTCGTGAGCCAATTTTTATGAACCATTTTTTATGAGCCATTTTTTATGAGCCAGGCCACCCAATTTCTAGGCGAAGAATTAAGCGCGCGCGAAAACACCTTGGAGACGGCGCGCTTTGAGGTTGTGCCGTGTGGGCTGGAAGCCACGGTGTCTTACGGCACCGGCGCGGCGCGCGGCCCCCAAGCCATACTCGACGCCAGCCAACAATTAGAACGTCTGGTGGCCGGAAAAACGCCTTGTGCGCAGGGTATTTTCACCCATGCGGCGGTGGATTGCGAGCAGCCGATAGAAGACGTCATGGCAGATTTGCGCGCCCGCACGCGCGAGATTAGCGCGCGCGGCCATGTGCCAGTGACGCTAGGCGGCGAACATTCCATCAGCTATGGCGCCGTCATGGGTGTTGTCGATGGCCTTGGGCCAACCGCCCCGATTGGTTTGGTGCATATAGATGCCCATGCCGATTTTCGCGATGCCTATCAAGGCCATAAATATTCGCACGCCAGCGTGATGAACTTGCTGGCCGCCGAAGGCCTGCCGATGGCATCTTTCGGGGTGCGCGCTTTGGCCGAAGAAGAAGAGGCGGCACGCCGCGCGCATGGCGTTTTGACTTTCGATGGCCCCGAGCTGGTGCGCGCGCAAACCACCAGCGTGCAACTGCCGGATGCGTTTCCCGAAAATATTTATGTGACATTTGATGTCGATGGTCTCGACCCCTCGGTGATAGCGGCCACGGGCACGCCTGTTCCGGGCGGTTTGGGATTTTATCAAGCGCTGGATTTGATTGAAAGCACGCTCATCGGGCGGCGCTGTGTCGGCATCGATATCGTCGAGCTGGCGCCCATAGACGGCCAAAGCGTGTCAGATTTCACCGCTGCTTCGATTGCCTATCATCTGATGGGCATGGCTCTGTAAGCTTTTAGCAAAAAAAACCCCCGACGTGGGAGGAACGTCGGGGGGTAGATAATGGGATCTGAGGAGATCTTCCATTTGTCTATACGTAAGATTTTACAGGACGGATGTTTAATTTTTCATTAAACTGGCGGCAGGGAGATAATTTTATGAAAAACGCAAGCAAACTGGCACTTTTCTTGGCCTTTTTAGCGGCGCCACTGGCTGTCCATAGCGCCGATAAATCGCACGACCGAGAGGTTTTATTCGGCGAAACTCATTTGCACACAGTGATGTCGTTTGATGCATATATTTTTGGCAATCGCAACACGCCCGAAGATGCCTATCGCTTTGCCAAGGGCGAAACCATTCAGCATCCGGCGGGGTTTGACATGAAACTCGGCGAGCCTTTGGATTTTCAATCGGTGACCGACCACGCGATTTATCTCGGCATGTTGCCGGCCATGCACAATCCAAAATTGAAAGTCTCCAAACACCCGATATCGCTCGAAATGCGCAAAGCCAAAACCGCCGTGGAGCGGTTGAAAGCTTTTCAAAAACTATTCCCCTATTTGAACCAAAGCGACAAGCCAGATGAATTGGTTGATATGGAGGTGATGAAATCGGCTTGGAGCGAGATTATCGCTTCTGCCAATCGCCATAATGAGCCGGGTAAATTCACCACGCTCATCGGCTATGAGTTCACCTCAGGGCCGCAAAACCAAAACCTGCACCGCAATGTCTTCTTCCGCGGCGATAAAGCGCCGAGCCTGCCGTTTAGCCGCATTATGTCGCCCAACCCCGAAGACCTTTGGAAGTGGATGGATAAGTTGCGCAGCCGAGGCATGGACACATTGGCGGTGCCGCATAATTCGAACGGCTCCAATGGCTTGATGTTCCAAACCACCAAATGGGATGGCAGCCCGATGGATAGGGCTTACGCCAAAACGCGGATGCGCAATGAGCCGATTGTGGAAGTCACGCAAGTGAAGGGCGATAGCGAAACCCATCCGCTGCTCTCGCCCAATGATGAATATGCCGATTTTGAAACCATGCCGTTCCGCATCGGCGCTTGGGTGCCAAGTAAAGAAAACGGCTCTTATGTGCGCCAAGCCTATCGCCGTGGTCTCGAGATGGCGGCGCAAGGCAAAGGCAATCCGTATAAATTTGGCCTCATCGGCGCCTCCGACACGCATGTGGGCGCGGGCGCTTTCGACGAGGATAACTATTGGTCGAAAGTCGGACTGGTCGATAGTAACGCCAAATTGCGTGGTTCCGTGCCGCTCGATAAGCCGAATAAAGATGGCACTCGGTACAATGAAAATAATTTCCAAACTTGGAGCGCGTCGGGTCTGGCGGCGGTCTGGGCGGATAGCAATACGCGCGGCGATATTTTCGATGCCATGCGCCGCAAGGAAACCTATGCGACCACGGGGCCACGGATGAAATTGCGGTTTTTCGCATCGGATAATTTCGAGCGGCGCATTCTCAAACGCGCCAATATGGTCGAGCGCGCCTATCGCCAAGGCGTTTCCATGGGCAGCGATTTGACTTTGCAAAAAGGGCAATCGCCAGAGTTTTTGCTGTGGGCGATGCGCGATGCGCGCTCGCAAGGGCTGCAACGTCTGCAAATTGTCAAAGGCTGGCTCCAACCCGATGGCTCCAGTGCGGAAAAAGTATTTGATGTGGCTTGTGCGGGGGGAAAATCGCCCAATGCCAAGCATCGCTGCCCCGACAATGGCGCCAAAGTGGAGCTAAAAACCTGCAAAGCTTCGGCCAAAACCTCGGCCGATGAGCTGAAGGTGATTTGGCGCGACCCGGAATATAGCTCGGGTCAGCAGGCGTTTTATTATGTTCGCGTGATGGAAAATCCGAGCTGTCGTTGGTCGAGCTGGGATGCTTTGCGGGCGGGTGTGGCGCCGCGTCCCGATGTCGATGCGACGATCCAAGAGCGGGCTTATTCGTCGCCGATTTGGGTAAATTAAGCGGCGGGCTTTTTGGATTTTGTCCAATCGAACAGCAGTTTTGCGCCGAGGACGACGAGAAACACAGCCACCGATAAGGAGACAATGGCCGGCCCAATAGGGACGGCCATTTTTTCTGCCATCGGCAAGCCGATGAGCATGGAGGCGCAAGCGATAAGACTGCCGCCGACGCCCATGGCTTCGGGCGATTTGGCGAATAGCCGCGCCGTGGATGCGGGGATAATCAGCAGCGAGGTAATCAACAGCGCGCCGACCAATTGCACCGCCCCCGCCACCACAACGCCCATTAACAGCATCAGTAAAAACTCATAAACCCGCACAGGCACGCCCTCGGCATGGGCTAATTCTTCGCTGGTGGTCATCAGCAAAAGGCCAGGCCAGAGGCGCATCAATAGCCCCAAAGACAAGCCGCTGCCCAGCACGAGTATCGGCAACATATCGGGCGACACGCTGTCGAGACTACCGAGCAAATAATCATGCACTTCGGCGTCTTCCATACCCAAAAGCGCCATGGAGACAATGCCCAAGGATAAAGCGGCATGGGCGAGAATGCCCAAAAGCGTATCGGTGGCCAGCAGGCGTTGGGTGCGCAGCCAGAGAAGCGCAACCGCAAAAGCAATGGCGATGAGGATCATGCCAAGTTGATTGGAAATGCCGATTAGCAAGCTGATGGCCACGCCCAAGAGTGCCGAATGCGCCAAACCATCGCCGAAATAAGCCATCCGCCGCCAGACCACGAAACAGCCCAAAGGGCCAGCCAATAAAGCCAAAGCGGCGGCGGTGAGCAGAACCGGCGTTATCATGTGGACACCTCGGTGTCTTTGTCGTGGTGGTGATGGTCGTGGCCGTGGTGGTCATGATTATGGCTGTGCTGATAGACCGACATCATTTGCGCCATATCTTTGCCGAACATAGAGATAAACTCGGGGTCGCGCGCCACGCTTTCGGGCGCGCCCGAGCAGCAAATATGGTGATACATACACACCACGCGCCGCGTCGAACTCATCACCAAATGCAAATCATGGCTGACCATTAAAACCGATAGGTCGCGCTTTTCGAATATGTCTTCAATCAATTGATAGAATTGCAATTGTCCCGAGACATCGAGATTTTGCGCTGGCTCATCGAGCATTAACACGTGCGGCGAGGCGGCCAGCGCGCGCGCCAGCAAAACGCGTTGCAATTCGCCGCCCGACAAACCAGCAAGCGGGCGTTCCAACAATGGCTCGCAATGGGTCTCTGCCGCCAAGGCCTGAATGGCATCTGGCTTGAGGGTATTGTTCAAGCTCAAGAAGCGCTTCACCGGCATGGGCAGGGTCGGGTCGATTTGAAACCGTTCCGGCACATAGCCGATTTTCAATCCCTCGCGATGGGTGACGCTGCCGCTTTGGCCGGTTTCCAGCTTCAGCAAATGGCGCAGCAAAACCGATTTACCCGCCCCATTGGGGCCGATGAGCGTGATGAAATCATTCTCGGCCAAATCGAGCGACACATGGTCCAGCACCAAACGCCCTTGACGCGAGGCACAAAGATTATCGGCGCAGATGAGGAGATCAGATTTGCTCATGCGGTTTTATGGCCTGACTAGGCGGGGAGGGCAAGGTGATTTCGCCCTCGCGGCGAATACAAGAGGGGCTAGGCGCGTTTGGCGGCTTCGAGTTGGGCGCCCATTTTTTCCCACAACATGTTGACGGCCTGTAACGGGCGCACCATGACTTTAAACTCGGTAATCAAACCATTGTCATCGAAATCAATAATATCAACGCCATTGACGTATTTGCCGCCCATTTCGGACTCGAATTCCAAAATCATCCGATTGTCGGCGATGGTTTGTTTTTTGTAGCGAAACTTGGTGCCGTCAAATACTTGTCCGGCCGCTAAGAGATATTGCATGGTCATGGCCTTGCCCTTTTGCGGCGTAAACACAACCGGCGAGATGAAGACGCAATCTTCATGCAGCATATCATCGAGGGCTTGGGCGCTGGGGGCATCCATATAGGCGTGCCATTTTTCGACGAGGCTTTGCGGATTAGAATGGGTCATGCGAACTCCTTATTTTGAAAAAATAGAGTGCGGCAGATTTTTTCTATCGGCAACAAAAAAGGGTCGGTATTTAAAAATACCGACCCTCCCTTAGCTTTTAAGGAAAAGAAGCTTAGGCTTCGCTTTCCGTCACAGCGACGTGCCAGATGATAAGACCGAAAGCGATCTTATTCAGCACATCTGCGAGATTGTAGATGATGTTCAAAGTAGCACTGTCTACCGAACCCATCATGTAACCCAAAACATAGCCGAGCGGATAAATCGCCCAACCGAAGGTTACAATGTTGCGCATCATTTTAAAGGCAGACTGCACAGCAGGGCTGGCATTTTCTGCATTGATACGTCCGGCTTCGCCGAGGAAAATCTCATACAACACATAGAACCAAGCGGCTGTACCGATTACAAAACCAAGCGTTACATTCATGTAACCCGCTTCGCCGAGATAGCCGAATACCAGCATGGCCGTGGTGCCGACCAAGAGACGCCAGAACACGCCAGCCGGAACTTTGGTGATGGCCGATAGGATGAGGAAAAACTCAACCATCAGCAATGGCACCGTAATCAGCCAGTCAATGTAGCGATATACGGTTGGCGTTTCGCCTGTGGAAACCCAAACGTCGCGCATATAGAAATAATGCACGGCAGCCACCAAAGTTACTAAACCAGAAACCGTCAGAGAGGTCTTCCATTTGTTGGAAACGCGATCGCGTTCGATGAAGAAAAATACCGTCGCGGCTACCAGAGCCATCGAGATAAGCCAGAATGAAATACCTACAAAATCATCTGACGCTAGATTGGCTTCCGCACTCGCAAGCGATGGCATAGCCGTGAGAGCTGATGTTGCAACAACAGCTTTCCAATGTTGAATAAATTTCATGTTCTTACTCCCAATTGTGAACCCCTCCACTTTAGGGCGACAATTTGTCACGACAAGCAAAAATATGCCTTTTATTCATTTTTTTTGAACCATTTAAAATATCTGTTTATAGTGAAGGCCAACGAAAGAGCGCTATTTTGGATATTCTAAAGTTAAAACAAGACCTCAAAACCGAGCTTGCGGATATTCTCGAGCGCTCGCAATTTGTCGAAAAGCAAAAACAGGCGCGCGAGCTAGCGGTCGATCGCCTGACCCGCGCCGAGGCCATTGCCATGGCCGCCACTTTGCACGAGCTGCTGGGCTGGCTGCCCTCGGTGCAGGTGGAAACCTCCAAACAAATGGCCGCGACGGCTGTGTGCGTCCGTGCCAGCGTCACCGGCGATGATGTGATTAGCACCAGCGGTCTGGTGGTTTTATCGGATGATTTAATGACCACGGAATTTGAGATTTTGACGCAAGCCGATTACGTGCTGCTCGATGATTTCACCGGAGACGCGCAAAAGGTCGACAGCCGCGAAGATTTGGTGCAAGCCATTTTCGATGCGTTTACCAGCAGCTATCGGCGGCGCTATGAGTTCGCGCTCACCGAAGTGGGGCTGCGTAGCAAGGTTTTATTGGATAGCGAACAAATCGAATTGCTGTCGCATTAGGGATGTTAATGACCCATATGTCCCTGCATCGACTTATGTTTGGCACGCGACTTATGTTTGGCACGCGCCGTTGTCGGCGCTGTAAACTCTAGGCTGCGGCCATCGGCGAAGGACAGGCGCAAACTCACGGTGTCGCCTGCGCGTCCGGTAAACCCAAACAGCATCAAATGATCGCCTGCTGGCTGCAAGCTGACTTTGCCCATGGCGGGTAAATCATAGCCCTCGACTGGGTGCATACGCATTGTGCCGTCGCTTGATTTTGTGTGCGTGTGCAATTCAATGCGCTCGAAAGCTGCGCTGTTGGCGCCCACCAATCGCGTGGCCGCATTGGAATGGTTCCTCACCACGCCGTGCAAAACGGCAGGGCGCTGGCCAATGCCTAATTTAATCTCGCCGTCGTGCAGCATAATTTGCGCCATCGCAGGGTTAAGGCTAAACACAGCGGCACAAACACCGGCCAATAAAATACGCATCATAAATCTACTCAGCGGCCACCTGATTGGTGCCATGGAAATCATAGTCTTCTTCTTTGGCGGCTTGGGTTGCATCTTGATAAACATAAGTGAACTCAGGCCAATTATTGGTCACTTTGCCCGCCTCGTTTTTATACCAGCTATTGCATTCTTTCACGAAAACCGAAGTGTCCATGCGGGCTTTCAAGAAATCGGCAAACTCGGCCATGGCCGCAGGTTTTAAATCCATACTGGTGGCGTTTTGCGCTTCCATTTTATCCAAGCAGCTGAGGACATAATTAACTTGGCATTCAATCATGAAGATAATCGAGTTATGTCCCAAATTCGTATTGGGGCCATACAGCATGAAGAAATTCGGGAAATTCGGCATGGTGATGCCGAGATAGGCCTCCGCGCCATCTTTCCAAGCGTCATTTAAATTGACGCCTTGGCTGCCCTCCACGTCGAGCGGGGCTAAAAATTCAGTGCTGGCAAACCCCGTGCCATAGACGATGGAATCGAACTCATGCACTTGCCCGTCTTGGGTCTCAATACCCGATTTGGTAATCTGCTTAATGCCCGTGGTTTCAACGCTCACATTCTCGCGCAGCAAGGCAGGATAATAGTCGTCAGAAATCACCACGCGTTTGCAGCCCACCGGATAATCGGGCTTTAAAATTTCGCGCATTTTCGGGTCGGTTACTTGCTCGTCAAAATGATCGGCAATGATTTTGGTAAGATCGCCCGGCAGGTTGAATAATTTAATCAACAGACGGGCATTTTTAATCTCGTTAAACACCGTGAAATTTTTCTCGATGGCATAATATAAAAGTCCGCGATAGGCACGGCGCACGGCCGGGAAAGCAAAGAGGAACTTGGCGATGGCGCCATATTCTTCATCATTGCGCGGCACCACATGGCAGGGCGAGCGTTGGAAGACGGTCATCTCTTTGGCTTGCTTGGCAACCTCAGGAATGAATTGCGCGGCCGAGGGGCCATTGCCGATAACGGCGACTTTTTTGCCGCTGATGGGCGCATCATGCTGCCATTCGGCGGAATGGAAAATAGCCCCTTCGAAGTCGTCTTGGCCTTTGATTTCAGGCACTTTGGGACGGTTGAGTTGGCCGAGGGCGGTGACCACAATATCGGTCGTCAGCGTGTCGCCATTGGTTAGGGTCAGCAGCCATTTTTGGCTTTTCTCGTCAAATTTGGCGCCTGCGAGTTCGCTGTTGAAACGGGTTTTTTTGCGCAAGCGATATTTTTCGGTCAGCTCTTCTAAATAGGCATGAATTTCTTGGCGAGCTGGATAGACGCGCGACCAGTTTCCACGGGTTTCGAAAGAGAAGGAATAGAAATGCGAAGGCACATCGCAAGCGCAGCCCGGGTAATCATTGTCGCGCCATGTGCCGCCAATGTCGTCGGCTTTTTCTAGAATGGTAAAATTATTGCGGCCATGGCGCATCAATTGCATGGCCATGCAAAGGCCACCGACGCCGCTGCCAATAATCGTTACATGTGGTTCGTTCGCTTGCTTGCTCATAAAAAATCTCCCTCCCAAGATATTACGGAGAAATATCGGCGGGGCAAGAAGGGAATTTTGTCGCACATAAAAAACGGAAAAAATCATTTCCAAAGCATTTGGGGCTTGTCTCCGAGGTCGGTTTATTCCTAGTATTTTTTATCTATTTGTAGGGAGAGAAATGAATGGGACATCCGTCATTCACGAGAAAACAAGCGACCATTATAAATGTCGTTGCTGGCGGCCTTTTGGCTTTGGGCATCGTCAGCAGCATGATGCAATCGTCTTCCGAGGGCGGCCTATCGGGCTTGTTCTCGGCGAAGAGTTCTGCCAGTGCGAGCATTGGTCAAATTGATACCGACCGTATTATCGCGGCCGATAGAGAGCCGGGCAATTGGTTGTCTTATGGTCGCGACTATGGCGAGCAACGCCATTCGCCGCTGACCCAGATTAACGCCAAGTCTATCAAAGACCTTGAGTTGGCTTTCTCTGTCGATATGTATACGACCCGTGGCCTCGAGGCCTCGCCGATTGTCGTCGATGGCATTATGTATATGACCAGCTCTTGGAGTGTGGTCTATGCGGTGGACGCCAAAACCGGCGACGAAATTTGGTCGTATGACCCTGAAGTGCCGGGCGATTGGGCGCGCAAAGCGTGCTGTGATGTCGTCAATCGGGGTGTTGCGGTTTACGAAGGCGCGGTTTTTCTGGCCACGCTGGATGGCTATCTCGTTTCGCTGAACGCCGAGACGGGCGAAGAAATTTGGCGCGTCAATACATTGATCGACCGCAAACGGCCTTACACCATCACGGCGGCGCCACGTGTGGCCAATGGCCGTGTGTTCATTGGTAATGGCGGCGGCGAATTGGGCGTGCGCGGCTATGTAACCGCTTATGACACCCAGACGGGCGAGCAAGATTGGCGCTTCTACACCGTGCCAGGCGACCCCAACCTGCCGTTCGAGCATCCTGAAATGGAAGAAGCTGCGAAAACCTGGAAAGGTGGCGAGTGGTGGAAAATCGGCGGCGGCGGCACCGTTTGGAACTCCATTGTTTATGACCCAGATACCGATACGGTTTTCCTCGGCGTCGGCAACGGCAGCCCATGGACGCGTACCATCCGGTCTCCGGGCGGTGGCGATAATCTTTTCCTCTCGTCCATCGTGGCGCTGGACCCCAATACGGGTGTGAAGAAATGGCATTATCAAACCACGCCAGGCGACACATGGGATTATACGGCTGTGCAAGATATGATGCTGGCCGATATGGAAATTGACGGCAAGCCGCGCAAAGTGATTATGCAGGCGCCGAAAAACGGCTTCTTCTATGTCCTCGACCGCGAAACGGGCGAGCTATTGCGTGCCAATCCTTATGTGACGGTCAATTGGGCGACCCACATTGATATGGATACCGGACGTCCGGTGGAAAATGATTCCCGCGACTTTAACAAAAGCGGAAAATCGAAATGGATTTTGCCAGGCCCGCTCGGCGGACATAATTGGATGGCCATGTCGTTCAACCCGAACACAGGTCTGGTTTACATCCCAGCCATGGAAAGCCCCTTGGTATTTGACGTCGACCACGATTTTAAAGCCACGGGTCGTTATAAATACATCGAGGGCGGTTGGAACACTGGCATTGAATTTGGTCGCTTGCTGCCCCTGCTTGGCGAGCATCCAGACATGCCAGCCAACAAAGGCTATATCACCGCCTTTGACCCGCTGACCGGCAAAACCCATTGGATGCGCGAACATAGCACCCACTGGAATGGCGGTACTTTGTCGACTGAAGCTGGCTTGGTATTCCAAGGCAATGGCGATGGTTACTTTGTCGCTTATGACGCCGAGACGGGCGAGGAAGTTTGGAAAGTAAACACCTACACCAGCACCATTGCCCCGCCCATTACCTATGCGATTGATGGCGAGCAATATGTTGCCATCCAAGTCGGTTCGGGCGGTGCGGGCCTGACCGATGGGTCGACGACGCCGGCGTCTTCGAAATACGGAAACTTTGGTCGCCTTCTGGTGTTCAAACTCAACGGTGGCCAGTCCATCGAGGAGCGTGAACATTGGGCGCGTGAAATTCCAGAGCCACCGAAAATGGAGCTGAAAGCCGAAGCCATCGACCATGGTATGGAGCTATATCACGAGGTTTGCACCTTCTGTCACGGCATTGCGGTTATCGGTTCGGCGGCTCTGCCTGACCTTCGCCACATGAGCGAGCAGACGCACCGTATGTTCAAAGAGATTGTTCTCGGTGGCGTCTTGGAAGATCGCGGCATGTCGAGCTTTGCCGACCGTTTGAGCGAGAAAGACGTGGACAGCATTCACGCTTTCATCGTGGCGCGTAGCTGGCAAGACTATGAAGTGCAAGAAGCGGCCAAGAAGAAAGTCGCAGCCAAGTAAACCAGGCGCGCGCCCCCTCGCGGGATGGGGCGCGCCTCTATTTGGGCGGTAAATCGGGCGTTGGAAGTTCTCTAAATTCGAGCTTCAACCGCTCCTCATCGCCAGCAGTATCGGGACGGCTTTTATTGCCGTCCCTTTTTTGTATCTCTTCCACCTCACTGTCCGGATTGGCCGCCTTATAACTCATGCGCGCTTCTAGCGGTTTGCCGTCTTCTTTTTTGGTTAGGGCTTCGTCAATCTCTTCAGCCAGCTCTGGCGTGAAAGGCAGCTCATAAAGTCGTGGGCTGCCTTTGGTAACGCCATTGCGGTTCAGGGCTTGGGCTAAAATATAAATCGCGCCATCGGTGCGTTTGATTTTATCCGGCTCCTCAACAATCGCCCAATGTAGTTTAAACGGATTGGGCGGCGCTTTGGCAATGGCCCAGCCGCGCAAGTTTTGACTGCCATGATAGGTGCCCGCGTAAAGCAGGCTGACCACAATAATGGCGCTGATTTTAATGGCGCGACGATATCGTTTGGGAAGCTCGCTCGACAGATTGAGATTGAGCAGCAAAGCGGCAATGGCGGCATAGGCCAGCCCTAAACTAAGCGGGATGGTCATTGACTGCCTCCTGCGGCTGCGTTGCGTTTGGCGTCAAAAGCATCGGCGCGGATGAGCAATTTATCGCGCGTCGCCATTTCCACCACATTGCCTTCGGCGTCTAGGCGAAAGCGGATCGAGGTCTGCTCGTCGCCGGCGCCGGTTAAATTGGTGGTGCCAGCAAAAATAACGCTGACTTGCGGATTGAGTTTTTCGACCTTTACTTTCACCGGAACCGAGTCACTGCCTTGCGCCTTATAGTGCAGCAGATTGACCACATATTCGCCCGCCGCAATGCCGCGCAAGGTGACGGTTTCTTGGTTCAGCGGATTGTCGATGGTGCGCCCCGCCACGGTAATGCTATCGCCCAAATAGCCTCGGTCGTCGCGGTCGAGATGCATGAGGCCCGACTCGCGCGCATCAAACCAAACCAGATTGCCCTCGCCATCTTCGACGATTAAGTCGATGTCATCCTCATGGCCATCGGGCCAAGCGGCGGTAATCATAAACTCGGCCTTGGGGTTCACCTTGCCTTGAATGACTTCAGGGCGGATGAGCATAAAGGCGATGGAAAACATGAAGGCAAAGCCCAAAAGCGCATTGAACAAAATATCCGTGAAGGCATTTTGATCTTCGAGCGGGGCAGAAAGTTTGGAGCCAATCATGCGGCGACATCCGTTTGGCGGGCTTCGAGCAGCAGCGATTGCATCGTGTCGGCGAGAAACTGAAACTGAAAACGCAGCACAATGTTGACGGCCAGTCCGGTTAGTGTGGTGTATAGCGCCACCGCCATGCCGCCTGACATGCCGCCCAAAGCTTTTTGCAAACTGGCGGGGTCGAAACTGACGAGGCTCGAAATCGGCGCCAGCATGAGAATAAACCCGATGATTGTGCCGAGGAGGCCGATTTTCAAAACGCTATCGGCGGCAAACCAGCCATGGTTAAGCCAGCGCGCCATTTTGGCTTCTTGCTCGTCTTCAGGCTCGCTTTGGAACGCTTCCATGGCGTCTCTTTGGGTTTGCACCCATTGCAATAAATAAATCCACCGCGCGCTCATCAGCGCCCATATGAGGAGGATGAGCCAAGACAGCCGACTTTTATCACCGGCCAATAAAACACTCAGTAAGCCGCGGTCATATAATAGATAAGCGCCGAATAGAATAAGCCCCAGCACAATCAGGCCTTGGTGTAAGGCTTTGCTGTTATGGGTCGGCGCAAAAGATTTAGACGCATCGGACATAGTGGTAAACTCCCCAATAATTTGCCGATACTTTAGGCGGCTTGAGGGTTTGTGTCGAATGTATTTAGCGCGCATTTATCCTTGCAAAGCCTCGCAATAAATGATGCTCTTTGCGTCAGGGAGACAAATTTATGAGTGTAACAGAAGCGAATTCCGCGCCCTCCAGCATGCGCCGCGTCAGTTGGGTAGAAGTGTTTTTATACGCTTTACCGCCCGTGGGCGCTGGCTATATGTTTTGCTTGGTCACGCTGTACACGATGAAATTTGCCACCGATGTTTTGCTCATCGCGCCGGCTTTAATGGGCGCGATTTACGGCCTGTCGCGCTTTTGGGATGCTGTTTCCGACCCGCTGGTAGGCTATCTTTCCGATAAAACCAAAACCCGTATCGGCCGCCGTCGGCCTTGGTTGTTCGGCTCTATTTTGCCGACGGGCGCGTTTTTCTGGATGCTCTCGGCGCCGCCCACCTGGCTCACCGAGGGTCAATTGAGCGTTTGGATGGGCGTGGCCATCATCGGCTTCTTCTCGGCGCAAACCATGTTTGTTGTGCCGCATATGTCTTTGGGCGCCGAGCTAACAGACGATTATCACGAGCGCACGAAAATTTTTGGCGCGCGTCATGCTGGCTGGATTGCGGGCTATATTTCGGCCTTGGCGACCATGAGCTTGCTGATCTCGGCGGAAGCCGAAAGCGAGGCGGCGGTGCGCGCTTTATCGTCGACGCAATCTTTTTATGCGGCGGCTTTTTGCGGCATGTGCTTATTGGCCTGTGCTTGGTTTTTGAAAGAACGCCCTGAATTTATGGATAAGGCGCCCGAAAAACCATGGGAAGCGGCGCGCGATATTTGGAAAAATAGCCATGCGCGATTGCTGCTGATTGTCATTTTTATCGAAAATCTAGGCGGCGCGACGATTACGATTTTAACGCTCTATGTGGCGCATTATGTGATGAACGCCCCGCACTTGGCGCCCTTCTTTATTCTTGCCTATATGGTTTTCTCGTTCTCTTTGACGCCGCTTTGGATGCCCTTGGCGCGCCGTTTGGGCAAGAAAAAACTCTGGCTCAGCTCGATGTTTGTTTCGGCTGGTGCTTTCGGCGGCATGATTACGCTGGCCCCTGGCGATGAAGTGCAATTGGTTGCGCTGGCAGCTTTGGCCGGGGCGGCAGGCTCATGCGGCGGCACGGTCAACCCATCGATTAAATCCGACATTATCGATTTCGACGAATATCGCACCGGCGAGCGCAAGGAAGGCGCTTATTTCGCCGCTTGGTATTTCGTTTCGAAATCCGCCTATGGCGTCATGTTAATGGTCACAGGCTTTGCGCTCAGCCTGTCGGGCTTTGTGCCAAATGCCGAGCAATCCACGACCGTGATATGGACCTTTAAGGGGCTTTATGCGGGCATGCCTTTCGTGGCATATATTGTCGGCGCGCTTTTGTTTATGCGATTTAGTTTCGATGAAAACGAACATAAAAAAGTGATTGCAGAATTAGAAGCGACACGCCAAAAACGCAGTTCATAAAACGGTTTTGAAAGAGCCGAAATAAAAAGCAGGAGACCCAGCCATGATGAAAATATCGATGATAGCTATAACGTTAAGTCTTGCCTCTGTCGCGCCCGGTTGGGCGCTGGATGCCAGCAAGCTCGGCACAGAGTTGACCCGAAATGGTGCCAACCCGAAAGCCTCGGGCGCCGTGCCTGCCTATACGGGCGGCTTGACCAAGCCGGTGGCCGGATATGTGGCAGGCGGCGACCATATCGACCCCTATGCGGGGGACAAGCCTTTGTTCACCATCACCAATGCCAATAAGAGCCGCTATAAAGACCGCTTGAGCGCGGGGCAATTGGCGCTGTTTGAGCGCCATCCCGAGACCTATAAGATGAACGTCTATCCATCGCGCCGCTCGTGTGCCTTGCCAGATTTTGTCTATGACGAGACCCGCAAAAACGTCTCGCGCGCCAAGCTGACCGATGATGGCAATGGCGTCGAGGGCGCGCGCGTTGGGGTGCCATTTCCTTTGCCCAAAACGCCCGTCGAATATTACTGGAACCATAATTTCCATTGGCACGGCTATCGCTACCAAGCGGTAACCAGCGGCGCCAATGTCTATCCCAATGGCAATCGCACGCGCATTATTCGCAAAGATTGGCGGTATAATTTTTATGCCGACCCGCAAGGTGCGCCTAAAAAATACGACAATGATCAATTCGTCTGGATGGGCGTTTGGACATCGCCATCGCGCTTTAACGGCTCGGGCTTTTCTATGACCAATACGATCAATCAAGTTAAAAAGCCGCGCAATGGGTCGTTCTTTCGCCCCGATTTGCGCAAAATTATGCGCTCGACGCCAGCCGCCACCACCTATGATGGCCCGCTCAGCACGTCCGATGGCTTGCGCAATAATGACAATATGTTTGTTTTCAGCGGCGCGCCCGACCGCTATGATTGGAAGCTGATTGGCAAACGCGAAATCTTAGTGCCGTATAATAATTATAAAGCCTCGGCCAGCACCACCACGGCAGACGAGCTGATGACGCCCAATCATCCCAACCCAGATTTGCTGCGCTATGAGGCGCATCGGGTCAATGTGCTGGAGGCCACCGTCAAACCTGGTTTCAACCCGACTTATATCAAGCGGCGTTTCTATGCCGATGAAGATAGTTGGATTTTCCTGATGGCCGACCTCTATGGCGAGAGCGGCGCGTTGACGCGCGTGCAGCATGTTTTCATCAAAAACTATTACGAGGCACCCGCCTGTGTGTTTGAATTTGACGTGATGCATGATTTGGCTTCGGGGCGTTATAATGTCGACCACATTAAACTAGAAGACGGGCCTGCCAATTTGGATGCGTCAGACATGCGCATAAAAGATTTCGGTTCCAATGCTTTGAAACGCAAGATTGGTCGGTAATGAAACTGCCAATTCCGTTAGATAGCGTAAAAGGGTTTTTGGACGAGCAAGAGGGCGAAGCCCTATTTGCGGCGGCAAGCGAAATGTCGCCCCAGGGCCTTTGTGTTGAAATTGGCTCCTATTGCGGCAAGTCGACGATTATTCTCGCCACCGCATGCCAAACCGCAGGTGGCGTTTTGCTGGCCATCGACCACCACCGAGGCTCCGAAGAAAACCAACCAGGCGAGGATTATTTCGACGCTGATTTGGATGACGGCGAAGGCGGCATGTCGTCTTTGCTGCAATTTCGCGCCAATATCCGCCGCGCCGGCCTAGAAGATACCGTCATCGCCGCGCTTAGCCCCTCGCAAGTGGTGCAGCAATTGCCTTTGGCAGCGCCGGCTTTTGTGTTCATCGATGGTGGCCATTCTATGCCTGCGGCGCTGGCGGATTATCGAAATTGGGGGACGCGGGTGATGCGGGGCGGGCTTTTGGCCATCCATGATGTGTTTCCAAATGTCGCCGATGGTGGACGCCCGCCGCATGAGATTTATAAATTAGCGCTGCATTCGGGATTATTCGCGGAAGAAAAAGCGGTCAAATCTTTGCGGATTTTGCGCCGACTTTAGGGCGCCTTTATCTTTGCGTTAAAACGCCATGCGCTGGCGTGGTTTGGGTGACGCCATCATGAGCCAGAATAACCGCGCCTGCCGTCCATGCGGGGCGCTCGATGGGCCAAAATTCTTTCTGCTCTATCTGCATGCCCATCCAATAGGCGCCGTTTTCATCTCTAAATTGGTCGAGCCAACCGAGCTGGGTTTGCGCTTTGGCCTGTTCGCCATGCGCCACTAAGGTGAGGATTAATTCGGCGCTTTCCGCCACCGTCACCCACGGCTCGTCTTCCACACAACGACAGCCAAATCCCTCGACGACAAAATCATCCCAACGGCTGGCCAATCTGGCGGCGGCTTTTTCGGGCGATAGCGCGCCGCTTAAAACCGGATAATACCAATCCATCGAATAGCGGGTTTTGGGCTCCCATGTGCGGTCGAAACGCTCGGGCTTATGCGCCAGCGCCTCGCCCAAACTCAGCCGCGCGCGGTGCCAAGAACTGGCGTCTTTGCCAAGGGCGGCGGCCAATTTTTCGGCGCATATAAGGCTTTTATGAATGGAGCTATTGCCCGTGACCAAAGCGTCTTCTTCGGGCGTGCCAGGGTCGCGCGCCGTCCAGCGGATGTCGCCATGTTCGGATTGCAAAGCCAATACGAAATCTATGGCCGCTTTGACCATTGGCCAATTGGCATGGGCGTAATCGAGGTCGGCGTGGAGCGAATAATGATGCCAAATGGCGGTGGCAATATAGGCGATGAAATTCGTGTCGCGAATGCGGTGGCCGTTTTCCACGCCCTGCATGGTGAATTGGTGCAAGGCTTCATCAATCGGCACGGCACTGCCCAATTGTCCCCACCAACTGCCATCGGGTGCTTGGCTATCGCGCAAAAAAGCAATGCCATGTTCGCCCGCTTCGCGCTCGCCAAGGAGGGTTAACCCCATAACGGCTTCCAAATGATTCCACGGGTCGATGACGCCGTTTTGAAACCACGGAATAGAGCCGTCGGGGTTTTGCAAAGCCAACATGCTGTCGCGCGCGCCGTTGAAAAAACCACCAAAGGGAGATTTTGAGGCGCCGCTCATGCGGCATCTTTCGCGCTGGCGTCCAGCGGTTTTTCAAAATATAGCACCACGCTTTTGCCCATCACGGGGTCGGCCAAAGCCGAGAGGGCGCGCAAAGGCAATGGGTTTTTCAAAATCTCAATCTCGAGCAGTTTTTTATAAGCGCGCACGAAAAGATTGCGGTCTTTGTTGACGCCAATGGCGCAGCGCAGCCACCAATAGGGGCTATGCAGCCCGTGCTTCAAATGTTTGCGCTGGAAGGTGAAGCCCAAAGCCTCGAAATCCGCACGCAAATCTTTGGCCTTGAAAATCCGCACATGGCCGCCTGGCGTATTGTGATACTCTTGCGAAAACAGCCAGCAGATTTGTTCCGGCCAGCGATGCGGCACAGAAATACCAATGCGACCGCCCGGTTTCATCACCCGCCAAATCTCGGCCAAAGCCCCTTGATAGTCAGGGATATGCTCGAGAACTTCCGAGCAAATCAGTCGGTCAAAATGCCCATCGGCGAACGGCAAGTGCAGCGCATCACCGACCATCAGGTCATAGCTACGCATCCGCCCGGTCTGTGGTTCCAAATCGGGGTGCGCATCAAAGCCGTTACGGGTGACTAAAATATCGTCAAAACCAAGGTCGATGCCGACCGCTTGGCAGCGTTTGTGAAAATAGGCGGCATGCGTGTGACGGCCATGCCCGCAGCCCAAATCCAACACGCGGTGTTCGTCTTCTAGGCCGAGGAAATTGAGATTAATGGTCTGCATAAGCTACAAAGACACCTTGTGATGTTTCGCCAAAGTCTGGCGATAAAGCGCCACGACATCGCGGGCGCAACGCTCCCATTTGAAATTATCGAGAATGTGTTGGCGTGCCTTTTTCGACATGGCTTCGCGCCGTGCGGGGTCTTTCAGCAAAGTCTCAATCGCTTCGGCCAAGGCGGGCGGATTGGAATGCGCCACCACAAGCCCTGCATCCCCCACAACCTCGGGCAGCGAACCGCCGGTGGTGGCAATGGTCGGCACGCCGCAAGACAAAGCCTCGCCAGCGGGAAAGCCAAAGCCCTCGTAAACCGATGGCGACACCGCAATGGTGGCCTCGGCGTAAAGGTCGCGAATGTCTTCGCTGGTCAGGCCAGAGACAAATTTCACGCGGTCGCGAATGCCCAGTTTATTCAGCAGTTGCATCGTCTGGCCTTCGCGCAGACGCCCGACCACCAGCAGTTCCAAATCGGGATGCCTAGCGAGCAAACTGGCGTAGGCTTCGATAAGATAAATCAGGCCTTTCAGCGGCACATCGGCGCTGGCCGTCACCATCAGGCGATTGGTCTTGCGCGTAATATGCGGCTGCGGGGTGAATAATTCATGGTCGATACCATGGTGGATACGCACCATTTTCTTGGGGTCGACGCCGAAATCTTTTTCGACATCGCGCTTGGTGCTATCCGACACGACGATGAGCGGGTCGAGCTGGCGCGCCACTTTGATTTGCATATTCAAAAAACTATACCAGCGCCATTTCAAAAATTTCAAATGCGGCCATTTGGCGTGCGAAATATCAATCCGCTTATCCATGGTAATCGGGTGGTGAATGGTGCCGACCACGGGCAGCCCCATGTCGCGCACATCCAACATGCCGTAACACAGCGTTTGGTTGTCGTGCATAATGTCATAATGGTCGATTTTATCGCGCATATAGTCGGCCATGCGAACGCCAAACGTATAAGGCTCGGGGAAGCCGCCCCAATTATGGCTCCACCATTCGAAGAAATCGGTCTTATTCGACATAATCTCGCGGTTGAGACATAAAATCGGATTGGGCCGCGCATACATATCTAGCGAGGGCAATTTAATCAGCCCCACGCGCGGGTCGAGTTCGGGGTAAGGCGGCCCCGAGATGACATCCACATGATGGCCTAAATCGACCAGCGCTTTGGCAATCAAGCGCATGTAAATGCCTTGGCCGCCCGTATGCGGGTCGGAGCGATAGCTCGGCAGCAGAATGCGCAAAGGCGCGTCGCCCTTGATGGCGGCTATTTGGGTGGCCGAAGCCTGCCCTATGTCTTTTTCAGGTTTATTCATTATCTCGCTGCAAGTCTGGGTTGAGTTGGCGCGACTATAAGGCTAGCCGTGCGCTGGCTCAAGGTTTTGACAAAAAATATCTTACGAGGTTTAAGCGAAGCGGCGCGCCAGCCAATCGAGCATCAAAGCGCTCAAGGCTTCGGGCTGCTCGTTTTGTGTCCAATGGCCGCAATTGTCGATAATATGAGTTTCCAAATCGTCGACATAGGCGGGCATGCCATCGGCCATAGAGGGCGGCAAGACGCGGTCATCGGCAGCGCAAATCATCAGGCTGGGGTGCGGCACGTTTTGCTCGATGCCCTCGGTGGCTTGCCAATTGCGGGTGAAATTTCGATACCAATTTATGCCGCCGCGAAAGCCCGATCGTTGATAGGCGTCGACGTAATAGGCAAAATCATCATCGTTAAGAAGCGGAACCCCCGGCCAAGTCGCCTCGTCTTGCTGGATCATCTTCAGCAATTGAATCTTATCCCAAATCTCGGCCGAGCCTTCTGGCACATTTTGCGCGGCTTGTGAGGCTTGCCCGGAGCCGCCGCTTTGGCGATAGAGGCAGCGCAAGGGCAGGGCGGGGTCGGCGTCTAGCACGGCTTCGGCTTGGCCATAGTTTTGGAACATCATGATATAAAAATCATCGCCCAAGGCCGTGCGCATCAGCTCAATCGGGTCTTGCGATAGGCGCGGGATGAAGGGCGTGTTGACGCCAATCAGGCCAGCAATGCGCTCGGCTTGAAAAAACGGCAATTGCCACATCATAATGCCGCCCCAATCATGGCCGACAAAAACAGCTTTCTCCAGCCCATAGGCATCGAGCAGATGCGCCATATCGCCCGTCAAACGCTGCATGTCATAAAGCGGCACGCCGCTTTCGTCGCCTGCATCGCTGAGCGCTTTTCCGGTAAAGCCATAGCCGCGTTGCTCTGGCACCAAAACATGCCAGCCCGCTTCCACCAGCTGCGGCACGACTTTGCGCCAACTATAAGCAACCTCTGGCCAGCCATGGCACAGCACAACCGAAGGGCGGTCGTCGCGCGGGGTGCCGGCTTCAAACACCGCCATTCGCAAGTCTGGCAGGTCAAGATATTTGGGCGTATTCCAGTCAAGGTTCATGGTCAAAACTTAGCCTATTTTTGGTTGCTGGAGAAGCAGCCTAACCCCAGAGTTCGGGGCTGGGCGGGTGGAGGCTGGCGCCATCGAACACAAGGCCCGGCTCGCGGTCTTGCGCCAACCAAAGGGGGCCATCCAAATCGACGAGGTCGGCGTGTTGCGCCAAAATAAAAGCCGGCGCCATCGACAGCGACGTGGCGACCATACAGCCGACCATAATTTTTTTACGCCGCGCGCGCGCCATCTCAACACAAGCCAATGCCTCGGTTAGCCCGCCCGCTTTATCGAGTTTTATATTGACCCAAGTATAGGCGTCGCTCATCGCTCCGATATCCTCGCCATCGTGGACGCTCTCATCGGCGCAAAACGGCAGGTCGATTTTGCTTAGCTCGCCCTCTTGCGATTGCGGCACGGGCTGCTCAAAAAACAACACGCCATAGCGCCCCAAAGCCTCGGCATAGCGCGCCAGCTCGCCCACTTGCCAGCCTTCATTGGCATCGACCACCAATTGCGCATCGGGGCGGGCTTCCGCCACGGCGGCCAATCGCGTGAGGTCAGCCATGACGCCATCAGCGCCGCCGAGTTTCACTTTCAGCAAGGGATAGTTTTGCGCTTTGACCGCCATAATCGCCATGCGGTCAGCATCGTCTAAGCCAAGGGTAAAGGCTGTGGTCAGGGGTTTTAGGGTTTCGAGACCGGCCAGCGCAAAAGCCGACTGCCCGCTTTGCTTGGCCTGTAAATCCCAAAGCGCGCAGTCCAAAGCATTGCGCGCCGCACCGGGCAGCAGGGCTTGGCTCAAATCGTCTCGGCTCATGCCCGCTTGCAGCGAGGGCATGAGCGCCTCAATGGCCGCACTGGCGGTTTCTATGGTTTCGCCAAAGCGCGCATAAGGCACGGCCTCGCCGCGACCGCGCACGCCGTCTTCTTCTATTTCGACGCAAATCACCTCGGCATCCATCTTGCTGCCGCGAGCAATCGAAAAGCGGCGCTTCAACGGCCAGGTTTCAACTTTAATGCTTATGTGGCGAGCCATCAGACGAGCCTTCTTCAAAAACAGACGCGGAAAGGAGGGGTTTATTATTGTGACAATATGGAGCGGCGAGTGCTTGCTCTCAAGCGTAAATTGCTTATATTCAGAAAACTTATTTGGAGGACATAATGGCTAAAATTACTTTCGTCGGAAGCGACGGCACAGAAGTTTCTCATGAAGGCGACAACGGTATGACCGTCATGGAAGTGGCGATCAAAAATTCAGTCGTCGGTATCGATGCAGATTGCGGCGGCGCATGCGCTTGCGCGACTTGCCATGTTTATGTCCGCGACGAATGGTTGGCTAAAACCGGCGAACGCGCCGAAATGGAATCCGACATGTTGGATTTTGCGTTTGAAGTAAAAGACAACAGCCGCCTGTCTTGCCAGCTGAAAATCAGCGATGCGCTAGACGGCTTGACTGTGGATGTGCCTGAAAAGCAATTCTAACGCTTATCAAACACCCGATATTCATGCTCGATAGAGCTTTCAATCAGTTGCCGCCAAACCGGTTCCGCAATCTCTGCTGCGAGCCCGGTTTTGGCGGCTTCTTTTAACACCAAGCTAATCACTTCTTCGATGCGCGCTTCATCGCGCACGGTGTCGCGCGCGGGTTTTACTTTGCCTGCGGCTTCAATCATTTTTTGGCGCTGGGTCAATAGCTCAACCAATTGGCGGTCGAGCGCGTCGATGGTTTCTCGAACATCAGCCATTTCAGGACAGGGGAGCGGGGCACGGTCGGTCATTTATCTCTCGTCACATCTCTCATGGGTTTCGCCGGAACTGACGCAGATGTAGCCAAAAACGCGCCCCATTACCAGCCCATGAAATATTTCGCTTAGCTATCCGACCAATCGGCGTGTTTCATGCCTTGGCGAACATAGTCATAGCCAGTAATTAAGGTCAAAATCGCGGCCAACCACAATAGGCCAAGGCCAATGACATGGGCGCCCGAGATAAGCGTTTCGCCAGCTTGGTCGGACAGCAAAAAGCCAATGGCGACCATTTGAATGGTGGTTTTATATTTCGCCAAAGTCGATACCGGAAGGGCAACGCGCAGCTCCATGAGATATTCGCGCAAGCCCGAAACCAGCACTTCGCGCGACAGAATAATCACCGCCGCCACCATGTGCCAATCGTTGACAATATCAAAACCGACCAGCAGCATCAGGCAGGTCGCGACCATCAGCTTATCGGCAATCGGGTCGAGCATACGGCCAAAGCCCGACTGCACATCTAATTTGCGCGCCAGCCAGCCATCGAAGAAATCGGTGAAACCCGCGACAGAAAAAATCACCAGCGCCAGCCAATCGCCAAGATGACCCGAAACATAAAACGTGAGATAGACCGCCGGTATCATGGCGATGCGAAACAGGGTCAAGAGATTGGGCAGGTTTTGCATGGGGTCGGTTCCTTACGACTCATCTGAGTTGAAGTGATTGTAGATGCGTTGCGCCATTTTTGCACTAATGCCGTCAACTTTTTCTAAATCGGCCAGCGCCGAACTGGCCACTTCGCGCGCCGAGCCGAAATGATGCAGCAGGGCTTTCTTGCGATGCCCGCCAATGCCTTCAATGCCATCGAGGGGGTTTTTGCGAATCTCGGCTTTGCGTTTGGCGCGGTGGCGGCCAATGGCAAACCGATGCGCTTCATCGCGCAGGCGTTGCAGGTAATACAGCACCGGCGAATTATGCGACATCATGAAGTCTTGTTTGCCGACCATGAAAAACCGCTCGCGCCCGGCATCGCGGTCGGGGCCTTTGGCAACGCCCACGAGGGGAATATCTTCCAGCCCCAATTCGACCATGACTTTTCGCACAACGCTGAGCTGACCCTTGCCGCCATCGATTAAAATCAAATCGGGCCAAGCCGAGGTCTGGCGGTTTTCTTCTTTGGCGAGGCGTCCATAGCGGCGGGTAAACACTTCGCGCATCATCGCGTAATCATCGCCCGGCGTGGTGGTCTCATCTTTAATGTCGAATTTACGATATTGGTTTTTAATAAACCCATCGGGGCCCGCCACAATCATGCCGCCGATTTGATTGGTGCCTTGCAAATGGCTGTTGTCGAAAACTTCAATACGCTGCGGCGGGGCTTGCAGGCCAAAGGCATCGCCGACGCCTTTCAGCAAGAGCCGTTGGCTGGCGCTTTCCGAAACGTGACGGCCAAGCGCTTCTTTGGCATTTTGTTCAGCGTGCGCAATCAGCTTCACTTTATCGCCGCGTTGGGGACGGTGGATTTTGACATTATGCCCCATGCGCGAGCTGAAGGCTTCGCCTAGAAGCGAGGCATTGGAGAGCGTGTGATTGATAAAAATCTCGCGCGGCACGGGGCGCGATTCATAGAACTGCCCCAGAAAAGCCTCCAAGATTTCGATCTCGGTTTGGTGTTTGTCATGGCGCGGAAAATAAGCGCGATTGCCCAAATTATGGCCAGCGCGAATGAAGAAAACTTGCACACAAGACTGGCCGCCTTCTTGCACCACGGCCACGATATCGGCTTCCACCACATCGAGCGGATTGACGCCATTGCCTCTTTGCACATAGGTGAGCGCGCGAATGCGATCGCGCGCGCTGGCCGCCACTTCAAAGTCGAGCGCCTCGCTGGCGCTTTGCATTTTCTCGAGCAGCGCGTCTTGCACTTTGCGGCTATTGCCCGAGAGAAAATCGCGCGCCTCTTCAACCAGCTCATCATAGGCCTCGGTCGAAATCTCTCCGGTGCAGGGCGCCGAGCAGCGTTTGATTTGATAGAGCAGGCAGGGGCGTGAGCGGCTTTCGTAAACACTGTCGCTGCACGAGCGCAACAAAAATGCCCGCTGCAAAGTGTTAAGCGTTCGATTGACCGCGCCGGCCGAAGCAAAGGGCCCGAAATAAGCGCCGCGCCTTTTGCGCGCGCCTCGGTGTTTGTAAAGTTGCGGCACGGCATGGTCATCGGCTAGCAAAATATAGGGGAAACTTTTATCGTCGCGCAGCAGCACATTATAGCGCGGGCGCAGTTTTTTAATCAGATTGGCTTCCAGCAGCAGCGCATCGGTTTCGGTTTCGGTGCGAATGAATTCCATCTGCCGCGTTGCGTCAATCATGGTCGAGATGCGGTTATTGTGTCCCGAGCGGCGGGCATAAGAGCCGACGCGGCTTTTGAGGTTTTTCGCCTTGCCGACATAAAGCGCATTGCCCTCGTCATCGAGCATGCGATAGACGCCTGGCGCGGCGGGCAGCGTCGCGACTTTGGCCTCAATCAGGGCGCGTCCTTCAAGTTTTTCTGTTTCGCTCACAATACGTCCCAATATCGGTAAATTCTCTCCATAGTCTAGCGAAAACTGGACAAAATTTAATGCACGGGTTCTGTGGATAACTATGTGTGTAAAAAAACGATTCGACCGCCAAACTATTGATTTATAACCTTTCCCTACTCATTGCCTAATTTTTAAGCAAAATCGTTAAACTCTTGTTTTTATTAATAAAAACAAATGCAAGCGGGGAAAATAAATATTTTTTAGGGGCTATTTTGGGTCTTTACAAGAAAGCAGAAAATGTTGCAGGCGGGTGTGAAAAACTCCCGTTATACGTTTAATCTATGGAAAACATATAGATAGCGATAAAGAGGCGGCGTGGCTGGGTCGTGTCGCCTGTCTTGCGGGGCGCGAAAACTGGCAGGTTTATGCAGTTTGCAGCCGTTCTATCGCAATGCCGACGCTTTCGGCCGCTTCAATGGCATCGGGCTTTTCAACCTGAACGTGCAGGTGTCGAATGCGAACATCGATAAGTAGCGTGTCGGCGATGGTTTCGGCTAGCGTTTCGACCAAATCAATATGGCCTCTCTCGACGATGGCGATAACGGCTTTGCTCATGCTTTCGTAGCAAACCACGTCTGCGATGTTTGTCTCGGGCAGCGTTTGGGTTTCGGCCACGGCGGCATCGAGGCTGATGAGGATGGTTTGTTTGGCGCGGCGCTCATGCGGATGAATGCCAATGCTGGCGGCGATGGCCAGACGTTTGACAAATACATGGCGCAGGCCGAGCGCGGCATTGGCCAGTTTGGGTTGAGACTGGGTCGATTGTTGGTTCATGGAAGCGCCGCCTATTCTTTCACTTCGACGACATCTGGCGTTTGCCAAGCCAAATGCTGGCCGCCGTCTTGCGTCAAGGTTTGGCCGGTCATGGCGCGCGCCGAGAGGAGGTAGCGCGCGGCCGCCACAATATCATCAGGCGAGGCGCCATGCGCCAGTGGCACGAGGCTGGCCTGTTTTTCAAACTCAGCGATATCTTGGCGCGGATTGGGCAGGGTCGGCCCGGGCGCAATCGCATTGACCCGAATATGTTGCGGCGCTAAAGCTTGCGCGAACGTCTGGGTGAGGGTGGAAAGTCCGGCTTTGGAAACCGTATAGCTGACGAAATCTGGCGTCAGGCGAAACACCCGTTGGTCAGTAATATTGATAATATTCGTGTCGCCGACCCCTGCGTCTTGCAGCTCGGGCTGATTGGCAAAATCGCGCATCAAGAGGGCAGGCGCGCGCAAATTGGCATTCAGATGCGTGTCCCACGTTTGGGCGTTTAGCGAGTGGGCGGTGTCGCGCTCGAAGGTCGAGGCATTATTGATCAGCGCCGACAAGGGTCCCAAAGCGGCAACGGCTTTTGGCACCAGCGTTTGCACTTGGTCGGCGTCGCGCAAATCGGCTTGCAGGGTTATGGCTGTGCCGCCGCGCTGGTTGATGTCGGCGGCCAATTGCTCGGCTTCGGCTTTCGAGCCAGAATAATGAATGGCCACGTGCCATCCATCGTCGGCCATCGCTTGCGCGAGGGCGTGGCCAATGCGCTTGGCGGCACCGGTTATTAAAACCGCTTTGGTAACAATCTTACTCATGCGCCTGATGTAGCAGTTTTACCCCCCAGCTGTAAAAGTTTTTGCCGAAAAAGACGCGATTGGCCGCTTTGGCTGTTTTTACCAGACCCAAACCAGACACAAACCAGACACAAACCAGACACAAAAACGTTTTACATGCGGCGGGAATTAGGTAAAACATCATTAGACCAAAATAAAAATAAGGGAGGTCGGTCAGACTTCGTAATTCACGCGTAATCATTCAGGTGCCTTTGCACCTCTTTGCCACATTGGTTGCTGCTGTGTGGGGCGATGTTGTTAGTCTTTCACCAATAATTAACCGATGCGGCATTAAGCTGCCGAAGAACAAAAAAAAGGAGTAAGTCGATGCAAGTCAATAATTTTTCACATGAGGGCGTTAGCGCTCATCCCCCCATCCGCCGATTTGGCATTTTGCTCGCTCTGGCTATTTTCGCGCTGAGCGCGTTTCTAGCCCCGCAAGCCTATGCGCAAGATATGCCTGATGATATGGCCGATGATATGGCGATCGATATGGGCGACTATAAGAATTGGCCGCAAAAGTCGCGCGCCGAGCGTTTGGGCACTTTCACCTATGTTTATGGCGGCGCTGGCTTTGTGAACCACACTGGCTCAGACAAAGGCAAGGCAGCCTATGCGCTACAAGACGACCTAGCTATCGAAGATGGCGATGATATCTTTATGAATGGTGGCTTCGGCGTTCGCTTTCCATCCGACCTGAGTTTTGAGGTCGGTATTGCGGTTCTAAATGGCGCCTATGACCAACCCGACGGCAAGGGCGGAGACGGCACATCGCCGAAACCCGACCAGCCCGTATTTGAGATGTCGGTGCTGAAAGGCTTTGACCTAGGGGGGCCACCGCTCTTGCGCTATACGCTTCGTGCCGGCTTTGCCTCGATTGATGATCCGCACGCCGATGACACGGGTTTCTTTGGTGTTGGCATTGCGCATGAACCGTTTCGCGCTGAATTCCGCAGCTATGATTTTGAAACCTTCAAAAGCGATGTGTTCTCGGTCAGCTATATTTACGACTTCTAGTCACCCGCTTGCGGCAGAAGTTTTACCAACGACTTACTCATCTTAACGCGCTTTAAGGGGCCTTACTTTAAGGCCCCTTTCTGCCGCGTCCAGAAGGGCGCCTTGGCGCTTTTTTCGCTGGCTTGCCTGTGCTTTCGGCCACGCGTGCGTCGACCGTCGATTGGCGTGCGAACGGGTCATCGGCAATGGCCAATTCGGTTTCTTGCAGACGTTTAATCTCATCGCGCAAACGCGCCGCGGTTTCGAATTCTAGATCGCCCGCCGCTTCGCGCATTTCGCCTTCCAGACCCTCGATGTGAGCGCGCAAATTGCTGCCCAAAAGCGGCGCTTGCGTCTCAGCCATCGCCTCGCGCACCCGATAGGGGCCAGGCGCTGCCTGATTGTCCTGCTCGGCCATGCCCTCGATAATATCGGCGATGTTTTTCTTCACCGATGCGGGGGTAATGCCATTGGCTTTATTATGCGCCATTTGGCGCTCGCGGCGGCGGTCGGTTTCGGCCATGGCGCGGGTCAGGGAACCGGTCATTTTATCGGCGTATAAAAGCACCCGACCTTCCACATGGCGCGCCGCGCGGCCAATGGTTTGCACCAGCGAGGTTTCCGAGCGCAAAAAGCCCTCTTTATCCGCGTCCAAAATCGCCACCAGCGAACACTCCGGAATATCCAAACCTTCGCGCAGCAAGTTGATGCCAATGAGAATATCAAAAGCCCCGAGCCGCAGGTCGCGGATAATCTCAATCCGTTCCAGCGTATCGATATCGGAATGCATATAGCGCACGCGCAAGCCTTGCTCATGCATATATTCGGTCAAATCCTCGGCCATTTTCTTGGTCAATACCGTCACCAAAACGCGTTGGTCTCGCTTGGCCATTTCTTGGCATTCGGCCATCAGGTCATCGACCTGATTGGTGGCCGGGCGGATTTCGCACGTTGGGTCAATCAGTCCGGTGGGGCGAATGACCTGCTCGACAAACACGCCGCCCGTGCGTTCCATTTCCCACGGGCCCGGCGTGGCCGAGACATGCACGGTCTGAGGCCGCATGATGTCCCATTCTTCAAACTTCATCGGCCGATTGTCGACGCAAGACGGCAAGCGGAAACCGAATTCGGCGAGCGTCGATTTGCGTTTAAAGTCACCGCGAAACATGCCGCCTATTTGCGGCACGGTCACATGGCTTTCATCGGTGAACACCAAAGCATTGTCTGGCAAATATTCGAACAAAGTGGGCGGCGGCTCGCCTGGCTTGCGACCCGTCAGATAGCGCGAATAATTTTCAATGCCAGCGCAACTGCCGGTCGCATCCAACATCTCCAAATCAAACATGGTGCGCTGCTCAATGCGCTGCGCTTCCAGCAGGCGTCCCGCCGCTTCAAATTCTTCCAGCCGCGTTTTCAACTCGGCCTGAATGCCCACGGCGGCTTGTTTCAGCGTGGGGCCGGGGGTTACATAGTGCGAATTGGCATAGACGCGAACTTGCTCAATATCCGAGGTTTTATGCCCCGTCAGCGGGTCGAACTCGGTCAGATTATCAATCTCATCGCCAAATAATTCGACACGCCAAGCGCGGTCTTCATAATGTGCGGGGAAAATATCAATGGTGTCGCCGCGCACCCGAAAATCGCCGCGCGCGAAAGCCATATCATTGCGATTATATTGCAGCGCCACCAAATCGGCGAGCAATTGCGAGCGGCTGATTTCCAAACCGGGCTTCAGCTCCATCGTCATATTGGAATAGCTCTCGACCGAGCCAATGCCGTAAATGCACGACACGGAAGCGACGATAATCACGTCATCGCGCTCCAATAGCGCGCGCGTGGCCGAGTGGCGCATGCGGTCAATCTGCTCGTTGATATTGCTCTCTTTTTCAATGAATGTATCGGTGCGCGGCACATAGGCCTCGGGCTGATAATAATCGTAATAAGAGACAAAATATTCGACCGCATTATCGGGGAAGAAACTTTTGAACTCGCCGTAAAGCTGCGCCGCCAAAGTTTTATTGGGCGCCAAAACAAGCGCCGGTCGCTGCGTGCGATTGATGACTTGCGCCATCGTGTAAGTCTTGCCCGAGCCGGTGACGCCGAGCAGAACTTGGTCGCGCTCTTCGGCTTCAATGCCTTCGATTAATTCGGTAATGGCTTGCGGTTGGTCGCCAGCGGGTTGGAAATCAGAGACCATGCGAAAGGCCAAACCGCCTTCGGTTTTTTCTGGCCGCTGCGCCCGATGCGGGGTGAAGGTCATGGCTTGGCCTTCGCGCATCCCCGGTTCTTCTAGGGGAGCCAGCTCGCCGCGACCCGTCAGTGATTTCTGTTCTTCTGCCATAAGCGCAATATAGCGCGATTGGCCAAAATAGGAAGCGGGCTGGCACCAAGCCAAACGGCGTTAGTGGTTTCGAAACTGCTCGTCGATATGGGTCGGGCTGGCGTTGATTTTACCAATCAGCCATTCAACCGAGCCTTGCAGCCAAAGCCCAATGCCAACAGCGATGAAGACAATCATCATATGCGCCATCAGATAGACAGCCATTAGAAAAATTTGCAGCAAGAATTGTGACATTTTAAATCCGTTCTTTTTCTTATTCAGCAACCATCTTGAGTGTGGTGCTTTATCGGAAATTATTCGTTAACGCGCCCTGCTTGCATAAGTGCCGGCATAAATGCCCGAGGCCACGATATGCCCTTGGCGGGTTTGGCGCGCATAGGTGAGCTTCCATTCGTCGTGGCCGCTGGCGGTATTGTTGGATTGATAGGCGTGCCAGACGCCGCGCGAGGAGACATCGCGGATGAGCTGCTGGCCATAGGGACGCTGTTTGGCGTCGAGTTTGCGCGAGAAATCTTCGCCGATTTGTGTGCGGTCGGCGGCGTGATAAATATTCTCGCCATCGGCCGAAAGCACGAAGAGATATAGCCCGCCCTGATGAAACGTCGGGTCGCGGTCTATTTCTTCGAAGGCCATGAGGTCGTCTTGGTTAATCAGGCGATGGGCTTTGTCGACAATGGCGACGGCGCGGCTGGCGAGCTGCAAATTGGCGTGTGATGTATCGGGCGCGCTGGCGCCGCCACCTATCCAGCCGACTAGCAAACCCAAGGCAAAAAGCATCAACAGCGAATTGAATCGCTTTGGCATGAGACGATCCTTTCGTTCTTGTTTTCATTATCTCAAGCATGTAGCTTGCGCTCAAATAGAGTATCGAGCAAGGAGTTTTCCGATGTCGTCATTTCTGTCAAAAAGTCTTTCGCGGGTGCGCCCTTCGGCCACGATGGCGGTTACCGATAAGGCACGCCAATTGCGCGCGGCGGGTCGCGATGTCATTGGTTTGGGCGCGGGCGAGCCAGACTTTGATACGCCAGAAAACATCAAGCAGGCCGCCATTGAGGCGATTTCTCGCGGCGAGACCAAATACACCGCCGTGACCGGCATTGATGAGCTGAAGCAAGCGATTTGCGCCAAGTTGAAGCGCGACAATGGGCTGGATTATGAGCCTGCGCAAACCTTTGTGGCACCGGGCGGCAAGCCGGTTATTTATGATGCCATGATGGCCACGCTGAACCCCGGCGATGAGGTTATTATTCCGGCACCCTATTGGGTGAGCTATCCCGATATTGTGGCTTTGGCAGGCGGCGAGCCGGTGATTGTGGAAGCGCGCGCCGAAGACGGCTTTAAGTTGCAGCCCGAAGATTTAGAAGCCGCGATTACCGAGAAAACCAAATGGTTTATTTTCAATTCGCCGTCGAACCCTACGGGCGCGGCCTATTCGGAATCGGAATTGCGCAAGCTGACCGATGTGCTGAAAAAATATCCGCAGGTCTGGGTTTTGACCGATGATATGTATGAGCATCTGACCTATGACAATTTCGTTTTCGCCACGCCTGCCCAAGTGGAGCCAGCCTTATATGAGCGCACGCTGACCATGAACGGCGTATCGAAAGCCTATGCCATGACGGGTTGGCGCATTGGGTATTGCGCGGGGCCTTTGGAGCTGATTAAGGCGATGACGAAAATTCAGTCGCAGTCGACCTCGAACCCCACGTCGATTAGCCAATGGGCGGCGGTGGAGGCCTTGAACGGCACGCAAGATTTTATTCCCGAGAACAATAAGACGTTCAAACGCCGCCGCGATTTGGTGGTGAAACTGCTGAACGAAGCCGAGCATATCGATTGCCAAACGCCCGAAGGCGCGTTTTATGTTTATCCGAGCTGCGCGGCTTGTATTGGCAAAACGGCGCCTGATGGCACGCTTATCGATACCGATGAGGCTTTTGCTACGGCGCTGCTGGAGGCCGAAGGCGTGGCGGTGGTGCATGGCGAGGCGTTTGGCCTGTCGCCGTTTTTCCGCATTAGCTATGCCACTTCGGATGAAAATCTGGTGGAAGCCTGCGCGCGGATTTCTCGTTTTACGGCGTCTTTGACGTAGTTTCAGGGTCGGGCGCAGGCTCGGGCGGATAGCTGGGCGATTGTTCGGATAATCGCGGCAGAATGTGAACGATTTCCTGCGCTGTGAGCGGGGCGTCTTGGCGCAATTTCAAAATCACAATATCGTCTTCGAGGGCGACGGACAGCAGCGTGTTGGGCGGCAGCGTGTCACTTGCTTTGCAAGTAAATGAGTCTGCCTACGAATCGACACACACAGCCTTCGGGACTATTTGTAAAAAGATAGCTCCCTTTCAAACTCAGTTTATGAAGTTAGAAGAAATCGAGACAAAGGCATCTGACTTTCAAAAAGCTGCTGACTCTATAAACGAACTGCTAATGAGTAGCGAAAAGGCCGAAGCACAAATTAGACAAATTGCGAAAGGTAGTGTTGCGAAAGGAGGAGGAGCGGGTGTGGCTAGGGAGGCGGCTCATTTCTCTGAAGAGGCTTCCGAACATGCGAATAACTCAAAAAATTGGCTATGGGGGGTAACCTTAGCGTCAATGGTTTTGCTGATTATAGGTGCCTATTTTTATTGCAGCCCACCCCCAGAAGTTGAGGGTATTGCTTGGAACCATTTCATCCCAAAGTTTTCCATTCTTGGAATGCTTATCTTCATTGATTTCATGCTGATTAGTGTATATCAAGCGGAGCGACATAATGCCGTCGTCAACAAGCACCGCGCCAATGCGCTCAATACGTTTGAAACCATGACAGCGGCCACGTTAACCCAAGATGTGAAAGACGCCGTAACCCTGACAGCGGCAGGCGCAATCTATGCGCCGCAAGATACGGGCTATTCAAAGAAAACGGCGAGCGCGCGTAATTCTGCCGCAGATATCTTGTCAGCTATTGGAACAACAAAAGACTAGGCTAGCCTAGAACTATCCTCTTGAAAGTTCCCGCATAGCCCCATCCAGCCCCTGAATGGTCAGCGGATACATTCGGTCTGCGAAAATCTGCTTGATGATTTGCAGCGAGGCCGTGTGTTCCCAGTAGCGTTCGCCCAGCGGGTTCAGCCAGATGGCGCTCTCGTAAATATCGGTCAGGCGTTTCAGCCACAAGGCACCGGCTTCTTCGTTCCAATGTTCCACGCTGCCGCCCTCATAGGTAATCTCATAGGGGCTCATCGAGGCATCGCCCACGAAGATGATTTTATAGTCGCTGCCATAGGTGTGCAGCACGTCCCATGTGTCCATTTTTTCGTTGTGGCGGCGGTTGTTGTCTTTCCACACGCCCTCGTAGAGGCAGTTGTGGAAGTAGAAATATTCCATGTTTTTAAATTCGCTGCGCGCCGCCGAAAATAGCTCTTCGCACAAGCGGATGTGGGGATCCATCGAGCCGCCGACATCGAAAAATACCAGAACTTTTACTTTGTTGCGCCGCTCGGCAATCATTTTAATGTCGAGATAGCCTGCGTGAGCGGTCGATTTAATGGTGTCGTCAATGTCGAGCATATCGGCCTCGCCATCGCGCGCGAATTGGCGCAAGCGGCGCAAAGCCACTTTGATGTTGCGCGTGCCAAGCTCGACGCTGTCGTCGAGGTTTTTATATTCGCGCTTGTCCCAGACTTTGACCGCCTTGAAGTTTTTGTTTTTGTCTTGGCCGATGCGAACGCCCTCGGGGTTATAGCCATCCGAGCCAAACGGCGATGTGCCGCCCGTGCCAATCCATTTATTGCCACCTTCGTGGCGCTTCTCTTGTTCTTCGAGGCGCTTTTTCAGCTCCTCCATAATTTTATCCCAGCCGCCGAGGGCTTCAATTTCGGCTTTTTCTTCTTCCGAGAGAAATTTTTCCGTCAGCGTTTGCAGCCAGTCTTCGGGAATTTCCGAAACCTCGCCATCGCCCAAGCTTTCAAGGCCTTTAAACACCGTGCCGAAAACTTGGTCGAATTTATCTAAATTGCGCTCGTCTTTAACCAGTGCCGCTTTCGACAAATAGTAAAACTCGGTCACCTCATTGTGGATGACTTGCATGTCCAGCGCTTCCAGCAACGAAAGATATTCGCGCAAGGAAACCGGAACATTGGCGTTTTTCAGCTCGTGGAAAAAATTAACGAACATGGGACAGGCCTCTTTCGGTCAATCTAATTGCGCTCTCGGCGGGCCAAGAAAGCCAGACGCTCAAACAAATGCACGTCTTGCTCGTTTTTAATCAGCGCGCCATGTAGCGGCGGAATGAGCTTGCCCGCATCTTGCTGGCGCAAGGTTTCGGGGTCCATGTCTTCGTTCATCAGCAGCTTCAGCCAATCCAGCAGCTCAGACGTGGAGGGCTTTTTCTTGAGGCCCGGCACATCGCGCACTTCGTAGAAAGAGGCGAGGGCGTTTTTAACCAGACGGTCTTTGATGTCTGGATAATGCACGTCGACAATTTCTTTCATCGTGTCGGCATCGGGGAACGAAATATAGTGGAAGAAGCAACGGCGCAAAAACGCATCCGGCAATTCTTTTTCATTGTTCGAGGTGATGATAACCAATGGGCGCTGAGCGGCCTTAATGGTTTCGCCCGTTTCGTAAACATAGAATTCCATGCGATCTAGCTCTTGCAGCAAATCGTTTGGAAATTCGATGTCGGCTTTATCAATCTCATCGATAAGCAGCACGGCGCGTTCGTCTTGCTCGAAGGCTTCCCAGAGCTTGCCCTTATTGATGTAGTTTTTCACATCCTTCACGCGCTCGTCGCCCAATTGGCTGTCGCGCAGGCGGGTGATGGCGTCATATTCGTAGAGGCCTTGTTGGGCTTTGGTGGTCGATTTTACGTGCCACGTAATCAGCTTCATGTTCAAGGCTTTGGAAACTTCCTCGGCCAAAACGGTTTTACCGGTGCCAGGCTCGCCTTTAATCAACAGCGGGCGTTGCAGCGTTAACGCAGCATTAACCGCAATGCGCAAATCTTCAGTGGCAATATAATTTTCGGTGCCTTCAAACTTCTGGGACATGGATGATTTTCCTCGTGAATTTCGACTTACCTATATCAGGTCTCTTATGGCGCCAAAGACTAAGGGCAAGGCGCGGGTCGCGCAAGCCTCAATTCACGAAACCCAAACTAACGAAGGTGTCTTGATTTTATGGCTCGAATTTCATATATCAAGTGCGCTCGTTTAGTGGCAAATAGAACACTCGACGAAAAACGAAAATTTACAGATGAGGCGCTCATGGCGACCCGGCTACCCAAAGATTATGTTCCAAGTGACGACGAACCGTTTATGAACGCGCGACAGCGTGAGTATTTTCGGCGCAAACTTTCCGACTGGAAAGACGATCTCATCAAAGGCACCAAAGAGACCGTCATGGGTTTGCAAAACGAAAGCGTCAATCATCCAGATGACGTCGATCGGGCAAATTCAGAAGCCGAAAAACAGCTCGAGCTGCGCACCCGCGATCGCCATCGCAAGCTGGTCAATAAAATCGATAGCGCGCTGCGCCGCATCGACGATAAGACCTATGGCTATTGCGAGGAGACCGGCGACCCCATTAGTTTGAAGCGTCTCGATGCCCGCCCGATTGCCACGATGGGACTGGAAGCGCAAGAGCGCCACGAGAAGCGCGAGCGGGTTTATCGCGACGACTGATTCTTTGCTTTGGTCGTCGATTTTGACTTACACACAGCCTTATAGTCTTGGTTATTTTTCAAAATAACTAGCTAAATCAAGCCTCTATAAGTGTTCTTGACAAATAGAACAAAAAGTGAACATAATGTTCCATTGCCCGTACTATCGGGCTATGAAATAACGGGAGCATAGATTATGGCTGAAGTGGTGAACCTTATGCAAAAGAGTGAAGAAAAGAAAAAAGCGCTAGAAGCGGCGTTGTCTCAAATCGAAAAAAGCTACGGTAAAGGCTCGATTATGAAGCTGGGCGATCCAGCCAGTATCGAGGCTATCGAGAGTATTTCAACGGGCTCGCTGGGGCTAGATATTGCGCTTGGCATTGGCGGACTGCCCAAGGGACGGGTAATCGAAATTTATGGTCCAGAAAGCTCGGGCAAAACGACTTTGGCACTGCATACAATTGCCGAGTCGCAAAAAGTGGGCGGCACCTGCGGTTTCATCGATGCGGAACATGCGCTGGATCCGGGCTATGCCAATAAATTGGGCGTCAATGTCGAAGACCTGCTGATTTCGCAACCTGATAATGGCGAGCAAGCTTTGGAAATTGCCGATACTTTGGTGCGCTCTGCGGCGGTGGATGTTTTGGTTATCGACTCGGTGGCTGCTCTAACCCCACGCGCCGAATTAGAAGGCGATATGGGCGACAGCCTGCCAGGCCTGCAAGCGCGTTTGATGAGCCAAGCTCTGCGGAAGCTGACAGGCTCGATTGCGCGCTCGAATACAATGGTGATTTTCATCAACCAAATTCGGATGAAAATTGGTGTGATGTTTGGCTCGCCAGAAACCACAACGGGCGGCAATGCCTTGAAGTTTTATTCGTCTTGCCGTTTGGACATTCGTCGCATTGGCGCGATTAAAGATCGCGATGAAGTGATTGGCAATCAGACCCGCGTGAAAGTGGTGAAGAATAAAGTGGCGCCGCCTTTCCGCGTCGTGGAGTTCGACATTCTTTATGGCGAAGGCATTTCGAAAATGGGCGAGTTGATTGACCTCGGCGTGAAAGCCGAAATCGTGGAAAAAGCCGGTAGCTGGTATAGCTATGGCACGCAGCGTATTGGTCAGGGCAAAGAGAACACACGTAAGTTCTTGCTGGAAAACCCAGACATGGCAGCCGAGATTGAAGCCAAAGTTCGCGCCGATGCGGGGCTTATCGATGTCGAAGAGCTGACAGAAGAAGAAGCCGAATTTGCCAAAGGGCAAGATGAGGCGCCGGTGGAAGAAGCTGCGGGTTAGTCTGCCCTAGCGACACGGTGAAATGAGTTTAAAGGCCCGGCTTAGTCGGGCCTTTTTCTATTCTTGTTCTTGGGCGTTTGAACGGCTATGTAAAAGGCATAGAGTGAGGTGAACCAATGTCGACTGGCCTGGCGGATATCCGCGCAAGTTTCTTAGATTATTTCAAAGCGGAATCGCATGAAGTGGTGGCCTCCAGCCCGTTGGTGCCGCTCAATGACCCGACGCTATTGTTCACCAATGCGGGCATGGTGCCGTTTAAAAATTATTTCACCGGCCAAGAAGCCATTCCCCAAAAATGGGTGGGGCCCCGCGCGGTAAGTTCGCAAAAATGCGTGCGCGCAGGTGGCAAGCATAATGACCTCGACAATGTTGGGTATACGGCTCGTCACCATACGTTTTTTGAAATGCTCGGCAATTTTTCGTTTGGCGATTACTTTAAAGAAGAAGCGATTTATCACGCTTGGAATTTCCTAACCAAAGAACTCGACCTACCGGCGGAAAAACTTTTGGCCACCGTCTATGCCGATGACGAGGAGGCGTTCTCTCTCTGGCAAAAAATTGCAGGCCTATCGGAAGATAGAATTATCCGCATTGGCACCTCGGACAATTTTTGGTCGATGGGCGATACGGGGCCTTGCGGGCCGTGTTCCGAAATCTTCTTCGACCATGGCGAAGCCATTGCGGGTGGGCCTCCTGGCAGTCCCGATGAAGATGGCGATCGGTTTATTGAGATTTGGAATTTGGTGTTCATGCAATATGAGCAGCAAAGCGACGGCACGCGCGTTGACCTTCCCAAGCCGAGTATTGATACGGGCATGGGGCTAGAGCGCATCGGCGCGGTGCTGCAGGGCAAGCACGATAATTATGATACCGACCTCATGTATCATCTCATCGAGGCTTCGGCCGATATTTCGGGGCAGAGCATTGAGGGCGCGCATGGGGTTAGCCACCGCGTGATTGCCGACCATTTGCGCTCCTCGGCGTTTTTGATTGCCGATGGCGTGCTGCCGTCGAACGAAGGGCGCGGCTATGTGCTGCGCCGCATCATGCGCCGCGCGATGCGCCACGCCCATATGCTTGGCACCAAAGAGCCGGTTCTCTGGCAATTGTTTCCCGCGCTGAAAACCCAAATGGCCGCCGCCTATCCTGAGCTAGAGCGTGCCAGTACCTTGATTGTCGAGACCCTGCGCCATGAAGAAGACCGCTTTCGCGATATGTTGGGACGCGGCCTTAAATTGCTTGATGATGAGCTTGGCCAGATGAAAACCGACACGCTGCCCGGCGAAGTCGCGTTTAAGCTATACGATACTTTCGGCTTCCCGCTGGATTTGACACAAGACGCCTTGCGCGAAAAAGGCCTTTCGGTCGATACCGATGGCTTTGATACCGCGATGGAGAAACAACGCGCCGATGCGCGAGCCAATTGGTCAGGCTCTGGCCAAGAAGTCACCGAAGCGATTTGGTTCGATTTGCGCAATGAACATGGCGCCACCGAATTTGTCGGCTATCAATCGGGCGAGGCCGAAGGCCAAGTGCTGGCCATCGTCAAAGATGGCGGCGCCGTGGAGGCGGCAAAGGCAGGTGATGAGGTCGGCGTGATGTTGAACCAAACGCCGTTCTACGCGGAAAGCGGTGGCCAAGTGGGCGACATGGGTCGTTTGAGAGATGCCGACGGCCTATCGATTGAGATACGCGAAACCCGCAAAATGCTCGGCGATGTGCATGTTCTTTATGGCACAATTGAAGCCGGCGAGCTGACCCAAGGGGCGCTCGTGCATCAGCACATTGACGCGCCGCGCCGCGATGCCATTCGCGCCAATCACTCGGCGACCCACTTGCTGCACGAAGCTTTGCGCCGCGTCTTGGGCGATCATGTGACGCAAAAAGGCTCGCTGGTAAATGACCAGAATTTGCGCTTCGACTTCTCGCATCCGCGCGCCATGACCTCCGAGGAAGTGGATGCGGCGGAAGCTTTGGTCAATGATATCATCCGCCAAAACGAAGATGTCTCGACCCGCCTGATGACGCCCGACGAGGCGATTGATGCGGGTGCTTTGGCTCTGTTCGGTGAGAAATACGGCGATGAAGTTCGCGTTCTCTCGATGGGACAGGGAACGCCAAAAGATGCCGAGGGCGCCTATTCGGTAGAGCTTTGCGGCGGCACGCATGTGCGCCGTTTGGGCGATATTGGTCTGTTGAAAATTAGCTCAGAAGGGGCGGTTGCCTCGGGCGTGCGCCGCATCGAGGCACGCACGGGCAAAGGCGCCTTGGCGCAGATTGCCGCGCATGAACATATTCTGCACTCGGCGGTCAATGAATTGAAAGTCGGCGTGGAAGATTTACCGGCGCGCGTCAGCAAGCTCCTCGAGGAGCGCAAAAACCTCGACCGCGAATTAGCCGAAGCTAAAAAACAATTGGCCTTGGCTGGCTCCAATGGCGGCGGCGACGACAGCACCTCGCAAGTGCGCGACGTCAATGGCGTGTCCTTCATGGCGCGTTGCCTCGATGGCCTGCCTGCCAAAGAATTGCGCGGCCTTGTGGATGATGGCAAAAAGCAAATCGGCAGCGGCGTGGTGGTTTTCATCGGGGTGGATAATGGCAAAGCTGGCATCGCCGTGGGCGTGACGGATGATTTGACATCGCGCTTCAATGCGGTTGATTTGGTGAAAGCCGGCTCGGCCGCGCTTGGCGGACAGGGCGGGGGCGGACGCCCAGACATGGCGCAAGCCGGCGGCCCTGAAACGCAAAATGGCGCCCAAGCAATTGCCGATATTGAAGCTCTTTTAAGCTAGGCCTACAGCGCTTTTTCTAGGTTCTCGCGAACCGCATCGAGGAAGCCTTCGGTGGTCAGCCATTTTTGGCCTTCGCCAACCAAGAGGGCTAAATCTTTGGTCATCGAGCCGCGCTCGACTGTGCTCACGCAAGTCTTCTCCAGCGTTGCCGAGAAATGCGCCAAAGCATCATTTTTGTCTAGCTCGGCGCGTTTGGAAATGCCGCGCGTCCAAGCAAAAATCGAGGCAATGGAATTGGTCGATGTGTCTTCGCCGCGCTGATGGGCGCGATAGTGGCGCGTCACCGTGCCGTGTGCGGCCTCTGCTTCCATGGTTTTGCCATCGGGCGTCAAAAGCACCGAGGTCATCAGTCCTAGCGAGCCAAAGCCTTGGGCGACGGTGTCGGATTGCACATCGCCATCGTAGTTTTTACACGCCCAAACAAATTCGCCGTTCCATTTCATGGCCGCCGCCACCATATCGTCGATGAGGCGATGTTCATAACCGATGCCAAGCTTGTTGAATTGCGCTTCAAACTCGGCTTCGAAAACTTCTTGGAACAGATCTTTAAAGCGTCCGTCATAGGCTTTCATAATGGTGTTTTTGGTCGAGAGATAAAGCGGCCATTTGCGCTCAATCGCATAGAGCATACAGGCGCGCGCGAAGTCGCGAATGCTGTCGTCGAGATTATACATCGACATCGCCACGCCGCCGCTTGGGAAGTTGAACACTTCAAACTCTTTGGTGTCGCTGCCGTCTTCGGCTTCCCATTTCATGGTCAATTTGCCTTTGCCGGGCACGACGAAATCTGTGGCGCGATATTGGTCGCCAAAGGCATGACGGCCAATGACAATCGGGTCGGTCCAGCCGGGCACGAGGCGCGGCACATTGCGACAGATAATCGGTTCGCGAAACACCGTGCCGCCCAAAATATTGCGGATGGTGCCATTGGGCGAGCGCCACATTTGCTTCAGGCCAAATTCTTCCACGCGCGCCTCATCGGGGGTGATGGTGGCGCATTTCACGCCAACGCCGATTTGTTTGATGGCCTCGGCGCTATCGACCGTGATTTGGTCATCGGTGTCATCGCGCGTCTCAATACCTAAATCATAATATTTCAAATCGAGGTCGAGGTAGGGATGAATTAATTTATCTTTGATCATTTGCCAAATGATGCGGGTCATTTCATCGCCATCAAGTTCAACAATTGGATTTTCTACTTTTATTTTCGACATGTTCTCTCAATCCTGCGACTTTAATACCATTCAAGATAACCGCTTTGTTTTAACAAAAGCTGTTCCTGAATATTTAATTCGACTTAGGTCATAGCAAAATTGACGCGTTGATAAAAGCCGTTCTTTGGCCTAAGGGAGAGGAATGACGGATTTAGCGACAAAAGCACCAGCGATTATTCTGGTTGGCGCCCAATTGGGCGAAAACATTGGCACGGTGGCGCGCGCCATGTTGAATTTTGGCCTGACCGATTTGCGCCTCGTGCATCCGCGCGAGGGCTGGCAATATGAACGCGCCCTCAAGGCCTCCTCGGGCGCCTCAGCGTTGATTGAGAAGCACAAGCTGTTTGACACGGTGGCCGAGGCGACGGCGGATTTGGGCTATCTGGTGGCCACCACGGCGCGTATGCGCGATATGGTAAAGCCCGTGTTGACGCCGGCCAAAGTGGCGGCCGAGCTGCGCGCGCGTCAGGCCGAGAGCGCAGATTTGCAAGGCGGCATTTTATTTGGCCCCGAGCGCACGGGATTAGATAATGACGATATTTCGTTGGCCGATGCGATTTGCCGCGTGCCGCTGAACCCAGAGTTCACCTCGCTCAATTTGGCGCAAGCGGTGTTGCTGATGGGCTATGAATGGTTTCAGGCCGCCGATGCGACCCCCGAGGTGCGCGACGAAATGCCAGACACGCGCCCCGCCACGCGCGCCGAGGTCAACGCCATGTTCGCTCATTTAGAAGCGGGACTTTCGGCTTCGGGTTTTTTGGCGCCGCCCGCCAAGGCGCCGGCCATGGCGCGCAATATTCGCAATATGCTGCACCGTGCGCAATTGACCGAACAGGACGTGCGCACGTTTCGTGGCATGATTAATTCGCTTTTGCGCTGGCCACGCGGGGCGAAAGACCCGCTTTTAAAGCCGCGCGTTGCCGCCATTTCTCGGGGTGAGCTTGACCCAGGCGAAGATATCGAGAAAGACGCGGAATAAAGCCAAAAAACCAGTTTGACAATGGCGCGGCTTTTTGTATATTACGCGCCAATCCGCGAGAAATCGTCTTGCGCATTTTTTTATTTAAAGTAAGGACCGCGCCGCATGAGCAAGCGCCTATCAACGAAGTATAAAATTGACCGCCGCATGGGCGAAAACATTTGGGGTCGCCCCAAGAGCCCGGTCAACAACCGTGATTACGGCCCTGGTCAGCATGGTCAGCGTCGCCGCGGCAAACTGTCTGACTTTGGTTTGCAGCTGCGCGCCAAGCAAAAGCTGAAAGGCTATTACGGCAATATTACCGAGAAACAGTTTAAAGGCATTTATGCCGAAGCTGTTCGGGTGAAGGGCGATACTAGCGAGAACCTCGTGGGTCTGCTCGAATCGCGCCTCGATGCGCTGGTCTATCGGGCTAAATTTGTAACCACAGTGTTTGCCGCGCGTCAGTTCGTCAACCATGGTCACGTGATGGTCAATGGCCGTCGGTGCAATATTCCTAGCCGTCGTCTGAAAGTTGGCGATGTTGTGGAAGTGCGTGAAAAGTCCCGCAATCTGAACGTGGTTCTCGAAGCCATTCAAAGTGCAGAGCGCGACATTCCAGAATATACCACAGTGGATCATTCCAAAATGACAGCCGCGCTTACCCAAGTGCCGCAGCTGGCCGATATTCCATATCCGGTTCAAATGGAACCAAATCTCGTGGTCGAATTTTATTCGCGCAATTAGATTTTAGGCTGGCCAAAACCAGCTCTGTAAAACTAAAAAAGCCCGCCAATTTGGCGGGCTTTTTCTTTGGAAAATGGCTTTGCCTCGAAAAAACAGAGGGCTATTCAGCCAGCGCAATGCCTTTTTCTTCGAGTAGTGGGCGCAATTCGCCCTCTTCGAACATCTCGCGAATGATATCGCAGCCGCCGACAAATTCGCCCTTAATGTAGAGCTGCGGGATGGTTGGCCAATTCGAGAAAGTTTTAATGCCATTGCGCAGGCCATCGTCTTCCAGCACGTTGACGCCTTTAAACGGCACGCCGATATGGCTGAGGATTTGCACCACTTGGCCGGAAAAACCGCACTGCGGGAACACAGGCGTGCCTTTCATAAACAACACCACTTCGGCGCTATCGACTTCGCTTTGAATCATTTGATTTATATCGCTCATCATCGTCTCCTGAAAATAGACTTAAGTTTTGGAAGGGGCTGCGGTTTGCAGCGCCAAAGCGTGTAATTCGTCGCCCATGCCGCCTTGCAGGGCGTCATAGACCATTTTGTGTTGCTGCACTCGGCTTAGCCCCTCAAAGGCGGGCGCCACTACATGCGCCGCGTAATGGTCGCCATCGCCGCGCAGGTCGGTAATCTCAACTTGCGCATCGGGCAGGGCGGTGCGGATCATGGTTTCTAATTCACCAGCGCTCATCGGCATGATGTGTCCTTTCGGCTTAGCTCGACATGAGGGCTGGAAACCAACCCTCATAAATATCGTGCAACTCTCTTACGGATATGGAAAGGCTAGCCCCAAATGTCAATGTATGACCAGAGGTTTTTCCAAGCCGCGTGAGCGATAGGTCTTTGGCTAAGGCTTCAAAAGCCTCGGCTTTATCTCCCGCAACGGCGACGACATAGCGGGCTTGGTCTTCGCCAAACCAATAGCCAGTATCGCCATCTGTCTCGATGTCAGCGCCAATACCATGGGCTAAACACATCTCTGCCAAAGCCATCAACAAGCCGCCGTCCGAGATGTCATGCGCTGCCGCCAGCAAGCCTTGGTCGATGGCGTCTCGCACGAGGCCGCCATGGGCGGCTTCTAGCGCCAAATCAACGCGCGGAGGCGCCACAATCTCATGCCTGTCCAAGACATCGCGTTGATACAGCGAGGCGCCTAAATGGCCTGCCGTGTCGCCCAGCAGATAGATTAACTGGCCGTCTTGGAGGAAGCCATTGCCGACCGCCTTGTCGAGGTTTTGGATAAGCCCGACACCGCCGATGGCTGGCGTTGGCAAAATGCCCGTGCCATTGGTTTCATTGTAAAGCGACACATTGCCCGAGACCACGGGGAAGTCGAGCGTCTTGCCAGCTTCGCCCATGCCTTCTAAACAACCGACGAATTGACCCATAATTTCAGGCCGTTCCGGATTGCCAAAGTTCAAGCAATTGGTGATGGCCAAAGGTTTGGCACCCACCGCACAAATATTGCGATAGGCTTCCGCCACCGCCTGTTTGCCGCCCTCTACGGGGTCGGCGAAGCAATAGCGCGGGTTCACATCGGTCGACATGGCGAGGCCTTTTTGGGTGCCATGCACGCGCACCAGCGCCGCATCGCCGCCGGGCCCTGCGAGCGTGTCGCCCATCACCATGCTGTCATATTGCTCATAGACCCAGCGCCGCGATGCCACTTCGCTGGAGCCCATGAGGGTTTTCAGCGCGCTTAGCGTATCGGGTGCTTTGTCCAGCCAAGCCGCGTCGAAGTCGGCGGCTTTGGGGGTTGGCACATGCGGGCGGTCATATTCGGGCGCGCCATCGGCCAGCGGCCCCAGCGGCATATCGGCAATCTCGCGGCCGTCATGATGCACCACCATGCGGTTGGTGTCGGTCAGCTCGCCAATCACCGCGAAGTCGAGACCCCAGCGGTCGAATATGGCTTTGGCTTCTGGCTCGCGGCCAGGTTTCAGCACCATCAACATGCGCTCTTGGCTTTCCGACAGCAGCATTTCATAGCCCGTCATATGGGTTTCGCGCACCGGAACTTTATCGAGGTTCAGCACAATGCCGACACCGCCCTTATCAGCCATCTCGACCGACGAAGAGGTGAGACCTGCCGCGCCCATATCTTGAATGCCAATAATCGCATCCGAGGCCATTAATTCTTGGCAGGCTTCGAGCAATAGTTTTTCGGTGAACGGATCGCCCACTTGCACGGTAGGGCGTTTTTCTTCCGAGGCATCGTCAAATTCTGCCGAGGCCATGGTGGCACCATGAATGCCATCGCGCCCCGTTTTAGAGCCGACGTAAACCACCGGGGACCCAATGCCCGTCGCGGCGGCATAGAAAATTTTATCGGTACGAGCCACGCCAACGCACATCGCATTGACCAGATTATTGCCATTATAGCTCGGGTCGAAATTAATCTCGCCGCCGACCGTAGGCACGCCCATGCAATTGCCGTAGCCGCCAATGCCCGATACAACGCCGGCCACAAGGTGGCGTGTTTTGGGATGGTCAGGGGCGCCAAACCGCAGCGCGTTCAAATTAGCCACGGGGCGCGCGCCCATGGTAAATACATCGCGCATAATGCCGCCAACGCCCGTGGCCGCGCCTTGATAAGGCTCAATAAAGGACGGGTGATTATGGCTTTCCATTTTAAAAACCGCGGCATCGCCATCGCCAATATCAATCACGCCAGCGTTTTCGCCCGGCCCTTGAATCACTTGGTCGCCCGAAACAGGCAGCTTTTTCAGCCACTTACGAGATGACTTATACGAGCAATGCTCCGACCACATAACCGAGAAAACCCCCAGTTCGGTATAATTCGGCACCCGACCCATATGGTCGCAAACCATTTGAAACTCGTCTGGCGTCAGCCCGTGTTCGGCCACCAGCTCGTCGGTGATGGGCGTATCGTTAATATGGCTCATGACAAGGCCTCCACAATACCGCTAAACATTCGCTTGCCATCGTCGCCGCCGAGGGCGGCTTCGGCGCGCCGCTCGGGGTGTGGCATCATGCCGACGATGCGGCCAGAGGCATCGCTTATGCCTGCAATATCGAGGCAGGCGCCATTGGGATTATCGCCTTTGGCGTAGCTCAGTGCGATGCGGTCTTCGTCTTGCAATTGCTTGAGCGTGTGGTCATCGGCAAAATAATTGCCTTCATTATGCGCCACCGGAATGGTGATTTCTTCGCCGGCGCCATACAGCGAGGTGAAGGCGGTTGTATTGTTGGTGACGGTTAATTGGGTATTGCGGCAGACGAAATTCAGGCCTTTGTTTTGCATCAAAACACCGGGCAGCAGGCCGCATTCGGTCAGCACTTGAAAGCCATTGCAAATGCCCAAAACCGCAGCGCCCTTATGGGCTTGTGCCACCACTTCGCGCATAATGGGGCTATTGGCCGCCATCGAGCCGCAGCGCAGATAATCGCCGTAAGAAAACCCGCCAGGCAGAACGATTAAATCGCATTTGGGCAGGTTGGCATCGCCGTGCCAGGCCATGAGGGGGGCTTGGCCAGTGGCGGCTTCTAGGCAAACGGCGACGTCGCGGTCGCAGTTGGAGCCTGGGAAAACAATAACGGCTGCTTGCATTTGTCTTACGCCTCGCTGAGGTGGATGTCGTAATTTTCGATGACCGTATTGGCGAGCAGTTTCTCACACATATCGGTCAGAGTGGCGCGCGCTTTCTCGGCGTCGTTCTCGCTCAAGTTCACTTCAATGAGCTTGCCTTGGCGCACCTCGTCGACGCCGCCAAAGCCCAAAGAGCCGAGCGCGTTTTCAATGGCTTTGCCTTGAGGGTCTAGCACCCCGTTTTTCAAAGTAATGTGGATGGTGGCTTTCATCTTAATTCCTCAACGTAAAGTCTAAGCGGTAATTTTACTTAACAAGTTTGGGGGCATCGCCTTTTTCGGGCGCGGTGCCGCTCAACAGCCCCAGTCGGCGCGCCACGTCTTGATAGGCGTCGATCATGCCGCCGAGGTTTTGGCGGAAACGGTCTTTGTCGAGCTTTTCGCCCGAGCTGACATCCCACAGGCGGCAGCTATCGGGGCTAATTTCATCGGCCAAGACAATGCGCTGCGTCTCGCCATCCCAGATGCGACCAAATTCGATTTTGAAGTCGACGAGGCGAATGCCGACACCTTGAAATAGGCCGGTCATGAAATCATTAATCCGCAGCGACATGGCGACAATCTCGTCCATCTCTTGCGGGCCTGCCCAGCCGAAAACCGCAATATGGTCTTCACTAATCATCGGGTCGCCGAGCGCGTCATCTTTATAATAAAACTCCACCAAGGGACGCGGCAGCGCATCGCCTTCGTTCAGCCCAAGGCGTTTGACCAAAGAGCCAGCCGCCACATTGCGCACAACAAATTCAATCGGGATGATTTCCGCTTCGCGCACTAATTGTTCGCGCATATTCAATGATTTAATGAAATGTGTCGGAATACCAATCTCGCCAAGGCGTTGGAAAATATATTCCGAAATGCGGTGGTTCAACACGCCTTTGCCTTCGAACACTTCGTGTTTTTCGGCGTTAAAGGCGGTGGCATCATCTTTGAAATGCTGCACCAAAGTGCCGGGTTCTGGACCTTCGTAAAGGATTTTCGCTTTGCCTTCATAGAGGCGCACACGTTTCGACATTTTTGTCTCCATACCCCGTTAACTCAACGGTGAGGTTAAAGCTTGCGGATGATTCTCGCAAACCTCGTTACTGGCTATTTAAACACGCGGGTGAAAATCGTATCGACATGTTTAAAGTGATAGCCAAGGTCAAATAGCGCTTCCAAGTCTGCGTCACTCAACACCACTTCGGTGTCGGCTTTCAGCAGTTCCAAAAACGTGCCTTCGCCGCGCCAAACCGGCATGGCGTTGCGCTGTACCAGACGATACGCATCTTCGCGGCTGACGCCCGCTTGGGTGAGAGCCAAAAGCACGCGTTGCGAATGCACGAGGCCGCCCAATTTATCGAGGTTCTCTTGCATACGCTCTGGATAGACCAGCAGATTGTCGATGACATTGGTCAGGCGCACCAAAGCAAAATCCAGCGTGATGGTGGCATCGGGGCCAATCATCCGCTCCACGGAGGAATGCGAAATATCGCGTTCGTGCCAAAGCGCCACATTTTCCATTGCTGGCACAGCCATGCCCCGCACCAAACGCGCCAGACCCGTCAGGTTTTCGGTCAGAATGGGATTGCGTTTATGCGGCATGGCGGAGGAGCCTTTTTGGCCTTCCGAGAAATATTCTTCGGCTTCCAAAACTTCCGTGCGCTGCAAATGGCGCACTTCCACCGACAGGCGCTCAATCGACGAGGCGATGACGCCCAAAGTGGCAAAGAACATTGCGTGGCGATCGCGCGGGATGACTTGTGTCGAGACCGGCTCGACCTGCAGCCCCATGGCATCGGCCACATGCTCTTCTACGCTGGGGTCGATATTGGCGAATGTGCCGACCGCACCGGAAATGGCGCAGGTGGCAATCTCTTGGCGTGCGGCCACCAAACGGTCGCGGCAACGGTCGAACTCGGCATAGGCTTGCGCCATTTTGAGACCAAAGGTTGTCGGCTCGGCGTGAATGCCGTGGCTGCGGCCAATACAGGCCGACATTTTATGTTCCATCGCCCGTTTTTTAACGGCGGCCAGAAGCGCGTCTAAATCTTGCAGGAGGATATCGCTGGCGCGCATCAGTTGTACGCTCAAGCAGGTGTCCAAAACATCCGAGGAGGTCATGCCCTGATGCACAAAGCGCGCTTCGGGGCCGACATGTTCTGCCAAACTGGTCAAAAAGGCGATGACGTCATGTTTGACTTCGCGCTCAATTTCGTCGATGCGGTCGACATCGAAATCGCCTTTTTCGCGAACCGCTTTGGCCGCTTCGGCTGGCACGATGCCGAGTTTCACCATGGCATCCATGGCGTGGGTTTCAATCTCAAGCCAGATTGAGAAGCGACTTTCGGCTTCCCAAAGGGCGGTCATTTCTGGGCGGGCATAACGGGGAATCATTGGCAGTCTCCTTTGAGCCTCGATGTAACAGAAATATGCATCTGATTAAAGCATCGGTTGGGCGCGAGGCGGTTTTTCGTGTGAGCAAAGCCAAATTTTGCGCTCAAAGCAGTCCTTTCTCTTTAAAGCTCAAAACTTCTCCTCGCGCGACAATCAAATGGTCGTGCAGGCTGATGTTAAATCCCTTGGCTAAATCGCGTAATTTATGGGTCATATCGATATCTGCGTGCGATGGCGATGGGTCGCCGCTGGGATGATTATGGGCAATGATGAGCGCCGTCGCGTTTAGGGTGAGGGCGCGTTTTATCACTTCGCGCGGATAGACGGGCGTATGGTCAACCGTGCCTTGCCCCATTTTCTCATCGGCGATAATGCGATTTTGCTTATCGAGAAACAGCACATGAAATTCTTCTATCTGGTTCTCGGCCATTTTCGTGCGGCAATAAATCACCAAGTCTTGCCAATTGGCCAGCGCGGGTTTGTGCAAAATCTTCGATTGGCCAAAGCGCAAAGCGGCTGCGCGCACCACCAGAAAATCATCCGCCACGCCTTCGGTGACGCCGGGGATGGCCAAGAGGTCGTCGCGCGGGGCGGCGAGGGCGGCAGATAAATCGCCGAAATCATCGATCAGCAAATGCGCCAAATCTTTCACGTCGCGGCGCGGAATGGCGCGAAATAAAATCAGCTCCAGTAATTCATGGTCTTGCACACTATCGGGGCCAGCTTTGCGGAACCGAGCGCGCAAGCGGGCGCGGTGTCCGGCTCGGTGATTTTTAGCTGGTTTCGTGGGTGGCATTTTTGTTGGTTTTTCTTGCACCCTATTTCCTTTTAGCCGGCGGGGTTTCGGTGAGGCGTGTCACTCCCGTTTAAAGACTTGGTAAATATTTCGCAGCCCGTGGCGGTGACGCCAACGGAATGTTCGAATTGCGCCGAGAGCGTGCGGTCGCGGGTAACGGCTGTCCAGCCATCGCCGAGAATTTTCACCGCAGGCTTGCCCAAGTTCAGCATCGGCTCAATGGTAAAAAACATGCCCTCGCGCAAAACCAGCCCTTCGCCGGGGCGTCCGTAATGTAAAATATTCGGCGTGTCGTGAAAAATCCGACCCAGCCCATGGCCGCAAAAATCGCGCACAATCGCCATGCGGTTTAACTCGGCATACGACTGAATGGCATGGCCGATATCGCCCAAAGTCGCCCCCGGCTTGGTTAACTGAATGCCCTGCATCAGCGCGTCATAGGTCACATCCATCAGCCGTTGCGCCTTCACCGACGTATCGCCAAGGCCATACATGCGGCTGTGGTCGCCATGCCAGCCCTCGTGATAGAGCGTCACATCGACGTTCACAATATCGCCTTCGCGCAAAACCTTCTCGCCCGGAATGCCATGGCAAACCACATGGTTGATGGAGGTGCAAATGGATTTGCGAAAACCCCGATAATTGAGCGGCGCAGGCACAGCCCCAAGGTCGCGAATAATCTCGACCGCTTTATCGTCTAGGCTTTGGGTCGAAACGCCCGGCTGCACAAATTCGCTCAACAGGTCGAGCGTCTGGGCGGCTTTTTGGCCGACAACGCGCATGCCTTCAAAATCCGCAGCGGAGTGGATTTTAATCTGGCCGGTATTTTTAAGCGGCTCAAAGCTGGCTTCGATAAAGTTCATGGCAATTCCTTTGTCTATGAAATAGCACAAGCCGAGGGCGCCTGTCGATAAGCAGTCGCCGCGCTTGTGGGTTGGATTTCTCGGCTTGTATTCTGCGTCGGCAGGGCTAGGTTACGGCCTAGGAGACGAATTATGACTGAGACCATTCCCCCCGTAACGGCTGCCATGTTGATTATTGGCAATGAAGTTTTATCGGGTCGCACGCAAGATAAAAATCTGGCCTTTGTGGCTGGCGCCTTGGGCGAGATTGGCGTGGATATGCGCGAAGTTCGCATTGTGCAAGACGAAATGGACGAGGTGGTGGGTGCCGTGAACGCTTTGCGCGCGCGCTATACCTATGTGTTCACCACGGGCGGCATTGGCCCCACGCATGACGATATCACCGCCGATTGCATCGCCGCCGCCTTTGGTGTGAAGCTGGAAATGCACCCGATTGCCGTGCAGCTTTTAGAGGCACATTACGAAGCCCAAGACATTGAGTTCAACGCGGCGCGCGCGCGCATGGCGCGTATCCCCGAAGGTGCGAGCCTCATCGATAATCCGGTTTCTACCGCGCCTGGGTTTCGGATAGAAAACGTGCATGTGATGGCGGGCGTGCCGAAAATCATGCAGGCGATGATGGAAAATATTCTGCCGACTTTGCAAGGCGGCGAGACGCTGTCTTCCATTACGGTGACGGCGCAAGTGCCAGAAGGCTCGATTGCCGAGGCGATGGAAAAACTGCAAGGCAAATATCCCGACCTATCGATTGGGCTATATCCGTTTTATGGCGCCGATGGCGCAGGTGTCAGCGTGGTGGCGCGCGGCACCGATGAGGCGGCCTTGGCGCAAGTCGAGCAATCGGTAAAAGCGCTGTTTACGAAAATGGGCATGGCGCTCATCGAGCGTCCCGCGCCGTCTGAATTGCTGAAAGCTTAAAATGTCACATAGACCATTGAATTAATTTGGTTTTCTCGCTCTCTGGCAAACCTAACAAAAGTTTTAGTTTTATTTATCCAAAGCGCAGGTCAGAGTAACACCATCACAAATGGGAGATGATTATGAAAAATACTGTTTCTGCTCTGGTACTGGCCGCCGCTTTTGCGCTGCCAAACGCCGCTGTAGCTCTTGATTCTAGCTTCGATGCGATGTCGCAATCGGGCAACCACCAATTCTACGTTTGGTGCACAGGTAAAGCCGACTATAGCGCAGCCCAAAATGGCGCTGACGCGAAAGCCGCACAAAAAGCCCTCGCTCGTAAAGCGGGTAGCAAGTGCTGGCCTGTATGGCAAGGTCTGGATAACTAAGCCATTTGGCTTTTATCTGGGACTGGATACCTAAGCGTATCCAACCTATATAGTTTAACGGCGGTCTTCGGGCCGCCGTTTTTCTATGCGCCAAAACATCTGCGCGAAACAAATGAATGGTGAGACTATGAATATGTCGGCAGTTATCGGTTTAGGCGCAGTTATCGTTTTGGGCGTGGTGCTATCGTCTTGCGGCACGGGCAAACCCCTCGGCGGCGATAAGCCCTATCACCATTTGGAAAAAGGCTTCCGCAATCCGCCCGGCAGCATGACCCGTTATGTTTCGGTTGGCCGACGATTGCAGTTTTTAGGCCAAGCCGTCTGGCGCCAAGTCACCCATAGCGGCCAGCCCATTCCCGCCTCCCACGCGCTGGCGCGCCAAGAAGCCAAAGCGCAATTGGCCGCCCTAGGCGATGCTGATTTCGTCAGCTGGATTGGCCATGCCAGTTTCCTCGTGCGCCTCGATGGCGTGAGCGTGCTAACCGATCCGGTGTTTGGCCGCCGCGCCAGCCCAATGTCTTTTGCCGGCCCCGCGCGCCTTTTGCCGCCCGGATTATTTATCGAAGACCTGCCGCCCATTGATGTCGTGGTCATCAGCCACGCCCATTACGACCATCTCGATGTGCATACGCTGGACAATTTGCCGAACCGCGAAAACATCACCGCCATTGTGCCGCTGGGCTTGGGCTCTTATTTCACCGAGCGCGGCTATGGCACCGTGCGCGAGGTGGATTGGTATGATGATGTCACTTTGCCATCGAACTCGGGCGAGTTTCGCCTGACCGCCTATCCGGCCGTGCATTGGTCAAACCGTTCGCCGTTTGACGTCAACCGCTCGCTATGGATGTCATATGGCTTTTCGGCCGGCGGTCGCTCGGTGTTTCACACAGGCGACACCGAAACCCATGACACTTTATTCTCCGATATCGGCGCGCATATGGCCAAAAACCATGGCGGTTGCGACCTCGGCTTGATGAGCATTGGCGCCTATGCGCCGCGCGATTTCATGAGCGGCGCGCATATGGACCCCGAAGGCGGCGCCGCCATGGGGCGCGATGTCGGCTGCAAACGCATGGTGCCAATGCATTGGGGAACCTTCATTTTATCCTTCGAACCATTTGAGGAACCGCGCGATCGTTTCGTCAAAGCGGCAGGCAATCAGGCGCTGGTGATGAAAATTGGTGAAAGCCTCAAAATGGAAGATATTTCTAACTAAACAAGCGTGAAAACCATGCTATAGAAACGCCATCCAGCATGGCCTCGTGGTGGAATCGGTAGACACAGCAGACTTAAAATCTGCGGCCCGAATGGGCGTGACGGTTCGAGTCCGTCCGAGGCCACCATGGCTCCAATAGATAATGAGATTAATTGGACACCCGACTACGGGGCTGCGCCCCTCCGCTGGCGCAAAGCGCACTAAGGCAACAAGTTGCCAAGTGCTTCTAGCGCGAGGCCACTTGGATTTGAATTAGGAATGAATGTGAGTGGACACCCGACTACGGGGCTGCGCCCCTTCGCTGGCGGAGACTAGAAGCACTTGGCAGTTTACTGCCTTAGTGCGCTTTGTCCCTTTGGAAGCGGGCTAGGCAGTAAACTGCCAAGCCCTTCTAGCGCGAGGCCACTAGGGTTTGAATTAGGAATGAATGTGATTGTTGGGTGAGGTTTTACGCCACGCTTTCAGTTAAAACATTGGTGTTTTTATTTCCCCGAAAAATCCTGCAAAAACTTATGCGTATCTCTCGCGGTTTTTACGGGCAATTCTTCATGCGCCAAATGCCCCGCTTGCGGATAGATAATCAGATGACTTCTCGAAATCGCGGCGTTCATGCGGATGCCATATTTCACTTTAATCAACTGGTCTTGCTGACCCCATAACAGCAGCGTCGGCACTTTTATTTTGCCCAAATGCGGCTCTAGAGACGCGCGGGTTTGATAGCTCGCGAAACGCTTAATCGTCGCATCGCGCGAACCCGTCATCCGCAAAGTCTCCCAATAACGCTCGACCATTTCATCCGTCACAAAATTATCGGGGTCAGCCACCACGCCACGCAAAGTAGAGGCAAGCACGAACTTTGGCGTCACATAACGCATCATCATGCGGCCAAGCGATGAGCCAACTAAATTAAACGCCCCGACACTCGTCTCATCTGGATCCCGCGTCATGCCCGACGAAGAAACCGGAACTAACGCCGCCACGCGTTTGGGATTGTCCAAAGCAAATTGCAGAGCCACCGCGCCGCCCATCGAATTGCCCGCAACGAATACCCGCTCCAAAGCAAACAAATCTGCAATCTCGCGCGTGAAACGCGACATCGCCTCGACACTATAATCATCCTCTGGCGTCGCGCCCGTCAGCCCATGGCCCGGCAAGTCGAAACTGATAATACGATAATGCGCCCCCAACTCGCGCACCCATGGCTCCCATGTGTGCAGCGAGGCGTTCGAGCCGTGAATGAGCAGAAGCGGCGGGGCTTGTTTATTGCCCTCATCGCGAATATGCGCTTGCGCGCCCGAAGGCAATTCATAAATGAACGAGGCTGAATTGCGATATTTCGCAATCACATCATGGCGCAATAAGTCGGGCGTGATGAGAAACGTCGAGCTGACCAAAGCCAGCACGAGGATGGCCAAAAACCCAATCAGCAAAGTTCCAAGTATGCGTGTCAAAACCCTCAGCCTCCAAAGCCGTCTTTTTAAATCGCCTTCACAGTGGAGATATTCGCGCCCAACAACAAGGTAAATTCTGGCGCGTCAGCCGCGCCTTAGGCCGCTTTGAAGCGGTAGCGGGTCGAGCAATAGGGGCAGATAATTTCGTCTTCATCGCCCATATCTAAATAGACATGCGGGTGGTCATTGGGGGCTTCAGCGCCAATGCACTCAAAGGCACGCACGGGAATAAACACTTCGCTTACGCCCGCTTCATTGCTGATTTTTGGTTTGCCCACTTGAGCCATATCGCATGTTCCTATTTCGATGAGACGGCTTTCTATAGCCGCTGTTTTGAGGTTTCGCAAGCGCTAGCAGCAGCCACAGCCGCCCAGACTGGCATCGCCGTTTTCATGCCCACCCTCGCCATGCCAAGCCGCCGCCAAAGACTGCGATGAGAACGCCGCCGTCTGTTCAAATTCGGCTTGCGCGGTCTGCAATAATTTTGCGTCGCACATCACATCAATCGCCGTCATGGCCAAAGCTTTGGCGCCATCGATAACCGCTTTGTCGCCCGTATCCGAACCCGCCCATTTGGCAAATTCCGGATTATGAATGACCACGCTCGGCGGCGCGCAAGCAATCATCGGATGAATGGATGGCACGCGGTGGCTTACATTGCCCATGTCGGTCGAGCCCGCGCCGCTGCCCGGCATTTTCTCTAGCGGGAAAAACTCACGACCCAAAGCTTCGCCGTTTTGCTGAAACCGTTCGGCAATCGGCCAGCTATCTTTAATCTCTAAATAATCGCCCAAAGCCCAATCGATTTGCACCTCGCAGCCAGCCGCCAAAGCGCCCGCCTCAAAACAATTCTGCACCCGTTGTTTTAGGCTGGCAAGTTCCAGCCCATTGGCGGCACGCACATAAAATGTGCCCACGGCGCGGTCTGGAACAATATTAGGTGCCAATCCCGCTTCGTTAAAAATGCCATGAATGCGCTCGCTTTGTTTGATGTGCTGGCGCAATTGGGCAATCGATTGATAGGCCATCACCAAACCATCCAGCGCGTTGATGCCCGCAAAAGGCATGGCCGAGGCATGCGCGGCTTTGCCCGTATAGGTGACGCGCACTTCATTGACCGCAAGGCTGGGCATGGTGATGAGATTGACGCCCGCCGGATGCACCATCATGGCGGCTTGCAATTCGTCGAAGGCGCCTTGGCGCGCCATCAGCTCTTTGCCATTGCCGCTCTCTTCGGCCGGAGTTCCCAAATAGCGAACGCGGCCAGGCAATTTGGCGCCAAGCTTAGCCAGCGCTAAGCTCGCGCCGAGGCCAGTGGTCGCAATAATATTATGGCCGCAAGCATGGCCAATGCCCGGCAGAGCGTCATATTCAGAAATAATGCCGACCAAAGGGCCAGCCTCTTGCGCGCCAAATTCTGAAACAAAAGCGGTGTCCAACCCACAAGCATGGCGCTCGATAGGGAGGCCAGCGGCTTCGACTTTATCGCTCAATAATCCATGCGCGAAGACTTCTTCAAAGGCCACTTCTGGTTTGGCATGAATGGCGTGACTGGCGTCCACCAGCTCGCCCGCCATGGCGTCGATAAGCTCGCAGACTTGTTGTTTTAGCTCGGCACTCATGGGCGTCTCCTAAACGATGTCTAGCCAATTTCAAACGGCATGCCCAATAGCATACCGGCATCTACCACCATCAATTGTCCGGTCACATGGGCGCTCATCCGATTGGCGAAAAACAAAATCGGGCCTTTAATGTCGTCAGGCCCGCCAGCGCGTGCCATGGGGGTGGTTTGTTTTTGGGCGTTGGAGATTTTCTCAAACACTTCATCGCCAAACGCATTGCGGAACCAATCGGTGCCGACAAAGCCCGGGCAGACGGCGTTGACGCGAATGTTTTCCGGCCCCAAAGAGCGCGCCAATGCCAAAGTGGCAGAGTTTAGCGCGCCTTTCGATGCCACATAGGCAATCGAGGAGCCAATGCCGCGCACGCCAGCGACCGAAGAAATATTGACCACAGAGGGCGCATCCGCCTGCTTTAAAAATGGCCGCGCGTGTTTGATCATCTGATACGGGCCGATGAGGTTGAGCGCATAAATTTGCTCAAAGTCAGCCGCGTCCAACCCTTCCAGATTGTCATGGTTCATAAATTTCGTCGTGCCAGCATTATTCACCAAAATGTCGAGCCGTCCCCATTTGTCCATGGCGGCTTCGACCAGCGTTTTGCAATTGGCGTCTTGTGCGACATCGGCCTGAACGGCGATGGCGTCACCGCCTGCGGCTTTACATGCGGCCACAGTGGCCTCGGCGGCTTCTGCGTTACTGGAGTAATTTATTACCAATTTGGCGCCACCTTCGGCCATGCCAATGGCGGCGGCTTGGCCAATGCCTGCCGAGGAACCGGTGACGATGGCGACTTGATCTGAAAAATTCATAATAAACTCCTATTTGCCTTTAAACACGGGCGCCCGTTTTTGCATGAAGGCTTGGCGCCCCTCTGCATAATCATCACTCGCCAGACAGTCTGCAAGGCGTTTTTTCACCGTTGCGGCATCGGCTTGGGGATGGTCGAGGATAAATTTGCTGGCCTGCAAGCTCATCGGCGCCATGGCGCAAATGGTTTCGGCCAGTCTATCAAGCTCGCTTTCAAAGGCCTCGGCCGTCACACGGTGCTGCACCAGACCGATACGCTCGCCTTCATCGATGGACAATCTATCGGCGGTAAAAATAATCCGCTTGGCATGCGCCGCGCCCACCAAGCGCGATAAATGATGCGTTGCATTGGCCGGATAAGCCAAGCCCAATTTGCCAGCCGGAATGCCAAAGCGTGCATCGTCTCGCGCGAGGCGCAAATCGCACGCCACGGCCAAGCCCAAACCGCCGCCAATGCAATAGCCCTCAATGGCCGCCAACGTGGGGATGGGGCAATCGGCGATGGCGTCAAAAGCGGCCACTGTGGCTTGGTCAAAGGCCGTGCCTTCGGGGCCGGCTAGCACCTCTTCAAATTGCGAAATATCCGCCCCCGCCACGAAAGCTCTGCCGCCAATGCCGCGCAGAATAATCAGGCGAATGTCGTCCAAGCTGGCCAATTTTTGCATGGCGATGGCGATGCCCTGCCAGCCTTCGAGGTCGATGACATTATGTTTCTCGGGCAGGTTAAATCGCAAATGGCCGATTTTGCCCGTCGGCGTGTCTTCATAGCCAGCGACGAGGCGGGCAGCTTTTGGGTCAATGGCGATGGCGCCTTGGGGGAGCAAAGAAGAGGAGGTCATGCGGTGCCTTGATTAAAAAAGGAAATGAGGTCGGGAAATGTTTTGCCATCTTGCACGATAAATAAATGCCCGCCTTCATAAAAATCAAGCTTGGCGTGGGGTATCTGGCTGGCCATGTTTTGCATGGCTTGTGGGGTGGCGATGCCATCATATTTGCCGCCCGCCAACCAGATGGGGCAGTCGATTTGTGGCAGTCGCTCCCAACAATCATGCGCGGCGCGCGCCGCCAATTGTCCCGCCCGACCGTGCGCCCAATTCGGCTCATGCGCATAGGCCGAAAGGTCGATGCGTTGGCGCGCCGTCTCCAAAGCGTCTGGATTGGCCTTTATATAGGCGTCATCGATGCGCGTATCATTCAGCTTTAGGCTCAAGGCGAGGCGTTCGTCTTCGGGCAAATCGGCCAGCTCGTGCAAAGGATAAGAAGCGCCGCCTTGGCCACCTGCCGCCGTGCAGAATAGCGCCGCGCGCGAGACGCAGGCGGGGTGGCGAATGGCCAATTCTTGCCCCACCATGCCGCCGAAACTAATGCCCAAAACCATGGCACTTTGGAGACCCAAGGCTTCCAGCAGGGCGGCGGCATCGTCGGCATAGGCGGCCATTGTGTAGCCGTCTTCGGGTTTGGCGGATTGGCCGAGGCCGCGCGGGTCAAAACTGGTGACGCGAAAATGGCTGGTCAGCGGGCTTTGCATAATATTCGGCGTGACGCGCATATCGCTGCCCGAGCCGTTGAGCACCAGCACATCGCGGCCTTGGCCAGCTTGTTCGTAATAAAAGGAGAGGCCGTGAAGCGAGATGTGAGGCATAGGAAACTCTATTGGTTGAAACGGGCTTGCCAGAGAATCTGGGCTGGTGTTAACCTAACGGGACACGACGGGCTGCGAAAGCCTTTTGAGGAAGATAGATGACCAAACCGGTAGAGAAAATGCAGACGCTAGACCCCGTGTGGTCGAGCATTCGAGATGAGGCGCTAGATTTAGCCGCGCGCGAGCCAGCTATGTCGGGGTTTCTGCACGCCACGATTTTGAATTATGAAACTTTGGAATTGGCGATTGCTTCGCATTTGTCGGAAAAATTAGCCAATTCAGAAATCGGTGCGCGCACGCTATGCGAAGTGTTTGAGGAAGCCTTCGCCAGCCATGAGGGATTTAGCGCCAGCGTTCGCGCCGATATCGTCGCCAATTTCGACCGCGACCCCGCCTGCCGCACGCATCTTGATCCGGTGCTTTATTATAAAGGGTTTCTGGCCTTGCAAACCCATCGGGCGGCGCATTGGCTTATCCATAATGCGCGTCGCGGCATGGCTTTATATTTGCAAAACCGCGCCTCGGAAGTGTTTCAAGCCGATATTCATCCCGCCGCCACCATCGGCAAAGGCATATTTATCGACCATGCCACGGGCGTGGTGATTGGCGAAACCGCCAGCGTGGGCGACGATGTTTCTATGTTGCATGGCGTCACTCTTGGCGGCAGCGGCAAAGAGGGCGGCGACCGCCATCCGAAAATTGGCAATGGTGTGCTGATTTCCGTGGGCGCCAAAGTGCTGGGCAATATTCGGGTTGGCGATTGCGCCAAAATCGGCGGCGGCTCGGTCGTGCTAACCGATGTGCCTGCCTATACCACAGCGGTTGGCGTGCCAGCGAAAGTGGTCGGCAAAGTGTCGACGCCCGAGCCATCGCGGCAAATGGATCATAGTCTCGCCTCGGAAGGCGATGGCATTTAACCAACCCCAAAGCTTCGGGAGGGCGACATGGGACGTTTGACAGGCAAGACAGCTTTTATTTCCGGCGGCGCCCGAGGGCTTGGCGCGGAAATGGCACGGCGTATGCACGAAGAAGGCGCCAATGTAATGGTCACCGATATTTTGGTGGACGAAGGCATGGCCTTTGCGAGCGAGCATAAAAACATTGAGTTTCTGCCCCATGATGTGACCGACGAGGCGCAATGGGAAACCAGCATTGCCAAGACCATCGAGATTTTTGGCGGTCTGGATATTCTGGTCAATAATGCGGGCATCACCCATGACGGCACGCCTGTCGAGGACACGTCGCTGGAGCAATGGCGCAAAGTCACGTCGATCGATTTGGATGCGGTATTTTTGGGCTGCAAATATGGCGTGCGCGCGATGAAAGAAAACGGCGGCAGCATTATCAATGTTTCCTCGATTTACGGCATCGTCGGCTCGGCTGGCCAAGCCGCGTATCATGCAGCCAAGGGCGGCGTGCGTTTGCTGACCAAAGGCATGGCCGCAGAAATGGGCACTTTGGGCTATAAAATTCGCGTCAATTCCATCCATCCGGGTTTTGTGGTGACCGAGCTTTTGCGCGGCGGTTTAAAACAAGCGGTCGAGGCGGGCATGATGCCGGGCGAGAACGAAGCCATCGAAAGCCTGACCGAAGCCACGCCGGCTGGACGCCTCGGCGTGCCGATGGATATTGCCAATGGCGTGGTGTTTCTGGCCTCCGATGAGGCCGAATGGATGACCGGCTCAGAGCTTGTTATTGACGGCGGCTACACCGCCCAATAGGTTGCCAGCCTAACCAGCGTATCGGAGACTATGATGACCCCTGAAGAAATGAACCGCGTGCAAACTTACCTGCGGATGAAGTTTGAAAATGATGCCGTTACCCTCAAGCGCGGTGGCAAAGAAGACATGGTGGAAGTGTTTCTTGGCGATGAGTTTATCGGCACGATGTTCCGCGATGAAGACGAGGGCGAAGTGTCCTATGACTTCAACATGGCCATCTTAGAGTTCGACCTCCCGACGCTTTAATTTTGCGTGCGGGCGGAAGCTCTCGCGCTGCGGATCATATCTTTGATGCGCGTGTCGATATTTTCCCAATCGGATAAATGCGTGCGCTTGAACACGAAGCTGGCTTGCGCGGTATTGCCAATATCAAAGCGGCTCTCGCACGATGGGCTGGGGTGCTGTTTGGTATCGCAAATAAACAGCGGCGCTTTTTCGCGCTCCTCTTTGGAGCCAGCGGGTAGGGCACGAAAAATTTGCTTATTGGCATAGGGCGAATTGGGCTGAAAGTTAAACCCCTGCAAGCCATCTTTGCGAACCGCTCCGGCGCCTTTGAGATAAGGCTTATACAGCGCCTCGAACACGCGCGCCTCGGGGAAGTTTCTTTTTCCGGCGCGCAAATTAATGACAATCAAGCTCGCATCTTTATCGGAGCGCGAAAACGCTTTGGCCAAATCTGGCTGCCACGGCTGCAAATCTGGCAAGAGGGCATGTAGCTCGGCATGGGATAATTCGCGGCGGCTGCGGGTCTGGCGATTGCGGGTAAAATGCGCTGGCACGGCAAACAAAGTGCCGCCGACTTCTACCCGAACCCGCGCGGGGTCTTGCGTTGGACTATAGGACACGCCTTGCAAGTCGCGCAGGCCAGGGCCGAAATAGACAAAATAAACCACCACGCCGCTCAAGAAAAATCCGAGAAGCACAATCAAAGGCAGGCTCCAAACGGGCCATTCGTGTTCGGGTATCGCCCGCGACAATAAGCGCTTCATCCTTGTTTCTCCTCGACAGCAGATTTTGAGTGTTTACCATAGAGCATCGCGAAAGATGAAGCGATAAATCAACGTTAGCGGGAGGGTGATATGCCTGTTTATGCTTTGGGGGAAATCTCTCCTCGTCTGCCAGAGACTGGCAATTTTTGGGTCGCGCCAGATGCGCAAGTGATGGGCAATATTGTGCTGCTCGAAAACGCCAGCATTTGGTTTGCCGCCGTCTTGCGTGGCGACAATGAAACCATCACCATCGGCGAAAATTCCAATGTGCAAGACGGCTCGATATTGCATACCGATGTCGGCTTTCCGATGCGGCTGGGCAAAAACGTCACCGTTGGACACCAAGCCATGCTGCACGGCTGCACGGTCGGCGATAATTCGCTGGTGGGCATTGGCGCGACGATTTTAAACGGCGCCAAAATTGGTAAAAATTGCCTCATCGGCGCCCATGCTTTGGTGGGCGAGGGCAAAGAAATTCCCGACAATTCTATGGTGCTGGGCATGCCCGGAAAAGTGGTTCGAGAGTTGGGCGAAGACAATGAAAAAATGATGATTGCCTCGGCCGCACATTATGTTGAAAACTGGCAGCGTTACAAACGCGATTTGAAGAAAATAGGATAAGTGATGATTGAACGGGTGGATTATATTGTTGTGGGTGCGGGTAGTGCGGGATGTGTGCTGGCCAATCGGTTGAGTGAAAATAGCGCCAATAGCGTGCTGCTGTTAGAGGCGGGTAAGAAAGATAAAAACCTGTTCATCCATATGCCGGCTGGCTATTCGCAAATCGTGCCAGAGCGCAATGACCAAAATTATGCCTTTGAAACCGAAGCCGAACCGAGCCTCGAAGGGCGGCAAATGTATTGGCCGCGTGGGCGCGGTTGGGGCGGGTCTTCGTCCATCAATGCGATGGTTTATATTCGCGGCAATGCGGCGGACTATGACCATTGGAACCAATTGGGCAATGCGGGTTGGTCTTATGAAAGCGTGCTGCCTTATTTTAAAAAAGCCGAAGATTTTGAAGGCGAGGGCGACAAAGAATATCACGGCAAGGGCGGCCCCCTGTCGGTGAAAAAATCCGACCGCGCCAATGATGAATTGCTCGATGTCTTCGTCGAAGCGGGTCAACAGGCGGGCATTCCTTTCACGCCCGATTTCAATGGCAAACAGCAAGAGGGCGTCTCGCGCTTTGAACATACCATTCGCGGCTCCAAACGGTGCAGCGCGGCGGTGGGCTATTTGCACCCTGTGTTGAAACGCAAAAACCTGCACACAGAAACCGAAGTAACCGTCGATGTCGTGGTGTTTGAGGGCAAGCGCGCGGTGGCGGTTGAGTTTTTGAAAAACGGCAAAAGCCACACGGTCTATGCCAATAAGGAAGTCATTTTATCGGCTGGCGCGATTAACTCGCCGCAAATTTTGCTGCGCAGTGGCGTTGGCCCCGAGACAGAAATCAAACCGCATGGCCTCGAAATGGTGCATGAGCTGCCGGGCGTGGGGCAGAATTTGCAAGACCATTTGGGCGTGGTGAGCCAATTTGAATGCACCCAAGCCGTCACGCTGCATCGGTCTGCCGTTTGGTGGCGCACGCAATTGGCGGGCATTCAATATCTGCTGATGGGCAAGGGCGATGCGTCTTATCCGCCAACGGCCGCTGGCGCGTTTTTCAAATCAGCGCCGACCAAGGCCGTGCCAGATATGCAAATTCACTATGTGTCCGTGGCCGTTCCCGATGTGCATGGTCGCGAGGATTTGCCGACCCAACATGGGTTTTCGTCTATCGTCTATGGCTGTCGTCCGGAGAGCCGTGGCTATCTGACTTTGAAAACCGCCAACCCCGAAGATGCGCCAGCCATGTATCCAAATTATCTCACGGCCGAGCAAGACATTGTGGATATTCGCAATGGCTTCCGCATCACCCGCGATATTTTCCTGCAAAAAGCTTTCGACCCCTATCGCGGTCAACAGGTGAAACCAAGCCTCGAGGTGAACGTCGATAATGACGATGAGTTGGATGGTTGGATTCGCGCCACCGGCGAGACGCTGTATCATCCGGTCGGCACATGCAAAATGGGCAATGACCCGATGGCGGTAACCAATGAGCATGGCCAAGTGCATGGCCTGGAAGGTCTGCGAGTGGTCGATGCCTCGCTGATGCCGACTTTGGTGACGGGCAATACCAATGCGCCGACCATTATGGTGGCCGAAAAAATCTCCGATCACATTCGCGGCAAAGCGTTTTTGCCGGCTCAACAAGTGGCAGGATAATATGGTTAAATTCGAATTTTTCTACGATATTTCAAGCCCTTGGACGTATTTGGCTTTCTCGCGCATCGAGGCTCTGGCCGAGCGTTGTGGTGTTGAGATTGATTTCAAACCGATATTGGTCGGCGGCGTTTTTAATTCGGTCAATGAAACCGTTTATGAGACCCGCGCCAATCCGCATCCGGTCAAAGGGCGTTATTACCTGAAAGACTTGCAAGATTGGGCGAGGTTTTGCGGCGTCACCATTGGCCAGCCGAAAGTATTTCCTTTGCCCGCAGCTGGCATTATGCGCGCCGCTTTGGTGGCGCAAGAGCAAGGTAAATTGAGCGCCTTTTCGCATGCCGCCTTTCACGCCTATTGGGGCGAGTTGAAAGACATCAGCCAGCCAGAAGAAATGCTGGCGCTGTGCGAAAGTGTCGGCATGGATGGCGCCGCCACGCTGGACGCCATTCAAACCGACGCGGTGAAAGCTCGTTTGCGCGCCAATACGCAAGAGGTGATTGAGCGCGGCGGCTTCGGCTCGCCAACCCTATATATCAACGAAACAGATATGTATTTTGGCAATGACCGATTGGAATTGGTCGAGGCCGCTTTGAAAAAAGCCGCTGGAAACTAGGAAACAACATGACGGATACCCCGCCAAGCGCGCCTTCCCCACAAGCCAAACAACCGATGTTGCGCGCGCCCTTTATTGTTTTGGCGCTGCTCGGCGTCCTCTTGGTTTTCCAGCTTCTGATGGCCTTTGGCGGCTATCCCCAACGCAATGAATTGCTGGTCGCGCTGGGTCTGTTTCCGGCGCGCCTTTTTGCCGAAGGGCTGGGCGGACTGCCTGGCACTTGGGTGCAGGGGCTGGTCAATCTGTTCAGCTATTCGATGTTACATGGCGGCTGGTCGCATTTCCTTTTGAACGCTGTCTGGCTTCTGGCTTTTGGCGCGCCCGTGGCTCGCCGCTTGGGGCCGCGTAAATTTATGTTTCTCTATATGGCTTGCACGATGTTGGCGGGGCTTGGGCAAATTTATGCCGCGCCGGTGCAAAATTATCTCATCCCGATTATCGGCGCCTCGGGCGGCGTGGCGGGGTTGATGGGGGCGGCCTCGCGGTTTGCTTTTTCCGATGTGCGCTGGCTCGACCCGAGTTCGCAAACCCCCGAGCGCCGTCTTTTGCGCTTAAGCGAAGTGCCAAAGCGGCGTCCCGTATTGATGTTCATCGGCATTTGGTTGGTGATGAATTTGGCCTTTGGCTTGCTGGGCCCCTATGGCATGGCCAGCCCCGATGGCGCGCCGGTCAACATCGCGTGGATTGCCCATTTGGTAGGTTTCTTTACCGGACTTCTGCTCATCGGCTTTCTAGAAAAGCCGCCGCTCTCGGCCTCGGGTGGGCCTGGGCAAGTTGGCTATGGCGAGTGGAAGAACCGCAAAAAATAACGCCGCATCTCAAGTTCCGCCCATCTCGAGGCTCCCTCGTGGCTTGCAATCTGCACCCCCCTGCCGCATGCTATTTGGGTAAGGGAGGCGAATTATGAGCATTCAGGCAATTTTAAACAATAAAGGCGCCGACGTTATCGCCATCGAGAGCGATCAAACCGTCGCGCAAGCCTTGCAAGTTATGGATAAAAAAGCCATTGGCGCGCTGGTCGTTGGCGGCGATGGACAGACGTGCAGCGGCATTTTTACCGAGCGCGATGTGATGCGTGCGCTGGCGCAACATGGTGCCAAAGCGCTCGAGGAATCTGTGTGTGAGCATATGACCGAGCGCCCGCAAAGCATTGCACCGACTTCGGGCATTGACGAGGCGATGAGCATTATGACGCAAAGACGCTTTCGTCATTTGCCGGTTATGACGGGCGACGATTTATGCGGCATTGTTTCTATCGGTGATTTGGTAAATTATCGCATTCAGCAAACCGAGCGCGAAGCCGCCGCGATGAAAGATTATATCGCGACAGGCTGATAACTATAATTTGGTAGGATTGGGCGCATCGCCATAGACGTCGAGCGGGTCGAAGACTTTCTCGTCTTCTTCGTAAGTCAAGGCGACCGGCGTATCGGGCAGCTCACCCGTTGGCAGCGAGCGATAAAAGCACGAGCGATACCCAACATGGCACGAGGCGCCATTGCCGCCCACATTCACGCGCAACCAAATACAATCTTGGTCATCATCGACGCGCATTTCTGCGATGGTTTGCACCAGCCCGCTGGTTGCGCCCTTGTGCCAAATGGCTTCACGCGAGCGCGAGAAATAATGCGCTTCGCCCGTTTCAATGGTCAGCTTCAAGGCGGCTTCATTCATGAAGCCATGCATCAAAAGTTCGCCACTGGTAAAATCTGTGGTGACAACGGGAAGCAGGCCTCTGGCGTCAAATTTTGGCGCCAAAAAATGGCCTTCTTCCACCTGTTCGATGGTGTCGCGGGGGGCAAATGGTCCAGACATGTTTTTTCCTCAATGGTTTGAGGTCTTATAACCCTAGCGGCTAATCATAGCAAGGAAGCGAGCTTCCATGCGTGGATCTTCCGCAAAAACGCCTGTAAATTGCGTGGTGATGGTGGCCACATCTGGCTTTTTAATGCCGCGTGTGGTCATGCATTGGTGTTTCGCATCGACCAAAATGGCAATACCGGCTGGCTCCAGAACGCGCTGGATGCAATCGACCACTTGCGCGGTCATGGTTTCTTGGGTTTGCAAGCGCTTGGCAAAAATCTCGATAACCCGTGCCAATTTGGAAATGCCGACAACTTTATTGACCGGCATATAAGCGATGTGGACTTTGCCCAAAATCGCAACCATGTGATGCTCGCAATGGCTTTCCAGCGAAATATCGCGCAGCATGACCATATCGTCATAGCCTTCGACATCTTCGAAAGTGCGACCCAAAACATCGTCTGGGTTTTCGTCATAGCCTGCGAAAAATTCTGTATAGGCGTTGACGACACGTTTTGGCGTGTCGATGAGACCCTCGCGTTCGGGGTTATCGCCGGCCCATGCAATCAGTGTGCGTACGGCGGCTTCGGCTTGGTCGCGTGAAGGTTTTTCCACTTTTACGTCCCGTTCTCCAGTTGCTGGCGTCTTATTGCCGTCTACTCTAGCGTCCATTTTGATACCTCACTTAGCGAGAAATACGTCCCACAATACGTCAGGCACTCAGACTGCCTAAATTACATTTACTCTAACAGCTCAGACTTAAATGACCTTATGCCATGCCCAGCTGCCAGCGTATTACCTTAATTTTGCACATTGTTTTGCAAGAAAGCAAAGTCTCTTTGCAAAAGCCGCGCAAACCTTGCCGTTAGATAGCCAAAATGGCTGCATCAAACAAGGCAAACTTGAGCCAGAGAACCGCAGAATCTACTTTTTGCCGGCTAAATTCCGCCTCATTGATAATGTAAATAAGCTTTATCCCGCCGATTGCCAGTGTTTTGGGATTATTTAATTGGCCTTGCGGCTCAACCTGCAGATGAATTATGGTGCGCGCATGGAAACACAGCTCTATCTGCACAATACGTTGGCGCGCGAAAAGCAAGTCTTTACGCCGCAAGACCCCTCGCGGGTGACGCTTTACGTGTGCGGCCCCACGGTTTATGGGCCCTGTCACATTGGTAATTTTCGCCCCGCCGTGGTGTTTGATGTTTTGGTGCGGGTGCTGCGGGCGCTTTATCCGCAGGTCGTTTACGCCCGCAATATTACCGATGTGGATGATAAAATTAACGCCAAAGCGCTCGACGAAGGGGTGGATATTTCGCATATCACCGAGCGCTATCACGCCAAATATTTGGCCGATATGCAGGTGCTAAGCGTGTTGCCGCCCGATATAGAACCTTTTGCCACAAAGCATATCGAAGACATGCAGGCGATGATTGCGCAGCTCATCGACAAGGGTCATGCCTATGTCGAACAGGGGCATGTGTTGTTTGATGTCACGCAAGATGGCGACTATGGCCAGCTGTCGGGTCGTTCGCGCGAGGATATGTTGGCGGGCGCGCGCGTCGAAGTGGCGCCTTATAAAAAAGATGCTGGCGATTTTGTTTTGTGGAAACCCTCCACGCCCGAGCAACCCGGTTGGGACAGTATTTGGGGGCGTGGCCGTCCAGGTTGGCATATTGAATGCTCGGCGATGATTGAAAAACATCTTGGCCACACGATTGATATTCATGGCGGCGGCGCAGATTTGCAATTTCCCCACCATGAAAACGAAGCGGCGCAAAGCCGTTGTTCGCATGGTGCGCCGCTGGCTCATTATTGGCTGCACAATGGCATGTTGAATATTTCGGGCGAAAAAATGTCGAAATCTATCGGCAATATTAAGGTGATGGACGAGCTGCTGGAAGACGCGCCTGGCGAGGCCATCCGCTTGGGGCTATTGCAGGGGCATTATCGTCAGCGGCTCGATTTCAGCGATGCGCTATTGGCGCAATCGGTGAAAAACCTCGACCGCCTCTATGGCGTGTTGCGCGACACGAGCGATATCGAAGCCGCGCCCTCGCCCGCGCCAGACGGATTTCTAACCGCGCTTTGCGACGATTTAAATACCCCCAAAGCGCTGGCCGAATTATTCGCCTTGAGCAAAAACATTCGCTCGCCCGAGGAAAAAGGCGCGTTTCTTTCGGCCGCCAATCTCATGGGGCTGTTGCAACAAGCGCCCGAAGATTGGTTCGCCGCCCAAACCGCAGACAGCGAGGTCGACGCGGTGGCAGTGCAGGCATGGATTGAAAAACGCGCTGTGGCGCGCGCCGAAAAAGATTTCGCCGCCGCCGATGCCGCCCGCGATGCTTTGACGGCCATGGGCGTGGTGATTGAAGACACGCCAGACGGCACAATCTGGAAGCTCGCAAAATGATGCGCCAGCGCCTATCTTAAGACCATGATGAACGATCTTTACAATCAGCGGATTTTAAAACTGGCGGCGGATATTGCCCATATTGGCAACCTGGCAGAGGACGCCGCGCGCCCCATTGCCAAAGCCGATGCGGTGTCGCGCCTGTGCGGCTCGAAAGTGCATGTCGAATTGGCCATGGGCGAGGATGGTAAGGTCGCGGCTTTTGCGCATCAGCTCGAGGCCTGCGCTTTGGGCCAAGCGGCCAGCTCGGTGATGGCGCGCGAGATTATCGGCACGCGGCCAGACGAATTGCGCGCCCTCGGCGCGACGATGCGCGCCATGTTGAAACAAGACGGTACACCGCCGACGGGGCGCTGGGCAGATTTGGAAGTTTTAGAACCTGTGCGCGAGTTTAAAAACCGCCACGCCTCGACCCTGCTGACCTTTGATGCGGTAGAAGACTGTCTGGCGCAATTGGGGGTTTAGACTAGGTTTTCACACTCTCTATACATGAGTTTATTATTAGAATTAATTTCAAACTGCACAGCGCAGGGTAGTTTAAAAAGATCAATCAGTTTGTGTGAGTTTGCGACATGGAGATTATTTGTTGTTTCTTCAATCTCAAATCCAACTAACATATGACGGGCGTCGTGTACAATCTTGAAATCATTGGATGGAGATAAATAGAAAGACCGTAAAGTGGAATCCAGACTGTCTTTATTATAGGTTTTTATCTCTAAGTATTTGGGTTTTTTGCCATCCCAAATCAACACGTCTGGATAGCCTGTTGACTTGATTCTGCCCGACCTCGTTTTTGGTTTTTCGGCACTTAGACTTCCATTCATCTTGTTGATGGCATCTATGACCAGTTGTTCCATTTTGTTCCCAACTTCATTTATTCTTGAACTTTGAATTGGATTGTTTGCGATGAAGTTCTCACAATCGTTCATTGCACTTTGTAGAGATTTAATGAGTAAGCGATCTGTAGTTTTATTTACTTCAATAACTTTTTGACCAGCAAAGGCCTCAATAACAGCAGGGTATGCAATTCCATGTGTGTCATGTTGTCTGATTGCCTTTACAATTGTTTCAAGGCTTTGGGCTGTATGTTTTGTCATTTACCTTCTTTTCATCACGACTATGCGGTTGGAATTCGTGCCCTTGCTGGTATTTTTTACGCCCCAGCAATTTGCAGTCTTTGTAAAGTTTTGCTCATTTACCATTATGCCCAAAACTTCGAGAGGTAAGTTTCGTGCAGCCTTTGCTACATATTGCTCCAAAAGAATTTTGCCATTCCTTACTTCTCCTACTTCATAGGCTATATGGCCGCCAGGTTTTACTACACGGCTTAATTCCTTGAGCGTTTGTGTCGTGAAATCAGTCCATTTTTTGACTGTTTTGTGCATCGATATTGGTACAGTTTTTGCGTCTATCCCTGCAAACCAACAGCGCATCCAATTATCTTCTGCATATTGGACAACGTCGAGAAAGGGAGGTGAGGTGACAACCAGATCAACGCTTGCGTCGTTAATGTAGTCGGTTTGATCTGAAGAGGCTGAGCCGAGAATGGCAGTATCACAAGCGAAATTTTGGCATTGCTTCATCAGGGATTTGCTCTTTTTCAAAATAATTGATTTAACGTCGCGCGTAGGGGGGGGGTGGGCACATTTCTCGTTTATCTTGAGTTGGCGCTTTATGCTCACTGCTTGATTGGGGGGCATCGTATAGACAGAAAAAAACCCAGGGGAATGCCCAGTAAGTCGGTTAATAGCCACCATTCGTATCCATTTGTCGACGTTATCTAAATCCGATTTTTTTAATAAATAAAGCTTAAGGGCGCATATTTCTTGAAGGGTTTCAGGGTGGAAAAAGGCAAGCAATTCCTCGTCCAAATCACATTTTTGTTCCCAGTTAATTTGCTCGAGGCGAACTGCAACGTCAGATAATTGAGGGCGATATAGCCTAGGAGATAATAAGATTTCGCTCAACGGATTAATGTCATTTGCTATCGGGTTGCGTCCCATAAGCGCGGCTTGTAGGGCCGTTGTTCCTCGACCTGAGAATGGATCATACACGGTATCCTCAGGCTCTGATAATTCATGAATGAAAAAGGCAGGAAGCTCTGCCTTAAAACATGCTCGATAGCTTATTTCATGGAGACTATTTGATTTCCGTTGTGCAGCCGTCCAATAGTCATTGATGTAATAAGAAAGACCTTCTGAAGTTATTATTTCAGTCTTTCTTCCAATACGGTCAAATTGCTTGAGGTGCTCTATGAACGCATGCTTCGTCCCGAGATTTTCATCTCCGGGAATGTCAAAATTAAATTTTGGTTGCCGTGCGTCTAGCATCACGAACCACCAGACTGAAACCTAATTGAACGCTTAAGGGGCGATTCGTCAAGACTTTGCCGAACACAGAAAAGCTGTAAATTTAAAGCCCGAGCAGGGTGATTTTTATCTCTTGGGATTTGCCGACTTCGATATTTTCTGCGAGGCGCACAGATTTTTTTACCGGCAAAAGATAGCTCTGGCGTTGCTTGCTGGGAAACATAGAGGTCTTCCATTGGCTGTCGCCAATTTGCGCATTTACTTTCAAAGATTTAAAGCCGCGTTGCACATGAGTGGTGAAATAGCGCGCGTGATCGCTCACTTCCTTGGGCAGCGTTACGAAGAACCAATCGGTTTTTTTGCCCGACCAAACCCATACTTCGCCGCTGAATTTATATTCAAGCGTGTCCATTTATGAAAAACAGCTTAGCCATAAGCAGCGCATATGTAAGCCCAAAAACGCCGGCATAAAGTTTCCAATCCAGCGATAAGAGCGGCGGCCAGAGCTTGGCCAAAAGCAGCGCAAAGGCGAAGACGCAAATCTTGAGACAAGCGATATCCTAAAGCCCCAAGCGCGCCAGACGCGTTTCTAACTCTTTTTTAAACTTCATTGGATAGCCTTTCTTTGTTTCGAAGCAGCAAGACGATGCGCTAGTATAGGCCGATGATACGATTAACCCTCCGTTTTGTGGCGCTTTTGCCTGTGCATATATATCGCCTGTTTATCTCGCCCTTGCTGGGGCCGAGGTGTCGGTTTCAGCCGACCTGTTCGGAATATGCGCTGGATGCGATGAATGCGCATGGCGTATGGACGGGCGGCTGGTTGGCGGCTAAGCGTTTGGGCAAATGCCATCCGTTTCATAAAATGCATGCCGGCCACGGTTTTGACCCCGTGCCACTTGAGGTTTGCGCGCCACCTTGGTATGCACCATGGAGAGTTTCCTCGGCGCCGCGTGCCGAAAATGACGCCGAAGCCTAGGCGAGATAACGAGAAGTTGGAATTATGATTACATTGACCCTGCCAGATGGCGCGACCCGCGAGTTTGACGCGCCCCTAGATGGGCTTGCTTTTGCCACCAGCATTTCGAAATCTTTGGCGAAAAAAGCGCTCGCTTTGAAGTTGAACGGCGAAGTGGTGGATTTGGCCACGCGAATTGACGCCGATGCGGAAATTTCTGTCATAACGGCAGCCGATGCCGATGGCGTCGATTTATTGCGCCATGATTGCGCCCATGTTTTGGCCGAGGCCGTGCAAGAGCTGTTCCCCGAAACCCAAGTGACCATTGGGCCAGTGATTAAAGACGGGTTTTATTATGACTTCGCGCGCGAGACGCCGTTTAGCCTCGACGACCTAGAGGCCATCGAGCAACGCATGCGCGATATCGTTGACCGCAATGAAGAGATTATCCGCGAAGTTTGGAACCGCGACGAGGCGGTGGCGCATTTCACCGAGATTGGCGAAGTCTATAAGGCGGAGATTATCGCCTCTATTCCGGGCGACCAGCCGATTACGATTTACCGCCAAGGCGCATGGAAAGATTTGTGCCGTGGGCCGCATTTGCCGTCGACGGGCAAGCTGGGCAAGGCTTTCAAGCTGACCAAATTAGCTGGCGCCTATTGGCGCGGCGATAGCAATAATGAAATGCTGCAACGCATTTACGGCACCTGCTGGGGGCATGAAAAAGATTTAAAAGCCTATTTGCACATGGTGGAAGAAGCCGAAAAACGCGACCATCGCAAAATTGGCCGCGAGATGGACTTGTTCCATTTCCAAGAAGAAGCGCAAGGCAGCGTGTTTTGGCACGCCAAGGGCTATACGATTTGGCAGCAGCTCGAGCAGTATATTCGCCGCCGCTTGAATGCCAATGATTATGAAGAAGTGAAAACGCCACAGCTTTTGGACAAACGCTTCTGGGAGCAATCGGGTCACTGGGATAAATTCCGCGAGAATATGTTCGTCGTGCCAGATGAAGTGCCATCGACGGATGAAGAGACCGCTGTTATTTCTGGCGATGCTGACTTGATGGCTATCAAACCGATGAATTGCCCCGCCCATGTGCAGATTTTCAAACAGGGCATTAAGTCTTATCGCGACCTGCCTATTCGGATGGCGGAGTTTGGCTGTTGCCACCGCAATGAACCGCATGGTGCTTTGCACGGGTTGATGCGGGTTCGTCAAATGACCCAAGATGACGCGCATATTTTTTGCCGCGAAGACCAAATCATTTCCGAAGCCGTCGATTTTTGCGGACTGGTAACCCAAGTTTATGACGACCTCGGCTTTGTCGATGTCTCGGTCAAAATTGCGCTGCGTCCTGAAGTTCGCGCGGGCGAAGATGAGGCTTGGGACAGAGCTGAACAAGGCTTGCGCGATGCGCTAACCGAGGCGGGTTTGGAATGGGAAGAGCTGCCAGGCGAGGGCGCTTTCTACGGACCGAAAATTGAATATCATTTGCATGATGCCATTGGGCGGACATGGCAATGCGCCACTTTGCAGCTCGACTTTGTGCTACCCGAGCGTTTGGACGCCGCCTATATTGGCGAAGATGGCGAGAAACATCGCCCGGTTATGTTGCACCGCGCGGTATTGGGGTCGATAGAGCGTTTCCTCGGCATTCTCATCGAGAGCTATGCCGGCAAACTGCCGCTTTGGTTGGCGCCCGAGCAAGTGGTTGTCTGCCCGATTACCACCGATGCGGATGGCTATGCGCAAGAGGTTGTGGCGCAATTGACCGCCCAAGGCTTGCGCGCGCGCGCCGATACGCGCAACGAAAAAATTAACTATAAAGTGCGCGAGCATTCGGTCGCGAAAGTTCCGGTCATTCTGGCTGTCGGCATGCGCGAGGCGGAAGGCAAAACCGTTTCTATGCGTCGTCTCGGCTCGAAAGACCAGACGGTTTTGGGCTTACAAGAAGCGGCCGAGGCTTTGACTTTGGAAGCCACGCCGCCCGATTTGCGCCGCTAGAATTTTTGTTGAAATTCCAGCGTCCACTGCTGACCGGTTAGAAATCTGGCGAGGGGTTGTTCGCGATTGTTGACCCGCGAATGACCGCGCCCAAGGGTGATTTCAAAATCGGCCAACTGCGGTTTCCACGTTAGCCGCGTGCTGTGTTTGAGCGATAGATAGCCCGTGGTCTCATTTTCAAACTGCTCGGCTTGCGAGCCGATTTGCCAATCGCCCCGCAGAATAGAAAACCGATACTGCCCGTTCACATGGGACCCGCGAGACAGACGGGTTTGGCTAAATTCCACCTCTTGCAAAACCGACACACGCCCCAGCGTTAATTTATCGGCTAGGGAAATACCGACATGATACCCACTTTGATGGCGGGGGCTGCTTTGCCAATCTAGCCCACCCCGCAGGCTGGAAATTTTCTCGCGCCGCCAGTCGAGCTTAGGAAAGAGCGTTTCAAGAGCAGAGAAAACAAAGGGCGGCAATAATCCAGTGGCCAATTTGGGCGCGTCGACTTGCAATGCCAATTGACCGTTTTGGCTCTGGTTTTGGCGCCCCGTCTCACGGGTTTTCTGCTCGGTCAGTTTGGCCAAAACCGTGATGCGCGGGTTCAGGCCATGTTCAAGCAAGAGGCTTTGATAGGTCTCGCGAAGCATGTAATCGCCCTCGGGCGCTAGCGGATAGTGCAGCGGTTGTTTGCGCTCGCCATATTGCAGGGTCGCTTTGCTGTCGCCTTCTGGCACCATCCAAGCCCCTGCCCAAACCGGGGAGGCGAGACAAGAAGCCAGCAGATAAAAAACCACAACGCGCATGAGCCAACCTTTGGGTTGTTATTGTTCTTAAGAGCGCTAATTGACTTTGCAACAAGGCAGGGATAAGCCAGAGCGAGTAAGCTTGATAGGACAAGATAATGGTTGAGAATTCAACGCTAGAGTTTTTGAAAACCCGCCGCTCGGTGCTGGCTCGCAATATGGTGGAGCCTGGCCCCTCGACCGATGTGTTGCGCGAAATCTTAACCGCGGCAACGCGGGTGCCCGACCATGGCAAATTGGCGCCTTGGCGTTTGGTGGTTCTGCAAGAGGAAGCGCGCGTCACTTTGGGCAAAATTGCTGCCGACGCTTTGGCGGGGCAGGCGGCAGATAAATCGGTCGATGCTTATGCCAGTTCGGCGGCGCAATTTTTACGCGCGCCTTGCGTGATTGCTGTTTTGGCTTGTCCGAAAGCGCATCCTAAAATTCCGCGCAGCGAGATGATTTTATCGGCGGGCGCTGTGTGTATGACCTTGCTGACGGCGGCGCAATCTTTGGGGTTTGCCGCGCAATGGTTGACCGGAGGTGTGGCCTATGAGCCAGCGGTCTTGCAATGCCTAGGTGGCCATGCGGGCGATGAAATCGCGGGCTTTATTTATATCGGCACGCCCACGCAAGCGCCCAGCGAGCGCGCGCGGCCTGCACTAAACGATGTCGTGCAATTTGGCCTCGCGCCATGAGCGCCCTCTGGCCTCGCGCCACAAGCGCTCTCTGGCAAGACGTAAAAACCCTGATGACGCTGGCTTGGCCCGTGGTTATTTCGCGCGTTGGCATTCTGACTTTGGGCGTCACCGATACGGTGGTGGTCGGCCATTATGCCGCCGAGCATTTGGCCTATCTGGGCATCGGCATGGTGCCGAGCAATATTTTCATTTTGATTATGATTGGCCTTCTCATGGGCACCTCGGTTTTAGTGTCGAATAAATTCGGCGCCAAGCAATATAGCGAGACGGGCAAAGTCTGGTGGCACGCGATGCCGTGGGGGCTGGCCATTGGGTTGGTCGGCATGGTGTTTTGCTTTTTCGGCGAGCCATTATTGCTGCTATCGGGGCAAACGCCAGAGCTGGCGGCTGCGGGCGGGCGCATTTCGATGATTGCCGGTCTAAGCCTGCCGTTCGCTGCGGTGCATATGTCGACGGGGTTTTTCCTCGAAGGCATTCGCAATCCGCGCCCCGGCATGGTGATTATGATTGTCGCCAATATTGTGAATATTTTTGCCAATTATATTTTTGTGTTTGGCGTCTTTGGGTTTCCCGAGCTGGGCGCAGAAGGCTCGATTTGGGCGACGCTTGTGGTGCGCTTTTTGCAGGTCGTGGCGATTTTATCTTACGTCTGGTTTTTCCTCGACCATGAAAAATATGGCCTGCGCAAACCCAAAATCACTTGGGCGGGCGGGCGCGAAATGCGCGCCATCGGCTATGCGTCCGGCATTTCCATGGGCATTGAAAACACCGCCTTTAACGTGATTATTTTGTTCGCGGGCTTCCTCGGCACTATGGTCGTGGCGGCGCATATTATTATGATCAATGTGTTCGCTTTGTTTTTCATGATGGGGCTAGGCTTCGGCGTGGCCACGGCGGTCAGCGTTGGCAATGCCTATGGCGCGGGCGATATGGCGGCGGTGAAACGTTGGGCCTGGTTGGGCTTGAGCGTGCAAAGCCTGATTATGCTGTTTGCGGGCATTTTCATGTGGGCGAGCGCGCCACAATTGGCCGCGTTTTTCACCACCGATGCGGCGGTGGTAAAATTGGCGGCAGCGCTGATTGCTCTGGTTTCCATCGGCACGGTTTTCGATACGGGCCAGTCTTTATTGTCGATGTCCTTGCGCGCGCGCGGCGACACATGGGTGCCGACCTTCATCCATTTATTGTCTTACGGCGTGATTATGATACCGCTCACCTATGCGCTCATTTTTCCGCTGGGACGCGGCGCCTTAGGGCTGGCAGATGGCATTGTGCTGGGCGCTTTCGTGCCGTTTGCTTTGGTCATTTGGCGTTATCGCTGGTTGGATAAACAGCCCCAAGCCCAAGCGACGAGCTAACTCACTCGCTATATTGGCCGATGACTTTGGCTTCGAGGTAACGCGCGCGGGTTTCTTCATCCAGACCTAAATCATCCAACACGGCCATTGTGTCTTGTCCAATCTCGGGCAGAACCCCTTTCGGGTCGGTGCTTTCATTGGAGAAGCGAATGGGCGAGGCGATGTTTTTATAGCTCGTGCCATCGGTCTTGGGCATATCAACAAACACGCCAGCCGCATGCATTTGCGGGTCGTTATAGGCTTGCTCAAAATTCTGCACAGGCGACCAAATCAGGCCAGCCGCATCCAGCAGCGGTTTCCATTCTTCCAGCGTTTTACTGGCGAAAGCTGCATCTAGAAGGGCGATGAGTTCGACGCCATTTTTGCGGCGGTCGCGCAAGCTACCAAAGCGTTCGTCGTCGATGAGATGCTCAAGGCTTGTGGCGCGCGCGACATCTGGCCAATCTGGCTCGCCAGGGCGCGCGTTGATGAACAGCCAATGTTCATCCGACGTCAGATAATAATTGTTAATCGCCACAATGGCTTCCTCGCGCGGGCGCGAGCGCGCCACGCGGCCATAGCGCAACCAAGTTCCGTAATCGCAGCCCACCGCATAGGCGGCCGAGCGCAAGAGCGAGCTTTCCACCAAACAGCCTTCGCCCGATTTTTGCGCTTTCAGCAAAGCTGCCAGAATGCCACTGGCGGTCGCAATGCCCGTGATGTGGTCACCCGCCGCCGTGCGCAAAGGCGCAGGCGAAGACCCTTTGGGCGTCATCATCCAGCCGAAGCCAGACTTGGCCATAAAGGCAGCTGTATCAAAACCCGGCTTATCGGCTTCCTCGCCTTCGAGGCCAAATCCGGTGACGCTGGCGTAAACCAATTTCGGGTTGATGTGCTTTAATGTGTCGAAATCAAGCCCCTGTTCTTTCAGTTGCGAGGGACGCACATTGGTTAGAAACACATCGGCATCGGCGACCAATTGACGAACGATATCGCGGCCTTCTTGTGTGCCTGTGTTGACGGCAATGGCGCGTTTGCCTCGGTTGTCGAGGGCGGAGACGGGGTTGTCGGGATAGTCATCGGTCATGGCGCTGGCGTAAAACTTACGCATGGGGCAACCGCCCAGCGGCTCCACTTTAATCACATCGGCGCCCCAATCGGCCATAATACCGCCGGCGGCGGGGGCGGCGATATAGGTCGCCATTTCGATAACTTTAAAGCCTTCAAGCATGGTCATGTCTCCTGTTTAGACGTAACCTAAACTCACGCTGGCGGGAAAACAACTCCCAAACCCAAACTCAAGAAGAGGCAAGATGAGCGACGCGAAAATAAAAATAGCCCTCGAGGCCAAACGCGAGCAAGTGCAAAACCGGCTGAAGCAGGCGGCCTCCGACACGGCGCCCGTGGCACTCGACCAAACCCAGCAAGGGCGTCTGTCGCGCATGGATGCCATGCAGCAACAAGCCATGGCAGCGGAAACCCTGCGCCGCCGCCAGCGCGAATTGGCGCAACTCGACGCCGCCTTGCAACGCTTGCAGGCGGGCGAATATGGCTATTGCCTGAATTGCGGAGAGCCGATTGGCGATGCGCGTTTGGCGCTCGACCCCGCCACGCCTTTTTGCATTTCGCACGCACGATAGCGCCGCGCGTTTTAATTTGCCCCCATGGCCGCAGCCCTATATCAGACACGCATGAGTTATTTTTCTTTTCTGCGCCAGCATTTCGGATTTTTATTGTTTGGCTTTTTGATGATGGGTTTGTCGAACTTCGGGCAGACGTTTTTCATCTCGCTTTATAGCGCTGAAATTCGCGCCGAATTTGGCCTCACCAATGCGGGCTTCGGCGGGCTGTATTCGGCCATGACGCTGCTGAGTGCTTTCGCCATGGTCTATACAGGCCGCTTTATCGATAGCTGGAGCTTGCGCCGCTTTACGGTTTTTGTGCTACTGGCTTTGGCCGGCGGCTGTGTGCTGATGGGCGGGACGCAACATATAGCCGCCTTGGGATTGGCTTTATTTATGCTGCGCCATTTCGGCCAAGGTCTGGCCAGCCATACGGGCATGACGTCGGCGGCGCGGGCGTTTTCGCAAAGGCGCGGGCAGGCGGTCTCTTTGGTGCAATTGGGCTATGCGAGTTTCGAGGGCTTTCTGCCTTTGCTGACCGTGCTGGTGGTGGCTTGGCTCGGCTGGCAGCAGAGTTGGTTTTTCTATGCCGCGATTATTCTCGCCATCGCCTTGCCGTTGCAAAGCTGGTTGGTGGGCTTTGAACCCAAACCGGAAGCCGAGGCGAGCGAGGCCGAAACCGCCAAACAGGCCGACCGCAGCGATGTCTTGCGCGACCGGCGTTTCTATATGGTGTTGCCGCTTTATTTAGCGCCGCCGTTTTTGCTGACCGGCATGTTTTTCCACCAAGTGCAATTGGCCGATGCGCGCGATTGGCCGATTGCGGCTTTGGCAGCGGCCTTTACCTTATACGCGTTGAGCAAAACCGTGGTGTCTTTGATAACCGGCCCGATGATCGATAAATACGCCGCCCTGCGCCTGATGCCCTTTGGCGCCATTCCGTTGGTTTTGGCGTTTTCGTTATTGATGGTGCCGCAGGATATTTTCGGAGCCGCCACGCCATTTGTCTATATGGGGCTTATCGGCATTAATCTTGGCACGGCTGGGCCGATAAGCGGTGGGCTGTGGCCAGAGCTATTCGGCACGAAACATTTGGGCGCCATCCGCTCGCTGACCTCGCCGATTGTGATTATGTCGACGGCAGCCGCGCCGGTTTTATTTGGCGCCGCCATTGATGCGGGCGCAGGCTTTGATGTTTTGGCGTTCGCGGGTGTGGTGTTTATTATCGCGGCGGCCGTGCTTGCCTTTCTCGTGCCAGTCGATAAACTCGCTCGCTAACCCCTAGGGGCAAGCAGCTTGGGAGAGCGCCTTATGAGTACAGATGGATTGATAGCCGCCGCCACCGTTATGATGTTGCGCGACACGCCCGCAGGCCCCGAAGTTTTTATGGTGGTGCGCCACCATGAAATAGATTTCGCCTCTGGCGCTTTGGTTTTTCCAGGTGGCAAAGTAGACCCCGCAGATAATGATACGGGCTTGCGCGCCCATTGCGCCAATGCCGATGCCTATGACGACAAAGAGCTGTCTTTGCGGGTGGCGTCCATCCGCGAGAGCTTTGAAGAATGCGGCATTTTGCTGGCGCGCGAAAAAGGCTCGGATGATTTCATCTCGGCCGAGCGCTTGCAGCAATTGGAAGGCTGGCGCACGCGCTTTAATGCAGGCGAAGCGACGATGCTCGAATTTGGCGAGGCGGAGAACTTAGAGTTCGCGGTGGATGCGCTGGCGTTTTTTGCCCATTGGATTACGCCCGAAATGATGAAGCGTCGTTTTGATACTTATTTCTATATGGCGCGCGCGCCCGAAGACCATTTGGGTCTGCACGATGGCAGCGAGAGCGTCGATAGCGTTTGGATTACTGCCAAACAAGCGCTGGCTGAAGCCGATTCGAAAAAGCGCACGGTGATTTTCCCGACCCGTATGAACATTGAAAAACTGGCCAAACGCGAGAGCGTCGATGACGCCTTAGCCCAATGCGGGGAGGTGGTGACCGTTGTGCCATTTGTTGAAAAAGAGGGCGACAAAGCCTATCTGCGCATTCAAACGGAAGCCGGCTATGGCGACCCTAAAATGGATATGTCCAAAGGGATTTAGGCTAAAAGCCCTCCGCCATAAACTGCTCGGTTAAAATCCGCTCGTCGAGACTATGGTCTTTGTCGAACAGCATCAGCATCTCATGCGCGCTGGATTGGCGCACACTGACTTCGACGACATTGCGAAACTCACGATTGTCGGCCACCGCGCTTATCGGGCGTTTATCGGCCTCCAGCGCGGTAAAGGTTACTTTGGCGGCCTCGGGCAAAAGCGCACCGCGCCAGCGCCTTGGACGAAACGCCGAGATGGGGGTAAGCGCCAAAAGCCGCGAGTTAATCGGCAATATGGGGCCATGCGCCGAGAGATTATAGGCTGTCGAGCCGGCGGGGGTGGCCAACATGGCGCCATCGCAAATCAGCTCATCGAGGCGCGCCGTGCCATCGATGGTGATGCGCAATTTGGCCGCTTGCGCGGTCATCCGCAACAGCGAGACTTCATTGATAGCCAGCGCCTCATGGGTTTTGCCATCGGCATCTGTGGCGCTCATATGCAGCGGACGCAAGAGGGTCTCTTGTGCCTCGCCAACGCGCTGGCGCAATTTATCTTCGTCATAGCGGTTCATCAAAAACCCGACCGAGCCATGATGCATGCCGAAAATCGGTTTTCCCTGATCCATAAATTCATGCAGGCTGGCGAGCATCAGCCCGTCGCCGCCGAGCGCCACGATGATATCAGCCTCTTGCGCCGACACGCCATCATAGCGCGCGTGCAAAACATCGCGCGCGGCTTGCGCCTCGGAATTAGAGCTGGCTACAAAAGCCAATTTTTTATCTGCCGTCATGTTATTCGCCCTTTGGTCGATAAAAAGGTTTTAGCACGGATGCGACAGAAGGGAAGGCGGATAGTGGGCGTTGGGGGGCTTGCGCGAAAATCTTGTGCAGTTCACTGGCGAGGGTGATATCCTATCGCTCAAACCGCCAGTCGATTTTGGGAGGCTCTATTTTGGGAAACTATATTTTGGGAAATTATGCGTCATGAGCGAAAAGTTTATTTTGAGTATCGACCAAGGCACGACATCGTCGCGCGCGCTGGCGTTTAATAAAGTGGGCGAGGTTTTGGCCGTCGCGCAAAGCGAGTTCCCCCAGATCTTCCCCGAAGACGGATGGGTGGAACATAATGCCGACGAGATTTGGCAAACCACTTTGGGCGTATGTCGCGAGGTTTTAGATAAGCTAGGCGCCGAGATGTTTGCAGGTATTGGCATTACCAATCAGCGCGAAACCACGGTGGTTTGGGAGCGCGCCACGGGTCGCCCGATTGCCAATGCGATTGTCTGGCAAGACCGCCGCACGGCTGATTTTTGCCAGACGCTCAAGCAAGCCGGCCATGAGCCCAGCCTCACGCAAAAAACGGGGCTGCTGCTTGACCCCTATTTTTCGGCCAGCAAAATCGCTTGGCTGCTCGACCACACGGACGGCGCGCGCGCGCGTGCGGAAGCGGGCGAGCTGGCCTTTGGCACCATCGATAGCTGGTTGGTTTGGAACTTAACCCGTGGCGGCGAGCATGTTACCGATGCCAGCAATGCGGCGCGCACCAGCTTGTTCAATATTCACACGCAAAAATGGGATGCCGATTTGCTGGCGCTGTTCAACGTGCCAGCCAGCCTGATGCCAGAAGTAAAAGACAATGCCGCCGATTTCGGCACAGCCACGCCAGATGTTTTGGGCGTTGCTTTGCCGATTGTGGGCATGGCGGGCGACCAACAGGCGGCCAGCATCGGCCAAGTTTGTTTCCAGCCCGGCATGGTGAAATCGACTTACGGCACCGGCTGTTTTGTCTTGGCCAATACGGGCGCCAAGCCTGCCAAGTCGAACAATCAGCTTTTGACGACAGTGGCCTATCGCCTGAACGGCGAGGTGACCTATGCCTTGGAGGGCAGTATTTTTATGGCGGGCGCGATTGTGCAATGGCTGCGCGATGGGCTGGGCTTGGTTGAAAAAGCCTCGGACACCCAAAGCCTCGCGCAAGCGGCCAATCCCGATAACGCCACGGTGTTGGTGCCAGCCTTTACGGGGCTGGGCGCGCCGCATTGGGCACCGGAGGCGCGCGCGGCGTTTTTTAATATGACGCGCGATACAAGCCGCGAAGATATCGTGCGCGCGGCACTTGAGTCCGTGTCTTTGCAGACCGCCGATTTATTGCGCGCCATGCAAGAGGATATGCAAACCGCAGGCCTTGTGAGCGCGCCGCGTTTGCGCGTGGATGGCGGCATGGTGGCCAATGATTATCTGTGCCAAAACCTCGCCGATATTTGCGACGCGCCGATTGACCGCCCGAAGATTACCGAAACCACAGCCTTGGGCGCCGCCGTTTTGGCGATGTTGCAATTGGGCTGGTTTGAGAGTTTGGAAGCGCTGGCGCAGAACTGGTCGCTGGACGCGCAGTTTAACCCGCGCATGTCGCCCGATCGGCGAGCCAAAAAACAAGCGCAATGGCAAGCGGGTTTGGCGCAAGTTTTATCGAATTCGGGTCGCGAGGCCAATTGACAAACCATCCATTTGGGAACAATCTAGACAAAATTTAGGGAGAGCAAAATGTCTGCAGCAGAAGAAATTAAAAACGTTCAAGATATGGTTAGCGCCGAAGAGTGGCAGCTACGCGTCGACTTGGCCGCGACCTATCGTTTGGTCGCCATGTATGGTTGGGACGATATGATTTTCACGCATATTTCCGTGCGCGTGCCAGGGCCAGAGCATCACTTCCTGATCAATCCTTACGGCATGTTGTTCGAAGAAATCACCGCCTCCAGCTTGGTGAAAATTGACCTTGAAGGCAATATCGTGATGGACAGCCCGTATTTTGTAAATCCGGCGGGTTTCACCATTCACTCGGCCATTCACAGCGCCCGCGAAGATGCGCAATGCGTTTTGCATTTGCACACAGATGACGGCATGGCCGTTGCTTCGCAAGAACAAGGCCTGATGCCGCTATCGCAAATGGCGATGCTGGTGCGGTCGCATCTTGCCTATCACGACTATGAAGGCGTGGCGCTCGACCTCGATGAGCGCGAGCGTTTGGTTGCGGATATTGGCGATAGCAAAGTTATGTTGCTGCGCAATCACGGCACTTTGGCGGTCGGCGAAACGTGTGGTTTGGCTTTCATGGCGATTTATTTTCTGGAGCGCGCCTGCACCGCGCAGGTTCGCACGCTGAGTGGCACCCCCAATATGCCATCGGACGCGGCCATTGAAACCGTGAACGGTCAATCGGCAACGCTTTTCCAACCGGGCGTGGATGCGCTGGCTTGGCCGGCCTTGCTTCGCAAGCTCGACCGTATGGATCCGTCTTTCCGCGATTAGAGGTTTTATGTCCAAGCGTTTTATCTTTGCAGCCAGCCTAGCGATGACGGCTTTTAGCCCTTCTGTGATGGCGCATGAGCCGGGCACATTTGAAAGCCCGATTGTCGAGCAGCGCGTGGCTAAGTTTAAGCAAAGCGGCGGCGATATTCAGGCGGTGTTTAAAAAACATTTACCGGCTGGGGATATGGCGAGCGTGCAAGCGGCCGCGCTTCGCATCGCCGCTTGGGCGGACGAGATGCCCGATTATTTCCCCAAAGGCAGCCCCAGCATGGGCGCAGACAAAGCGCTTTGGGACGATTTTTCTGATTTCAAAAGCAAAGCCAAAGCCAATGCCTCCGCAGCGCGCGCCCTAAACGCGGCCGCACGCGGTGGCGATAAAGCGGCGGTGGGGAAAGCTGCCAAACGCGTCGGTGGCACATGCAAATCGTGCCACGACAGCTACCGCATTAAGCATTAAATAAAATTCGGCGTGACCAGCGCGAGGCTAAGACTGGCGCTAACGCAAAATGCCAATAGGCCAAGACCGAGCCAAGTTTGGCGCCGGGTTGGCTTTTGCGGCGCCGTGCCGCCGCGCACCATTCGGCTGACTAGTTTTTCCCCGAGCCACACTCGATGCGTCACGATGGCCAACAGATGCAGGGCGATGAGCGGAATAACCAGTCGATGAATATCTTGATGCCAACTGCCCATCGGCGCGGCCAGCTCGGGCGCAAGACCCAAAATCGGCATGGGGGCTTCATATAAAATATCGTCGCCCGTCCATAATCCCGTAACGGCCATGGCGCCCATCACCGCTAAAAGCGCGATGACAGCCAGTCCGCCGAGCGGATTATGGCCGATGTGCAGCGGGGTGTCGCGCGCGATGACGCGGCGCAAATACGCCCCAATTTTGGCCGGCGTTGTAAGAAAATTCGAAAACCGCGCCGTCTCATAGCCAATCACGCCCCAGATAAGACGAAACACAATCAGCCCCAAGGCGAACAGGCTGAACAGCTCATGCACATCCAAGGCGCCGCGCTCGCCGCTGATATAGGCGCCTGCGATGCTGACCACAAAGCCCCAATGAAAAACCCGCGTTGGTAAATCCCAAACCATCAGGCAGGCGTCGACTGAAACAAATTGGAGAGGGTGTCGGCCGGGGGCAGCTCGGGCTTGCCGATAAGCACAAAATGCCCCGATGGCGTAATGTCGAGCGTTTCGAAATCAATGCGCCCGCCCGCATAATGCACCGCATAAGCGCCTTGCGGGTCGCGCAAAATCCCTTTGGCGCGCAAGACATGGGGCGCCAGACTGATAATTTTTTCGGCCAAAACCTCGCGCGCGATATCGCCATGCAAATGCGCCGACCAAGAGGCCAAACCGTGGTCTTTTATTTGACTTCCAAGCGGTGGCAGATTTATCTCGCCGCGCAAACCCAGCACCACTTCGATGGGCAAATGTCCGTGGCGTACCCGCGCTTGCGGCTTGGCGGGATAGCTGGCAAGAAGCGCGGCTTCCAAAGCCTCCACTTGGGCGTCTTCCACCAAATCGGGTTTCGACAGCAGCAGCATGTGGCCAGCCTCGATTTGTTTGTGATAATTATCGGCCAAATAGGGGTCTTGGGCGTGCAGCGCATGGGCGGCGGCATCGACCAAAGTCACAATGCCATCGAGGCGCAATTGCGGGTCGACGGCGGCATAGGCGGCAATGCGGGTCGGGTCGGCGACACCGCTGGCTTCGATAATCAGATGATCGGGCAATGGGTCTTGGCGCATAATATCGGCCAGACTGCGCATTAAATCATCGCCAATGGAGCAGCAAATGCAGCCATTGGTCAGCGACACTTGATTGCCATGCTGCGCTTCGATGAGTTCGCTATCAATATTCAGCGCGCCGAAATCATTCACCAAAGCGGTGATTTTGCGCCCGCCCGATTGGGTGAGTAAATGGTTCAGCAGGCTGGTTTTGCCGCTGCCCAAAAACCCCGCAATAATCGTCAGGCTTACCTTTGGCGCCAAGCGGAGGGGCGAGGCTTGGCTCATGCATCGCGCCCTTTATTGAGATGCACATGGCCATCGACCATCGTGCCAAGCACCGAAATATCTTTCAATCCCAAGGCGCCAACATCCACGGGGTCGTCGCCGAGAATAACCATATCGGCGCGCTTGCCGACTTCCAGACTGCCGATTTCCGTTTCCATTTTCAGCGAGTAAGCGGCGCCCATGGTGATGGCATATAGCGCTTGCTTTACGCTAATTTTCTCGCTCTCGCCGCCCAAGGCCACGCCCGTAGAGGACACCCGATTGACCGCACACCAAGCGGTAAACAAAGGCGCCAAAGCGGTGACCGGCGCATCGGAGTGAATGGCCAGAGGCACGCCTTCTTCGAGGCAGCCGCCCGCATCATCCAAGCGGCCTGCGCGTTCTGGCCCCATGGTAATGGCGCGGTGTTCGTCGCCCCAATAATACAAATGGTTGGAAAATAAATTCACGCCAACGCCCAAAGTTTTCATCCGTTTGAAATGCGCCCGCGAGGCCATCTGGCAATGTTGCAATGTGTGGCGATGGTCCGGCCATGGATGCGCGCGAAGCGCATCTTCAATGGCGTCCAAAGTCACTTCCGTGCATTCGTCGCCATTGGTGTGGACGTGGCATTGAAAGCCCGCTTGGGTGAAGGTTTTGAGATAATCGCGCAAGCGTTCAGGCTCGATATACCAAAGCCCATTGGCCGCGCCATTATAATAATGTGGCCATTTGAGCCTTGCGCTAAAGCCTTGAATGGAGCCATCGGCCACGAATTTCACCAGCGAGAAACGCAGCTTATCGCTTTGTTTGTCTTGCAGGGCTTGCATGCGGGCAACGCTTTCTTCGGGCGGCAGGCTATTGCCTTGAAAGGCGACCACGAGGCGCATAGGAAAACTGTCTTTTTCTACGGTTTCGCGCATCGCCACTTCGGCGCCCTCTGGCACCGGATTGGCCAAATCGGTGCAAGTGGTGACGCCCGTTTGGCGCGCGACTTGCGAAAACGTCTGCAAGGTTTTGGGCGAAGAGGCGGCCGCCAAAAGGTCTAAGTCGGTTGTCCGCATGGCCATATACATGCCGAGCTGGCCGAGAAATTCGCCCGTTGGTTTGCCGCTATCGTCGCGGCGGATGTATTCGCTATTGTCGGCGTTTTTCACATCGGCCGCATCCATGATGAAATTATTGGCGTTCAAAATATGCAAGCTGGCGTGAAGCACAGCGACCGCACATTCGCCCGATACGGCATCCAAATCGGGGGCGCTCATGCGCCGTCCCTCGAAATAAATCGGGTCAAAGCCCCAAGCAATCAGGGGTTGGCTGGGGTCGTCGCGGGTCTCTTGAATTTGTTTTAAATGCGCCACTACATCGTCGATGGATTTCAGCCCCGGCCAAATTGTGCCGTCGGGGCCTTCGCGGTCGTAATAGCCGACATAGTGGTAATCCCACAACAGGCCTTCCATCATATGCGCGTGGCCTTCAATGAAGCCCGGCAAGAGGGTGCGTTGCGCGAAATCTGTATTCAGCTCAAGCGGCCCCCAAGCGGCTTGCCAATCGGCGATATCATCGGCGTTGCCGACGGCCAAGATTTTCCGGTCTTTGACCGCAATATGCGTGGCTTGGGGCTGGTGGGGATCCATCGTGCGGATGGATTTGGCTTGATATATAATGCTCACGTAACTCTCTCCCTTGTGACGTGACCCCAGCCTAACATTGCCTCGGCGTGTGACAAGACCAAAGCTTCGCTCGTATGGCAAAAACGGTAAGCTTGTGCCAGATTATGGATTGCGCCAATATATGCGCCACTATATGCGCCACTACGGGAGTTATTTTATGAAACTATTGGGTTCGCCTCTGTCACCATTTGTCCGCAAGGCGCGCATCGTCGCGGCGGAGAAAAACATCGCCTATGATTATGACCCGCGACCCAGCCCGTTGGGCTGGCCGGAAGGTTTCGAGGCCATCAATCCGTTCAAGCGCATTCCCGCTCTTTTGCCCGATGGCGATAACCCAGATTTCGCCATTAACGACAGCAGCGCGATTTGCGGCTATTTCGAAAAGCACACGCCAAGCCCAGCGCTCTATCCAGAAGCCGCGCTAGAGCATGGCCGCGCCCTATGGATAGAAGAAGTGTGCGACTCGGATTTGGCAGGCAAAATTGGCCTTGGCGTGTTTCGGCCAATATTTTTCAACATTGCCTCGGGCAAACCCGCCGATACCAAAACCGCCCATGCGGGATTTGGGGTTTTGGCCGAAAAGCTTTTGCCGTATTTGCAAGACCAATTGGGCGAGGCACAGTATTTGGCCGGAGAGGCATTTTCGATTGCCGATATCGCGCTGACCACCCAATTGATGAATTTAAACTTGGTCGGCTTTGCGCTCCCGAAAGACCGCTTTGGGGCTTTGCGGGCGCATTATGAACGCTGCATCGCGCGGCCATCGGTGGCTCAATTCATCGAGCAGGATCAGCAGATGATCGAAAAAATGGGCATCGTCGTGGAGCGACAAATAGACTAAGCTGATTATCCAAATGGCCGAGGGCACCTCTGGCCGAAAGTAAATTGTTGGGATGGGAGCCCCTTATGTTGCGTTACTCTTCTGTTTTGCGTTCCAATGCACTGCAGCATCGCGAGATCAGTTACAATCAACTGACGCCAAAGCCAGATGCGAAAAACCCCGATGCGCTGAAACCGCAAAAACTCAAACTGGGCTTTCGCCGCGTTATGGAACTCTTGATGCCTTATTCGGGCGTGCGGATATTCGACCAAATGCGCGCCGTTGTGCCATTGGCGATTTATCTGGTGCTTTTCCAACTGATTATTCTCCGCCAGCCCATCGAGTCAGCTTTCTTGCTGGTCGGCGGATTGAGTGCGGTCATCATCGGTCTGGCTTTATTCATGGAAGGCTTGAACGTCGGGCTGATGCCGTTTGGCACGCTCATTGGCGATAAGCTGCCGCGCAAAGCCAGCATGCCTGTCATGCTGCTCATCATCGCTATGTTGGGCGTTGGGGTAACTTTTGCCGAGCCTGCGATTGGCGCTTTGCAAGCCTTTGGCGCCTCGGTCGATGTGGCGCGCGCGCCTTATTTATATGAGATTTTAAACAATTGGACGATGCCTCTGGTGCTATTGGTGGGTGCTGGCGTGGGCGCGGCGGCGGTTTTAGGCACGCTGCGTTTTGTCTATGGCTGGTCGTTGAAGCCGATGATTTACGCCGCCGTCTTGCCCACTTTGGCGCTGACCTTAGTGGTCTATGCCAATGCCGATTTGCGCGCCATTCTGGGGCTTGCTTGGGATTGCGGGGCGGTTACCACGGGGCCAGTCACCGTGCCTTTGGTGTTGTCTTTGGGCATCGGTATCGCCAATTCGGCCGGCAAGGGCGATAGCTCACTGTCGGGCTTTGGGGTTGTAACTTTGGCCTCGCTATTTCCTATTCTGGCCGTCTTGGGGCTGTCCTTATATGTCTCGACGCAAATCAGCGCCGAAGAAATTGTTGTGGCCGCCGCTGCGGCTTCGGCCACTGTGTCCGATGCGCCGGTGGGGCTGTGGCAGCAATCGCCGTTGCAAGAAGTGGTTCTGGGCGTGCGCGCCATTGCGCCATTGGTTTTGTTTTTAATGTTCGTGCTGTTCATTGTGCTACGCGAAGGTCTGGCTAATAAATTGTTCACCGGCTACGGCTTGGTTCTCTCCATTGTCGGCATGTGCGTGTTTAACGTTGGGCTGACGTATGGCTTGGGTGCCATTGGCGCGCAAACGGGCGCGGTTTTGCCTGCCGCCTTTATGGCCATTGATTTAAGCGCCATTTCCCCGATTTACTCGGCGGTTTTGGGGCTGGTGCTGGTTATCCTTTTTGCTTGGTTCATGGGCTTTGGCGCCACATTGGCCGAGCCAGCCCTGAACGCGCTTGGCTTGACGGTGCAGACCTTGACCAATGGGGCATTTAAAAAATCCATGCTGATGTATTCCGTGGCCATTGGCGTGGCTTGCGGCATTGCTTTGGGCATGGCGAAAATCTTGTTCGAGATTGACCTCGCAACTTTGCTCATCCCGCTTTATCTCTTCGCGCTTGTGCTGACGTTTTTCTCGACCGAGGAATTCGTCAATGTGGCTTGGGACAGCGCGGGCGTAACCACCGGCCCCGTAACGGTGCCTTTGGTTTTGGCCATGGGGCTAGGCCTTGGCAATGCGGTAGGCGCGGTTGAGGGTTTTGGTATTTTGAGCATGGCCTCTATTGGGCCGATTATTGCCGTTCTCAGCATGGGGCTGATTATCCGGTTTCGCCAATCGCGCGGCACGCCCGCGACATCTTAGATTTAACACGAAGGAGGCTGAACCATGGCCGGAAGACAAATGACTTATTTAACCGATGCGCTGATGATTACCTGCATCGTGCAAGCCAGCCAAGCCGAGAAAGTGGTGAAGGCGGCGCAAGATGTCGGCGCGCAAGGCGCAACCGTTACTTACGCGCGCGGCACAGGCATTCGCGAACGCATGGGGCTGATGGGCGTTGCCATTGACGAGCAGAAAGAAATGATCCGCATCATCGTCAGCCAAGAGCAGGCCGACCGCGTGTTTGAAGCCATGTATTTGGCCGGCGACCTCGATAAGCCTGGCATGGGCATTATGTTCATGAACGACCTCGACCGCATCGCGACTTATATTCCAGATGAAATTATAGCCGCCGCGAAAAAACCAGCCAAGAAAAAGCCAGTTAAGAAACCTGCTGCCAAGAAATCCGGTGCTAAGAAATGATTACCGAGATAGGCGCCTTTCTGCACAAAGGCACGGGCAATAAATTGCTGGCGCAATTGAAAGACGACAAGCGCGTCCTCGGCATTTACGTTGAGGCGGGTCGTACGGAAGATTTATTTGCCTTTCGCGAATTTGGCTCGGCGTCGGAAAACGACATTGTGACGGTTTTGGTGGAAACCAAAAACGCCGATAAGATTTTCAAACTGATTACGCAAAAAGCCGATTTATCCGAGCCGCAAAGCGGGCTGGTTTATCAAATGCCGCTGCATAAACGCGCCAGCTAAGCGCGCTAGATTTTCCGTTTGGGCTGTCTGAAAATTGCCCTATATCTCTCTCATCGCAAGCGGTGAGCGTTGCAGCTTGGCGAATCCATAGGAGAGTGGTGTGAGTATTGTTTTAGAAACGGATTATCTAATTGTCGGCAGCGGGGCCATGGGCATGGCTTTTGCCGATACTTTGTTGAGCCAGACCGACGCCAAAATGATTATCGTCGACCGCCACGCCAAGCCGGGTGGGCATTGGAATGTGGCTTATCCTTTCGTTCGTTTGCACCAGCCTTCGTCGTTTTACGGCGTGGAATCGCGCGAGCTGAGCCGCTTTCAAAAAGACCAAGTGGGCATGAATAAAGGCCTGTTCGACCTCGCCTCTGGCGCCGAAGTCAGCGCTTATTTTGACGATGTGATGCAGCAGACATTTTTGCCATCGGGGCGCGTGCAATATTTCCCGATGTGCGATTACCAAGGCGATGGCCAATTTTCTGGCCGAACGTCGGGCAAGCAATATGAAGTGCGCTATAAAAAACTCGTCGATGCCACGCGCCTTACCGTCGATGTGCCAGCCGAACATACGCCTGCTTTCTCGATTGCCGAGGGGGTCAACTTCATGCCGCTGAATGCACTGCCGCGCTTGCGCCATTCGGCCAAGGGCTATGTGGTTATCGGCTCGGGTAAAACCGGCATGGATGCCTGCCTTTGGTTGCTAGAGCATGGCGTGGAGCCAGATGATATTCGCTGGATTATGCCGCGCGATGCTTGGATGCTGCCGCGCGAATATGCCCAGCCCGACAATGAGTTTTTCGCGGGCACATTTGGCAATCAGGCCAATCAATTCGAAGCCATCGCCGAGGCGACCAGCGTCGACGATATGTATGCGCGCCTTGAAGACAAGGGCTGCGTGGTGCGCTTTGATAAACAAGTGGCGCCGACCATGTTCCACGCTGCAACCATTTCCAAGCCCGAGTTAGACGCCTTGCGCCGCCTTAAAAACGTGGTTCGCATGGGGCGCGTGACGGCTCTGGAACCAAGCCGCATTGTGTTGGAAAATGGCGAATTGGAAACCAGCCCCGAGCATGTGCATATTGATTGCTCGGCCAGTCTGTCGCGCACGATGGTGCGCATGTCGGCCAAGCCTGTGTTCGATGGCGATGTGATTACGCCGCAGACCATTCGCAGTTTCATGCCGGTTTTCAGCGGTTCGATGATTGCCTATGTCGAGGCTAATTATGCCGATGAAGAAGAGAAAAACCGCCTGTGCAATGTGGTGCCGCTGCCCAATACGAGCGATGATTTTGTGACCATGACTTTGGCCGCGATGATGAACCAATTTAATTGGTCGCAAGACAAACCCTTGCGCGCTTGGGTTCGCGACAACCGTTTGGACGGGTTTACCAAATTGACGTCTAGCGTGGCGCCAGACGACAAAGAAAAAATGGATATTTTGCTGCGTATGCGCGACAATGCCCCCAAAGCCGTGGGGAAACTCATGGAGCTGGCGGCGACGCTGGAAGCTTAAAAATAAATACATGCTCTAAAGGAGACGACCCATGGCCGAATTTCAAACCGATAAAACAGACATCACCAAAACCCGATTGGTATCGGCTGGCGAGAGCGTCGCAGATTTTACTTTGGCCGATGGCGAGATTTTAGTCGCGATTGAACGCTTTGCCTTCACTGCCAATAATGTGACCTATGGCGCGATTGGCGAGCAAATCGGCTATTGGCAATTTTTCCCACCAAGCGAGAGCGCCGATAGCGGAGAGAGCGATTGGGGTCTGGTTCCTGTCTGGGGCTTTGCCAATGTGGTGGCGTCTAAAAATAGCGACATCGAGCTTGGCGAGCGGTTTTACGGCTATTTCCCGATGGCCAATTTTTTGCAAATGGCGCCGACCCGCGTGACCGACGACCGATTGGTCGATGGGGCGGCGCATCGGGCGGAATTGCCGCCTGTTTATAACAGCTACGACCGCCTTGGCACGACCGCAGGCAATGCGATGGCCGATGGCATGCGCGCGCTATTAAACCCGCTTTATGGCACCAGCTATTGCTTGTGCGACGCGTTGCAAGAGCAAGATTATCATGGTGCCGAGCAGGTGGTTATCCTCTCGGCCTCCAGCAAAACCGCCATTGGTTTGGCCTATGGTCTGTCGCAACTAGACGGCCAGCGCCCGCGCATTGTGGGGCTAACCTCGCCGAGCAATGTGGCTTTCACGCAATCGGTCGGCAGCTATGACGAGGTTATCGCCTATGATGATTTGGCCGCGCTGAAACACGCGCCAAGCGTGTTGGTGGATATGTCGGGCAATGCTTCGGTGCTGGGGGCTTTGCACGGGGCTTTGGGCGAGAATATGCGGTGGTGCCACAATGTGGGGCTGACCCATTGGGACACGAGCGAGGCGCAAAAAGACCCGGCTGCGGCGCAAATTATTCGCGACCGCAGCGCGATGTTTTTCGCGCCAGGTCACATTCAACGCCGCGCCAAGGAATGGGGCGCGCTGGATTTCAACGCCAAAGTGGCTGATTTTCTAGCTGGTGGCATGGCGCATGCACAAAATTGGATGGACGTAAAAGAAACCCAAGGGTTGGAGAATTTCGGCTCGATTTATGACGCCGTGGTGGCGGGCGATATGCGCGCCCAAGAGGGGCTGATTATTCTGCCCTAGCCAAGTCGTCATCGCTTGGCCTAGATTATTTTGCGTATCGACCTAACTAACGCCTCACGTTTATTTTTTGAAAAACAGGAAACCTATCATGGCTGCGAAAAAACTGACGCTTCATCACCTTGAGTATTCTCAATCGTTCCGCATTCTTTGGCTGTTGGAAGAAATGGGGCAACCCTATGAGTTGAAGTCGTATAATCGCGATCCGGTGAGTGTTTTGGCGCCGGCAGAATATAAAGCCATCTCGCCGATTGGCACGGCTCCGGTGATTACGCATGGCAAATTGGTTTTGGCCGAAAGCAGTGCGATTATGGATTATCTGGCGGATTTATCGCCCGATTGCGGTTTGCGTCCAGAGGCTGGCAGCCCTGACCGCACGCGCTATTTGTTTTGGTTTCACGCGGCGCAAGGCTCGATGATGCCGATTTTGCTAATGCAAACTGTGTTGCGAATGACCACGGAGCGGGTGCCGTTTTTCTTGCGGCCTTTAGCGAAAATGATTACGGGCGGGTTGACCAAGGGCTTTATTGAGCCGCGTCTATTTGCGTTGCTGAAGCAGGGCGAGGCTGATTTGGCTGAACAACCCTATTTTGGCGGCGAGGCGTTAAGCTTGGCGGATATTCTGATTGTCTACAATATTGAGGGCGCGGCATCGCGCGGACTTTTGGACGCCTATCCGAATTTGCAAGAATGGCTGACCCGCATGAGAGCGCGTCCGGCGTTTCAAGCGGCAACCAAATTGGACGACCGTCCAAGCATGATATTGCCATCGAAATAACTCTGCATGGCTCGCGGGCGCGCCTTTGGGCTGGCAAGCGAGCGGGTAGAATTGTCGCTTGCCAAGCCGAGAAATATTGGCTATTTCAACCGCAGTCCGTGGCTTCGGCGTTTTCCGAGTTAAGGGCGAGCCGGCTTAGCTCAGTTGGTAGAGCATCTGATTTGTAATCAGAGGGTCGGGAGTTCAAGTCTCTCAGCCGGCACCATTTTTCCCTGTAATATTAGTATGTTGTAGAATTAAACCCTCGGGCTAACCCTTCGCTTTTGCGCGTGGGGATACACGGGGGATACATTTCCCGATGCTAACCTTCTGCTATTGTCGGTGCAAATCACCGACTCTCTAGCAAGAAAACAACAAGAATGGGGCTTGGCTGTCAGGCAAAAATAGCTCGAATTGTAACGTCGATCTGCTCAGTCAATGTTATGGGGCATTGGACGCGATGATTGCTCAGGTAAATGCATTGGAAATATTACCTTAGAGAGAAGCGGTCAAAGCTGCCGAAGGAAATTCTAAGGACGGCAATAACAAAAAGGGGGGGGCAAAAAACAGCTTACCTTCAGTTGCAAGAGGAACCGCTCCAACATTTTTTTTACTCAAAGTGATATTTTTTTATGAGCCTGGCCGTCAAGTATTGTATTTCCAACAGCGTTTTTCTAGAGTTAATAGGTAAGTTTGGAGCGGTACTTTGGAATATATAAGTTGTTTTAGTGGCATTGGTGGGCTTGAGGGAAGTTTAGCCCCAAAAGCGGTCTGCGAGATAGATGAGGAATGCAGGGAATTGCTTTCTTTGCGTTTTCCGGAGGCTAAACAATTTAACGACATCAGAACGATGGATGGAATAGAAGCTGAGGTAATTGTCGGTGGATGGCCTTGTCAAGATCTTAGCGTTGCAGGCAAACAAGCCGGCCTGCAAGGAGAAAACTCTGGGTTGTTTTACTCTTTTATTGACGCAGCTAACGAAATTAAAGCCCAAACATTAATTGCTGAAAATGTTACCAATCTTCTCAGGATGGATAAAGGTGCCGTTTTTTTTGAAGTTTTAATTGAATTAAAAAAACGCGGGTTTGGGTACTGCTCTTGGCGAGTAATTAACGCGAGACAATTTGGCTTGCCGCATCACAGAAACAGAGTGTTCCTAATTGCTAGTCGGGATATACAGCGATGCTATTCATTGTTTAGAGATTTGCCGGAAATAGATAGGAAAACATCAGATACCAAGGCAGCTGGATTTTATTGGACTGCTGGATCCCAGTCGATTTGTTTTTCGAAAGGCTACGTTCCTACAATTAAAATTGGATCAACGCTGAAAATTGCGTCACCGCCGGCAGTATTTTATGGCGATACTGTTCGAAAGCTTTCTTCCAATGAAGCTCTTCAACTTCAGGGTTTCTCTCCTGAACATTTTTCAAACTTCGCAGACAGCACAAAATTTAAGATGGCGGGAAATGCCGTTGCCAAACCAATAGGCCAGTTTGTCGTTGACGGTGTCATCTCAGGCGATACTTTTAATGCTCCGGAGCTAGCCCCTTCCCAAACGGATTTTTTTGGAAACTCCATTCCTTCAGGTGGCATGCCGGAAGCAGGGTTCTTTGATGGCGAAACAATTTCACGAGTTCAACTCGGCAAAAAAATGTTGTTAGCAAATAACTTAGGGGACTTTTTGGATACCGCCATAAACCAAAGACTATCCGCTAGAGCAGCTTCCGGATTGTTGCGGCGCCTTGACAAATCCGGCCACTCTTGCCCAGATGAGTTAAAGCTTCACCTTGAAAGGTTGGCCAAGGAAAATGCGCATGTCTAAAGTCTTATGGACAGAGGCGGAAATAGTCGTTTTATGCGCAGCTTTTGCAAACCTGGACTTCTCAGCAGGGGACGACGAAAAAGGCGAAAGCAGGCGAATTGCTAAGGCCTTCGGTAGAACTTCAGGAACCGTAGATATGCAGTGGCGAAACATAAAAAAATATCTGGCAAATGGTGACAATAAAAAAATAGGGGAACGGGTGAAGTATTGGGCTGAAACCACTTTAAATCGTCCCCACGTCGTCAGCAGGCTCTCGGTCCACTATTGCAGAGAGAAAGACTGGGACTTGCTAGACTTGGTTGCGGAAGGAGAGTGTTCGAATGATAAAAAATAATTCAAAAATGAGGAGCCTTGATCTTACGCCAACGCCAGAGATTTTAAGTGTGCTGGAGAGTGTTAATATAACACCAATCCAATGCGTGGCAGAATTGGTAGATAATTGTCTAGATAACTTTCAGGAAACGAAGAACGAAGCGGGATTAGTTACTATCGAGGTAGATGGTACAACGTTGAGGATTTCTGATAACGGATCAGGAATGTCAGTCGATACCCTCGAAAAAAGCCTGAAAGCCGGTTTCAGCTCAAAAAGTAAGATTGGCCAATTGGGTCTATTTGGCGTTGGGTTTAACGTTGCTTGTGCAAGGTTGGGAAGGGTGGCCTGGGTAACCACGAAAGTGGCTAACGAAAAAGAATGGAAACAGGTAAAAATTGACCTTGATGAAATGGTTAAAACGCAATCTTTTCGGGTAGAACCTAAAATTGTCGGCCAATACGCAGAAATGGAGAGTGGGACTGTTATTGAAATTGAACTAAACAAACAACACCTAACAAACTTCAATCGACCAAAATATTTGGCCGACCTTTCTATTCAATTGGGGCGGATTTACACATATATTTTACGGGATGGTGTCCCAGGCCTTAGCGGAAAGTCCCAAGGGTCACCGCTTCCCATACAGATAATTGTAGACAAAAAAGCAGTAAAACCTCACTTGCCATGCATATGGAGCGAAAAG